>Ga0074195_1001413_pt1 | contig 34149 bp, 26 predicted proteins | sample EPASupsiteHSE623_FD_64525 | JGI IMG/M metagenome (GOLD analysis project Ga0074195, IMG submission 64525) | Bioremediated contaminated groundwater from EPA Superfund site, New Mexico - Sample HSE6-23 | ecosystem: Environmental > Aquatic > Deep subsurface > Groundwater > Contaminated ... | reverse complement strand
CTGCAAATAGTAGAGATAATCCTTGAGATCATTTTTTGAGATCACAGTAACGTCTATATTTCGCTCATTTAGCCAGAGGCAGAACCGGTGTATTGTTTGAGCATATCCTTCCGCAGTGGCAAATTTACGCAACTCACAATCTTTTCGGAAAGCCATGATTAAGCTGTCGGAGCTTCGTTGACTTGGGCTCAATGGAGCTCGGCATGAAGACTTCATTGCCTCATTCATTTAATCCATCTCCAGCCCTGGCAATCTTCCTTCACCAGCCCATAGCGCTGCAGGGCTTCCAATTGATTCCTGACCAGGCGAGTTGTTGCTAGATCGCCGGGGTCTATCTTTAACGCATCAAAAAGAGCTTTGCTGTCCAGAGTCTTTTTGTTTGATTTCAGGAGGCTGATGAGATTGAGATCGTAGCTGCGCATGCCTTCGCCCGCCGGCGTAAGTTCCTTGAAGCCGGCATGCTGCACACGATAAAGTTCAGATTCATACTTCTCGATGAGGTTGGCCTGCAGCCGGATCTCTCGCTCAACCTTTGCGATCTTTTCCTTCAGGGACTCATTCTCTTTCAGCAGATCTGGCCGGGGATTGTTATCAATCTTCACCCTTAAGGCTTCAAGGCCTTCGAACACTAGCTTGCTCAGGGTCGTGCCATGCTCTTTGGCCTTCTCTTCCCAGAAAGTCTTCTCTTCGCGTGTATCAAAATAGACAGAGATATAGCGACCTACAAACTCTTTCGGGGGCATGATTTTTTCTCTGAATAATCAGCTATTTAATCCAACCGTAGTTTTGCTAACGCTTCATAAAGAACCATACTAATCACTCCAACGAACTATTTAAAAATATGGTGAAACTATCCATCGACACCGCGGATTCTGCTGCGAATCGGCGTGACATGATGATGCGAAGATGGATAGGGGACTGCTGACCGGCGCGGACATGCTTTCTCGGGAAGGTGCATCAGATTCAGCTAATTTGCCGGTCCCATTTTGCGGGAGAATCGGCATGAACATCGGTATGAGCATCGGTATGATCGGCATGAGCGTCGAATTTAGAACACCGATTTGAGCATCTGCATGAAACTGGTGCTCATGAATCTCAGTTCTCATCATTTCGATCTATGCATGAGCACTTGAAAAACCGTCTGCAAATGTGGCTTTATCCGAGCTGTGCCCTGCGGCATCTCGCATTGGAAGTATTGATATACTCCGACGTTTTCTCAACTCAATGGCACTGTCTAGCATGTTGCATGTAAGCACGCAAATCAAATTCTTCAGGGAATGAAAATGAATTACTGGCAACCGAAATTGGAGCTAATGAATAGAAATGAGCTGGAAGAGCTGCAGCTACAAAGGCTCAAGAGCGTCATAGAGAGGGTCTACAAGAACGTCCCGTTTTACCACAGCAAGATGGATGAAGCAGGGATCAAGCCCCAGGATATTAAAAGCTTGAAGGACCTCTCCAAGCTTCCCACCACTCGCAAGGTGAATTTGCGAGAAAATTATCCATTCGGCCTGTTCGCCGTTCCGCGCGATGAGGTCGTCCGGGTTCATGCCTCCTCAGGAACCACGGGAAAGCCCACCGTCGTCGGCTACACCGCCAACGATATCGCCACCTGGTCGGATCTGATGGCCAGGGACTTCGTCATGGTCGGAGTCACCAAGGGAGACATCTTCCAGAACGCCGTGAACTACGGCTTTTTCACCGGCGGCCTCGGAGTGCATTACGGCATCGAGCGCATGGGCGCGATGGCCGTGCCCTCGGGCGTGGGCAACACCGAGCGCCAGCTTGAGATCATGATGGACTTCGGCGTGACGGTTCTGCACTGCACGCCCTCTTACGCGCTCTATTTGGCCGAGACTGCCAAGGCCAAGGGCGTCGTCGATAAATTGAAGCTGCGCATCGGTTGCTTCGGTGCCGAGCCCTGGTCGGACGAGTCCCGCAAGGAGCTGGAGGAGGCGCTGCACATCAAGGCTTACGATTCCTACGGCCTGTCCGAGATGATGGGCCCCGGTGTCGCTTTCGAGTGCCAGGAGCAGAACGGTCTGCATATCTGGGAAGACCATTTCCTGATCGAGATTCTGGATAAGGATGAGCAGCCCTGCGCACCGGGCGAGCCGGGCGAGCTGGTAATAACATCGCTTACCAAGGAAGCCATGCCGCTCATCCGCTACCATACCGGCGACGTGACCTACATCATGGATGAAAAATGCAGTTGCGGGCGCACCAGCCGGAAGCTGCACCGCTTCCTGGGACGGGCGGACGATATGCTCATCGTGCGCGGCATCAACGTCTTCCCCAGCCAAATCGAGGACGTGCTGGTGAGCATTCCTGAGATCGGCAACTACTTCCAGGTCGTCGTTGACCGCAAGCGGCACGGCTTAGACGAGATCAGCATCCAGGTGGAGATGAAGGATGAAGCCTTCACGGGAGAGCTGCAGGATCTGGCTAAAATCCAGAAGAAGGCGGAGGAGAAGCTCAAATCCGTTCTAAATGTGCGCAGCAAGATCGAGCTGGTGGAGAAAGGCTCCATTCCGCGAACGGCAGGAAAATCCAGGAAGGTCGTGGATCTGAGAGATGTTTACGCCAAGGACGATAAAGCCGGGGCCAAGAAATAAGGGGGAAAAAGGAGCTAACGACTCCGCTTTTCCTTTATATTTTCCTTTATATCTTAAGCCTTTTTAGGGGGAAAAAAAAATCACAGCAGTTCCAGAGCTTCTTTTCCGGTGATGCCGACCTTCAATCCCAGTTTTTCCGCCGCAGGATTCACCTCTTTGATGATTCCTGCCATCAGATCGTCAACCGTGGCGATGGAGCTGCCGCTCGACGGTCTGACCTTGGCAGCCGGGTAGCCGAAGTTGTTCAAAGCCGCCACATCAAATGCACCGCAACCGACCATTCCCACATCGGTTACAACATTGACGAGGTTGATCGCGCCCAGTGGAATAACGTAACCGTCGGCCTGCTTCTTGGCAAGCTGCACTTTTATGTGTTTCATATCATCATGCTCTTAAGTCATTTCGAATTGCGTTTCATTTATGTGACCACTCCCGCCCCCTAAAGGGGACGGGCTTCTACGGTTTTGATTCCGACAGATTGTAATCCCAATCTGAGTATGTTGATTGCCGCGTTCCAGTCTCTATCTAAGGAGAGGCCGCATTGGGAACAATTGTGTACCCTCTCCGAGAGATCCTTTTCAACCAGAATACCACACCTTGAGCACATCTTAGAAGTGTTTCTTGGATCTACCAGGACTACCATCGAACCAGCATTTGCAGCTTTGTAGGATGTTAATGTCACCAGCATATTCCAAGCCACATCTCCGATGTTCTTCGCTAAGTTGTGGTTCTTGATCATGTTTTGAATATTTAGATCTTCAAATGCAATCAAGCCGAATCGATTAACCAGATCACGGCTGACCCGATGAGCAAATTCATATCTTTTGTTAGCGATTCTTTCATGGACTCTTTCAACGACCTTTAAGGCGGATCTCCTCTCGGGAGTACCTTTTGAAGCTTTAGACAGCTTCCTTTGGACTCTGGCAAGCTCCTTTTCCTCTTCTCGGAAGAATCTGGGGTTGGCGATCTTCTCTCCGTTTGAGAGAGTTGCAAAGGACTCAAGACCAACGTCGATCCCTACCATAGATCCGTCTTTCCAGGGAGGGAGGGGAACATCTTCAATTTCAACTGAGAAGCAAGCGAACCATTTGCCTGTAGCGGCTCTTCGAATGGTCAAACGCTTGATCTTGCCTTCTATTGTTCGATGTAACTTGATCTTGACTTCCCCGATCTTGGAAAGATAGAGCTTTCCAGGTTCCAGCTTGAATCCCTTCTGAGGATAGGTGAACGAGTCGTATCTACCTTTTCCACGAAATCTGGGATATCCCGGCTTCTCACCCGCTTTTACACGCCTAAAGAAAGCTTTGAGAGCAAGATCAACTCGTTCATGGACGTTCTGAAGCACCTGAGAAAAGACCTCTTTAAGCTCAGGCTTCTTGGATTTCCATTCAGGAAGCATGTTATTGGTTTCGTATTTGTTCAGAGATTTGCCTTCCTTCTCCCAAGCAGTCTTACGAATCTCTAAGGTTTTGTTATATGTCCATCGGCATAGATCCAGGGTCTGCTCCATCGTCGTCTTTTGGGACTTGGTGGGATAGATCCTAAATTTATATGCCTTGAGCATAGATTATGTTTAAGCAGTTATTGGGATATATAGTTATCTGCTTAATGGGGGGGGCGCACGGCATTCATCTCCTCCCTTGAATGGGAGGAGTCTTCTGCCTGCTTTTCTATAATTGCTATATCTAAAAAAGAGTTTCGGAATAGGACAAATGCTGGCGAGGGCGAAAACCGGATACATCGGATCGTTTCGTCATCTTGTCCGGGAACGATCGCGCGTGAAAGGAGTCAGATGCCCTCTTGGCGGCTGCACTGCATGAAGTCGCCGGAGTGGATCCGGATATTGCTTTCGAAATCGAGATGATGGGATGCCGCAAAGGGATATTTAGAATCGAGGTTAATTAGAGAATGTGGAAGAGCCCCTTAATTAAAGAGGCACGAACATGAAGAAAGGGGCTCTCTCAGGGTCTGTTTCAACCCATTGCAATTATTGCCATCTTATACTATTTATTCATATGGCATAACGCGAAATTCTCTCACGTGCCAGGGGCTCTGAGACTTCCCTGTGCTAAACCCCTGGCGACTATTCTCCTAAATGACTCTTCTCCTATATTATCCTCTATATTATTCTCCAATATATCTATCCAGGAAGTCGAATGGTGCAGGCTTATTTTTTGCAAGCTGATATGCATCGTAAGAGCAGAGAATTACACCGACGATCCAGCCAATCCCTGAACTCACCACCGCAACCACAACGGTCAGCAGGAACAGGACAATCCCGCGCTTTGGACGCCCCAGATAAACATGGCCCAAACCGGCTATGATGAGATTCAATATTACTGCGATTATTGGATTTTTCGCCATTTAATTAACCCCCGACTATCTCTATCGGCGAAATAGATATATGAGTTTCGCTACTCTCTGGCCCGGAAATTCCCGGAGCGTCGGTTCCAATCGGTCAAAAGCTCGCGCTCCCGCACAAACTCCAAATCCCACCGAGCCCAAAGCCCGAAGCATCGCAGCAGCTAAACCAATCTCATCAACGGATAGCTCTTCTCCACATCATATTCAAGCCTCGCCCGCAAGACCTCGCCCTCATAGTCTATCTCCACCTCGGCGATGATCATGCGCCCCTCCAGCTCGCCGTATCCGAAGACGTTCTCCTTCAGCATCTCCCGGTTTATTGTTACCTTGACAGCCCGGACATACGGCTGCAGGGATATGCTCTGCTGCATGGCCGTCTCCAGGCTCGAAGCCGTCTTCGCGCTCACGGGCGAGCCCACGAACTGATGATAGAGGGCCCCGAGCTTGATGCCCGCCTCGAAAGCGGCTATTTCCCTTTTTGTAGGCGTGAGATCACCACCGGACTCATCAGATAAATCACGATGACGGCAATCAGGAGGATGCCGGCATAAACGATGTCGTTCTGCTGCCAGATAAGAACGCAGGCGGCCAGAAAGACCAGCCCGCCCATGACGATTGCCTTTGGATCGCGGACCTTGACGTAAGATATGCTGCTCACCATGAGAAGGGCAAGCAGAACCATCATGAGAAGCGACAGCGTCGGCCTCCCCAGGAGAATGCTGCCGGACAGCGCAATTCCCGCGGCGGGAATGGGAAGTCCCTCAAAAAACTGATCGTTCTTGCTGGTGATGTTGAACCTGGCCAGCCGCAGCGTCCCGCAGACGACATAGAACATTCCCGCCAGCCAGGCGACGGTGGGAAAGTGGAATGCATGAAGGGCCATGAACGCCGGGGCGATTCCGAAGGAGACCAGATCGGCCAGAGAATCGAGGTTTGCGCCTAGGGGGCTCGATCCGAACCTCCTGGCCAGATGCCCGTCCAGGCCGTCGGCAGCCAAAGCGAGAATTATGAAGATGACGGCGATCTGCAGGGAGCCCTGATCCGTTCCCTGGGCCGTCTTCAGTATAGCGCAAAATCCGAATATGACATTGAGAAGCGTGAAAACATCAGGCAGCCGCATGATCCCAAAAACATTCATGCGCTCCTCACCGCAATGATGGTCTCTCCCGCCTTGACCTTGTCACCCAGGCTGATTTGCAGATCGTAGCTCTCCGGAATGCTCACTTCCACCCGCGAGCCGAAGCGAATCATGCCCACCCTCTCGCCTCGCACCACGCGGTCGCCGGGGCGAACGTAGCAGATGATCTCGCGCACAATGGCCCCGGTTATCTGGCGCAGCTCCACGATGCCGTCTGCGGTCTCCAGATCGATCCTGTTCTGCTGATTGTTGGTGGCCTGGCAGAGGAATGCCGGAAAGTGCCCGCCCTTCTTGTACTCCGTCTTGCGCACGATTCCGTCCAGCGGCGCTCGGTTCACATGCACATCGGACGGCCCCATGAAGATGATGACGCCGTCCTTTGTCGCCTGAATGATTCTTCCGTCGGCGGGCGAGACCATGCCGTCGCCTCTGGGCAGGCGATCCGGATCTCGGTGAAAGAAGAGCATGAATATGGTCCCGGCCAGGGCCACGGCTGATATATACCAGTTTCCGACAACCGCCAATGCCGCCATCAGGAAGATGGGCACCGAGATCCAGGCTGCGGAATCTTTGGCGAGCTTCAAGACGCCTCGCCTCCGGGATGTCTGATCTCTGCCGCCAGCTCATCCATCTCCGCCAGGAGTTCGGGCAGGAGGAGGAACACTGCATACGAGATGATCAGGAGGGCCGCCACTGAACCGGCCTTGCCGATTACATTATGGGCAAGGTCAAAGCTGTCCACACCAAACCAGCTGTAGGCATAGGCCATGAGCACAAAACCGTTTCTTGCTATATTAAGAATATAGATGGTCAGGGTGGAAATCGCCAGTGCTGCCGCTCTTCTCTTGAGCGGTGCCTGAACGGATAAGATGACCCCCGCGAAGAGAGCGATGCTCTCAATCGCCGTGCAGGCCAAAATCAACTCCACCGTCTTGCCGTTCAAGGACATCAAATTCCAGCCAACCATCACCACGGGAACGGAGAGAAGATGCAGCGCCTGGACGGTGACGGTTGTCGTAAATCCGATCAGCGCGCCCTTTAGCGGCTCGATCTCTGCAAAGGGAAAGTAAACGATCCCGCACACTGCCGCGGCATAGCTCGCCCAGGCAATTCCCGCCTGGGAAAAGCCCTTGCGATAGACCAGCCATGCCAGATAAAAACATAAAAGCGCCGCTGCAATGACAAGAGCCACATTGAAGTAGTCTTCCACTTCCAGGTAGCGACCCGGCTGGCCGAGCCAGAAGGCCCCGAAGATGGCCCAGCCAAGAGCTGCCGCCAGGCTCTTCCCTGCCAAAGCCGAGAGCAGCAGCAGAAATAAGCTAACCCAGAGAGCATATTCAGCCAGCCATTCGAGCGTCATCCAATCAATAGAACCACAGCAGGTTTATTTAGCATTATCTCCTTACATTGATACTATCGTGACCTGGGGAATTTAGGGGAAAGTGTCCGAAAGGTTTGATTGATCATGGTTCGAAGAAATTCTATTCTTGTTTTTGCCGCTCTCCTGATCTTAGCGGCTCATGTACTGGCGGTGCCGGCGCTCTCATTATCGCAAGAGATCCGTCTGCAGGAGAGCAGCATAGGCCAGAAGGTCGATGCGGCATTGGCAAAAAAACTATCCGCCGGAGACGGCAATAGGATACCCGTAATCGTTATTCTCAAAAGCGGAACGGAAGGGAATTTTGATAAATCCGGCATAAAACCGGACGATTTCGCGGTCAAATACAGGTATCACCTAATCCCGGGCCTGGCAGGCGAGGCCACAGCCAAAGCCATCGAGAAGATCGCCAGGAGCGATACGGTTCAGGGGATCTACTTCGATGAGTCCGCAAAAGTCTCTGCGCCGGATGGGAATTCGTCCCTTAACCAATCATCCATTAATCAATCATCAATTAACCAATCATCCATTGACCAATTGAATTTTGCGTCTTCTCCTTCGTCTTCATCGTCACCATCACCATCATCTCCTTCGTCTTCACCTTCATCGCTACAATCATCTTCACCATCATCATCACTGCCACCTTCTCCTGCATTAGATGTCGCGTCCGATTCACCCGTATCTCCTGCTCGGTACATCAACGCCGATAAACTCTGGGAGAAGGGAATTGACGGAAAAGGAGTAACAGTCGCCGTGCTGGACTCGGGAATTGATAAGAATCACCCGGATCTGGTCGGCAGGGTAATCGGTGAGACGAATTTCATCACCGACGAGGTCTCCGCTGACGACCTGCTCGGTCACGGCACCATGGTCTCAGGCATCATTGCAGGCTCCGGTGCGGCTTCCGGCGGCAAGTACAGGGGAATTGCGCCGGGCGCGAATTTGCTCAACGTGAAGGTCATCGACAGCAAGGGAGACGGCAAAGTCTCGGATATCATTGCCGGAATCGAATGGGCCATCTTCAACGGTGCAGATGTCCTGAGCCTGAGCTTGGGCGGCATAAATCTGGGTGAGACCAATCCGCCCATTACGATGGCTGCCGATAATGCCGCTGCTGCCGGTGTCGTGGTATGCGTCGCCGCAGGAAACCGCAACAGCTCCCAGACCGGCGGCCAGGCAGCTACGACCTCGGCTCGCCAGGTTGACGGCGGCAACAGTCCGGTTGACCTCTCCGGGCTGCCGCAGAGCAAGGACAACAATGATAAGGAGAACAATGATGTCTTGCTGCTCCTGGTCCCCATCCTCATGGCTCTGCCTCCCGGCCTCATCGATTCGCCCGGCGACGGGGTCAACGTCATAACCCTGGGAGCCTCGGACTACCAGGGCCGCGTGGCGGGCTTTTCCGGGTCGGGACCTACCAGAGACGATCGCATCAAACCGGACGTGGTGGCCCCGGGAGTGGACATAATCTCGACCGTTCCCACAGGTATTAATAAGCTGAAATATTTGGATGTCTATTACGCCAAGGAATCGGGCACCAGCCTATCCACACCCGTAGCTGCAGGCCTGGCTGCCCTGCTCTTGCAGCAGGACAAAAATCTGACGCCTGCCGGAGTAAAAGCGGCCATGATCCGGGGTGCCCAAAAGCTCAACGACACCAACGGCCAGCAGTACGAGGAATACTATCAGGGAGCAGGCCAAATTGATGCGGAACGCTCGGCGCAATTCCTGGACAGCGGCGTTTGCGCTGCGATTCCGGATCAGTGGAACGCAGGCAGATGGGCATACCTGCCTTCGGGCAAAGGAGTTTATGTGGGCCTGGACACGGGAGCCGACAGGCCGCAAAAGAAGATTTACGCGCTGGCTCCGGGCGACAAAGATTGGAGCCTGCGATTTGTATTCGTCAGCAACCGGGAGAGAAAGAGCCTGAAGACTGAGGTTTCAGGAGAGGTCTCGGATTGGGTCAGCTTGCAGGCATTGCCCGAGCACGTCACCGCCAATGATCAGGTGGTCTTTGCTGCATCCATGACAATTCCTGCCGGAACGCCGCCGGGAGTTTATTCCGGGTCTATAGACATATCGGACGGCAAAGAGAAGATCCTTGATATTCCCATCAGCGCGACCGTGGCCGGGCCATTTGATATCGCCAAGGGTCAGGGAACCGTATCGGGCGCTCTGAAGGGAAACCAGTGGGATTACTATTATCTGAATGTCTCTTCCGGCGCAAACGAGCTGGAGGCCGGCCTTAATTGGGATACCCACGACAACGACACAAACGCAGATTTAGACCTCTTCTTGCTCTCGCCTACAAGCGAATACTACTCAGGCAAGCAGACCGATTCAGGTGAAGAGATCAGCGTGGCAAATCCGCCTTCAGGAAAATGGCTGATGGCGGTTCACAGCGAAAATTCTTCCATTGTCGCCAACTACTCGCTGAACGGCAGGGTATCTCTCATCAAGACCACTCCGCAAAGATGGAACATCGCATCGGCATATCCGGGAACGAGCGACCACAATCAGTTTGTTGTCGAAAACCAGGGGCAAACCCTCGAGAACCTGAGCTACGTCGGCGTGATCAACAGCGTCGACATGCAGGAGCTTGAAGGCAGCGTGGGCCAAAAAGAGGTTTGGGAGAAGGCCATAAACGTCACAAACCGCACCAAGAAGATCTCAGCAGGCCTAAACAGCAGAGATAAGAGAAATGAGAGCGAGATGCTCCTGGTTTTTGAAGATCCGGCAGGCGAGCCCTGGGATGCGGCCTTGGGTTCCGGCAACCTCGGACCAATCGAGATCCTGCGCCCTGAGAACGGCACATGGAAGGTAAAGGTTTACGGATACAATGTTCCGGAGGCAGGCCAATCATTCGGCATAACACTGAAGGAATATTCCGAGGACCAATGGACCTGGATTGCGACCCGCGGCCCCCGGAGAATCGAGAGCGGCTCCAGCGGAACCATAGACGCCGACATTACGATTCCCCAAAATCCGTCTGCTGCGAAAGTTGACGGGTCCATAAAGATCTCGTCCGACAACCACACGCTGGAAATCCCGGTAAGCGTGTCCGTTGCCGGCACGACGCTGCAGGGCCTCAGCTCGTCCGCAGTGCAGGATGCCGACAACGACAGCCGCTTTGACCTGCTCAATCTCTCCTTCGGCGTGAATGTAACCGTGCCCGGAGACTTCAGGCTGGAGGCGATGCTGGCGGATTGCAGCGGCCATGAAATCGAGCTGCTGAGCCGGAGCGCAGCGCTTCAGAAGAGCGGCCCAATCGAGGTGAGCGTCAACGGAAGCCGCATCTGGATGAAGGGCATTTGCGGCCCGCTTCAGGTGAGCAATCTCATTCTCTACGACAAAAACGGAGACTACATCGACCGCTTTGAGAAGAACATAACCATCGACCGGGACCCCAAGCAGTTCCAGCCTCCTGCGGCATATCTCACCGGAGAATATGTCAACCGCACCACGAGCAGTAAGATAGCCGTGGGTGTAAATATATCCGTGACAAAATCGGGCAACTATCAGGTGCGCGGCATCTTCGTTGACGATCGCGGTGAAAAGCTCGGCGAGGACAGCGTGGAAAGCAAGCTCGTGCCGGGAAATGCCACTCTCGTCCTGGGATTGAATCCCACCAAGTTCATGATGCTGGGTGAGCCCTCGAGGGTTTATCTGGTGGATCTGGTCTTCAGCCTGGACGGAAAAGAGCTGCAGCGAGTGGATGAGCCCTGGGCGTCCGAGATTATGGACCCGGCCGGCTTCAAAGTAGGCATAGGAGCGGCGAGCGGCGCGATTGGCTCTAACCTGACCAATGAGAGCGCCAGAGAGGCCGGAACCCTGAAAATGGAGAACGGAAAGATGGTGATATCTTAACACCCAATTTTTGGCCGTTCTCTTTTTCATCTCCTTCGCGCCAAGGCTAGAGTAAAATGTCTCTCTTTCACATTACTCGGGAATCGGATATCCCTCTGGTGGGCTGCCTCTACTTCGGCATCATCGACCGGGGCAGCAACCTCCTGCAGATCCGCCCCAGTTGCAGTTGCAACCTCTCCTGTCCATTTTGCTCCGTGGACGCGGGGCCGTTGACCAGGACGCGGGTGACAAACTACGAGGTGGAGCTGGACTATCTCATGGAAGCTGTCGAGGAGATCGCCCACTTCAAGGGGCCGGGAGTGGAGTGCCACATCGACTCGCCCGGCGAGCCCATGCTCTATCCCGATATCGCAGAGCTGGTGGGCCAACTGAAAGCCGTTCCGGAGGTCGCCGTGGTTTCCATGCAAAGCAACGGAACCCTGCTCGACGAAGAAAAGATCCTGAAACTTGAGGCCGCCGGCCTGGACAGGATCAATCTCTCCATCCACGCCCTCTCACCGGATAAGGCCCGCTTTCTGGCCGGAGCCGATTGGTTTGACATCGAGAAGATCAAGGAAACGGCAAAACGGATCGCAGAGAGCAAGATCGACCTCTTGATTGCGCCCGTCCATATTCCCGGTTTGAATGACGATGAGATGCTGAAGTTGATTGAATTCGCCAAGCAGATCGGAGCCGGCAAGCGGTGGCCGCCTCTGGGCATTCAGAAGTTCGAGCATTACCGGCTGGGCAGGTCGCCCGGCAAGGTCAAGGCAGGCAACTGGTGGCATTTTTACAGTCGCACCATGCCGGAATGGGAAAAGCGGTCATCGATGCCTTTGCGCTTGAAGCCCCAGGATTTCGGCATTGTCAAGCGGCCCATGATCCCGACGGTCTTCGAGAAGAGAGAAAAGGTGAAAGTGGAGATCAAAGCACCGGGATGGGTGCGCGGCGAGCAGTTGGGTGTGGCCAAAAATAGGGTCGTCTCCGTGATGGACTGCCCCACCACGAGCGGAAGCGTGCGGGTGCAGATCGTCAGCAACAAGCACAACATCTACGTGGGAGTGCCGACCAGATAGTCGAGCGAGAATTATCGAACTAATAAATAGTTGAACTTATAAATTATATATTTTCCAATGCAGATCTCAATGCCGCTTTGGCAGCTCGAATTTCTTCATAGCTGTATGCCGGCGTCAACTGATCACGATGAGCCTCTTCCATTGCCGCAGTCAAAGCCTTCATAGTCTCCACCGATCCGGGGCACGACTCGTTCACCTTTACCCGGTCTTCCGATCCGTAAATTCCCAGGAACGGAAAGATGCGGCATGACCAGGGCCGGGCCGAATAGAGCTTGCACCCTCTCGCTGCGGGATCATAAAATTTGCATGGCTTGATGTGTTTGAAGTCCAGGACGCCGGGCTTGTCGGGATCGGGGATGGTGTACTTCTTCAGGGCTTTGTTGAGCGGAATTTTTTGATGCCTGGCAAGAGCGGCTGCGTCTTCGGGCCTCAGGCGAATTGGGTCTCCGGTGGTGCAACAGTTTCCGCAGCGTTTGCATTCAAAAAGTAGATGGCAGGCCATGCGGTAATAGTCGATGGTGGTGTACTTTGCCGCCGCCAGCTCGGTGAAGACTTTCTCATCAGAGAGAGAGGTGGCCTTCAAGAGCATAGCTGCAATCGTCTTCGGGTCTCTTTCCAATTCGGCCATTGCTGGAGGGCTCTTTAATAGGCATCCTTTTCAAGCTTGCCCTTCTATCCGGTAAGATATGTCCAAGGAGATCGTCCTCATCGGCAGGTCCAACGTCGGCAAATCTACCCTCTTCCGGGAACTGACGGGAAAGAAGGTAAGGGTTGGAAAGCGTCCCGGCATCACTTTATACCCATTAAAGGTAAAGGTCGGCGATGTATTCTACGTGGACATGCCCGGCTACGGATTCATGCTCAGAGCCTCCAAGGCCGATCAGGAGAAGACCAAGGATCTGATCGTGCAATACTGTGAGACGCATGCCGCCGACATCCTGCTGGCCGTGCAGATCATCGATGCAGCTTCCTTTCTGGACATCGCCGACCGCTGGGAGGGTCGCGGCGAGGTGCCGTTTGAGATCGAGCTTTGGGAATTTTTAAAAGACATGGGCCTGGATGTGGTCCTGGCTGCAAATAAGATAGACCGCATAACGAAGTTTGACCAGGACAAAGCTATGGATCTGATCTGCGAGCGGCTGGACATGCTGCCGCCCTGGACCCAGTGGACGGATACAGTCGCGCCCATCAGCGCAAAGCGCGGCCAGATCGATCCCCTTAGAAGCATCATCGGCAGGCGGCTGGGCAGGATGCCGTCCGAGACAAGATAGCGGATATTTTCGAATCAGATCTTAACATCCATTCTTTTTGCCCGAAAGGGCCGGCAATTTTCCATGCCGAAAGCGGTCGCAATGAATTATCGACAGCCACGTGCTTTTTTTCTATAAGACGCCAAATATCTATGCCTAAAGGATTTCGGCTTTCGGCTTTCGGTTTTCGGCAAGATCTTTCCTGCGCCGCTGCGGCGGCGAGATGGTCCGGGTAGCGTTGGTTTACGGATGGATCTGTGTGTTTTATCTACCTTTTTATTATTCTATTTCCAGTGGAAAACGGATGCAAGCGGCCTTAGAAAATTTTATCATATCATAAGAGATTTTAAAAATGCTATAAAATTATAATAACTTGAGCTTTAGGGCAGACCGAAGGATAGATAAATAACACAATTGGTCTTAAAAAGTAATATTAGTACTATAAACAGATCGCGTCGGCCTGTCATGGCCGCAGGAGGGAAAATGATGAGACAACGAGATCTAGCGCTGATTTCTGTATGCGCGATGCTGGTGTTATGCAGTGCATTTGCCCTTGGAGCAAATGATGCAAAAACAGGCAGTGACAGCAGTGCCGGATATATCCTTCACATCTTCGGCAATGCCAATATGGATGAGAATATCGATGAGCAGGATTTGGCCTGTATTCAGGGAATAATCGATGGAAAAGAGAAGGCCACAGAGCTTTCAGATGCCGACCTTAACGGAAAAATCGATCAAAGCGACATTGATCAAGTAAAGAGCATAATCAACGGTACAGAGAAAGAGATCACGATAATCGATTCCGGCAACAGGACCGTTACAGTCAAGCAGCCGTTAGAGAGGCTTGTGATCTACACCCATCAGTGCGCAGAGATACTGCAGCTCCTGGGCGTCGATGATAAAGTAGTCGGAGTCAGGGACACTTTTGCCGAACAGCCCAATCGATTTCCGAAGCTATCCAAGGTTCAGAGCATCGGAAATGGAGCAGAGCCGGATGTAGAAGCGGTTCTGAAGGCCAAGCCGGATGCCGTTGTAGCCTATACATTCTACCCAAAGAAGGAGGCTTTGGACGACAAGGTTCCAACAGATGTGAAGATGCTGAAGTTCGATTGTGAGTGCAGCGGCCTTGGTCCTGATGCTATGAGAGAGAAGGTCAAGCTATTCGGATACCTCTTCGGAGCCAGGGACAAAGCAGAGCAGTATCTGAAATGGCATGATAAATGCCTGTCTATGGTCGAGGATAAAGTGAAAAGCATTCCTGATGACAAAAAAGTCCGTGTCTACCTGGAGAGCTCTCCTGAAGGGGATAAGCCTCTTGTTTCCAGGACGGCTATAGGAACCGGCCATGCTGCAAGCAAGCTCGTCGAGATGGCTGGCGGAGTGAATATTGCCGCAGGGCACATTCCAAAATACGAGGATACTGCAATGGAGTACGGGGAGATCGAGACCGAATGGGTGCTTTCGCAAGACCCGGATGTGATTGTTGGTCGCGCTATGGGTGCCGGAATCAGGCCATATGAGAATTTGAATGACACCCTTATCCAAAAGTATGCTCAGCAGATTCGGAGTCTTCCGGGATTTGACAATGTCTCGGCTGTGAAGAATGATCGGGTGTACATAATCACAAATGACTATGCAGTTACGCCAAATTATCCGTCTGCACTGCTTGCGCTTGCCAAGTGGTTCTATCCTGACACGTTTGCAAATCTCGATCCACAGGCAGCTCATCAGGAGTATGTGAATATGATGGGTCTCGACTACGATGTCAAGAGCAAAGGAGCCTTTTTCTATCCCAAGCCTTAGGAGAACATGAGCACTTGGATTGATTGAGACGAAAAATAAGGGCATAGAGGATTATTATCACCTCTATCTGCTTTTTTTAATGAATTTGCAGGCTGCTTGATGCCTCTAAAAATCGATTTTGCGGTTGCAGCCGGAGATCATCGGCCCGGCTAGCTTGCGGGCCTACTCCATTCGAGACGAGATAAAATCAGGCAGGCAACATGACGGTCATTGATTCAACGGATATAAGGCAGTAAATAATAACCTGCGATTTCCTGCCTTAAGTTCTATGAAACTTTTATAATTCTAATGCAAATTAGGTTAAATCTGGATATAAGATCGCAAAGACGCTATTAGAAATTGCAGCATGTTCATCTCGTTGGCGGCATATTGTAAGATAGAAGCTGTGCTTGCAATAAAGCCCCAAAAACTATTAAAAGCATGTATTCAATAAGTTACAAAGGAGATTGTCTCAAGCTCTTGACTCTTTTTGTTCAGTTGGAGTTTAGAGATCAGCCTGCCAACAGAATCGCAGGCAACCGATATTGAGCCATTTTACAGCTTAACCTGGTGTCAAAAATTGATTCTCGGCCAAAATCAAGTTCATAGGACAATAAACCGTCTCAAGGCACGCCTCGATAGCAATGCCTTTCCACGCCAATACAACTACGAGCAGCCGCTGCGTTCTGAGCTTTTCAGCACAGACCAACTGGCGCGGCATGCCAAGGCGCTGGCAGAACGCCATGAGACGGACCCAATGCCGGGCAAGGACCTGCTCTTGCCAAGGCTCGCTGAGAACGAGGCAATCCTGCTCCAGGCAAACGAGCTGCTGACGGAGGCTGCGGCATCAAACCTGCGAATTGCACCGGCATCTGTTTGGCTGCTGGACAATTTCTATAAGATAGAAGAGCAGATTCGCATATCCAAACGGCATCTACCGAAAGGATACAGCAAAGATCTGCCGCATCTGCTAAAAGGGCCGCTGGCCGGCTACCCGCGCACTTATGATATTGCACTTGAGCTGATCCGTCATACCGACGGGCGGGCGGACCCGGATAGCCTGAAGCGCTTCGTGGATGCTTATCAGACGGTCACGACGCTTAAGCTGGGCGAGCTGTGGGCCATTGCGATCATGCTCCGCCTGGCACTGATTGAGAACCTGCGACGCATCTCTTTAAAAATCGCCAAGAGCAGGATTGACCGCAACCTGGCAGGCTACTGGGCGGATCGGGTAATTCTGACGGCTGAGACCGAGCCAAAGAACATGATCGTCGTTGTAGCTGACATGGCCAGCTCGCAGCCGCAACTGTCCAGTGCATTTGTTGCCGAATTTGCCCGAAGGTTGGAGGGACAGAGCCATGCCCTGGCCCTGCCGCTGATATGGATTGAAGAGCGTCTATCCGAGAAGGGGAAGACCATCGGGCAGATGGTTTTGGAAGATATCCAGCAAGAGGCTGCGGATAAGGTCTCCATAGGCAACAGCATTGGGAGCTTTCGTTTTCTTGAGTCCATGGACTGGAGGAAGTTTGTAGAGGGGACGAGCGCCGTCGAGAAGGCGCTGCAGACGGACCCCGGCGACACATACAGTCGCATGGACTTCGCCACGCGGGACCGCTACCGCCATACGGTTGAGAGGATCGCAAGGCATAGCTCGCACTCTGAAGAAGATGTTGCGCAAATGGCGGTAAAGCTGGCCCGGCAGAGCATCGAGACAAAGGGCAGCGAAGACCGGAGTGCACACGTTGGGTTCTACCTGATAGATAAGGGGCTGCCTGATCTTGAAGAAGCTGCCGGGATGAGGCGGTCGCTCATGGAGCCGCTTGGCAGGATTTTTCAACGCCTCCCTTTGTTCAGCTATCTCGGCGCGATAGCGCTGGTTACAGCATTCATCACCGCGGCAGTGCTCAGCCGGGCCTTTGAGACGGGGTCCGGCGGATGGATGCTGGCATTTGCTTCCATCTTCCTGGTGATCTGCCTGAGCAGTCCTGCGGTCGGCCTGGTAAACTGGATGGCGACTTTGCTGGTCAGGCCCCACGCGCTCCCCAGAATGGACTTCTCGTCGGGCATTCCGGAAGAGCTGCAAACGCTGGTGGTGGTGCCATCTGTTCTAAACAGCCCTGAAAAAGTTATTGATCTGCTGGAGGGGCTGGAAGTTCGATACCTGGCAAACCGGGATCCAAACCTCCACTTCGGCCTTCTGACGGATCTGGGCGACGCCGAGCAGGAGGTCGTACCAAGAGACGAGAATCTGCTGCTTGCAGCCAGTCGGGGAATCGAGGCTCTGAACGAAAAATACCACGATAGTATTTTCCTTCTCTTTCCCCGCCGGCGCAGGTGGAATCCAAAGGAGAAGATCTGGAGGGGCTATGAGCGAAAGAGAGGCATTCTGGGGGAACTCAACTCACTGCTGCGAGGCGCAGCCGAGAACAGCTTCTACATGATCACGGGAGACGTATCGATCCTGCCCGAGATAAAGTACGTCATCACGGTTGACGAAGATACCAAGATGCCCTTCGACTCTGCCCGGCGGCTGGTGGAGACCATGGCTCACCCCCTAAACCGCCCCAGGTTTGATGAACAAAAGCGATATGTCATGGAGGGCTACAGCATTCTCCACCCTCGCCTCAGCGCGGGCATGCCTGAGGCAGACCGATCGCGGTTTGTGAAGCTCTTTGGCGGCGAGCCGGGAATTGACCCGTACACGCGGGAGGTTTCGGATGTCTACCAGGACATCTTCGGAGAAGGCTCCTTTACCGGCAAGGGCATCTATGATGTGGATGCCTTCGCACAGACTCTGGGCGGACGCTTTCCGGATAACCTGATTCTGAGCCATGACCTTCTGGAAGGTAGCTACGCCAGAGCGGCGCTGGTCAGCGATGTGCAGTTTTACGAGGACTACCCCTTCCGCTACACCACGGACGTCAGCCGCAGGCACAGATGGATCAGGGGTGATTGGCAGATCGCCAGTTGGCTGCTCACGCGCGTTCCGGGTCCCGGCGGGCAGGTTATGGACAATCCCATCTCAGGACTATCCCGATGGAAGATCCTTGACAACCTCCGGCGCAGCCTCGTAACTCCTGCCCAGATCTTGCTGCTGTTCCTGGCATGGTTCATGCTGCCAAAGCCTGGGTTTTGGACGGCAGTGGTGGTAGGCGCGGTTCTGGCTCCGCCGGTTCTGGCCTGCATCCGGGTGACACTGAACAGGCATACCGATCTGCCCCTTGATCAGCACCTGCATTTTGCCGGGAGAGCAATTGTCAGATACCTGGCCCAGGCGGGGCTTGGCCTCGCCTTCCTGCCGTACGAGGCATTCTTCAGCCTGGATGCGGTTTTGCGCACCGGAGGGCGAATGCTGTTCACCCACAAGCGGCTGCTGGAATGGAATTCTTCGAGCAGCGCCAAGAGCAGCGGACGCAGTGATCTGGCAGGAGTCTACCAATCGATGTGGATCGCTCCGGCGCTCGCCATTGCCGCCGCCTCCTCTCTCGCACTCTGGCGTCCCGATGTGCTGTATGTCTGGCCGCTGCTGGCGTCTTGGAGCCTCGCCCCGGCGCTTGCCTGGTGGATCAGCCTGCCTCAAGACGTGCCACAAGCAAAACTGAGTGAGGATCAGACGATCTTCCTCGGCAAGCTTTCCAGGAAGACATGGAAGTTCTTCGAGACATTCGTGGGGCCGGAGAGCCATTGGCTCCCGCCGGACAATTATCAGGAGAGGCCGCGCTCTGTGGTTGCCGTCGGCACATCGCCTACGAATATGGGGCTATCGCTGCTGGCAAACCTGGCGGCATACGACTTCGGCTACGTCTCAACAGGAACGCTGATAGAGCGCACCAATAGCTCGCTGCAGACCATGAAAACGCTGGAACGGTTCCAGGGCCACTTTTACAATTGGTACGACACTTTGCTTCTCCTGCCCATGCAGCCCAGGTACATCTCGACTGTTGACAGCGGAAACCTGGCAGGCCATTTGCTGACTTTGCAGCAGGGACTCCTAGAGTTGCCGGATCAGAAGATTTTGCCGTCTCAGGTTTTTAACGGTCTCAGGGATACGCTGCATATCATCAAGGATGAATTCGGAGCATGTGAGCCGACCATCGAGAGAGACGATGGCCGAAAGGATACAGTGCGCCCTGAGGTGCTGGCCCAGATCGATCTTTTCCAGTATGAGCTTCAGTCGCCTCCATGTACACTCTCCGCCGCCCTAATGCTCTTGGACCGGCAGGCAAAGGCTGCGCAAGGAATAATAGACAACCTGAGCCAAGATCCTAGCTCAAACCAAGATTCGGATAATCGAGCAAGGCAGTGGATGCAAGCCTATGAGAAGCAGCTTCGGGACCATCTGGATGATTTGATCCTCACAGCTCCCTGGCTTGATGTTCAACTCTCTGGGATGATCCGCTCTCCCATCCACTCTCCCGTTGAAGAGGGTCTCGCACATGGCTCAGCCGAACATGCATCAATGCTTGGCGAATTGCAGGCCGAACTGCTCGGACTTGACAGCATTCCATCGCTTAAAGAGATCCCAGAGACGGCAACGTTGCTCATGCCCAAGATTGACCGGATCATCGGCAGTCTCCAGGGCGAAGAGCACCGGGACGAGAGAGAAAGGTTACTCCAGCTTGGACAGATGATCACAGAGGCCGGGAACCGTGCCGGGCAGAGGATCGCATCCATCAAGAAGCTTGCACTCGAATGCAGCGAGCTGGCTGAAATAAAATACGACTTCCTTTTCGATGAGTCGCGTCGGCTTCTTGCCATCGGGTACAACGTCGACGACCTCAGACGTGATGAGAGCTGCTATGATCTACTGGCATCCGAGGCAAGACTGTCCAGCTTCGTTGCCATCGCTCAAGGGAATTTGCTGCAAGAGCACTGGTTTGCCCTGGGCCGCATGCTTACCATCGCCGGCGGAGAGCTGGCTTTGCTCTCCTGGGGTGGAACTATGTTCGAATACCTCATGCCGCAGCTGATCATGCCTGCTTATGAGAACACCCTCTTAAGCCAAACATGCAGAGCGATTGTCCGGCGACAAATCGAATACGGTGAACAGCGCGGCGTTCCCTGGGGCATCTCGGAGTCGGGCTACAACCTGACGGATGTCAACCAGATTTACCAGTACCGCGCCTTCGGAGCGCCCGGCCTGGGATTTAAGCGCGGGCTGATCGAAGACCTGGTGATCGCACCTTACGCCTCGGCCCTGGCCCTGATGGTGGAACCGGCGGAGGCATGTGCCAACCTGGAGAGAATGGCTGCCGATGGCTATCTTGGTAGATATGGTTTCTACGAAGCGATTGATTTTACACCATCGCGTCTTTCTCGGGACGAGACATATGCAATTGTGCAGTCCTTCATGGCCCACCACCAGGGCATGAGCTTCCTGGCTCTGGCTTATGTGCTTTTGGACCGGCCCATGCAAAGAAGGTTCATGGCCAACCCGATCTTCCAGGCGGCGGATCTTCTTCTCCAGGAGCGGGTTCCGATGGCCATGCCCTTCTATCCCCATGCCTCCGAGGTTGCGTCATCGATCTGGAGGGCGGGCATGCCGGATTGGCGCGAGTCTCTGCGGGTCGTCGATGATCCGAACACCATGCGTCCTGAGGTGCACCTGCTCTCTAACGGCAAATACAGCGTAATGGTCTCCGGTTCCGGCAGCGGCTACAGCAAGTGGAAGGAGATCGCGGTCACTCGCTGGCATGCCGACCCCACCCGCGACAATTACGGCATGTTCTTCTATATCCGTGACCAGGACAGCGGCGAGTTCTGGTCTGCCGGATACCAGCCGGTGCTCAAAGGCTCTGAGACATACCAGGCCATATTCCGGGGATCGAATGCAGAGTTCCGAACAAAGGTCCATGATATTGACACCTGTGCAGAAGTCGTCGTCTCACCTGAGGACGATGTCGAACTGCGCAGCATCAGCGTAACTAACCGATCCGAGAGAAGACGAAAAATAGAGCTGACCAGCTACGCAGAGGTCGTCTTGACGACCCAGGCTGCAGATGCGTCGCATCCCAATTTCAGCAACCTCTTTGTTGAAACGGAGATCGTCCGCAAGAGATCTGCGATCCTCTGCACTCGCCGACCAAGGTCGAAGGACGAGAAGCCGCCCTGGATGCTGCATCTGATCGCTGCGGAGAAGATCGCGGTCGACGAAATATCTTATGAGACAGACCGCTCAAAGTTCATAGGCCGCATAAGAACTGCCGCAGATCCTGCGGCTTTGGCGGAGTATGCGGACCTTTCGAATAGCGAAGGGTCCGTCTTGGATCCCGTCGTTGCCATCAGGTGCATTGTCACCATCGATCCCGGAGAGACGGCCAGGGTGAACTTCGTCACAGGCATTGCAGAGACGAGGGATGCCGCCATGTGGCTGATCGATAAATATCACGACGCGGCAATGGCGGACCGCGTCTACAATCTGGCCTGGACTCATAACCAGATGATCATGCAGCAGCTCAACATCTCCGAGGACGATATTCTGCTCTATGAGCGCCTTGCCGGAGCCATAATCTACCCAAGCCCTACCTGGCGCGCCAGCCCGAGTGTTCTTTTGAGCAACCGCAGCGGCCAGTCGGGCCTATGGGCTTACAGCATATCAGGCGACCTGCCGATTGTACTGCTGAAGATCGGAGATCGATCATACATCGAGCTGGCGCGCCAGCTCCTGAGGGCTCATGCTTACTGGCACATGATGGGTCTGGCCGTAGATCTGGTGATCTGGAACGAAGACAGCTCGGGATACAGACAGCATCTTCAGGAGGATATTATGGCCTTGATCTCCTCTTGCACCGAATCCGGCACTCTGGACCGGCCTGGCGGTGTCTTTGTTCTGCGGGCGGATCAGATATCTGACGAGGCCAGGGTCCTGATACAGGCCGTGGCCAGAGCCATCTTCACAGACGGCCAGGGAACTTTTGAGGAGCAGCTCGAACGCAAGAGCTGTCTCCTGGTGGCCGTTCCGCCTTTGAAGCCAAAAAAAGCTGTCCGGATTGAGAACTACGAGGCGGTTGAGTCTTTAGGCCGGGATCTGATCTTCTTCAACGGCCTTGGCGGGTTCACACAGGACGGACGAGAGTATATAATCCGAACTGCTCCAGGACAAACGACCCCGGCCCCCTGGTCGAATGTGATCTCCAACCCCCATTTCGGGACTGTAATCTCCGAAAGCGGCGCAGCATATACCTGGAGCGAGAACTCCCAGCAATTCCGCCTCACTCCGTGGTATAACGATCCGGTGAGCGACATCAGCGGCGAGGCCCTGTACATCCGTGATGAGGAGAGCGGAGCATTCTGGTCGCCCTCGGCTTGGCCGACGCAGGGGATGACTCCTTACAGTTGCAGGCACGGATTCGGCTACAGCGTTTTCGAGCACAAAGAGGGCGGGATTGCATCCGAGCTGTGGGTATATGTGGCGGTAGACGCTCCCCTGAAGTTCAGCGTTCTCAAGCTCCGCAATGAGTCGGGCGTGTCCCGCAGGCTGTCTGTGACCGGCTACATCGAGCTGGTGCTGGGTGAGATGCTTTCCAAGACGGGGATGCACATTATCACACAGATCGATCCCAAGACCGGAGCCATCTTTGCCAGAAATCCGTACAATACTGATTTTCCCGGAAGGATAGTCTTCCTGGATGTGAACGAGGAAGCGGGCAGCTTCTCCGGGGATCGGACCGAGTTCCTGGGCCGAAACGGCCAGATAGCTCGCCCTGCCGCTCTGGCGCGGGAGCGGCTCTCCAACAGAGTAGGCGCTGCCATGGATCCATGCGCCGCCATGCAGGTTGGGATCGATCTGGCAGATGGGCAGGAGCATGAGATCGTCTTCACATTCGGCGTCGGGCGAGACTCCAACGATGCTCGCAGCTTGATTTCTCGTTTCCGCGGTGCGGGCCCGGCCAGAAGTGCTCTTGAGGCGGTGTGGAGCTACTGGAACCGCACCCTTGGCGCGGTACATGTGGAGACTCCGAATAAAGCCCTCGACGTGCTTGCGAACGGCTGGCTCCTCTACCAGACGCTTGCCTGCCGCATCTGGGCGCGCAGCGGATACTATCAATCAGGCGGAGCATTCGGCTTCCGCGACCAGTTGCAAGACGTGATGGCGCTGATATATGCAGAGCCGCAATTAGCCCGAAAGCATCTGCTACAGTGTGCCGCCCACCAGTTCCTGGAAGGAGACGTTTTGCACTGGTGGCATCCACCATCCGGACGCGGCGTGCGCACTCACAGCTCCGACGATTGTCTCTGGCTGCCGCTGGCGGTGCACCGATATGTCACAGCTACGGGAGACACCGGCGTGCTTGACGAGCGCATCAATTTCATCGAGGGCAGGCATCTGAAAGCCGATGAAGAGGCAAATTACGACCTTCCCACGAGGTCAGAACAGTCCGGCACCCTTTACGAACACTGTGTCAGAGCTATCAAGAACGGTCTTTCCTTTGGCGGCCACGGTCTGCCCCTCATGGGTTCAGGAGACTGGAACGACAGCATGAACCGCGTGGGCTATCAGGGCGTCGGCGAGAGCATATGGCTCGGCTTCTTCCTGTATTATGTGCTCATGAAGTTCTCCGAGATCGCCCTCCTGCGTGGCGATTCGGCCTTTGCCGGTCAATGCAGCAGCGAGGCCGCCGATCTGCGCCGGAAGATCAGAGAGTTCGGGTGGGACGGTCATTGGTATTTGCGCGCCTACTTCGATAGCGGAGCGACACTTGGGTCCGCTGCCAACGCGGAATGTCAGATCGATTCCATCTCCCAGAGCTGGTCGATTCTATCCGGTGCCGGGGATCCGGAAAGATCGACGACTGCCATGGAAGAAGTCGACCGCCTTCTGGTCAACAGAGATGCTTCGCTTATTCAGCTCCTGGACCCGCCCTTCGACAAGTCCGACTCTGATCCCGGCTATATCAAAGGCTACATTCCGGGAGTGAGAGAGAATGGCGGTCAGTACACCCATGCGGCCATTTGGGTAATTATGGCTTTTGCAGCTATGGGCGACCACGCCCGGGCCTGGGAGCTATTGTCTCTCATCAATCCTCTGAATCACGGCTCGACTCCGGAAGAGGTTAGGATTTACAGGACAGAGCCCTACGTCGTCGCTGCAGATGTCTATGCATGCCCGCCGCACACAGGGCGCGGAGGATGGACCTGGTACACCGGAGCTGCGGGCTGGATGTACCGCCTCATAGTGGAATCGCTGCTCGGACTGAGGCTGGATGTTGACCGGCTGATCTTTTCCCCCTGCATTCCGGCGGACTGGCAGTCGTTTCGCCTGCATTACCGCTACCGTGAGACGTTCTACCACATCACGGTTACGCAGTCGGGGCCGGGCCGTGAGACGGTCGGCGTGAAGGTTGACGGCCAGATGCAAAGCGACGGGTCAGTGCATTTGGTCGATGACCGGAGGGAGCATTTCGTAGAGATTAAAATGGGCGAATGTGTAATGGACGAATGGATCGCGGACGGAGGTGTAAGCTGAGGTGCGGATGAGTTCTCGGCTTTTTTTTTGGTTGTCAATATTATCTGAAAATTTAAACGATTCGCACCATTTTTATGCGAATTCTATATGCGAATTTGGCCGTTCTATCGAATCGAACCGCTCGCTTGCACTATTCTCCTGTTGCCTCTTTGGATTTACTTCTCGATCAACACTATATGCCTCTCGAAGACTCTTTAAGGCCACTTCGATCTCCTGACTTTGGGCCTGCAAGCTGCTCTTAGACGGCATGGTGCAGATCCTCTGGATCTTAGCTATCGGTTCGGATGAGATCGATGTGGTTTTTGGCATCACTTTGCATAGCAAGGCTTCGTGTTCATACAATTTATGTATTTGAAAATTTGGGTACCAAAATCTTTTTATGCAATAACATCCTATTATGATTAGATTCAATAATGGAGGAATAAAAAAATGTCGAGTGATAGAATAGATACGGCGAAAGCTGATACTAAGAAAACAATTTCTGACATTGAGAACAAGGTCGCATATGCAAAGGCAGATTTAAACGCGGATGTAGAGAAGGTCAAGGCCAATTTCGGGCATGATGAGGCCGAGAAGAAGGCGGCTTACGCAAAGGCTGACATTAAGGCTAATGCTGAAAAAGCGAAGGCTGATGTCGAGAATAAGGTGGCACATGCAAAAGCTGATGTGGAGAAAGCAAAATCCCAAATAGGAAACAAAATATCTGATTATTGAATTAAATAATGGCGCAATAATTAATACTTGTGGGGGTGTGTAAATGGCAGACTTACTTTATTTGGCCGTAGTGTTCTTTGTAATAGCGCTAATACTTGGAATAATGGGAGTACGCGGTGCAGGCATATCGATGGAAATCGCCAAATGGCTGATAATCGTGTTCATTGTTCTGGCGGTATTAACGCTGGTATTGGGCGGTTCATTCCACCTGTTGGTATTACCGCTTGCAATTTAGGATTGCACATTTAGGATTGCACAATATCTGCCCTAAACGCATTATGGATAATGCTTAGAGGGCAATGGACGAGAATTATGGCGATCACATTAGATGGAGGTTTGAAATGAAAAAGATATTAGTGGCCATGCTCATTGCCACGATGATGCTGTTTGCTCTCGGCGCAGCAGAGGATGTAACGAAATCTACTACAACGACTAGCACAACTCCCAGCCCCGATGTTACCAAATCAACAACTACAACCAGTTCAGAACCAGGTCCCGATGGATCCAAATCAACAACAACCACAACCAGCTCGACTCCTTCCACCGAGCCTACAAGCACGACTAAATCAACGACTACGACTAGCTCGACTCCTGGCTTCGAGGCAACATTTGCAGTAGCCGGGCTTCTGGCGGTAACCTTCGTAGCTCTGAGGAGAAAACATTAGGATACCTTGTTTTTTGTATTCCAAAAGACAACGTGTGGTTTAGGTGAGACAGATTATGATAAGAAAACTTATAAAAATATTGTTCATGCTCGGGACTGTCATCCCTTTCTTGTGCCTGGTGAAAAAGATGCACAATCACCACCACAAGGAAAAATAATCAATTTTTAGCTGTCGGTAAAAAGCGCAAATAGGATAGCTAATTGTGGGAAAGACCCAGATTTGAATAGACTAATAACAGATTGGGGTGAATCATTTGAAGAAAGAAGAATTTATGCGGCAGATAGAGGGCTGCAAGCTTTCCGAGAGCTTTGATCAACGTCTTTTGGATAATGCTTCCGAGATGTTCAGCAAATGGGGTATGACCACACAATTGGACGAGAAGGAGCACCTTTTTGAAAGCTCTGGACTCGCACCAAAGACTGAAGACAGCAGTGCTCTGAAGAAAGAAAAGGAGGCGCTGCGTTGTGTGTGCGAGAAGATGATGAAGTCCAATCTGAACCGGAAAGACGCAGCCGTTATCATCAAGAATTTCAATAAGATCAGAGATCCGGGGTTCGAGTGGGTCGAAGAGTGAATCGGCTCCCAAAAATTTGCAAATTATATAATACAGTGCACATAGACAATTCCGGCAGATTCGAGATGGGATTAAGATGTTCAGCATCTTTTTCGTGATTTGCCGGCCCCTCCTCCTAATGCTTTAAGCTTATTTAGAAATTTGAGACACTATTTGAACAAAATGAACAAAAGCCAGGTGTTAAAATGAAATATAGCAAAATTTTGCTTTCAATGGCAATGCTTGCAACATGCATGCTAATCGGTATTGCATATGGACAGGACTCCCTGAGTGGTGCAAACGTCAGTCCCAGCCGCATAAATTCTGATCAGGGTCTGAGCGATATGCTGCAGTGGCTCGATCAACCGGTCTCCAGCTTCCCCTGGTATACTGCCAGTGATGCCTTCTACACCCAAACCTATAGCTACACCACGTTCTCGCCCTACACTGAGTATTATGTGCCCACCGGAACGACTGTAGTGAACGGGATAATCAGCAATCCGACCAAGTTCGACATAACGCAGAAAACGCCTTCCATTGTGTACTATGGTGCCGGTGTAGGGTTGCCGTACACCCAGTATGCATCCACAGCGTCATCCAAGACCAACGACCTCTGGGTTCAGGGAGCAACAAACTGGACTCAGTATGTGGTGAGCCCGGTCGGAACCTGGCTGCAGCTCGTCGCCTACGCTCCAATTGAAGGACCCGCAGGCTTCTATGAGACGATCCAAACCGATACAGTCAGCTCGAAGTACAATACATATCAGTTCAACCAGGGTTATAACACCATGAACTTCAAAGCCGATCAGGTGGGAAGACATACGCTCTACTTTATAATTAACAGTCAGCCGAGCAACGTGGTCATTGTAGATGTTTTTGCCGAGACACCGACGGAAAGCAAAGTGACGAGCAGTTATCCGATTACAAGCCGGACGCCGGTAACCGTTCTTGGCAACGCCGCAAATCAGGATAGCTTCACCACGAGCAGAAGCTCATCCCAAACATCAGACGGCGTGACTACTACAAGCACTGCAAATGGCGAAACTACCACCACATCCAACGGCCTGACCACCGTTACGCCTGCCGGTCAATCAACTGCAACCACCGGCGGAACTTACCAAACAACAACCAGCTCGGATGGTACTACCCAGACAACGACGGGCTCACATTGAACTGTCGTTACCTCCATTTGATGCGAAATCAAGAGAGATGAGTATGCAAAAAATGGCGGACATACCTACTTTCGCCATATTCGCCATATGAATCTCTCGGCTGTTTGGAAAATTCGGGCATATCGAGAAGGAATGAGATTCAAGCGACTCTTGACATTCTTTCCCGACTTGCCTATCCCACCTCAAAAGAGTCTTTCAGTTCATTTCGGAAATCAAAAAAAATCGATAATTAAAAAGTCAGGTGTTAATATGAAATATAGCAAAATTTTAATATGTTTAGCGGCACTCGTTTGCCTTGCCGTTCCGGCAGGCGCACAGTCAGACCCGTTAGGTGCAGGTTCCAGCGACAGCACAATGGGATCTAGCGGAGATTGGATTAGCCCCAATATGGGCCATGCGACCAGCCGTGCCAATTCGGATCAGGGGCTGGCCAGCATGTTGCAGTGGCTCGATCAACCCGTCTCCAGCTTCCCCTGGTACACTGCCAGCGATGCCTTCTACAGCCAACCGTATAGCTACACTACGTTCTCGCCCTACACAGAATATTATACATCCACCGGTACGACTGTCGTAGGCGGGATTATCAGCAATCCGACCAAGTTCGACATAACACAGAAAACGCCTTCCCGTGTGTACTACGGTGCCGGTGTAGGTTTGCCGTACTCTCAATATGCATCGACAGTATCATCCAAGACCAACGACCTCTGGATTCAGGGAGCGACAAACTGGACTCAGTATGTGGTAAGCCCGGTCGGAACCTGGCTGCAGCTCGTCGCCTACGCTCCCGTTGAGGGACCCGCAGGTGTCTATGAGACGATCCAGACAGATACAACCAGTTCCAAGTACAAGACATATCAGTTCAATCAGGGTTATAACACCATGAACTTCAAGGCCGATCAGGTAGGAAGACATACGCTCTACTTTGTGGTAAACAGCCAGCCCAGCAACGTGGTCGTTGTAGATGTATTTGCCGAGACTCCGGCAGGAAAGCCTGTACACACGATGTCTTAGAAATAACGCATCACTGAGCTAAAAAAACGAGATTGATTGGAAATATATCGAGGCCGTTCGAGGCTCAACGCGATCAATCTCGCATATCTATTTTAGTTGATTTTAATACTAAGCTTTGCATTTTATCGCACATGGCGCTGCTGCATGGCGATTAATAATGGACAATAGGCACCTTGCTTTGCGAAGGAAAAACGATAGTATTAGCCATGTTTCCACCTCTTTATCTAATTGATGGGGATCTCAGGTTTAATGTGATCGCTCAATAACTTTTATAAAGCATTTTGACAAAACGTTATGCTACAAAGACCTGTTAGAATGGGAAAAAAGAAATAAATTTTAGAGATGAGTTTGTTCAGGCAATGCGGGCGCTATGTCAATGCATTTTTATAATCCTACTTCTTTTTTGGCTCACTGCTTAATTGACGCTTGAGTTCAGCCTGGCGTTCCTTTATCTCATCTTTTTCTGCCTGAGTTTTTGCTTTCGCTAATTCTATATCAAGCTGCTTAAGCTGTGCTTCAACATTGTCTGTCATATTCGAATCCTCCGTTTATATTTCTCTTTATAGTAGGACGCAATAGAATAAAAAGATTTTGGTACTCAAATGCAAAAGTTCCTCTATATATATACTGATAAACATTTAGTAATTTAAAAACATAGATCTAAACAGCATTGACTTTATCCGAACCTATTACCAAAAGTTGTGGCTGGTGATGTTATTTTGGAGATGATGATATTACCAAATGAAAGTCTGGTTAGGATTTTACCTAATATGTCAACAGACCATTGCGGTTTGCCGTTGACTTCAACCCTGTTACCATATGATGTTCCAACTCATTAGAAAAAAATGGATTCAAACCACGCCATTTGGGCGTGGCAGTTGATGGGGCAAATCCGGTCAGTACCTCAATATCGCACCTATATTTCCGATGCTCACCAGGAAAGCGTCGTCCTCTACCAAAACTACCTCCGTTCCCGCATTTTCCGCCATCTCATAGAGGTTCTCCAGGCTGAGCGCAGCCGTTTCGCTGCCACATGTGGGACACTTCTCGCCATCTGATTCGATATGATAGCAGCTCTTGCAGATCATTCCAGGCAGGACAAAACCCTTTGTGATCAAAAGGCTGTTCACTCTTCCATCTTTCAAGGCGTCTCTGACCTCAGATAGGCCGCAGGCCGCTGGGTGGCCGCGCAGCACGGCTTCCTTCAGCTTTTCGGCCAGCACCTTTTCTCTGGAACGCTCATCCTCGTCGGAACGCTCCTTTCCTTGCCTCAACAGGTCTCTTGAGGATACGTCCATAGATGCATCCACGGTTCCCAGGACCTTCTCCTTCAGAGCAAAAGGCATCATCTCTATCAGTTTGCCCTTGGCCTCACCGGGTCCCGCCACTACCAGGCCGCGCATCTTGGACAGATCTTCATTCTTCTGCAGATCTTCTATTAGCTGGGTGAAGAATGAATGTATCTGTCCGCTCCGGAGACGGTTGTAGCGCATCTGGCTCCATCCACCCCTCTTGTGCTTATTCATGAGGTCTATGGAAGCCTTCTCATCCGCTTCCAACTGATCGGACTTCACCAGGAAGAGTCGCGCCTCCTGGGAGTCGATGAGCAAGAGTCCGTAGTCCTGGTACTCTTCTCTCAGCTTCGCCAGGGGAAGAAGAAAGGGCGAACTACCCAAAACGACTTGCGGCTCCGGTTCCACGCTCACTCTGTAGATTTGCAGGAAGCCGCTAGGTGCCGAGGCAAAGATGACCCTGCCAAGCTCGCCTTTAACTGCTGGTGATGACAAGGCATGCTCGACCATGCCGAGCGTCTCTTCGAAGGTCGCCGACATGTCTTTGGGCAGAGCTTTCCGGATGGAACTCAGCCTTGATGCCACGAAGGATTGGTCGCTGTACCTGCCGATTGGTCCGAAATAAATTGTCAAGAAGGTGTCATGTTCATCTTTTACATCTGCCAGAGCATGCAGGTCAATATCGGAGAGAGATGTTATGTGGAAACTATCTTTTAGGGCTTCTCTGCCCATCTGGCCTAGAGAAAGCATGCTGTTTTTTGAGGATACATTATCAGTCTTCAGGATTTTCGATTCCGGCTCAGATATGATTTCTGATATTATAGATGTAGTCAGAGTCATTAGATTCTAATCTATTGAGTTTAACGTTTATATAGATATTGGTACCATAAAATTTAGACATCAAAGTCTTATTATTGCATATCGGTGGAACTCGCAATCCTATGGAGATGAATATTCTTTTTTGCCTCTCTCCCAGAGCATTACGCCCGAGTATCCCGGTTCGTTTCTTTTGGGAGGCTTGCTCAGGATGATTGGCTGCAGAAAAGCCCAAACCGCCGAGCTATTGAACTTTATATATGTATAGATTACCGAACTCTAACATTTTGATACCAAAAGCTTTTTGTTCAATGGCACCATATTAGATATAGAATTTAGATATGGAATCACAGAAGTGGATTTAAATTAGATTCTAAAAATGGGAAAACGTCACATTGGAAATAAAATAGCAGAGGCGCTGAAATCAATATCATATAAATTCAACAACAAAAAAATAATTCGGGCAAATCTGAGATTGGGATTTCAAAAAACACTCTTGATATCCTTTTCGGGATTTGCCCGTCCCTCCTCTTAAAGCTCTTGGTTCGTTTTGAACTAAGAAGCCGGTTATCGACAATTAGGTGTTAAATATGAAATATAGCAGAATTTTGCTGTCTATAGCAATGCTCGCAACGTGCTTGCTAATTGGTATCGCATGTGGACAAGACTATCTGGATGGCGGATATGTCAGTTCCAGCCGCTTTAATTCAGATCCGGGGCTGAGCGGCATGTTGCAGTGGCTCGATCAGCCGGTCTCCAGCTTCCCCTGGTACACTGCCAGTGATGCCTTCTACAGCCAAGAGTATAGCTACACTACATTCTCGCCCTATACGGAGTATTACGTACCCACAGGCACAACTGTAGTAAATGGGATTGTAAGCAATCCTACCAAGTTCGATATAGCGCAGAATACACCGTCCACTGTGTACTATGGTGCCGGTGTTGGGCTGCCGTACACCCAGTATGCATCCACCGTACCATCCAAGACCAACGATCTCTGGATTCAGGGCGCAACAAACTGGACGCAGTATGTAGTAAGCCCGGTCGGGACCTGGCTGCAGCTAATTGCCTACGCGCCGGTTGAAGGACCCGCAGGCTTCTATGAGATGATTCAGACCGACACAACCAGTTCCAAGTATAAGACGTATCAGTTCAGCCAGGGTTACAACACCATGAACTTCAATGCCGACCAAGTGGGAAGACACATGCTGTACTTTGTGGTAAACAGCCAGCCCAGCAACGTGGTCATCGTGGATGTGTTTGCCGAGGCTCCGACAGGGTAAACGAATCCGGTGCATACAGTACCGTAGAGATCGTGCATCAAATCATGCATTGAACCAGGTATCGATATCATGCATTGAACCATGCATCAAATCATACATCGATATCATGCATGCACCGTGCAACGACATCATACATCACCGACATAATGTTTGAGATTGACGTGATGCACATTGGGCCGCTTGAGGCTCAATGCGATCAATCTCCCAAAAAGAGATCAAACCGGAATACCAGCGTGTGAGGAATATGAACAAGATTTTAATATCGATTATCCTCGTCATTTCTTTGATGGGGTGTGCTTTAGCACTGGACGGAAGCGTGGAGATGCGCCCAGGGGAAGCTGCGGCAGAAATGCTGTTTAACTATGGAATCGGTCAGGCGTGGGTCGGTGGAAATCCACCGTCTACAAGTACATCCTATTCGCAGTATTCTCAATATTACTCGATCAACAAAGGATCATCCTCTAAGAAACATATCGAAGCGCCAAAAAAGCATGATCTAAAAGATGATACACCTGCCACGGTTTATTTCAACTATCAAATGCAGGCTATGCCTTATACCCAATATAAAACCTACTCAACATACACGGGAGGCAACTCATTGTGGGTGCAAGGTGCCACAAGCTGGACTCAGTACGCCCAGGTTCCGCAAGGATCAAGCCTGTCTCTGCTGGCAACATCTTCAGCCGGCGGCAATGGATACCTTTACGAGATTAACCCCAACGGGATTCTATCCAAGAACAGCTTCTACTTCTTCCCGGGCAACAGTCAGATCAATTTCTATGCAGACACAATCGGGCAACACATACTGCTCTTCATCATCAATGGTCAGGTAAGCAATTCGGTCGTAATAGATGTTGCAGCCTACAAGCCGGTGTACCAAAATCCCGTGACAAATCCAACCTATCCAACCTATCTAACTTATCCAAGTTATCCTCAAAATCCCGTGATAAGTCCAACCTATCCTCAAGGGACAATCCTCCCACCGGATTCAAATCCGATCACAACCACCGGCGATTCTTCAGCAACAATCGTATCCCAGGGCATGAGGGGATATCAGGTATTCTTGGACGGGAAATATATAGGAACTGATGGAATCGGCGGAGATCCGTTGGACGGAAAGTTCAGCTTTAAAGTCACAGGCAATCAGAACCATAGCATCAGGGTCTACGATGGTCAGTTCAATTACCCCAAGACTATGTTCTTCGAAAGAGGAGGCACGAAGATAATCAATGTGGAGCCGGGAACGGCGGTCTATATTTAGATCGCTCGGCCCAAAAAATATCCCTGCACTATTATTTTTGTTTTATATCCTTGATTTTGAAGCCGCGCTTCTCGAAGAACTCTATTAATGCCTCTTCGACTACCTGGCTTTGAGCCCGCAAGCTACTCTTGACTTGTGCGGTATAAACCTTCAGCATTTTTGCGACTGGTCCTGATAGTGTCAACGTAGTTTTGGGCATTATACATTACCTTACTAGGTCGTGGGCTTAAATAGATATGGTACCTTTAAATTTTGATACCAAAATCTTTTTATGCAATGACACGGCGAAATAAAACATTTAATCGTGAAAGAATTATTCGAAAATGATAGATGATGATGCCGGGATAAAAACCCAAGCTCCCGGAAGAGTGGGCGCAAAGTTTTGGTGCTTCAATGATTTTTCGTTGCATTTTTTCATATAGGCTTCAATGAATTCTGTTTTGGCATCATTTTCGGCATTTTTTAGC
>Ga0074195_1001412_pt1 | contig 34164 bp, 22 predicted proteins | sample EPASupsiteHSE623_FD_64525 | JGI IMG/M metagenome (GOLD analysis project Ga0074195, IMG submission 64525) | Bioremediated contaminated groundwater from EPA Superfund site, New Mexico - Sample HSE6-23 | ecosystem: Environmental > Aquatic > Deep subsurface > Groundwater > Contaminated ... | reverse complement strand
TAATCAAATTTCGAGTGTAATAACAATTCTCATTTTGCAAATCTCTGCTGTTTACGTCTTGTTGCTGAAACTGATACCTTCCTTCTATATTGAAAGAGTTGTTAAAGTTGTACTTTATAGAAGAATTAATCCGCATATCGTTTGTTGTTACCGTGTAATCGGCGTTCCGGAGTTCTTCTAACGGAACGTACGACCAATCAAGCAGACCGTTCCCTTTTGCCTGATTCACAAAATCTGTATTGTAATCGCGAACGATAGATAATGGATTACCATCATTGTCGGCTAACCTGGCATAAGGGTATAGCCCTTTAGTGCCTCCACTGGTGATATAATTACTTCCATTGTTATTTGTTACCTGATTGCTGTGGGTATAAACCATATTTGTGGAAATCTCCAATTGCGGTGTTGGATGATAGGCCAGCAAAGTATTTACACTAACCCTGTCTAGTCCGTTCCTGACAAGATTAGTGGTGTTTTTATCAAAACCCCCGCTTAGATAATAGCTTACCTTTGTTCCACCCCCTTTCAAAGAAATGGAGTATTGTTGCTCAAAGCTGTTCCTGTAAAGATATTTGCTGAAATCTCTTCGCACATCCTCAGTCCTATATCTTGCAATTGTGCTTTCTGCTTCCTCTGAGCTTATTCGTCCGTCTCTCTTTGCAATTAACAATTGAACAACGGGAGATATGACCGGATGCGAAATATTTGTTTCATCCGCCAAATAATAGCCCTTGTCGAAAAGACTTTTTTCTACATCAATATAATCGGAAGAATTTAGAAATTGTCTGTTATAATAGAGGTCGGGTTTGGAAACAACTGATAAATTAGAATTTACTTCTATAGTGAGAGGTTGTTCCAAACGACCTTTTTTGGTTACAATTACGATCACCCCATTACCGGCCCTCGCACCCCAAATAGATGCAGCAACAGCATCCTTAAGGATAGTTATATTTTCAATATCATTGGGATTAATAGTGCTTATATCTCCTTCATAGGGAAAATTATCCACTACAATCAAAGGCGTTGCATTGGATTGAATCGTACTTTGTCCTCTTATACTTAATGTTGGTGAACCGGTTGATCGTTTGTCAAACAAAAGGCTACTGGTAATATTTTCCAGTCTGTTGATAATATTCGTACTTGTACTTCTATTCAATAAACTGTTGTTTATTAAGGCAAAAGAACCGTTTGTCCTCTCTTTTGGTATTTCCTGATAACCAGTATTGAATACGAAACTTACCTCTTGTAATTCGGTCGTTGCTTCAACCATCTTTACATTTATTTCCGTTTTACCGACGACTGCTACTTCCTTTTTCTGATAGCCCAGAAAACTAAATATTAAAATAGCATCCTCCGGGACATTTATTGAAAAATTACCATTAAGATCGGTCGTTGTCCCTTTTAATGTGCCTTTTATAAGGATGGTGGCACCAATTAAAGGCTCCCCTTTGGTGTTGGTTACCTTGCCGGTTATGGAAAACTGGTCTCTTGCTTTTTTAGCCTGTGAAACAGGGAAGATAACTACTTGCTTGTTTATTATTTCAAAAGCAAGACCGGAGTCTTTAAGGCAATAGGTGACAATTTCGGCCAAAGGAACTTTTGTGAAATCACTGGTTACCTTTTTGAGGATCTTAATATCTGAGCTCTGGTACAGGAAACTATACCCACTCAGTTTTTCAAGTTGTTCAAAGACCGATTCAACAGTTTGATTGTTACACTTCAACGTGTAAGTCTTGTTTTGATTACTCTGAGCAGAAGCAGGGGACAAGGTCATGACACTGAAAGCCCCTGATAGAATAAGCGAGAGATTGATAATTAACAACGTTTTTCCTATTCCATGCTTTTTACGGAAAAACATTGTATGGGAATTTTTCATACATTTGTTTTTAGAGTTTAACATAAATTCTGATTGTTTCCCCCCTGTTTATTCCGGGGGGAGGCTGGGCAGGGGGTTGTTCGAGCAACTCCCTGTCTTTTTGCGTTGTGGCTTAGGTTATGGTTCTTTCATAATAGTAATTGTTTTATTGGTTACCTGAAACTGTATCCGTTTTGTTTTTCCCAACAGAATAAAAATTTCTTCTACACTGGTTTCTCTCGGAATATTGCCAGTGAAACAGAGGCTCTTAAGTGAAGAATCGGTATAAAAAATATCGACATCGTACCAACGGGCCATACTTCTCATTATATCATCAAGCGGAGTGTCTTTAAATATGAATCTGCCGTCTTTCCAGGCAGTGTACAAGAAGGTGTTCACCTCTTTCACTCTTATCACTCCTTCTGAATTAATCTCAGACTGTTGTCCGGGCTTTAATATTACCTGCCCTATTTGTACGGAACCTTCAACCAATGTTGTTCTTACTGTAGATTCGTCGGCATAAGCATTCACATTGAAGTGTGTGCCTAGCACTTTTATTTCGGGCTTATTAATTACTTCAACTATAAAGGGAACCTTGTTTTTCTCAACTTCAAAATATACTTCACCCGATATTTCAACCCTGCGTTCTTTTTTGGTGAATTCAGCTGGAAATTTTATACTGGACGCAGCATTTAACCATGCTTTTGAACCATCGGGCAGCTCCACAAAATATTCCCCTCCGCGCGGAGTTTCTATGGTATTCATTCTTACCTGTGCCCCTTCATAAGGTGAAGAGTTTGCATATACCAATTTACCATCGTCCTGTTTTATTATTTCTGAACCTCCCTGAGTAGCAAGAGTCCCGGTCCTGGCGCTGTCCAAAACTATTTTGGATCCATCTGCCAGAGTAAGTATGGCTTTATTGCCACCCGGAACTATTTCATTTATTTGCAATTCTGCTGTTTGTTCGATAGGTATCTGTTGTCTGTCATAATAAAACCAAGTGCCGGTTATCATAAGAATCACTACAGCCGCTGCAGCATAACGAAATATAGAACGTTTAAAGTATCTGTGTTTATCTATTTGTTTGTCTAATTGACGTTCGAGTTTTTCCCACTCTTTCTCCTGATCATATTCGGCCAGTATCTTTTTACTACTTCCCCATTTATTCTGACTTTTTATGGTACTATAGATAGTCTTGTTCCCAGGTGCTTCATCAAGCCAGTTCTTTAATACCTGCAACTCATCAGGTGATGCGTTCCCCGACAGTTCCCTGCTTATCAAACGGGCAATTTCAATATTTTTCTTGTAATCCTTCATTCTTTTTACTGTGTCCTTCATATGTATAATAACGTTTGTATGGAAAACGGGTGACAATTTTTTTATACTTTTACCAACAAATGGAGTCGATGCAGCTTACAGATACGCATATTCTGAGTATCAGAGAGGGAAACAAGACAAGTTTCAGATTACTGTACGAAACTGTCTTCCCTCCCCTGATTTTATATTCACGCCGGTTTGTGGACGAAAAGGATGCTGCTGCCGATTTGGTGCAGGAGGCTTTGCTTGCATACTGGAACCGTCGTAAAGAATTTAAAACGGTTATCGAAGCGAAAGCGTTTTTGTACGGCACCATGAAAAATATGTGTCTGAACCATTTAAGGACAAAAAAAGTGCATGGACGCTATGTGCAAAAGACTATGGAAGAGGCAGAACTAACCACAGAAGCAGTGGATGAGCCTTTATTGATCAGCAATGCAATTATTGAAGAAGAGACATTTGCATTGTTGTACCATGCTTTATCGGAACTGCCTCCCCGTGAAAAAGAGATATTGGAACTCAGTCTGCAAGGCAAAAAAAATCAGGCTATTGCAGATGCCCTTGGCTTGTCTGTAAATACAATAAAAACATTGAAGTTACGGGCCTATCGCAGGTTAAGAGAAAATATACGATGATACTGGGAGGCTACAGGTATTAATTAACTCTGGTATTGAAACCAAAAACTCCGGCATTGTCTGACACTCATTAACCTAAAACTTACTTTATAAACCTAGTACTTATTGGATAAATCTGACAACACCGGAGTATTATTATTCTATTAATTTTAAACTTGCAGCGGTTCTTAAATTTTCTAAAACCTTCGTTTGTCCATAAAATTAGTTATTTGATTGGCACACATTTTACAAGGCCACTGGCCTTTGAAGCAAGGTATACATTGTCTTTAGTGTCAACGGCCATTGGTATGTATGCACAACCTTTAACCAGCTCTTCTATGCCTTCAACTTTCTTTGCTCCCTCTTTGCTGTATACTTTTATACGTGTAGGATCCTTCTCAACTGTAACTATACCACCGTTTGAAAGGAAGGCTACGCTTACAGGGTTGCAGCAACCGTGAAAATCATCAATGCCGTTTCCACGTTGGCCAAATGAGATGGTTGGCTTACCGGTATAATCAAATCCTGTTACTCTGAAGGCACCTAGATTCGCTACCAGAATTTCATTGTTGCGGATGCTGAAATCAAGAATGCCGCAGCAGGGACGTAATTTCTCTATTGTAGATGTTTTCTCGCCGGTTTCTACATTGTAAATTGCAATCATTCCGCCTCTTGTGTTGGCAACCATAATTTTGCCGTCTGCAACTCTTGCTCCAGTCGCACTCATGATGTCGGCAAGCTTAAGTTCCCTTACTTTAGCACCTTTAGCATTGAATACAACACATTCAACACCTACCTGAACATCAATCTCTCTAGTTGTGCCTCTTGATTCTACTTTCTTTTTGCCCATTAATGTGCCGAAAACATAAATGTTGTCACTCTTGTCAACTGCAATTGCGGATGCTTTAGATGTCATTTTTGTCTTGAATTCATTTACTTTGGTACCCTTTGCATCAATAACGCGAACACTTCCGTCGCTCTTAAGTGCACAAATATTGTCATTGGACAACACTGACAGATAGATAACTTCCTGATGGTCCTTTCCTGTAAAATTAGCATCAACTGTGTAAGCTAAATTATGAGCATCGGTAATCAAAGAGTCGATTCCAACCTCTGTCTTTTTCATCTCCTCAACCTGTTCCATCAATTTAGAAATAATCGGATATTTTTTTAGTGAGGGATCGAGTTTGTTAATCAATAAGTTGATTTCTTCTAGCTTTTTTCCTTTGGCAGCTCTGGAAACCAGAACAGCAGAAATGTATGATTTTGGGAACTCATTTACGAAATCTGAGTTTAGTTTATCTACTCCTTCTTTATATGATTCATATTCAGCATTAAGCTCTTTCTGCTTGTTTAAAGGTAGATTTATTGATCTCTTGTGTAGATAGTAGGAAATTCCGCCAATATTATCTTTTTCCTTCTCATAAAAAGCTCTGTATTCTGAATCTCCCGTTACATATAAATCAGCGAAAATTACACCGTATAAACTGTCTGATCTGACTTTGTGTTTGTCATTTAAAGGTTTGAGTCTGGAAGTTAATATTTTGAAGTCATCCTGAGAATTACTCCCATTAATTTTTACCTGATTTATTGAATCAATATTTCCATTTATTGATATTTTTGAATTTTCAAGATAAAAGGATAAATATTCATTTCTACCCTCAAAAGATAAGAGGTAAATAACAGGTTCATTAACACCTGAACTTCCTGTAAATTTAAAATTGCTATTATGAACAACAGTTGTATCGGGTTTAGAATCTATGTTCTCTGAACAAAAGAGAATTGCTTTTTTACCTTCTTCAATACCTGTTATTTTACCAGTAATTGTGAACGATTTATGGTCTTTAGTACAAGAAAATGTTACAAGAAAAAGCAATAAAAGCAAGCAAATAATCAAGTGTGATTTTTTTTTGTTCATCATTTTTAAATTATTGTATATGTAAATAATATTTTAATTTCATTATAGCTCCATATCTAGCTAATACCCAAGTGCCTTACAGCGTGGCCATTACTAACACTATTTAATCCACTCAACAAGCGACTGTACTTTGTAATAGCACCTGAGTAATACTATTCAATAAATTATTTGAAGATTTCAGACAATTTGCGTTCTAAAGCATCTCCTCTCAGATTTTTAGCAACTATTTTTCCTGATGGATCCAAAAGGACATTCTGTGGGATGGCTCTCACTCCGTAAATCTCTGAAGCTATTTTTTTATTATCCAAAACATTGGTCCATGTAAGGCTATCTTTTGCTATGGCTTCAATCCATTTTTCTCTCTCTTCCTCCTTGTCAACAGAGACCCCCAGAACCGTGAATCCCTTTTCCTTATATAAGTTATGAACTTTCACAACATTTTTATTTTCATAACGGCAAGGGGAACACCATGAAGCCCAAAAATCAATAAGAACATATTTTCCTCTGAAATCAGATAAACTAACCGACTCTCCATTCACATTGTTTAGTATAAACCCAGGAGCTTTTTCACCAACAGAGGTCAATCTTAAAGTTTCAAGGATTGCTGAATACTCTTTTCCGGGAGGAGAGTTTTTTACTTCCGGAGATAACAATTCAAATAGTGGAGCGACTTTGTTATACACGGGAATTGACCCTCCTATTGTTTTAATAGCCTCTATTGAAATCAGACTAGATACATTTGATTTGATGTAATTGACAATTGCAGCCTCTCTCTCTTCAATAATTGCATCTGATATAGCATAACGAGCTGTTCTTATTTCTGTTTTATTATAACATTCGCGAGAAAGTACTTTATAGCACACATTTCGAAAATCATCTGCTTTCTGGGAAAATGAGTTAAGAATTTTAAGAAAGGAAATATTATCTTCATTAATTATTGATCCAATAAATTTTGAATTCTTGAGAGAATCGTAACCAGATATTATTAGTTCACCCGATTCAATTAAAACTGGAAGGTCATCATTAGCTTTACTAATCCCGGTTCCATCGTGGTCGAGTCTTAAAATTGCTTTTATTATGCCTTTACCATTTCCCTTGAATTCAAACATCCCTTTTTTCAAATCACAAGAGTCAATGGCTTTCATAGGAGTACCAGATAAAAGGTACATTTTGGCAGGAGAATTCAGATTGCCAATTTGACCTTTGATTGTATAATTATAGTTCTGAGCAAACATCGGAACAGAAATGCCCAGTATTAACATAATGATAATTATTCTTTTCATTTGTCTTTTTTAATAACCTGTTGTTTGTTTTAACCATGGATTTTGGAAAAGATATGTCTCCGGAATTGGCCAATATTTTTTATACGAAGCCCAGTTTGCTGCTTTTATTGGAATTGCAGAGATTACAGCATCTAATTTACCAGTACGTCTCAGGTCAAAAAATCTGTGACCTTCAAGAAACAACTCATGCCATCTCTCATTCTCAATTGCGGTCAGCATTGTCGTCTTATCGCTTGCAGTAGTATTTGCCAATCCTGCACGATTTCTTATAACATTCAGATCTGCCGCTGCTTCTGATATCTTGTTTTGCATTGCCCTGGCCTCTGCCCTAATAAGATACATTTCAGCTAATCTTATCCACACCTCATCTTCAGGAGATGAGGTAGCCAGAGTATTATCTAAAGTACTCTGGCTTACTTTGTATTTATAGGGAATAGCAACATCATAGGAATTGTAAATATATTTCTTCACCCAGTTTCCATCAACAGATCGTTTATCTGAACTTTCAAAACTATTCATAAATTGGTCGGATAAAGTTGGGCACTGGACAGTTGCCCCGGCAATGTAATTTAAATTAGCACTAGTCAGATTGGACAGTTGAAAAGAATAGTACATTGTATAAATTATATAGACTCGACCATTGTACACATTCCCGGATGCTCTATAATCTCCAAGAGCAAAAATTATCTCTTTACTACCTCTTTTAAAAACTTTATTAAGATCGGATTCTATTGAATAAAGACCGCTGTTTATGACAGATGCTGCTGCAGATTCCGCTTCAGGCCACTTTTCTGTCTGGATATAAACTCTCGCTAATAATGCTTGTGCTTGATATTTACAATTTATAAATTGTACGGCTCCTTTTGTTGATGGCAATTCATCTATTGCTTTATTCAGATCTTCAATAACAAAGCCAAATATTTCAGATTGGCTATTTCTACCTGTAGCGCTTGCTAAATTAATATCTGTTGATTTTATTAACGGAACATCTCCATAGCATCTTGCCAGATCATAATGTTTTAAAGCCCTGATAGTATGCGCAACACCTGAGTATTCACTTTTTTTAGATTCGGAAAAATTGACATTATTTACTTTAGGTAAGTGTTCAAGAAGAACATTTGCCTGAAATATAGGGTTGTACCAACTATTCCAATTACTAAATATTGTACTACTTGAAGAGTAATTACAATAATAAGGCTCTATATAAGCATATGAAGTTGGAATTGTACTCCCCGATTTAAATTTTAACTCATCACAAATAAAAGCAGATGTGAGAGATATTTTTGAGAAATGTCCTCCGGCACCCGAAGACATTTGGAAGTACATGTCTCCAATTAAAGTTTTAACTGAATTTGTATCTCCAAAAATAACTTCAGTACCTATTAAATTTGTTGGTTCTTTTATATCTACCCATTTCTCGCAGGATATAAGTAATACCAGACAAAATGTAACTATAAATATGTTTATCCTATTGATTTTCATAATTTAAAATATTATGTTTTTTCTTAAAATATCAAATAAATCAGAATCCGGCACGTATTCCAAATGTAAATGTGGTTGTAACAGGAGTAGAATAGACGCTACCAAGCTCCGGATCTTTACCTAGCTTCTTATCGCTAACATATAACAATGCAGGATTTTGAGCAGAAAAGTATATATATATTTTTTTCAGCTTAATTGAATTAGTAATACTTTGAGAGAAATTATATCCTAAACTTATATTATTAAGCCTAATAAAAAATACATCACTTGCAATTGCAGTTGATTGTGCATATCTTGAAACGGGAGACCAGGAAGTGAATGTCTCCAATCTGGGATATTCAGCAATCTGCCCTGGAGTTGTCCAATACTTTCCTTCAAATTCTGAAATTGGATTTGTAAAAGAGTATCCAGGGAAAGTTCCTGCCCTCCAATTTGTTGTCTTTTTCTGCATAAAACTGCAGTAGAGATCCAGCTGAAACCCTTTATATGAGAATGAGTTAGTTATACCTCCCTGGAATTTAGGTAATGTTGATCCTAAATAAGCAAAAGTTGGGGTATAGGTACAAACAGTATCTTCAAACGAGGCTTTATACATTGGAAGTCCGTTTTCTGGATTAATATGGTCAAAAATATAACCATATTCCAGATAACCCGAACCGGATGAGTATGTTCCCATTGACGGACCTCCTCCATTTGGCAAAGGGCTTCCAACTTTATATGAGCTCCCTAACCTGGCTAATGCTACATCAGATATTGAAGCAAGTTTGTTTTTTACTGTACTTAAAACAATACTCGTTTTCCAACTGACCGGAGATTTTGTACCAAAATTAAATGTGTTTAGTTTAAATTCCCATCCGCTATTTTCAACTATACCAGGCATATTGGATGTGTAATTAAATATACCGAGAGCAATTGGCGCATAACCGTTCATGATTAAATCAGATGTTCGGTTTCGGTACCAGTCAACTGTTAATAAAATTCTGTCTTTGAAAAAACCTAGCTCCAGTCCGGCATCAATTTTTCTGGACATCTCCCATTTTATATCCGGATTAGGTATGGAAGTAGGAGAAACTACAGAGTTGTATTGATACCATCCTAAATTTGTAGGAGAGTAATACAATTGATGAAGAAATCCCGTAATATTATCATTACCGGTTGTCCCATAACTTCCCCTAAATTTACCATAGCTTAAAAAGGGGAGATTATCCTTAATAAACTTTTCATCGCTGAAAATCCAGGCAACACCAACAGCTCCGAAATTTCCAAATCTGTTTCCGGGACCAAACTTGTTGGATCCATCTCTCCTGAAAGTTGCATTAACAATATATTTATCGTTCCAGTTAAATGTGGCCCTTCCGAAAGCAGATATAAAACGAGACGTTGACTCAGTATTGTTCCTGTACTCTACATTTCCGGCCAAGGCAATGATATTTAACAAAGCATCACTTGGGAAGAAGTTATAATGTGCCGAGTAAGCATTGCTTTCTGTTTGTAGGAAAGTGCCTCCTGCCAACAGATCTAATATCCCTTTGCCAATCTTTTTGTTATATGTTAACTGAGGCTCCACGTTAAATGTTTTAATAGTAGACTTACTCATAGTATGTCCGTTTTTAGAAACAGTACTTGAATTGACATCCAACGGGTGTACTGTAGTACTGTATTGCAACTTTTTCAAATTACTCTGTTGGTTATTATGACTCGCCTGTAGTTTAATTTCCAGCCCTTTTGCCAACAGATAGGAGAGATTCAGGTTTGCCGTGAATTGATTCCCCCAGGTGTCAGTTACTATACCATCCTTTACGAGAGGACTTACAAGTTTTCTGTCACTTGGGTATTGGTATGGCTGTCCGTAATTGTCAACCAACGGAAAATTCGGTGCAAGATTAATTACATTTCCTCCATTCACCCCACTTCCGGAATGGGTATGAGATGGATTATATGAAACTCCAATGCTACCCCTGAATTTACTATCATTTGAGCAATAATTAACTTTTAAAGATCCGTTTAACTGTTGAGTGTATGGATCATTCATTGTGAAATTGAAAGTTTTATTAAAGTTGAGAGAGGCCAGATAACTTACATTCTTCTCACCACCGTTAAAACTTGCCTGAACATTGTATTGCGGAGCATAGTTTTGGTAAACGTATTTTGCCCAATTAGTATATGCTGTTGTATCCCAAAGAAGTAGGTCAGGTGCGTTAGCCACTGTTTTTGCAACTGGTGTTGTAACACCTGTGGTATAGTTATAATTTCCTGCAGCAAATGCATCATGACGCATCTTCAGATATTGGGTTGTATTCATTAGCTCCGGCAACTTAGGCACAGTCAGTCCATATCGGGCATCAATTGTTACACCGGCAGGTCCGGGACGTGCATCTTTTGTTTTAATTATTATTACTCCGTTTGTTCCACGGGATCCGTAGATAGAGGTTGCATCAGCATCTTTGAGCACTGTAACGCTTTCGATGTCGTTTAAATTTATTCCAAAAAATGGAGATATCCCAACACCGGCCGACCCATCGGCACTTTGATCGGCATTCGGGAATTGAGCTCTGGACTGATAAGCAGATCCTCCAGTTGTATACGACCCATAAGTAAAAGGAGTATTGGCAATTACAGCTCCATCCAGAATTATCATAGGTGTAGTTCCAGCCTTTATTGAGCTTAACCCTCTGATATTTATCTTTGAAGCCTGTGCCATGCCGCCTTCAATATTATCGACAGTAAGTCCGGGGATCATTCCTTGCAGCGCTTTCATAACATCTGTAACAGGTTGTCTTGCAAGATCTGCACCTTTCACAGTGGATACCGATCCGGTATTGAGTCTCGATTTAACAACTCCATAGGCTATTACCTGCGCTTCATTCAGTAATGACTCCTCCTCTTTCATTGTTACATTGATCTGCCCCCTGCCAGAAACTGCTACTTCACTTTTTATATATCCTATAAATGCAAAGATAAGGGTGGCATTTTCCGGCGCCTCTATTTGATAGCTCCCGTTTTCATCTGTAAATGTCCCTTTTATTGTGCCTTTTATAATTATATTGGTCCCTGGCAAGGGCTCTCCTTTGCTATTGGTAACCTTGCCTTTGATAACTATGTTCTGATTGACTGTTCGTGGTGTCACTACTATGGTGTTCCCCTCTATTACATATGTGATGGGTTGGCCTTTAAAACATTTCTCCAGAGCCTCTGAAATAGTTGCTTTCTCCAGTTTCACACTTACTGGTTGTGCTTTTTCAAGCATTTTAGAATTGTAGAGGAACTCATGGCCGGTTTGCCGGTTTATCTCTTTAAAAATACTTTTCATAGAGACATTCTCACACGAAAGACTGATTGTCTGCGCATTAACCTCCGCGTAAACCTGCTGCATGAATATGACACTCAGGATCATTATCAGTTTCATTGTAATCAGAAATTTAATGAGCGGCCGCCATTTCTTCCCGGACTCCACCGGAATATGGCAGAATGAATTTAAATTCATAATTTTGTTTTGGTTTTGGTGAATACTTGCTTTGTTTTTCATTTTTTCGCCGGAACTATCCCGGGTTCCGTCTCTAGCGGAATCCGGTTTTTATATTTTTTCAGGCAAAATTCGGTTTTGTTTATTAGTTGTCTCTAATTTTTATGTTGACCTCCTTTTTATTTATTACAAACAATTATTGTGTTCCCTATTATTTTAAAATCCACCGTTCCGGTCATTTTCATCAGATTAAGAATGGCCGATATATTTGACCTGCGTGAAATGATGGCTCCAAAAGTAAGGGCCTTTAAATCCTTGCTTTCATACTGCACATCAATGTCATACCAACGGGACAGGCATTTCATGATAGATTCAAGGTCTGTATCGTTAAAATTGAAGAGACCCTTCTTCCAGGCGATGGATTCATCAATGTCAATCTGAGCAATTTTGAATGCTCCGCTGGCATTCAAAGAGGCCTGTTCTCCAGGTTGCAATTTAAGGTACTGCGGTATCGAATTATTCAGCTTCTGGGAAACTTGTACAGAGCCTTCTATGAGTGTTGTTTTAATTGCCACTTCGTCTTCATAGGCATTAATATTGAAATGAGTCCCCAGTACTTTTACTTCTGCCTTATTGGCTACGTTTACAATAAAAGGCATCTTTTCGTTTTTGGCTACTTCGAAGTAGGCTTCTCCCCTGAGCTCTACTTTTCGTTCTCCGGAGATAAATGAGGTTGGGTAAGTAATGCCAGAGGCTGCATTGAGCCATACTTTTGTACCATCTGCTAAAGTGATGGATATTACCTCACTCCCTCGGGGATTGTCAATTGTATTGTAGACGGTCTCGGCAGATGTTCCTTTATATTGTAGTTGCCCGTCGTCCAATTTAATGATTTCTACTCCTTTCTGCTGGGCTAGCTTACCATTACCAAGGCTATCCAGATATAGAACCTGTCCGTCGGCAAGTGTGATCCTGGCACGGTTGGCATCAGGAGCTTTTACATCCAGGGATTGGGCAATTGTGGTAGAAAGCTGGTCCTGAGGGTGACCTTGCCTGTCTGTAAACAAGAAGTATGCACCAGTAATCATTAGAACAAATACAGCAGCTACTGCTATACGGCGCAACGGAAAGAAGTAAACGATTTTTTTCTTTGGCGATATAACTTCTCGTATGGTTTCATAAAGTTGTTGGGATTGTCCGGATGATAAGAGTTCTGGCAACTTTTCCTTTTCCCAGCGTTCTGCTATCCATTCTTTCAGAATCTCTGCATTAGAAGGGTCGGCCAATGCCTGCAACAGTTCCTGTTTTTCTTCCGGACCTATTGATTGACTTTGATATGCATCCAATAAGTTATATAATCGATCTGTTTTCATCTGCTATTTTTAAGATTTTACTCCACTTTTCAACAACAAGACTAATGAGAAGTGAAAAGGGGTGAGTTGATTATTTAAAATAAGATGTAAAGATCAAAGAAAAATTTTCCAGCAATGATAATGAGACTAATGGCGCGGCTGTCTAAAAAAAGCCGGATACTCCGCAGAGCGGCTTTCATGTGACTTTTGATAGTGTTAATACTAAGCCCCATCTGCCGGGCAATCTCTTCTTGTTTCATACCCTCCTGACGGCTTAGTATAAACACTTTTTTTTGTTGTTCGGGCAACTGGCAGATAACCTGTTGTAAAAGACGATTGTATTCGCTATACATTACCTCTTCTTCGGTATAGTTTGAGCCTTCACTCTCCTGCCTGTTTATTTCCTGAAGAATCAGTCGTTCCTTCGCAAGGCGGTTCAGGAAGGTATAGCATTGATTGCGCACCAGGGTCTTGAGCCAGGCGTCAAACTGCCTTATCTCTAAAAGCTCTGAGCGGTGTGTCCATATCTTGATAAAAATTTCCTGTGTCACCTCTTCGGCCAATAGCTCTGAGCGTGTAAGGAAGAAGGCAAATGAGTAGATGCGCTGATGATGAGCCTCATAAAGGCGGTGGAATGCAGCTTCGATGCCGCGTGCCACTTGATCAAGTACAATTTGTTCTCTATATGAAGCCTTTTCGCTCACATTAAGGTTGTTATTGAATTTTTATCTTATTAAAGACATTAAAAATCTTTGTACCGGATTCAAATGTATTAATAATTATTGACCACACCACGATTTCTGTTAATATTTAGGGCATAAACGACGAACAAAAGGGCGTGATATTTGTTGATAAGGTTGTCTTTTAAAAGGAAAAAATGAATATAAGCAGAGTAGAGGAGGCACTTAAAAGTGTTATGCATCCGGTTAAGGAGAGAGACGTTGTTTCTCTCGGTATGATTGAGGATATTAAGGTAGACCCTGAGAAAAGGGAAGTGAAATTCAAACTGGTTTTTCCTTCACCCGATGCGCTCTCATCAATTATTAAGAAAGATTGTGAGGAGGCTGTGAAAAAGGCTTTTCCGGGAGAGGAGATTAAGGTTGGCATTATGGAACTGGTGAGAGAGAGAAAAATAGAAAAGAGGGTGAACCTTGAGATGGGGCAGGAGGCTCTGGCAAATGTGGGTCATATTGTGGCTATTGCATCGGGAAAAGGTGGTGTGGGAAAATCTACCGTAGCGGTCAACCTTGCAATTGCACTTTCAAAAGCAGGATTTCGCGTTGGGCTTGCAGATGCCGATGTTTACGGTCCATCTGTACCCAAAATGACAGGGACAGAGTCGGAGGCCCCTCTTGTTGATGATTCTAGTGGAAAAGAGATGATAATTCCTATTGAAAAATACGGCGTAAAATGGATGTCTATAGGATATTTTGCAAAACCAGATCAGCCGCTTATATGGAGGGGTCCCATGGCCAGCAATGCCCTTAAGCAGATGGTTCTTCAGGTAATTTGGGGAGAGCTCGATTTTCTGCTGATAGACCTCCCTCCCGGAACAGGCGACATTCATATATCAATTGTGAAAGATATTCCGCTTTCCGGAGCCATTGTGGTTAGCACACCACAGGCAGTCGCTCTGGCCGATGTAGAAAAGGGGGTAAATATGTTCCGTAGTAAAGACATAAACAAGCCGATACTTGGTCTTGTAGAAAACATGTCGTGGTTCACACCGGCGGAACTTCCCGACAACAAGTACTACATTTTTGGAAAAGATGGGTGCAAAAAAATGGCCGAACGATTTGGAATTCCGTTGCTTGCTCAGATTCCGATAATTCAGAGTATAAGAGAGAGTGGCGATAATGGTGTTCCGATTGCCCTTCAGGAGAGAGAAGATAGTGCAGCATTTGCCAGCCTCGCCAAAAAACTTGTTGCCACTACTTTGCAGTAGTTTTTAGCATGTACTTATCTGGTAGGGCCTTACGCGAACTACGTTTTGTAAAAAAATTTAAAACTGCTGCAAAGTGTTCGTCACAAATGCTGGTACTTAGCCATCCGCTCATTCCATCTGTCTCTGGCAAACTGCTGAAGATCTGCTACTACGTCCCTGTCGTCCATGATTTCCAGACCCAGAATCGTCTCTATTATGTCTTCCATTGTAACGACTCCCTCGAAGCCTCCGTATTCATCCACTATTAATGCAATATGGGCCTTCTGAGAAAGAAGTTTTTCCCATAAAACTGTAAGTGGCTGAACATTGGGAGCTACCAGAATTGGTTTTTTAATTTCCAGAAGTTTAAGATCAAAATTGTCTTTGGCAAGGTGTTCAAACACCTCCTGGCGATATATGAAACCCGTGATATCCTCCTTGTTATCTCCCGAATAGACCGGAATCCTGGAATAGTGAAGGTAAATCTTGTTTTTGTAAAACTCTCCAATGGTAATCTCCTCCGATGCAGTTGCAACAACAACCCTCGGGGTCATTACATCACTTGCCCTCACACTCCTCAGCTTTATAAGGTTTTGTATAATCTTTTTTTCTGTATCCTCAAATGTTCCCTCCTCTGTACCAATGTCAACCATGGCAGAAATTTCCTCTCTACTTACTGTTTGTTCATCCTTGCTGCGTCGCGAGATAAGTTTTGTCATAAGGGCAGATAAAATTACCAGCGGGTATGTAATATAAATCATACCCTGAATAATCCGGCCCGAACTCATTGCTATTGACCTCCAGTAGTGAGCTCCTATTGATTTTGGTAAAATTTCTGAGAGAACAAGAATCAAAATTGTCAGTATAGCTGAGATTAACCCAAAATAAGCCTCTCCGAAAACAATTACAGCCTGAGAACCAACTCCGGCAGCGCCAACGGTATGAGCGACAGTATTTAACGACAAAATTGCCGCTAAAGGTTTGTCGATATTCTGTTTTAAGCGCTTTAAGATTTTTGCCGATTTAACACCTTGTTCCTCTTTAATATTTATAAAAGAGACCGGAGTAGTGAGCAAGACCGTCTCCATCACCGAACAGAGAAAAGAGATCGATAATGCAAGTAAAAGGTAAAAAATCAAGAGACCCATAAACGTATATTTTAACTAATATTTTTGGACAAAAGGAGTCTTCGTAACTACTTTTTATCTCTTTTCTGAGTATCTTATTGTGAGGCAGTACTTTTCAGACACAGCTCTTTCATCTGAATCTCGTCAATTTTTGAAGGAGCATCTAGCATTACGTCGCGCCCCGCGTTGTTTTTAGGGAAAGCAATGTAGTCACGGATTGTCTCCTGTCCCCCGAACAGTGCACAGAAGCGGTCAAATCCAAAGGCGATTCCTCCGTGTGGCGGGGCGCCATACTTGAAAGCATTTATCATAAAACCGAACTTGTAGGTCACCTCTTCCGATGAATACCCCAACACTTCAAACATCCTGCGCTGAACTTCAGAGTCATGGATTCTTATTGAACCTCCGCCAATCTCTGTTCCGTTTAGTACAAAATCGTACGCATTTGCCGACACTTGTTCAACTTCATCTTTGATTGAACTATAGAACTTATCCAGATCCTCCGGTTTTGGAGATGTAAACGGATGGTGTTTTGCATAAAAACGCTGAGTTTCATCGTCCCACTCAAGAAGTGGGAAGTCGTATACCCAAAGTGGAGCATAGACACTGTTGTTGCGAAGGCCTAATCTGTTACCCATTTCAATACGAAGGGTTCCGGTTGCTTCCTGCGTCTTTGTACGAGAACCGGCAAGGATCAGAATAAGATCTCCGGTTTTTGCACCCATTGTTTTTGCTATTGAAGTAAGCTCCTCAGATGTATAAAACTTATCAACGGAAGATTTAATACCATCCTCTGCAACTCTTATGTATACCAATCCCTTTGCCCCTATCTGCGGACGTTTTACCCATTCAGTAAGTTCGTCCAGTTGCTTACGTGTATATCCTGCAGAACCCTCAACACATATTCCTCCTACATATTCAGCCGAATCAAATACAGGGAAGTTCTTACCCTGAACCAATGATGTAATTTCAGTAATTTTCATCCCAAAACGAATGTCCGGTTTGTCTGATCCATAAAAGTTCATGGCATCGGCATATGACATTCTTGGAAAAGATTCATTAAATTCAAGATTGAGTACGTTTTTGAAAAGAGCCTTTATCATCCCTTCAAATGTTTTGAGAATATCCTCTCTCTCAACAAATGCCATCTCGCAGTCTATCTGGGTGAACTCAGGCTGACGGTCGGCGCGCAGATCCTCGTCCCTGAAGCAGCGTACAATCTGGAAGTAGCGGTCATATCCGGCTACCATTAACAGCTGCTTAAGTTGCTGAGGACTTTGGGGAAGCGCATAAAATTCTCCCGGATTCATCCTTGAAGGAACAACAAAATCGCGTGCTCCTTCCGGAGTGGATTTTATTAGTACCGGGGTCTCTATTTCCATAAAACCTATTCCATCCAGGTACTTGCGAACCTCCTGAGCCATTTTGTGTCTCAGTTCCAAAGCCTTTTTTAGAGGATTTCTGCGAAGATCCAGGTAGCGGTACTTGGCCCTTATCTCTTCTCCTCCGTCGGACTCGTCTTCAATTGTAAAAGGCGGTACCAGCGAGGCGTTCAAGACTGTAATATCAGTAAGTTTGATTTCAACATCACCTGTAGGCAGCTTTGAGTTCTTACTGGTTCTCTCTGTTACAACACCCTTTGCCTGAATCACGAACTCCCTGCCAAGCTTTTCTGCAGATGTATTTAAATCTTTAGACGCACTCTCGTCAATTGTAAGTTGTGTTATACCATATCTGTCTCTCAGGTCGATGAAACTCATCCCTCCCATCTTACGAATTCTTTGTACCCAACCAGCCAGTGTAACCTGCTCACCTACATTGTTTATGCGTAACTCTCCGCACGAGTGTGTCCTATACATATCTTATAATTTCTAATAATAGCTGCAAATGTAATACAATTATTTTTTTCTGGCGTATTTGGCTGCTTCCGGAATAACTTCCATAATTTTCTTTATTCTGTTTTCATCCGATGGATGTGTGCTTATGAATTCCGGTTGTTTTGAGCCCGAAGAGCTCATTTTTTGCCAAAAGCCGGGAGCCACATTAATATCATACCCTGCCATGGACATAATTATAAGTCCAAGCTTGTCTGCCTCGTATTCATGTTTGCGGGAATATGGCAGAAGTACACCAAGCTGGGTGCCAAGGCCAAACGCCATTCCGAATATTGCTTGTGTTTTCTGGCTCTCTGTACCTACATATGCAGCCAGTGCCTGACCTGCAACTCCGACGATTGCCTCCTGGCTCATACGCTCGTTGCCATGTTTTGCAAGAGCATGTGCAATTTCATGACCCATCACTACAGCAACAAGATCAGGAGTATTTGTAATCTTCATGATTCCTTCATAGAAGACAATGTTACCGTTTGGCAGACAAAAAGCATTTACTGTTTCGTCCTTGACAACATCAAACTTCCAGCTTATTCCGGTCAGCTCCTTTTCCCAACCGTTCAGTTTCAGATATTCCGACACAGCTGTTGTCAGCCTCACACCTACTTCATTAACCATTTTTTTATACTGCCCATTTGTAGAAACCACCGACTTGCTCATTAAATCTGTATATGCCTGATTGCTGAGAGATGTCACTTGTCCCTGACTATACAACAGCACCTGGTTTCTGCCTGTAATCATAACCTTTCCGCAGGCAACCATAAAAACTGAAATTATGGCAAGCAGCACCACATTTATAAAAATCTTCTTCATGACTGTTTTGTTTGTTAGTTGCTGCAAAGATAGAGAAAAAAGAAATCCAGCCCTATGCTTTCATGGCCAAGTATTGATAATCAATGATTTAATCATTATTTTCAAAACACATAATGTTGTGAATATCAAATATATGCCATGAAAGCATAGGGCTGAGGAAATTGAAAGAGCCACCGCGAATGGCAGCTCTTTATAACACTCTTCTCTGGTATGTACTAACCAACTAATTAAAAACTTAATCTAGTTAAGACACATAACCTAAATTTTAATTTGTAAATACCAGAGAAGATAGCGTGATGTACTGCTTGAATTATTCCCCGAATATCTCTTTCAGTTTGGCTGCAAGTTCTTCTCCTCTCAGGTTGTATCCGCAGACCTTTCCCTCTTTATCGAGCAGAATTGAGTAAGGAACACCTGTCATTCCATAAGCCAGCCCATACATTCTGGCTACAGGACACTCCCAGCCAACCAGACTGGAAACCTGATTTTTCCATGGCAAATTATCTGCCTCAACTGCTCTTACCCATTTTTCCTTATCCTCGTCAATTGATACTCCCATAACAGTGAACCCTTTTGCATGGTATTTATTGTACAACTCAACCACATTCTTGTTTTCCGCCCTGCAAGGGGCACACCAAGAGGCCCAGAAATCGACATGTATAACCTGACCCCTTAATGAAGAGAGCGTAATTTTTTTGCCGTATGGATCTTTAAGGGTAAAATCAGGAGCAACTTTGCCATAATCACATCTGCTCATAATGTCGGCCCTGTCCTTAAGTCTGTTAGTATACCAATTATCCGGCGTTTTAGGATCAAAGAGGTTCAATAAATCACACAATCCTTTGTAATCCAGGTTACCTGTCCCTGCAGAAAGAAACATTGGTGCTACGATAGTATTATTATGTTTTATCGCAAATTCCCTTCGAAAAGCATAAAATGCATCGTACGACTTACTGTTCTCTTCCATTAATGCCTTTTTCTTAACCGGGTCTGTTTCTGCTTTAATAGCTGCCCTCTCTTTAGCTATCTTTGCTTCAATTGGAGCAACATCTATCTGATATTTGTTCCATGCATCGTTGGAAGGAGTCCCTGTTGCCTTTATGGTGACAGGTTTTGTAAAGTCTCCGCTGATTGTTATTACACCCGGTTCGATAAAAAGATTTGATAGAGTTCTTGTGTTACCTACAAAAAGGACAGTTACCGTTCCGATAAACTTCTCTTTATTTTCTATAAGGAATACTCCTGATTTAATCTCTCCGGAATTTAAAGTATCACCATCAAATGCTTTTAATAAATATACCATACCATCAGGAGCTCCTTTAATATCACCTTTAATGGTATAGCCTCCTTTATTTTGCGCTAATGCCAGAAATGGCACAAATAATATAAATAATAGTATTTTTTTCATAATTCTCTGATCAAAAATTAAGACATGTTAATCTGTTAATGGGACCTCGGCACCTTGGCTGTTATAGTATTTTACCCCTGTAACCGTTCTGTCGTATTGCTCCAGCTCTGAGTTCATCTCTATATATGGTGTGAATATGGGCCATACTACACGTGGATCATTGGCCGGAACAGAAATCTTTAGCGATCCCAGATTGTGTGAATAAGGAATGTTAAGGCGTTTCAGGTCAAACAGCCGCATGTCTTTTCCATAAAGTTCTCTTCTCCTTTCTAAAAGCACCCTGTCTAAAACCTTGTCTTTGTTGTTCTGGAAATCTGCCGGTGTAAGATCGGTAAAGGTTCCAGTTTTATATCTTTTCACACAAATTGCATTTACATCATTAAGTGCCTCCTGCAGCTTACCATCCCGGGCATTACATTCTGCTCTTGTCAGATACATTTCAGGAGTGGCGACCGGATTATGACAAGCAGTACCACCTAAATTGCTATCTGTTTTATATCTGTTGTTATAAAAATTGAACAGAAATGTAACCGTTTTAGTTGTCATTTTCCTGTTCAATGCTACAGCGTTGAACTTAAGGGTACGTCTTAGGTCAAAATTGTTTAAGGTACCATCTGCGTTTTTTGTGAAATCCGGATACAATTTATTGAAAGACATAGTATCTAAAATAAAATATGTATTCGAGGTTGTGGAGTTTGCATTTTTTGCGAACGTCTTCCATAAAATCATCTCTTCGTCGTTAAGCCTAGAAAGACCTATTAAGTTGGCGTAATAATCGACCGTTCCTGTATAAATTGTATTATAATCATACAAATAGCTTCTTGTCTGAAGAGCCTTGTTGGAGTACTCCAGAGCTTTTGCATAGTTGCCCATATAAAGATATGTTCTTGCCAATATGGCATTAACGGCTAATTTCGTAGGTCTGTGCTTGAATTGGTTCACGTCATCGGGTAGATCCGGCAATGCCTCTTCCAGCTCCTTTATAATGAAGTCATATACCTCTTTAACAGAGTTTCTTACAAGAGGAGGTAATGCTGTAGGATTATTAACGATAGGTATCCCTTTTGTTTCGGCTGCTGTTGATTCGTTATAATGAGGGGCGTAGAGATTTACCAACAGTAAATAAGCATACGCTCTGTGAACCTTTGCTTCTGCAATCATTTGCTTTTGAAGAAGAGGATTGTCGTCTGCTTTACCAATTTCAGATAATATGGAGCTGCAAAGCGATGTGATAAAGTACTGATTGTTCCAGTTTACCTCATTTGTAAAAGAGGGAGAAGAATAGGTCCATATTGTATTCTTGAACACATACAGATTTTTAATGTGCTCCGTTGTTGTAGTGTAGGTGTTCCACTTAGTTGAATCCAGGTATACATCATCCGATAATAAATCTGCAAAGGACATTGTTAAAGACAATGAATACGAATATCTGGAATTATCGACATAGTCCAATAGTTTTCTAAAATCTGCTGTTGTTTTGGCTACCACCTGACCTCTCGGTAATACTTCAAGGAACTCTTTCTCACAAGAAATAAATATACTTGAGAAGAAAAAGATTGCAATTAAATATATAATTTTTTTCATAATCGTTTATTTTTATGCATTAGTTAAAATAATCCAATCTTTAATCCCAAAGAGAACTCAGGGCGATTGCGGGTCACAAATAATAGTGCCCCATATGTAGAACTACTATATGGTGGGTTATCCGGATCGAATGGAGAAAATTTGATAATCGGACCTAAATTTCTGGCTTCCAGCACTATTCTTAAATCTTTAAGATTTGCTTTTTGAAGAAAGGACCTTGGTACCAAATAAGATAAAGTAATACTTTGAACCCTTACAGAACTAGCATTATATACGTTTTGTGTCCCATAAGTCATAGCGGCTTCCAATAATTGGATGTGTGTACTATTGGTAATTTTATTGTTAAGATTGTACATTTGAGCAGTTGTTGCATCCTCTGCAGATTTCCAGCGATATACCATCATTTCAGGGAGAAAAGTATACATTTTAGAAGCAGTCATAACAGAGCTGAACATTGAGCTGGGAGGATAGTCTCCAATGACCTTGTGTCCGAACTTATAATACAACCTTACAGAAAGTTCGAAGTTCTTGTAGGCAAAACGGTTTGCCCATGATCCAAAGTGTTTTGGATCCTTTTGACCCACATACTTGAACAACTTTTCCAGATCAAGCTTATTTACGTCTGCAATATCGGTGATTTTTGTTTCTACGCCGTCATAAATAATCTTAGGTAATCCTACCTCATCATATCCTGCCCACTCAATTGCTGCCAGGTAACTAAGAGGATGGTTTGGTTTCCGGTAATAGAATGCCATGGATGTATATGCAGATATATTATTAGACACCCTTGTAATACCAGTTGCCATATTTCTGTTAGTCGAATAATTTAACATTGTCTGCCATTTAAAGCTTTTTGTATTTATGATATTGGCATTAATACTGAATTCCAACCCTGTGTTATGCAACTCTCCTGCATTTAATGTGGCTCTGTTGTTCTGAAAACCATAGGTGCCGTTGACAATCATCTGGACAAGGCAGTCTTTTGAGTCCTTCCGATAAAAGTTAATGGTACCCGAAATATTGTTTGAGAGGAAAGCATAGTCCAGTCCAAAATTGTAGGTAGCGGTTTTCTCCCATGTCAGGTTAGGGTTAGGAGCCGATTGTATTGCAAAATACGGGAGACTCAATACTTTATCGTTCCACGGATATCCGTACAGATATGGAGCAGCGGTCTTATCTATATTTCCGTTCCATCCGTATGAGGCCCTCAATTTCAAATAATCAACACCCTTAAGATACTTTTTGGCAAATGGTTCTTCTGTTATGCTCCATCCGAGTCCTACGGACCACTGAGGTAGATTGGGAGAGTCTGATGAACTCCCGAAAAGATTTGTCTTGTCCAGTCTGATACTTCCAGTCAAGTCATATTTTGTGGAAAATGTATAACCAAAATTGCCGAAATATGAAACATATCTGTCATCCCTCCCATTTACACTAAAATAGTATTTACCCGGAATCATTGGTACTGTCGGATAATAATGATATTGCCCTGATAACTTAGGAGTTATCGAAGTTTTAAAATCCATTCCAGTAGCATAGGTAAGCGACTGAGGATCATACCCATAATAACCATATGGATTCTCGTCATAATAGTCTCTTCTCCAGTCGGTACCCGCCATTGCTTTAATTGAATGTTTTCCAAATCTTTTGTCGTATGTAATCTGTGCACGGTAACTGTTCCCGGAGCCAAATCTTTTGTTTTCATACAACATACCTCCCGGAGGAATTGGAAATGTTCCGTCTGTGCGGGCATTGTTGTTAACCTGATTTCTAACCGTCCACGTATTCTCATTGTAGTACTCACGTAAATAGCGGTTTATATATTGATATTGGTAAGATAGTTCAATATCTAAACTCTTTATTGGCATCAGATTTACCTTTGCGGTTAAACGCAGGTCAGAATTTCTCTCCGTATTGTCCTTGTTATCGGCTTCTCTTTTAAGGTTCCAGTCCCAGTCATAAGGAAGCCTGTATTTGGTCACAGAATCTCTTCTGGAAGCAGTACTTAGAGAATAATACGAATCATAAGATGATCTTGAATCCTGAGCAATCATGGGCAGGTAATTCCCATTTTCGTCCAATATCCTGGTCATCTGATTTATATAGTTCAACTCTTTAATATCTACACCATTATTGGTTTGTTCAGTAAGATTTAGATTAGCTCCTACAGAAAACCTGATCCACTGGGCAGGCTTTAATTGATCATTTACACTAATAGTATAATCTGCCCTGGAGTTACCCTTGTTATACTTCTGATTTGTAGTGGCAGTAATGGAGGTTCTGAAACTATGGGTTTTACCGCCTAACTGATAAGCTACGTTAGCTTTTGTATTCGTCTCTAATTTATTAAAAAACAGCTGGGCAAATTCATCTCTTACATCTATTTTCCTTAGTTCGTCCAGTTGAGTATTTGCCTGTTCCATGGTAATTAAACCCTTCTTGGCATTTGCAATGGTTCTGACTACCGGAGCCAGGTCATAGTTATCATAGGAAGTGGTCTTAAACTGGTCCAGATATGTAGTTTCAAACGCCATCCACTTGTAAATGTCAACGGCCTGTGAACTGCTGGCCCATGGAATCTTATTAAGGTTAGGAGCAGACTGAGCATAAAAGTCAACTGAAACATCAACCTGAGGAGTTGCACTCTTTCCTCTTTTTGTTGTTATAACTATAACCCCATTGGCTGCCTGCGCACCCCAGATTGAAGCAGCAGCAGCATCTTTTAAAACAGTGACATTCTCAATATCATCCGGATTGATAGACTTCCAGGGATCTGATGCAGAGCTTACAGGAAATCCGTCCACTACAATCAAGGGATTATTGTCGCCGAACGTGCTTGCGCCCCTTATTATTATACTTCTGCTGGCCTGATCGGTAGGATATTGGTCCTCAACGTAATTTGGCTCGAAATAGAGACCTGGTACAAGACCCTCCAGCTTATCCTTTAAACTGAAGCTTGATGTCTGTTTCAGCATTGTTGAATCCAGTATTGTAAAGGCACCTGTGGCCCTCTCTTTTGGCAGTGTCTGATACCCGGTTATCATTACTTCGGAAAGTAGTTTCTGATCTTCCTCCATAACAATCAGATAATCTGTTCTGTCGTCCAGATAGAGAACAACTGTGTTCATACCTATCATCTTTAAAAGCAGTGACAACCCTTTTGCCTTTGGTACTTCTAATACAAATTTTCCGTTATCGTCGGTAAATGCTCCTTTCTTTGTTCCCTGAAGGATTATTCCGACCCCGGGCAAGGGTATCTGATTTTTATCTATGACCCTACCTGTGATTTTTACTGCTTGAGCTATTGCCGGATTAGCGTTTTTCTGCTGTATTACAATCTGCTTTTCATTAAATGTGTAAGTAAGATTGGTTTTAGCGAAAACAGTGTTTAGAACAGTAGAGATTGGCTGATCTTTTGCCTCAATCGAAATTTTTGGCAACGATTCAACCTGAGATGTTTTGTAGAAGAATTTAAATGTAGTTATTTTCTCAACCTCTTTAAAGAATTCAATAATAGTCACATCTTTTAAGGAGATTGTTATTTTTTCCTGTTGTCCCGCTCCATAGACAAATGGGGGGAAAATCAGGGAAAAAACTACCGGTAACATGACAAGTTGCCGTAAAGCATGCCTCCCATTGAGGCATTTTTTTCTCAATAGTGAAAAAATTTTCATAGTTTTGTGATAATTTCTGGTTAATATTCATGTATTGATCGGTATAGCGGGAGGTATTAAAGTTTACCACGCCTTAGGATCTCCCGCTTTTATTATTCATTGATATCTTCAATTATTAAAATTCCATTTTCTATTCTGTATCTTACTTTTGCACAAAGGGCTATTGTTTTCATTGCTGCTTCAATATTTTCCCTATCAAATTTACCGTTGAATTTCTCACGTCTGGATACTGTGGAGTTGTTGACTATTTCAACTCCATACCACGAACAAAGGCTCTCAAGCATAGAATCAATTGATTGTTCTTTCAGAACCAGGATTCCATCTTTCCATAATGTCATTGTTTTTGAATCAACATTTTTTACCGACATTTTTTTATGAAGGCGGTTGATTGAAAGCATCTCGTTAGGGCTTATTATCTTGCTTTGTCCGTCGGCCAGAACCTTAACCGAACCCTCAACAAGGATTACCGAGGAACTCGTTGCATCCTTTTTTGATTCCACATCAAAGGATGTTCCCAGCACCTCAACCTTCATGTCTGATGTTGTAACTATAAAAGGAACATCAGATTTCTGAACGTCGAAGTATGCTCTCCCCACTAAGGTTACATCTCTGCTCTCTTTTCCAAAACTTACAGGATACCTTATATATGAGTTTGAGTTCAAATACACTTTCGTTCCGTCTGAAAGCACAATTGCAAAGCGTTCTCCCGATGGTATTGATACGGAATTGTATTTAAGGCTTTCCGATTTTTGAGGGCGTCCTGTTTTCTGAGCAACGTAAGAGATCTCTCTCTGATCTGCCGAATTCAGGTTAAGCTCTTTTTCCTTGGCATAGTAGGGCGATTTTCTCATTGGATTTATTACCCTGCCATCTGATAATACAACCTTAATTGAATCTGTGTTATACTTTAATTCAGAAAAGGAGACATGTGAATAATTATACCACATGTTATAGTTGTCATAAAGAGAGAATAAACCTAAAATTAACAAGATAGCCGCAGCAGAAGAGATTACAAAAATAAATCGTCTTCTGTTGCTTTGTCTCTTTTTGTTATACCTGATATAGTGTATTAAAGATTGAAGGGATTGATCTTTCTTCCCTTCGCTTACATGAACTTCCTGAGCAGAGTGCCACACCTCTTTATATTGTTCAAAGTATCTCTCATTGTCGATATCTTTGATCCATTCTGCAAACTCTTCAATTTCATCCGTATCGGCGGTTCCTTTAAGTATCCTGGAAATCAGAATATCTGTTGCCTCTTCTCCTTTTAATTGCATCCTAGATAATTGTTATTTTTCCTAAGACGTAAAAAAGGGAATTATCCCCTAAAACAAAATGAAATATTTTAATTTTTCCTTAAGCCGTTTTAAGGCAATTGTCATTTGGTTCTCTACCGTCTTTATGGAAATATCCATAATACCAGCAACTTCTGCATAAGATTGTCCGTTAATCTTGCATCTGATAAAGATCTCTTTGCACTTCTCCGGCAAAGATCCAACGTTCTGTAATATTGCCCTCCTTGTTTCTGAATCAATCAGACGCATCTCTGTCTGCGGACTTTGAATTATTCTGGAAAAATAAAGGTCTATCTGGCCCTTTTCCTCATATTTCAAAAGCAACTTCTTTTGCCTTATGATATTAATGCAATTATTATACACCGACCTGTATAGGTACGACTTTATTGAGTCCCGTATTTCCAGTTTGTGACGGATATCCCACATATGATAGAATGTCTTCTGCACACATTCCTGTGCATCACTATTGTCATTCAGGATCCTGTATGCATAAGAGAATAAATTACCATAGTGTTTAACAAAAATAAAAGAAAAAGCCTCCTCTCCTCCCGCTTTAAGAGCGTTAAGCAAATCCTCGTTATTTGTGAAGTTTCCCATCAATAAATACAAATATAGATAAATTCTTATGTTGGGCATTTAGGATAAAAACACAATGTCTCCCCAATAATACATCATAAAAGTAATTATAGCTGCGCCTGCCAGATTGATTACGAGTCCGGTTCTGGCCATCTGCCCAACTGTTATCCTTGATGTTCCAAATATAATCGCATTTGGAGGAGTTGCTACCGGTAACATGAATGCCATAGAGGCAGAAAGAGTGGCCGGGATCATAAGCAGTAATGGGTTTATTCCTGTAGTCACAGCTATTCCCGCTAATATTGGCAGAATCATCTCTGTAGTTGCCGTATTTGAGGTTAGCTCTGTTAAAAAAGTCATTACCAAGCAAATAGTAATCACTATAATTATTGGATGAAAAGATGCAACTCCCGAAAAAATACCCCCGAACCATAGAGATAAGCCCGACTCCTTAAAACCGGTAGCCAGAGCGAAACCTCCACCAAACAGTAGCAGAATGCTCCATGGCAGTTTTGATGCTGTTTCCCAGTCAAGCAATTTTTTCCCCTTTTCGCTTTTTGATGGAATAAGGAAAAGTATTAGTGCCATGAAAATAGCAGTAGTACCATCATTTATAAAACCACTCTCAGGAAATAAACCGGCCCATCCGGGAATTGAGAATGCCCCAAAATTCAGATTCACTCTGAGCAACCATAAAACAGCGAGAATTGTAAATACAATAAAGACCATTTTCTGCTCATAAGTGGTTTTCCCCATTATCTCAAGCTGTTTGTAAAAAGTGTTTTTATCAATGTCCCGCCACTCCTCCTTTTTTGGTCTGAAACTATAATAAAGAAATGCCCATATAAACCCGAATATAATCAGTGAAACCGGCAATGCAAATAACAACCATTTATAAAATGAAATTTCAGGCGAATCAGGGAAGTATATGTGATAAATCCTAATGAAAGATAGATTGGGAGGGGTGCCAACCAGTGTTGCCATTCCTCCGGTTGACGCACTGTATGCAACTCCCAATAATAAACCTATACTGAACTTAGAAGAGCACTTGTTGTTCATCAGATCATCCAATTGTCTTATAATGGCCATGACTATAGGCAGCATCATCATTACAGTGGCTGTATTTGATATCCACATAGACAGGAAAAAAGAAGATAGCATGAATCCCAGCAGTATACGGGCAGGGCTTACACCAGTGACACAAAGGATATTATAGGCAATTCTTCTGTGCAGGTTCCATCGCTCCATAGCAAGAGCTACCAGAAAACCACCCATAAACAAAAAAATCACATCGTTGAAATATGTGGCAGAAACAGCTCGCCCGTCCATAATTCCAAATAGCGGAAACAGGGCTACCGGCAACAATGATGTTACGGCAAGCGGGACCACCTCTGTTATCCACCAGACAGCCATAAGAAGTGCCACGCAAAATGTATAGGTAACCTTCGGATTTTCTGGTACAAAATCGGCAAAAAGAAGAATGCCTAAAATGACTAACGGAGTAATAAAAAAACTGATAATTCTCTTGATTTTCATTATTAAAGCATCTTAATTGCCATAATTACGGGATATATCATGCCAGCTATAAGAATAAAGGTTATGAAGGGCCTGTTGACGTTTTGCCACTTGTAGTTTTTTTTCTTTACGGCCTCAATGGCATGATTAAGGCCTGAGAATATGAAAAAGAAGATAAAGGCAAAAAAGATTGTCAACTCGGCCTTTATCCCCCAATTAAATAAATAGACCATAACTGCTACCACAGCATAGGATAACAGGGCAATTGCAGATTGCCGCTGATAATTGCTTCCTACCTCGAACCCTTTGATTTCGGCCGATTTTTTTGCAAAGAGCAGACCCTCAAGGCCGGAAATTCCTGCAATTGTCGATATAATTACCGGAATCATAAAATGCAGCTGTGCCAAAGGATCGTATCCATTAGCAAACCCAATGCTGTAACCCAAATAGAACGTAATACAAACAATTACAATTCTTACAATATCTAACAATTTTATTATCATGGCTTTATATTTTTACTTGTTATAATATTAGTGCTATGTCAAAAAATCACCTAGTCTGGTCCTCTTTATCTCTCTACCATGCCCAGGCAAGAACAAGTTGCATCCTGAGTCTAACAATATCTTCCAGCTTTTCTTCATTAGAGGAATGTCATCGGCAAATGGCGGAAATATAGAATCCGTTAATACTCCAAAAAGCGTATCGCCAACAATTGCGATTTCTTTTTCTATAATTATACTGAGAGAACCCGGCGAATGTCCGGGTGTATGGATGACATTAATATTTAGCCCTTTATCCTTCAAGTCAAGATGTTCGCCCACAATTATGTCAACATTAAAAGAGTGATATCCTGCAATTTTATCCCCTAGAATTCTACCCAAAGCAGATATAATCCGGGCAGGAGCAATGGTCCCTTTTGGAACAGGAGTATAGCCTGTCATTGCAAAATCACTTTCAAACATACTTGCCACAATTTTACAATTAAATAACTCTTTCAATGAAAAAGCATTCTGGCAGTGGTCATAGTGTGTGTGAGTCAATATCAGATAGTCAATACTTGTACAATCCAGTATTGATAGGTTTTTCAGAAGTTTTCTGAATGCTGTTTTCCTGCCGGTATCAACAAGAATTTTATATTCTCCTGCCTCTATGAGAAAAGCATTGCTTCTCAGGGAGAGGACCTGATAAATTTTATAACCGTTTTTCGTGGTCCAGTTTTTCATAGTAGGCCATGCGAATTCAAAAATAAATATACTATTGTTTTTTTAATTTCTCATCTTTACTTGAAATACCTACATTTTATATATGATTTCGATAAATATTCAAAGCATTAGTTCAGTTTCTCTGGTATTAGTGGAGGGAAAACTGGACACAACAACCTGTCTGGAATTTGATAAAAGTGTCCAGCCATTGGTGCAAAATGAGAAATTCATAATAATAGACCTCTCTGAGTGCACTTATCTCTCAAGCGCAGGAATAAGGGTTCTTATGATTTCTGAAAAAAAGTTACTTGCCAAAGGGGGCGGTTTGTTTTTGTCGGGGTTGCTGCCTGAGGTATTTGAAGTTATCGAGATGGCCGGGCTTCAGGTTGTTTTCCGTATCTTCAGGAACAATGAGGAGGCCATGGATGAGATCAGACGAAAAAATCTAAAGACAAACGAATCCATAAAATGGCAGTCTGGTGGTTTTTCATTTAATTTCGTTCAGGCCGATAAAGAAACTAATGCATTTACTCTCTGGCGTGACCAGGGAATTGCCGGATATGACGAACTTGAAGTTGCCATTGGAACAGATTCACAAGGATTATTTATCTCCTGCGGCCGTTGTGCCGGATTCATTCCAGACGACACAGGCGCGCCTTCCGATTTCAAACTTCCAAAGGACCCCGCAAAGGCAGGGATTTTTGTGAAAGAGGCTATATCCTTCGGAAGCAACCCAAACGGTCTTGCAAGACTTTCTGGGCCATGTTCAATCACCCTTGAAGAGCTGTCAAAAGGAATTCTTCCTTTAAAAAAACAATTACGGCCAGACGGTATTAATCTCATTGCAATGGTTGTTGCAAACTTTAATCCTATGGATCCATCTGTTGTAATTTGCCAGTTCAACAGCAATGAAGAAAATCTCTCTCTCATCGGTGCAAAATTTGTACTGGCCGACATGTGCGGAGTTCCGACAGATGCCTCCTTGTCTAAATTCCTTGATAGCACATTGACGCTTGAAAACATAATAGCCGTTGAGAAAATTAATTCCACAGATATTGCAGTCAACCCAATGGCATGGGTCTTCATAACAAGTATATTGACACATGCCCCCGAAACTCGTCTTAAAATCGACACCTCCGGGGAGGTTCCATTGGAACCCCATATAGAGTTCCTTGCCAGGAGATTGTATACCGACTCTGCGCGAATAATAATAAAACAGATTCATGGCGGTTACTCTGCAAAAACTTATCAGGTTACATCCTTCGACAGCGAAAACCGGAAACTGAGACCAACCGTACTCAAAATTGCAAATAGGGCAATAATAACAAGAGAGTCTGAGCGATGTCAGAAGTATGCACTTCCTTATATTCTCAATAACAGCGCTATAGTGCTGGGCAATGAGTTTTTTGGCGACACAGGTGCTTTGAGATATAACTTCGTGGGCATTGGCGGAGAGCAGACGCAACTTCAATGGCTCACTAATTATTATAACAACTGGCCCGTTGACAAGCTTGAACCTCTTTTCGACAAGATATTCCTACAGATTCTCAATCCGTGGTATGGTCAGCCTGTACATCAGACAATTTTCCCATATCGCGATCACGACCCGACTTTTACGTTCTTCCCCAACCTATGCAAAACAGCAGAGGAGATATTCTCTATCTCTGCAGACGAAGAGTTTTTTACCGTCAGGGAAACTGGCCGGAAACTCACAAACCCATACTGGTTCCTTAAACATGAGTTTGCAATCCGCCGCAATACTGCCATGGATTATTATACATCTATATGTCACGGAGATCTTAACATGCAGAATATTCTTCTCGATCAAGACATGAATGTATATCTTATAGATTTTTCAGAAACAAGACCTCGGTCACTTGTGTCGGATTTCGCAAGACTTGAGGCAATATTTCTGGTTGACAACGCCCCTGTGGAAAACGACAGCGATATGGAAGATTATGTGAAGTTCATATCCGGATTCTATAATACCAACAGACTTGACGAGATCCCGGTAAATTGCTACACTGGCGCACACAGCCAAAAAGTAGACAAGGCGTATTCATTAAGCCTCAAAATGAGAAAGTATGCATTCAATAGTGTAAACTGCAACCCAGATCCTTTACCGTACAATCTGGCCCTTCTTGAATGGGTATTGCCGGTTGTGTGCTATAGCAGTGCTTCTGCGGCTCAGAAGCGGGTTTCTATGATTGTAGCAGGGTTGTTGTGCGGGAAGTGCTGATTTTTTTGCTGACTAATATTTAAATATATGAAACAAGTAAAATTTGGATTTGTAAGCGCATTGCGTTGCATCGCAGTTATTTTCTCACTTGTACAAATGTCCGGTTGTGAAAAAAGTATTGCAACTGCCTCAATAGATTTTGTTTCCGAACAGATACCCGGAAGCAAAAATCATAGTCCTAACGGAACCTGGTGGGGGTACAATCAAAGCAAAATTGTACGTTACGGGGAAGTAGTCTATATGTATGTTATAGAGAATCAGAATGTTGATTCGAATCCTAACCCGAATGCCACAAATCCCTCAAAGATAGTCCTATACAGGAAAGACGGCGACAATAGCTGGCAAAAAGGAGGGTCGTTCAATACATCGCGCCCCGGCAATATTTTAATAGATTCCGACGGAATTGTGCACCTTATTGTTTTCGAACCGACGTATACCCAGTCAACTGAAAACGGCTCATATGGCAAACTTAAGCACTACTGGTTCCCGAACTGCAAAACAGGCGACATAACAAGTTCCCAGCAAGAGACAATCATAGATAACGACGGTGTATCCCAGGGAGAGACAGTCAATATAAGAGTGGGAGCATCAATCGGCAAGGACGATATGATGGCTGTTTCTTTCGGGCTTAATAAAACCCACAGACTATATTGCAAAGAAAAAACAGGAGTAAAGTGGATCATGGATTATTCCAGTCCAAACCTGGGAAGCGACATATATTATCCTTATGTGATTGTTACAGATTCCGGATTTGCTATCCTTGCTATTCAGGATGATTATGTTGGTCAGAATTTGCCTAACATATACCAGAAAACCTTTTATTTTGAAAAGAAAAACGGCGTCTGGAAGAATGAAATTTTGATTAACCTACAATCTCACCCTCTGGCGCAATCGCGTCCCCAACTGATAGAGAACAGCGATATCTGTCAGGATGCGGCAAAGCAAATCCATCTGCTGTACCAGACCAAATTACATCCATCCGATAAATACGAAAACACTTTCTCCCTCTCCTCTCAACTCACATCTGGATGGGACAATCAACCTGTTACTGCCTCTGACAAGACAAACTGGATGCGGATGATAGAGATAAACGGCCAGATTTACTATCTGTGCTGCTCCTGGGACAAGCTTTACATAAAAAAAGGAGTTGCCGGAGAGCTCAAGCAGCTGAAGGTTCCAAAAGTGAGTGGCATGTATATCTATGTTGCATCGCCACGCGGAGGTACCAAATCCACGGAAAATTATGTTGATATATTGCTACTTAACGGCAACAGCGGCGATTATCCAAATGCAAAGAATTATTATGTAAGAATTGCAAAGTCTGAATTTGCCAAGATTTAACAGAGTAAATTTGTTTATATTTGCCTGCTGAATTTGTACTATCGTAATGAAAACATACCTCTCTCTTTTAAAACATATAATGGAAAACGGAACGCTTAAGAGCGACCGTACCGGTACCGGTACAAAAAGTGTGTTCGGCTATCAGATGCGTTTCGACCTAAGTAATGGCTTTCCATTGCTTACAACAAAAAAACTTCACCTTAAATCTATCATTCATGAGCTGCTCTGGTTCATTGCCGGGGATACCAATATTAAGTACCTGAAAGACAATGGCGTTTCAATTTGGGACG
>Ga0074195_1001411_pt1 | contig 34165 bp, 28 predicted proteins | sample EPASupsiteHSE623_FD_64525 | JGI IMG/M metagenome (GOLD analysis project Ga0074195, IMG submission 64525) | Bioremediated contaminated groundwater from EPA Superfund site, New Mexico - Sample HSE6-23 | ecosystem: Environmental > Aquatic > Deep subsurface > Groundwater > Contaminated ... | reverse complement strand
GCACGGCTGTCGCTGACCTCGATGGGGGCTCAGGTCTTCTCCAAGCGACGCCACAAGAGCACGATGTCCAGGATGCTGCGAGATGGACGCTTCAAGACGCGGGAGTTGCTCTGGAGCGCCGTCAAGTCCGCCCTGACCGAGTTGGGTCCGAAGGACGGAGAGGTCGTGGAGTGGCTGCTTGCTTTGGACGGGACAGCCGTGCAGCGTGGAGCCGACACCCTGATCAAGGGCGGAATACAGACTCAGCCAGAGAAGCGGACCCGGGCCAAGGCGAAGGGGAGGGCGAAGGTCAAGAACCAGCACAGGAAGCGAGGCGCCCAGCGCTGGGGCCGCAGGACCGATGGCTCCTCGAAGAAGAAGGGCCGCAGGACCAAGTACTACACGTTTCTGATCGGCAGTCTCACAACCCACACCGGGGTCCGCATCCCGCTCGGGCGGTACACCTGCGACCCGAAGGACTTCAAGCGTCGGGGGCGTCCCCGGAAGATGCGGCTCACCCAGATCGACCTTGCCAAGATCCTCATCGAGAGGGCGATGTCCATGTTGCCTGAAGGCGTTCGTCTCCGCGTCGTCGCCGACTCGTACTTCGAAGGCGAGAAGCTGGTTGCTCTCGCCCGTCGACGCGGCTTCGTCTTCATCAGCCCGGCCGATTCGGGGCGCTGCTTCGCCGACGAGGCGACCCCGCACAGGAGCAATGGGATCTGCATCCGGGACTACGGGCTCGACCTTCCGGAGGACTCCTTCAGCCGCTTGGATCTCTCCCGTGGAAGCGAGAAAACAGCTTGCTTCCGGCGGTACGCACCGCGAAAGGCAGGGTCCGAGGATCAGCGCATCTACTGGCTCCGTCACGAGCGACGGACGGTCGCCAAACTGGGCACCGTTGGAGTCGTCTACTCGTGGAAGACACCTGTGTACGAGCCCCGAAGGAACTTCAAGAAGGCGAGCTTCAAGGTCCTGCTGTGCAGCGACCCGACCTGGACGGGAGCGCGAGTCGTGGAGTGGTACGAGTGTCGCTGGACGGCGATCGAGATCCTGATCCGGGAACTGAAGGGCCGCCTCGGGCTGGATCATTACACCGGCCTGGACCTCGAGGCGATGGAGCGTCACATCGACCTGGTGCTCCTGGGCTTCTTGTACCTGGAGATGGAACGTCACCGTCTCCTCGAAGGCGCAGAGACCAGGCCAGCCATGCGCGAGCGTGCCGAAGGGGCCCGGACTCACGGGATGCAGGATCTCGTGAGGTGGGAGGCGAACCAGCAACTGGTGCAGGCGATCCAGGCGTCGTACACGTCGGAGCGCACGCGCCGGCGCGTGAAGCGGTTCTTCAGAGAAGTCCACTCGACGCTGGACGCCTTCGACCTCAGCCGTGCAGCATGACTGGAAGCGGCCTCGACACATACGGTCAACACTCATCGTGCAACGTTATTGCCTGAAGGGTGAGGTATGAAGGACTACCACATCAATATCTTCTACAGCGAGGAGGATGGAGGGTACATCGCGGACATCCCCGATTTGCGTCATTGTTCTGCATTTGGGGAGGCTCCAGAGGAGGCTCTGGCTGAGGTCCTAAAGGCCGAGGCAGCCTGGATCGAGGCTGCCAAGGCTGAGGGTAGACCGGTGCCTACTCCGTCCTTTCGTCCCATCATCTATCAGCTGACCAAAGAAGCGGCCTGAAACCGTTCTTTGCTGCCAGGGGCGACAGCTCTGGCCGGACACGGCCGTGTGGTGGATCCTCGATCGCCGCCTACACGCCGAATTTATTTAGCTCTCGACTGCTCGGTGGCGGCCTCATAGCATTCCACTCCCATCGGGGATCTTCGAGTGGAGTGGGGTCGGGCATCACCCGGACGTGTGGCCGCTACGGAACCACCGCGCGCGTCTGTCCGGCGGGCGCGTGGACCACCTGGTCCGGCCTGTTCTCCCTCACAACCACGAGTATGAAGGGCACTGTCGTGTCGATCGTGATGGCGACGGGGTCCGAAGCCGCGGAACGCTCCGCGGCGACCACGCTGGCCGTGCCATCGCCGATCGCGAAGCGACGCAGACCGTGGGAATCCGTACGTCCCACCGACCATGTGACCGTGCTCCTGCTCGCGTCGACGTCGAACCCAAGCACATCCTCGATGAGGGCGGCGATCGGTCCGACTCCGGTCCAGCCCACGAAGCTCTGCCGCGTGTAGAAACGTCCGTCCCACCTCGTTGCCGGGAGCGCGTTTTGGGACGAATACGCTTCCCAGAGGGTATGCAGATCGTCGCCGGTCTCCTCCGGAGCGATGCGCGAGCGGTCTGACGGCGGGTTCGAGTAGACCTTCCAGAGCTGATCCAGGTGGCGCTCCGCCGCCGACCGCGCCAACAGCTTCTCGCCGACCGCATCGAGGCCCTTGAAGACCATGTAGTTGGCCGGCGCCCACACGCTGCCGAGCCAGTAGTGACCGTCACGGTCATACGATGGGTCGTTGGCCGCGAGCGAGGGAAACACGAAGGGTGTGCCAAACGTTCTGGGGTTCCTGAGCTCGGCAACCAAGGCCGTGGCCTGCTCCTCGTTCGCCACGCCGCTCAGGAGAGCCCAGAAAGCGCCGATGTGCTTGACGGGAGAGTGGCTCCCCGACCACTGTAGATCAAAGAAGAACTTCCGTTCGTCGTTCCACAGCACGCGCTGTATCTGACGCCGCAACCGGCTATGCTCCTGATCCCAGAGGCCGGCGTCACCATGGTTACCCAAAACGCTCGAGATCCTGGCGAGCGAGCGTGCCGCCAGAGCCTGCTGCATCGACATGTCGACCCACACCTCGACCTCGGGGCGTGGAGTATTGTCCATGCCGCAGCCAAGAGGAGTCTGGTAGTACAGTCCGTGGCTGGACGCGAGATTGCCCCTGAGCCACCGGTAGTACGCGGTCAGCTTCGGGTAAACGACTTCGAGCCTCCCCTTATCTCCGGTGCCCCGGTAGAGCTCCCATTCGACCCACGCGAACAGGGGAGGATTGACCATTGGCTCCTCATGAGTCGGCTCTCCGCAGGCCGTGCCGTCGGTCTCGTTGTACACCCGCTGGATGTAGCCGTCGCCACGCTGCTTTCGATAGAAGTTGTCGAGCGTGGCGTGGACCGGAAAGAGTCTCCTGCCGTACCGACCGAAGAGCGCCATGAAGCAACTGTCCCACTGGTAGATCTGGTCACTGAACCCCTCGTCCATGTAGGCCTCGGATAGACCGTTGGCCGCAGTTCCGAACCGGATCTTCTCCCACGCGATCGACCAGGCCTTCCAGTACAACTCCACCAGGTCGGGCCGTGAGGAGAGGACCGGCTCCGGCAGAAGCTCCCGGTGACCGGCCAGCGGCACCTTTTTCTGCAGCGACACCGACCGCGAGAGGCCACCCGAACCTCCCCAATCCCGGACGCGAACCGCCAGAAGGTTCTCTCTGCCGGCTCGCGTCTGAGTGGTGATGTCGATGCTCGTGTCGGTGTTGGCCACGGACCTGACCGATCGGTCTCCCCGGTGACCCGCGAACGCTCCGTTCACGTACAGGTCGTACTCGTCGTCGATCCCCGCCGACTGGAACGTGATGCTCGACGAGGCCCAGTCCGCCGGGACAGCCACCCACCGGCGATACCACCCGATCCCGTCGAGGTCGGGGAAACCCTGAGCGTCCCAGGGCAGTCCGGCGCGCAAACGCGACCACTTGGAGTCGTCAAACGTCTCCGAGGCCCAGCCGCTCACGACCCCCCGATCGTCGGGATCCGGCAGGAACGCCCACGATTCGCGCAGGTCGATGGTTGCCTTGCGGAGTTCGACGAGCGGCCCGGGAAAAGGCTCTCCTCGGTCACTCGCATGAGAATCGGAACAGACCGCCAACGACACCGCGGCGGTCAACGATTCCAGCGGAATCGGCCACCCGTGATCGAACATCTCACACCTCCCGTGACATCCGCCAACGCAGATCGTACTGTTCGGACCAACACTTCCCGGACCTGCAGCCCGCGTGGTGGGGTGCATGACGGAGAAGGGCCGGGACCCGTCACTTCGGACGGGCTACGGAATTTGTAAGGAAAGGAGCGGTCTCATCTTCGCGGTGAGTTCAGAAAGCGGCGCTTCGCCGCGAGGACAGTGTGAGCAAGCGAAGACGAGACCGTTCCTTTCCGCCGGCCTCTGCAAGCCATCCGAAGCGACAGGTCTTGCCACCCCATAGACCTGCCTCCACCCCGTGACGTATGGTAGCCGCCGGGAGCGTGGAAGTGGTATCGTGAACCGATCATATACTATCGTCAAACGGTCAGGCCATAGAGGTACCCGTGCGAAAGGAGGTCCGCGTCCTCGATGACGTCGTCACACTCTTCGAGGACTTCGAAGGCCCCTGCGGCATGGTCTCGGTCTGCGGTGGACCCGCCCTCCGGATCGAGGTCAGAAGCCGGAGGTTCCACCTGCTCTTCCTCCGGAGCTGCAGCGTGGCGCGCCTCAACTCCTCCTCACAACGAGGTCTCCCGAACCTGTGTGGAGTGTCGAGCGTCGTCCAGTTCCCGGACGAGGAAGAGTCACGTTACTCACTCGAGGCAACGTGCCCTCGGTGTCACGTCACGCTTCTGTTCCCCTCACCCCCGCTTCTGAAGAAAGCATCGCGACGGTACCGCTTCGACAGGTCGCGGTTCGACGACTGTCTGCATTCGGCCGGAGAAATCCCACGCAAGACCTGGCTCGACGAGTGCCTTTACCGCTATGTGTTCGAACGCGTGGAAGCCCGTGCTGTGCGAAACGACTGCACGAGATTCCTCGAGGTCGAGATCGTGAAGGAGCTCTTCTGTACCTGGTTGGAGGAACGCGAGCGGGCGCTCAAGTTCCGGTTTGCCTTCGACAGGAGGAGCGTGCGGCTCAAACACCCAGTCCTTCAGAAGGCGCTCGAGCTCCTCGGCCCCCGCGTGCTGGCGCCGCTCTCCACGACGGGACTTGCGGAGGCGTGCCACACGAGTCCGTCGACGCTGAAGAGGATCTTTCTGAAGGAGTTCGGCAAGAGCCCGATGGAGTACGTCTGGGAACAGAGGCTGCTGGCGGCCCGGGACCTGCTCGAGCGGAGCGACCATCCGGTCGGAACGATCGCCGACATGGTCGGTTTCGGAAACGCCAGCGCGTTCAGCGCCGCCTATCGCCGCCGTTTCGGAGAGAGTCCGTCCCGGACGCGGGGAAGAGACGGCAGGAACGATTTGTCATCCCAACCATCCGGAGGTCGGATCGAAGAGAGCGGCAAAGACTGAGGAAGGCGACGCAAGGCCTCGATTCAGGTGACGGCTCTCAGCGGACCCTGGGCTCCTGCTGCGTGATGCAGTGGATACCACCGCCGCCCAGGTTGACCGCCTCGGCGTCGATGGCCACGATGCGCCGGTCGGGGAACACACCTTTCAAGACCGCGACCGCCGCTTCGTCCTTCTGGGGATAGGAAGGATGTGCGCCAAGCAAGCTTGGATGAGAAGGAGGTGGGTAACGCCACCAAAATTTCATGATGGAACCTAGCAGGTATCCAATTCTGTCCGGGAAAGGTTGGCCACCACCCGGTAGCGAGTCTTGCGTGGACGTGAGAAAGAACGACCGAGGTCTGTCGACTGAGGTTGGGACGAATCACGGCTGCGAAGCGTAGACAGCGAGTGCAAAGGCCGTGTGATTGAGCCTCGAAATTATTCTTCCGAGAGCCGACGCCGTATCCTTAGCGCGCGGCAGCACCGACGCGTCGTAACTGGCCTGACGCGAAGGTCCGGCGGGGTCTGAGAGCAGGGCGAATGCACAAAGGGGTTCCCCAGGAACTTGGGAGACCCTGTCGTCTCCCTCCCTCTTCGAGGGAGGTACCGGTGGCAAGGAAACGGAGCCCAGAAGTACAAGGTCCGGAATGGGCGGCAGGGAGTCGGAGCGTCTCATTGTACCTGCGAAGCGGGGGAACAAACCCCAAAGGGACCCCGTGGAGGGAAGGGGACGCCGGAACACGAACCCGAAGGAGGGAAAGATGCCAGGAGCGCTGACTCCTGATCTCATCTCAACCAGAATTCAACGGATAGCAAAGCTGGCGAGGGAAATGCCGGACACGGCTTTCTTCTCCCTGGCCCATCATATCGATCTTGAGTTTCTACGCGAGGCCTACCGACGCACCCGGAAGGGTGGCGCGGTGGGAGTTGACGGTCAGACGGCGGACGAGTACGCGAAGTCACCTCGATCCTCCCTTCGTGTTCGTCCTTCTCGCTAACCCACCGACTGAAGGTCCAAGCGCATCTGGAACCTACTACCGGGCATAAGGTCGGCGGGGAGGTGATTGATGAGCCCCGCCGCGTGCTCCATCCGATCCCTGATGGTGGCTCGACCTGTGGAGGTCGGCCTGCCTGGGGAGGAAAGGAGTGGCGGGCAGACCCCGGGCATCGGTGTCAGGCCAGCGCAACAATGCAAGCGGAGGGCACACGGAATGGCCCGGGGCCTTCTCCTGTTCTCCAGGTCTCCCCGACGATGGAAAGGAGGTTCGGTGAAACCAAGGCTGGTCGAGATCGATTTCGTCTTTCGGGCACAGGCCAAGCCCGATGACGACTGGCATCTGTTCAGGGTTCGAGCCGACGTTCTCCATGGATCCGTGGATCTCTCCTTCCAGGTGGGGAGAGGTGAGTCCGAGAAGGAGAACTTCCCGGCCTTCCTGATCGAAGCCATTCGGGCCGGGCTTTCTCACCAACGTTGCGACCCCAACCAGACCGTCCGCAAAGCGATGGACCCGACCCGATCCCCGCACCATGGTCGCATCCTATTGTCAGGGTTTCGAACCGGCCTTGACTTCGGCACCGCAGCCCGGGCTTACTGGCCATGAAGACCACCGAGGATGGTGAGCTCCGTCGTGAGTACATCCAGGACCAAGAGACCCTCCGGCAGAGCCTCCACCCCACCCGCGCGTCGTCGTGCTCCCCGCCGGAACTCGTCGCCTACCGGTCATCCTGCAATGGCCACTCCTGCTCGTCGCGTCGGAGATGACGGAGTCGGTTCTACGAGAGGATTCTTGGGGTTCGAAGTGGCGGTTTGTTCAACGTTGACCTCGGTCGTATGCGTCTCTACGTATGCAATGATCCTCTGAAAATGCTGACTAGATCCGGCTGTCAGGGCAACAGCTCGATCAGCGGGTTAGCGCTTGTGCCCACGAGCTGGTGGAACGGTGTCCGAAATCTCGTGGTGATCAAAGGTCACTATCCTGATGGCCGTTTCCGACCCTCTACAGTGGGGAAGGGGGACTCCAAGAAGTCGGAGTGAACGTCCCCTCGTTCGGACTTGTTCAGTCCAGGCGTTCAACTGTCGGCCATCGCAAACGGGTCAGAACGACGGATCGACGACGGTAGAACCATGGACAGCGTAGCATCGAAAGCGACGCGACAGGGGGCGGCGCTACCGGTCACCATGGGGCTTCTCCTCATCCTTGCGGTCTTCGGGAGCGTCCTTCGACTCCTGACCCACGGGGCATACCGGGAAGTGGAGTCTGTCAACAGCCACCTACGGGCGATCGCCGTGGGAGAGGTGGGCTTCAGCTCGATCGTCGCGCGTCTCTGCGCGGCGCCCTGGTCCCAACGTTGGTTCGCCCAAGCCCCCGAAATCAAGCTCGATGTGTCGGCGGCCGACGGGACCTACAGTTACCTGATCCGTGACACTCCCGAACCGGCCGTGTATGACGACCCCCTCATCCAGTACTCGTTCGGCAGCCGCAACCAGGCCGACTTTCTGGTGAAGGCAACGTACGGTCGTTCGACCGTCGTGATGTTTTGGAGACTGACGGTTCCCGAGTATTCCCTGGAAAACCTTGCGGTCGTCATTCCAACCTACTTCACGTTCGAATCCGAGTCGATCACGCCGACACCCGCGTCTGTCGACACTCTCTCCGCGCAGATCAATGGAACGATCAGCTCCCGCGCGGTAAACACGCCCGGATTCAGCGGCCTCGTGGGGCCTCTTCGCAACGCCACCACCGTCGGCGAGGTCGCTGACGCGCTCGGGTTCGATCCGGGCAAACGCGCGCTCGACGGGATTCCCTCACCCGACGGGAGCGGAGTCTTCACCCCCAACCCGCCGAAGCTCCAAGGTTCCAGAAGCTCTCAGATTGCCGCCCTCCCACTCCCTCCTCCCCCTACTCCCACTGTTCCGTACCTGGAAGGTCTCTGGGTGGATTCCCCGGTTTCCACCAAAGTGTCGGAGAATCCCGTCATATGGAAAAACTGCTGCAACCATCTCCAGATCACTCAGAACGGAAACAGCGTCCAAGGGACCTGTTCTTTCATGGACGACGATGGAACTGTCTGGACTACCTGGACGTTCTCGACGACGTTCGATGGAACGAAACTGGAGTACAAGGCGGAGAACATCAATTCGACGCTCCCCGTGAGTCAGAGGCCCGTCCCTTTCTGGAACACCTTCAAGTTGGATAGTTCAGGCCAGACGCTCACGGGCACGTGTGAAGTGCCCAAGGGAACGACCATTGGAAGCGTCAGTTTCTCGCGGCAGTGACGGAGGCTGTAGCCTTTGGTCCGGAGGACGGACCAAGGGCGAGTGCGCGATCAGGATGGAAGGATCGAAGGGACCTCGTTGCAGGGGGAAGAGGAGAAGCTCGAGAAGATGACTCAGGCGTCTTTGCGGACGAGGTTCTGTCGAACCGCAAACTTTTTTTGGGCCTGCCGGGGACTCTCCCTCGTTGAGCTGTCGCTGGCCTTCTTGATCCTCGCCCTCGCCATCGTACCCGTCATTTCGCTCTGTGCGACTTCCGTGCGTCAGGTGCGGCAAACCAGCGATTACGGGTTGGCGATCACTCTGGAGGAGAAGGTTGCGGAGGAGGCTCGATTGGCCACCTGGGAGAATGTCCACTTCGCGGACCAGGTCGATACCGCATCCTCGTACGCCGTCGGGCTCCCGGTGGTCGAAGGTTCGTCACCCTTCTTTCGAGCCATCGAGGACGACCGTCTACCCTATGGGGAAATCCGGGACGAAGTCGACCAGCCCATTTCGCCGATGTACACGTCGCTCCACCGTGAATTGGGGACTTTCCAGTTCGGGGTCAGTTCCGAGCAGGTGTCGCTGACGACCGGGGAAGCTCTCGATATGAAGCTCCATCTGTGCTGGATCGACTTCCAGCAAAGTCTGAGGGAAATTGCTCTCGACGTGCGTCTGGCCCGACGTCAGTCGTGGGTTCCCCCACCTTCCGACGTCGAGGTTCGCGATCGTGCCGACAACCTCGTCCGCGACCTCTTCTATCCTGGTCAATCGCCGAGGACCCTGAACGAGGTTGCATCGAAAACCACGGCAGATTTGGCCACGATCCGGAACGTGGGTGATGTGGCCATGCTCTCAAAAGCGTTTGCCGACTCGACGGCCGACTTTCGAAGCGAAGTGGCCAGAGCGGAATCCGCCACCACGGCGGCGAAGGATCCTCAGGTTTCTGCTCGCTCTCAGTTGGCGCTTGGCCGGGCCCATGAGAAGCGGGCCGCCACCTGTCTTTCCCTATTGTGCTATATGATCGGCCCGTTGAAGGCCTTGGCGGCCACGTTCGAACCCGCGAAGCTGGGCAATCCCCCGCCCGGGAAGTCCGCGTATGCTCAGCCGATTCTTGCTCTCACCAACATCAGCACAGCGTTCAGCGATTCGCTCGGTCGAGCCTGCGAGGCATATACGAAAGCCTACAACGAGCCCCTGGGGGTGGCGATGTCCCCTCGGTTGCGCGTGCGCACGTTCATGAAAGTCCTGGAAACGACCAAACTGATGGTCCTGACCACCGGGCCGGCCGACACGTCGACTCTGAAGACGATTCTGGCCGGCTTCGAAAAGTTCCACTTCGGGCGCAATCCCAACTTCGCGAAGTTCGCGGAGGCTGAGTCCAAGCTTTGCGTGGACCTGGCTACACTGAAATCCGCTTACCCGGCGGCCCGCTATGAGGCATTTCAGGAGTTCCGCAACGTCGCGGCGCAGGCCAGTGCAAAGCTTCTTGGGACCGCCTATAAGAACGGCCTCTCCACACAGACAGGGTCGTAACGAAACCTCTGGCTCGAAGTCGAGGCCCTTTCCGACGACGCCTGAATGGGCGGCCTTAGAACCTATTCATAAACCTCCCTCTGCTGCGTCCGGCTGCGGCAAAGGCTGGACTGCGTCATCGTCGCAAAAGGTCCTCAACGTGCTTTTCAAGCACGCCTCCGGTCCTTTTGCTCCTCGCCCGGCCATCTTGCATCTGCAGGCTCCTGTTCGTCGCCTGCGCAAGATGGCGCTCACCCTCGGCCCTTCAGCCGGGGTTCGCCCTTGCCAGCCCTTCGCCTCGCTCGACCTCGCAACGAGGCAGGTTTATGGATAGGTTCTTGTCCTTCCAGCCGGGCCCATCATTGTCACGGATCTCTGAGGGACCAGCGGCAATGAGGGCATCCGGCCGGATCTTCATTTTTCGCCTAGAGAGCAGTGACTGACACGATGGTTAAAACATCTGACAACATGGGTCGTGTCTGAAAGAGGGCGTGAACGTGAAAGGATCAGCAAGTTGATCCCGCAGTTGGGCCCAAACTCCCACTCCAACGTCATCGGAGTCTGCCCGAGACGTTGTCCATCGTGAGGAAATCGATCTTGAGCGGGCCCGCCACTCCCGGAGGCGTGTCTACGAACGGATGGGCCGGATAGCCGGATCTGTCGAAACCCTGTCGACCTCCGGCGACTCCCGATCCGACACGAGTCTCTCCGCGCTGGATCGGCTCCGTGATGCGTGCTTCTCGAGAGATCTCTATCTGGGTCGCGAAAATGACGGGCTGGGGATACCGGCTGAAGGTCCGGCTGTAGATGTTCTGGATGAAGGTTGGTTCCTGAAGCTTTCCCAGGACGCGGATTTGAGAGTTGGGGCGGATCCTCGGGTCGGAAGGCAACGACTTTGGAGTCCTGCACGTGAACCAGCGAGACATCTCGGCGTTCGCCCGGAATCCTGCCCCGGTGCTCCGGAGCAGATGGGTGTAACCGCCCTTGTTGGGTCCGGTATACCCGGTGACGACCTCTACGCTGTCCAGTCGCCGACCTCGCTGATCCCCCTCATCGGTGGTGAACCGATCGTTCTGATCGGTCGTAACGACCAGATCCGCCCCGGCCGGACGGTTCTCCACCGAGACGATCCAACCTTTGAAATCGACCTGACGCCCTTCTTTCCAGCGGGTCGGACTTCGAGTCACCTCGTCGAACGAGAGAGTCTTGTCGAGATAGCCGAACTCGCGGGCAGCCTTCTCTTTCTGGATCTCGGCGATCTTCTTCCGGACCTCGCTCAGGTTGAACTCGGCGAGCATCAACCGGACCTGGGCCTGGGAACTGTCTTCCGGGGAAAGACTTTCGTACTTGAGGGCTGCGACGAACTCTTCCTTGGCCCGCTGCCAGTTCTGGGCTTGATCGAAGTAGTACATTCCCGCGTTGAAATGCCCCACCCTCAACTCGCTGGCAAGGTCGTCGGCTTTGCTCTTCAGCCGTCCGTCCTGGGGATTGAGTCGAGCAGCTTCGCTCAGGTAGCGGTAAGCTTCCGGTTTGTCCCTCCGTGCCAGGGCGATCTGTCCCAGGAGACGAAACAGTCTCTCGTTTCTGGGATCGATGGCCAAGGCCTCCCGGGCTTCCTGATCCGCCTCCGCGAACGATCCTTGAGCGTAGAGGTCCGATGCCAGCGCCGATGCCAGCGCCGCGGAGTGCGGCAGGTACTTCTTTGCGTTTCGATAGCTCTCTACAGCGCGGATCAAGTCTCGACGCCCATCGTGGATCTGACCGGCGAGAAGGTGAAGAGTCCCATCCGTTGGCCGTTTGCCGACGAGAGACGACACGACGGACAGCGCTTCATCCCAGCGCTTCTGAGCGATGAGAGCCTGAATACCCGCGAGCTGGCGACCGTAGTCCTGAAGCGCGACCACTTCATCCGGGGCGACCGGATCCTTCGACCTGGGACCGACGTAGAACCCGAGCCGGCGCGCCGCATCCGCCGCACCGGGGAACTCCGGGTCGATGGCCAGGGCCGCTTGGTACTGCTTGATGGCAAGATCGTACTTCCTCTGCTTCTCGAAGATGCGGCCCAACTGAAAGCGGGGCTGGGCCTGGTTCGGATCGATCTTCAGCGAGGACACGAACTCGTTGAACGCTTCGCGGTCCTTTCCCGAATAGAGGTAGGCCATCCCCGCCATGTTGTGCATGCGAGGTTCTGTGGACCAGGCTTGCCCTGGCGAGAACACGAGGATCGCCAACGCGACGAAGAGGCTTCTGACGAAGAGGCTTCTGACGATCATGGAGAGACCCACCCATCTTCTGTCGGACAAGATACTATCGCAGTATAGCGCCAGGATGGTCTGGCAGACCAGCGATCCGGATGGTAAGAAGATAGCCGGACGACAGATCGATCCGGAGACTGTCGGAGTCTTGCTCCGAAAGGCTCCTTAGAGACAAGAACGACCATGCCGCAGAGAAAAATTCCCGTCAGAGAGCTGACCGATTTCATCATCAAGGTCCGCTACCACTCGAGCCAGGAAATGGACGAGCGCCGCCACGTCTCGATCGTCAGAAACCTCGCCAACCGGATGTATCGTAACCACATCGGATACAACTATCGAGGCGAGCCGAGGCTCAAGGGACAAAACGAGCAGCCCTTCGCGGACAGCGTAGCCATGCGCGCCGAATACCAACGGCGCTTCAGAGAAGCCCTTCCGGCGATGGGGACGCTCAAGGTGAAGTACCTCGGTCACTCCGGTTTCAAAATTCTGGGGAGTCAGGTGGTCTTCATCGATCCCTATTTGACCGGAAATCGCTTTGCTCCGATGATCGGGACGGCGGTGCAGCACGCGGACCTGGTCCTCGTGACCCACGATCATCCATCCCATGTGGGCGACGCGTTCGAAATCTGCCGGAGGACCAAGGCTCGACTGGTGGGGGTCTCGGGACTCGCCGATGGAGAACGAGGGAAGGGGGTCCGGTTCGAACCCATGAACCTGGGCGGATCGATCTGCCTGGAGGGGGTGTCCATCCACATGGTACAATCGATTCACGTTGGCAAGGGGCTTCCCACGGCCGGCTTCGTGGTCGAGATGGACGAATATGTCGTCTATCACGCCGGAGACACCGCTCTCTTTGACGAGATGAAACGCATTGGAACCGACTTCTCCGTCGATCTTGCGTGCGTGCCGATCGGCGATCGATTCACGATGGGGACGAGAGATGCTGCGCGTGCGGTCGAGCTCGTGCGACCCCGGCATGTCGTCCCCATCCACTACAACACATTTCCAGAGATCGTGCAGGATCCGGAGGAGTTCAGACTCTTGGTTGGCGAGGCCAGCGAAGTCGCCGTTCTCAAACCCGGGGAAGAGTTTCTGCTCGATCGCAGGAGGATTCCATGAGGCCTGGTGGAAGAAAAGAGGTCTCCGACTACGAGATCAACGGTAATGTTCGGCGGGAGCTGGTGATGCGAGGGCTCGATCTTGGCGAGCTTCGATATCGATGCTCCGGAGGAGCCGTCGAACTCACGGGGAAGCTCATTTTCAAGGAGCCCAAGGCCCCTTACCAGATCATCAAGGAGCTCAATCTCCTCGAGCAAGCCATCGGGGCCATCCGTGGTGTGAAACGGGTTCACATGGAGTTCGAGGACTGGCAGCACTCGGCCGGAAAATGGTCGAAGACCGTCGAGGCCGAGGAAGAGGAGAAGAAAAAGGCGGCCGAGGCTGGCGAGACGACCGAAGGAAAGTCGTAGACCCGGATCCGTCAGCCGCCTCATCCACTCGGGCCTGGACTCACCATCGTTCATCGGTCAGCGCACGGCATGTCCGCTGCGTGGCGACTTTTGACTTTTGTGCCGAATTGACGCGGCGGACTGCTTGGCTTAACGCATGGGGTGCGAGGTGGCCCATGCGTTTGATCGTCTCGATTCTCGTCGTCGCTCTGCTCGGCCGTTCCAGTGTCCTGGCCGTGACCAAAAATGATCTCAAGGTGGAATACCCCACGCTCGAGGCGGCGGCCCACCGCTTCGGGGTCGTGGATCTGGAACACACCGTCGATCACCATCTCGTCCTGATCGCGGCCTTCCCGAGGTGCGCGCAGCAGTGGACCGGAATGGTCGAGGAGCCGGCCGAGTTTCAGGACGTAGATCCGATTCGGTTCAGCCTCGACCACGTGGTCACACACACAGGACTGGGATTAGTTGGCCTCGAAGGCTCGAGACGGTCGGACATCATCGTCTGGGACGATCCCCGGGCCGGCATTCGGAAAAAGGGGAACAGATATCGGGTCGGAACAGTGCGGGAAGACCTGACTGTGGAGATCTTCCCGGAGCTCACCGACGCTTTCCCAGGCCAATACGTCTACATCCCGGAGTTCGACGCCGTCTTCGAATCTCCCTTTTCCCTCCCGCGGATCTCCTACTCGAGGGTGGCAGCTCGACGTCCGCTCGTGCGCAACGGACTCGCCCGGTTCGCCCGCGCGGAAGGAGGAACTGTCTCACTCCGAGTCGATGTCGTGCGTCACGCCGGGGACTCGAGGAGGTTCTTCGTGGCGGGCAAGGGCCCAAACGGCTTCGTCTTGGGCGAACTCTTCCCGTTTGCCAGGCCGTCCACGGACAGACAAGAGCGTCACTACTACCAGCACGATGTGCCTCTCGATCGGCGTCTCGAGTTCGCACTCTACAACGAGCTGGCTGGGTTCCAGACGCGCGACGAGCCGGCCCTTCCGGACAACCCTTCCATCGTCTTCGGGTTGAAGATCTACGACCGCTATCTCGACCGGTTCGACGCGGCTCTGGGACCCGTGCTCAAGGGCCTTCCAGCCGACCACGGTCCTATGGAACGGCATCGGTCCATCCGGAAACGGGTTGCCGGTCGGACGACTCCGGGAGCTTCAGCCACGTCCACCAGTCCGGGATCTCGGCCAAAGAGCCGGGTGGTCGAGACCTCGGCTGGAAATGCCACGAAACGGGCTCCTTGACAGACCGGGTGTCTGGCTTTAACGTGAACGAGTCTTCAGGAGATCCATGTCCACCCAAACCGTCACGTCGGTCATCGCCAAGGTCGTTCCCTGGGCGCTTCTCTTGGCGGTGGTCGCCTCTCTGCGAACCTTCTGGGCTCTCATCTTTCTGAGCTTCGTCATCGGGTCGTTGATGCAGCCCCTCGCGGCTCGGCTCACCGAACGAACCGGGCTTTCGCACAAGCGTTCCCTTTCCGCGGTCTACCTGCTCCTGGTCTGCGTCATCGCCTTGACGTTGGTGCTCCTCGTGCCAAGAGCCTGGAAGCAGGGGATCGAGTTTGGTCGCCATCGAATGCCGCTGTTCTGGGGACAGGTCTCCGGATTCCTCGAAGACCAGATCCCGGAGGAGACTCGCGCAAAGGTCGTGGCCACGTTCAGTCACCACATCGAGGGGCTCTCTCCTTCGTCGGTCCTGACCGATGCAGCCACGATCGTGAAAACTGTCGGACGGCTCTGCCTGTTCGCGTTTCTCTCTCTGATTTTCTCATTTCTGGTACTCCTCGATCCGACTTTCGTCACCGAGGCGGCGTGTCAGCTTCGGCGATGCCGGTTGGGCTGGATCTATTGCGAGATCGAGGGGCCGGTCGTGGCCTTCTTCAAGATCGTGGCCCGGGTGTTCGACGCCCAGATCGTGATCGCGCTGATCAACACGACGTTGACCCTGTTTGGGATGCTGTTTTTTGGAATCCCGGGGGCCATGTTCCTCACCGTCGTGGTCTTCCTGTGTGGTCTCATCCCGGTCGTCGGCGCGTTCTTGAGCTCCATTCCCATCCTGATTTCGGCCCTTGTCCAGGGAGGCCTGGCTCTGACCATCGAAGGGCTCGTGATGGTTCTGGTCGTACATGCCCTCGAGGCGTACGTCTTGAATCCGAGGATCATGGGGGAGCATCTGCACATGCACCCGTTCACGGTCATGGTCACCCTCCTGGTCAGCGAGCATTTCTTCGGAATCTGGGGGGTCCTGCTGGGCGTCCCGGCCGTCACGTATACGGTTCACCAGATCACGGGAGACGCTTCCCCTCCGCCTTCGGTCGCCGAAGGGGCCGGAACACCGTCCCTGTCCGCACCGCCGGCCGCGGTTTGAGGACACCTTTTGCGCGCGCCTTTCGTTCTCTGCGTTGCCGTGGCCATCCTGTTCCCCCTCGCGAAACCACTTCCTGGCGGCGTCCGGGAGGTCATTCTCGTCAAAGAGGGACCGCGGATCTCCAGGTTCGAGTACGTGAGCGGCCAATTGATCTCCGAGAACAGCTGGCTCAAGGATGGAACGTACGAGACCTCGCCGGTCGGTCCCATGGAGCAGAAGGCGTCCTTCTACGGTGGAGGGGACCCGTTCACCGGGTCGAAGACGAGCTCGGGCGAGGTCTTAAATGACCGGTTGTACACCGCGGCCCACAGGACACTCCCGATCGGAACCATCGTCCGGGTGACCAACCGATCGAACGGCCGGTGGGTGGTCGTGCGGATCAACGATCGAGGACCGTTCTTTCGCGGTCGAGTGATCGATCTCTCCCTGGCGGCCGCCACAGCCATCGATCTCGATCGAGCAGGGCTCGCCCCGGTGACTGTCGAGATCCTCCGATTCCCTCCATCCGTCACATCCGATCCGGGACGGACACCCCCAGGAGGTACATCCCCACGGACAGCACCGTCGCCACGGCCGAAGTGAGAGCCAATCTCGACTCCTTGAGCGGGGTCTCGGCCTTGAGGACCGGGCAGTCGTGGCAGAACCTGTGGTAGAGCCTCGAGAGCTCCAAGAGGTAGATGGCGAGGTGGTGGGGCTTGCACGTGCGTGCAACGGTGTCGAGAGTCTCCCCGAACCGGGATAGCATCACGAGGATCCTCCGCTCGTGTTCGTGTGTGAGCGCCGAGGGACATAGACCTTCCACCGTGGGTCGAACCTGTTCCTCCGACAGCTTGCGCAGAATGCCCAGAGCGCGGACGTGGGCGAACATGACGTAGGGAGCCGTGTCTCCGTCAAAATCGAGGATCTTCTCCCATTCGAACACGATGTCCTTCACACGATCGTTGACCAGGTCGCCGAAGACGATGGCACCCAACGCCACCTGGCGGGCCACTGTCTCCTTGTCGTCGAGCTCCGGGTTCTTCTCCTGGATCTTGGCCAGAGCCATCTCCACGCCGCGTGCGACCACGTCTTCCAGGAAGATCACGTTGCCGGATCGGGTCGCCATCTTGCCGTCGGCGAACCGGTAGTAGCCGAAGTCGACGTGCACGAACTTGCGTTCGTTGCCGGGATCGAGGAGACTCAGGATGTGGAAGAGCTCCCGGAAATGTTCCTTCTGGGGCGCGCCCACGGCGTAGAGTAACCGGTCCGGATGATATGTGGAGAGCCGGTAGAGCGCCGCGGCCAGGTCTCTCGTCAGATACAGAGTGGCTCCGTCCGACTTTTTCAGAAGCGCCGGCTTTCGCCCCTCGCCCATGGGGACGACCAGCGCTCCGTCGGAAATCTCGGTCAGGGCCTTTTCCTGTAGCAGCTTGACAGCCGGCTCCATCTTGTCGTTGAAAAAGGCCTCTCCATCGGTCGACTCGAAGGTGACGCCGAGGTCTTTGTAGAACCGGTTGAAGACCCCAAGGGAGATGTCCCGGAATCGCTGCCAGGTGGCGAGCGCCTCGGGGTCGCCGTCCTCCATGGACTTGAACGCGCTCCGGGCCTGAGTCTGTACGGTGGGATCATCGCTCTTGTTCGCCTTGACGTAGATTTCGAACAGGTGGGCGATGGGGTCTTTTGCGAGCGCGTCTTCAGATCCCCAACGTCGCCAGCCGACCAGAAGATAACCGAACTGGGTTCCCCAGTCGCCCAGGTGGTTGATTCCGATCACTCGTGCGCCCAGGTGTCTCAAGACGCGGCCCAAGGCGTTTCCCAACACCGTGGATCTGAGATGGCCGATCGAAAGGGGTTTCGCGATGTTCGGGGAGGAGAAGTCAATGACGACCGTCTCCCCGAAATTTTGGCGTCCGTAGTCCCGCCCCTCGGTCAGGACCGAGGTGAGCACCCGTGAGGCCAACGTACCGGCATTGAGCCTGAAGTTCAGGTAAGGGCCCTGGGCCTTGACCGATTCGATGAGGTCGTCGGAAGCGAGCTGCGCCGCGAGCTCGGAAGCGATCTTGGGCGGGGGCTGGCGCCGCTGTTTGGCGAGAGAAAAACACGGGAAGGCGAACTCACCCAGCTTCGGATCGGGCGGAACCTCGATCGCGCCAAGAATCGAGGCTGCTTCCGTGTTCAGGACCTCGGACAACCGGTCGGCGATGTGCGTCTTGAAAGGGCAGCAGAATGTCATGGATCAGCACTCCTGAATGGGAGTCGTTCTCTGGCTTCTAGGAGCCTGTCGGTGTAAGACTCCATCAGTCTCCGGTCTGGCGGTCCGGCTGGACAGAAATTTCATAGTACGTCGTCGGCACTCCCCAATTCAAGGCCTTTGCCGTCCAGCACGCCAGCCCTCTTGAAATGGGCAGGAAGGATGGTACAATCGAAGCTCCCGGGTGCTCCGGTGTCCCTTCAACAGATTTCCCCAAGGAGAACGATGATGTCGTCGACCAGCCGCTTCGGAGGCCCCTCCTTTTGGTTCCATTTTCTGGTCGTCCCCGTGCTTCTCGTGGGGATCCAGACAACGGCCGCTCGCGGGCAGGGATTGCTCGATCTGTTCAGTCCGCGAGTTTCCAAAGTCGACGAGGAGCTGGTCAGCGGCTCAGCGTCGGAACAATCCAAGGTGGTTTTGATACAGATCCACGGGGTGATCATGTCGTCCAGTCGCGGCGCCCTGGTCGATCGGACAGCGAATCCGGAGCGGCTCCGCTGGCAGGTGGAGAAGGCGAGCTCGGACCCGGGGGTCAAGGGCGTGATCGTGGAGATCAACAGCCCAGGCGGGGAGGTCACGGCCTCCGATGTGATGTACGATCAACTCAATGCATTGAAGGTCGACCACAAGCGGGTCGTGGCCCTGTTGGGCTCTGTCGCGGCATCGGGAGGCTACTACGTGGCCGCGGCGGCCGACCGCATCGTGGCTCATCCGACCACGATCACTGGCTCCCTTGGAGTCCTCATGCACGCGCCCAACGTGGTCGGACTGTTCGAGAAGTTGGGGTTGAAGGTCACGGTCTTGAAATCGGCCCGAACCCCGATGAAAGACATCTTCTCTCCGACGAGAGAGATGACGCCCGAGGAACAAAAACTGATTCAGTCCATGCTCGACAAAATGTACGATCGATTTGTCTCGATCATCGCCAAAGGGCGCAAGATGACCGAGGCGAAGGTTCGAGAGCTGGCCGACGGTCGGATCTACCTGGGGCCGGAGGCAAAGGACAACGGTCTCGTGGACTCGATCGGGTATCGTCAGGATGCCTTCGACCAGGTCCTCAAACTCGCCGGCATCAAGTCGGCCAAGCTGGTCAGATACAAGAAGCCAGTTAATCTCATGGAGTCGCTGTCCGGGGTCGAAAATCGCCTCGGGGGATTGCTGGGCGTCACGCATGACCCCGAGCTCCTCTTGGATTTAGCAGTTCCTCGGTTCATGTATCTGGCCCCTCTCGGGCACTAGTGATAGAATTCGCGCCCTCCCGCGGCTATACTTGGCAGGGCGGAAGAGTTCAAGGCGGCCATCGAGCGTATGGGACTGGTCCAGGGTCTGGTTGGAAAGGCCAAGGGGTTTCTCCTATGGTTGTTCGGGTGGGAGGAGCCGGTCCGCACCAACGAACAGATCATCGACTGCCACATCAACGAGATGTCGGTCACTCTCCAGCGGTGTAAGGTTCAGGTCTGTAAGCTGATCAAGGAACAACGAGACCTCCAGGACAAGATCAACGCCAATAAGAACAAGATCACAAACCATGTCCGTGAAGCCCGGAATGCCACAACAAGAGGAGAAGAAGACCGAGCCAGGGAGCATCTCAGATCCAAGCAGAAGTGCGATCATCTTGAGGACCGGCTTGCCAAGCAACTCGCCTTCTTGAAGGGGCATGCTGAGAAGCTGGTCGACACGGTTCGGGATCTTGAGTTGCGGCTCGACGAAACCAAGCGCAAGAAGATGCTCCTGATGACCCAGCGACAATGCGCTGAGGCTCAACTCCTGTTGAATGGGACCGGTTCCGAGACGGAAGGGGAGGGGGTCAAGGAACTCCTCTCCGAGCTCGAGGACGAGGTTCTCGAGAAGCAGGCCCGGGCAATGCTCGAGACCGATCTCGAGACCTCCACGACAACGCCCGAGATGCCAGAGCTCGAGCCCAAGGACACGATGGCCTCCCAGAGGATCGACGATGAGCTCGCGCAGCTCAAGAGAAAACTCGCCACCGCCCGAAAGGACGAGGCAGCCGATGGCGAATCCAAGGGAGACGACACCAAGGGAAACGACGACATCCTGATCATCGACAAGTGACTCGAACAGTTGCTTCCACGACCGACTCTCCGCTCTGTGGTATTCTTCACGTGTGGGGCCCCATCCTCGGGTCCGAATCATCGTTGATCGTCGGTCTGAAGCATGTGGAGGAAATCTTTTTCGTCGACCTGCCTGTCGCGCGAGAACGAGCCCTGATCTGGGAGATTGCCCTCGAGCAGATGATTTTTCTATCGCGCCACGCTGGAAAACCGTCTCTACATGTTGCCAACCCTCTGATTGGCCCGTATTCTCATGTGGGATCGATCTTGGAGTCGGCGAGGCAAGGGGTGTAGCGCGTGACGAAATTCGGGATCTGCGTCTTGGTGGTGGCCTTCCTCTCATCCGCTCTGGGTGCCCCGTTGAATGCTCAGAGCAACGGCAACTCCGCGAACACCAACACAAACACCAACGCGAACAACAGCAACAGCACGACGAACAACAACAACAGCGCCCCCTTGCCCACTCCCACGCCGATTCTCAACTCCTACGGTCTGCTGATCCCCGGCGTGACCGACACGCAGGTACAAGCCGCCGTCGCCACTTGCGTGAGTCAGGCTCTGTCCACCAAAAAGCCTCCGTCCGGTTTTCAGTACGATGAGTGGGGGCGTTTGATCGGCTCGGGGGAGAAGTCAACGGTCGTTGCGGTACAAGGCGTTGGAATCGATGGATTCCGAGACAAAACCGAATTCTGGCTCACCCAATCCGGAGTCCGAGAGTGCGCGATCAAGATTTTGACAACCGGAGGAAGCGGCGGGAGCGGCGCCGCCAAAGAGCCGGTCTCGTATTCGGGTCCTGCCAAGGAAGCGGAGAGTGTTCCGTACCTCAACAACAACAACAATGGCAGCTCCGGCGACGCATCGACGCCTTCCAACACGGCCACCAACACCAACGGCCAGTAGGAAGTCTCCGGAACGAACAAGTCCCTACCGCAAGAGGACGAACCACAGCAGAAACACGAAGAGGACGAAAAGCCCCAGAGCCACGCCACCCCAGAGTTTGAGCTTTTCCTTCTCTTGGAGGAGGGCCATCCAGAGCTTTTGCCTGTCGGCCAGGAACTCCTTGATCTGGGAACGTTTCGAGAGCGAGGGGGCAGCGGGTGTCTTCGTGTCTGCAGCGTTTTCCGCGGACAGAGAGGAACAAACGCCGTGCTGCGAGGCGAGAAGCCCTCTTTTCCTGGAGACCGTGGACGTTGTCACGGGCGCTCCGGGCGGCGGCGGCGAGGCACCGTCCAGGGTGGCTCCCATTCCCTTGCCGGGCGCGCGACGTCCAATCTTGACTTTTTTCTGGGCGTCCGCAATGGCGTCCGCAAAATCCTGAGCGGTTTGATACCGTTTCTCCGGCGGCAGAGCGATGGCGCGAGCAACGACGGCATCCACGGGCACAGGAATCTGTGGGTCGAGATCCTTGGGACGGCGCGGTGGAGACCCCGTGACTTTGTCCGGCGTCATCCCCAGGAAGAAATCGGACGAGTACGCGTCCGCCCCCGTCAACATCTTGAACAGCAACGCGCCGAGCATGAACACGTCGGTGCGGGCGTCGAGCGGCTGCTCCAGAATTCCTTCGGGGGTCGCGAGCATCGAGAAAATGGGCCCGATTCCCCTGATGGTCAGATCGTCGGTGCGCATGTTCTTCAGAAAGAAGAACTGCGAGACGTAGGCCAGACCGAGGTCCGGATCGAAGTTCACGGCCGTATCATTGATCCCTCGATGGATGAGCCCCTTGCCGTGCATGTAGCGCAGGGCTCCCGCGATTTGGGTCGTGATCTTGAGCTTGTCGTCGAGGCTCGGAGTCGGAGAGGAGGACAGCCACTGGGAGGTCGTGATCCCCGGCTTGGCTTCGGTGACATAGTAGAGCTTACCATTGATGATGCCGCAGTCGAGCACCCTCAGGATCGAGGGGTGGTCCAGAATCGACAGATTTCGAATCTCGACCTGGAAGCGCGCCAGCTCCTTTGATTGGTCCTTGATGTTCTGCTGCAGAACCCGAATTTCAACGCGCTTGCCTAGGCCCTCTTGAATGGCTTCGTAGGCCGTGATGTAGTTCCCGTGCGAATAGAGCTCTCGGGAGACCGTATACTTGCCCATCAGTTGCCTTGGACCCCATGCGGCGCTCGAGCTCACCGTGCATCTTGACCGACGGTTGAGGGCGAGGGCCGCTTGGGTCCCGAGTCTAGTCGTCGGTTCGACGCCCCCTGAGACCTTCAAGGGAGTCTCCCAGGAGCTTCTCCGTCTGAGGCGTCCGCTGACTGAAGCTATCCTTCTTCCGGCCGTCCTGATCCAGCAAGAAGATGTGGACACGGTTCGCCTCCACATCATACCGCCGATGGAGGTCTTGTCTCCAGTCCACGATCCAACGAATCTCCGTCGACTCCAGTCTTCGACGCTCCTCGGGCGGCATCCGCTCGCGAACCTCGGTGTAAAAATCTTCGACCCTGTCCCTGATCTTTCTTTGGTTAGCGTTTCGAGAAGAGAACGCCGGTGTGGGCCCCGGATAGAGAACGTTGATGAACACGATGCTCGGATCCCCCAGGAAGTTGGTCTGGACACCCTTGAGCCAGCCAATGGCCTCCTTGTAGCACTGCGGGGAAAGGAATGTGAGCACGACCGCACGACCCCGATACTGATCGAGAGAGATCTTGCGTTGATACATGTCGTCGACCAAAAAATGCGGGGCCCGGTTTCCACCAGGACCACGATCCGCCCGGATCAGCCGGTGTTCGATGTCGTCGATGAGACTTCCGTTCTGGGCCATGGCAGACGGAGCCGGGGCGATCACCAGACAGAGGACCAGACTCAAGCCGCAAAGGTATGGACGGGTCAAGAGGGCCTCCTTGGATCTGTTCATCGCTGGGTCCTCGACCAACTCTCTGGCTCGTGCTATACTCCGCGAACCGCTCATCGTTTCCCGCCCCCTGATGAAAAAACAGTCATTGGCTCGACAGACCGCCATGAAGAGTCTCTTTGCCATGGATCTCGTGGCGGCCGACATCGAAGAGATCCTAGAGTTCCTTCGGGTCGAGGACTCTGTTCCGCGGGACACGCTCCAAGTTGCGCGTGAACTGGCCAAAGGAGCCTTCACGCACCTGGAAGAGATCGATCGGTTGATCAAGGAGCACCTCCGAAAGTGGGACTATTCCCGCGTCGGCAACGTGGAGAAATCGATCTTGCGCATCGCGGTTTTCGAACTCCTCCACACACCCAAGACTCCGGCCAAGGTCGCGATCAACGAGGCTCTCGAGCTGGGCAAACAGTTCACGACGTGGCAGTCTGTCCGCTTTCTAAACGCGGTTCTGGACAAGCTTGCCCGTCAGATCAGACCCTCTTGACCCGGACGGCCGGTCCCGATCGGCTTGCGCCCCCTAGAGAGGGATCGGCAGCTCACGGTTCGTGACTGAGGGCCTCCGCCTCGACGTTGGCCTGCTGTTGACGCCCTCTTGCGACCGCGATGAAGAGAAGCGGTCATGTACAAGATGGCCGGAAGTCGACGAGTTCTGACGCCTCGAGACGGGGTTGCGGATGGGGGATCAGGGAACACCGTATTTCTTGAGCTTCCTCCACAGAGTGGAGCGGTCGAGGCCAAGCACCTTTGCCGCACGGGTGAGATTTCCTGAGAGCCTCGAAACGACGGTGAGGATGTACTCACGCTCGTGCTCCTCGAGCGAATGGAGATCGGACGGCTCCTCGACCGACGAGAGGGAAAGAGAGGGGGGTAGATCCAGGGGTTGGATCTCCTCTGTGCGGCAGAGGATCACGGCGCGCTCGACCACGTTGGCGAGTTCGCGGACATTGCCGGGCCAGGCGTAGTTCTTCAGTATCTCCAAGGCCTTTGGACTGATACAACGGATCCGCTTTCCCTCATGAGCGCGAAAGCGGTCGAAGAAGTGATGCGCCAAGAGCGGGATGTCCTCCCTTCGTTCTCTCAAGGCGGGGACCTTCACGGTAATCACGTTGAGCCGATAAAACAGGTCCTGGCGGAATGTGCCCTTTCCAACCTCCTCGTCCAGATTCCGGTTGGTCGCCGTGAGGAGTCGAAAATCGACAGAAACCGGCTGAGTGCCGCCGACCCTCATCACCTCTCTCTCCTGTATGACCCTCAGGAGCTTGACCTGCATCGTGGGTCCGATCTCGGCGATCTCGTCCAGAAAGATGGTCCCTCCGTCCGCGGCCTCGAATAGCCCCTTCTTCATCGCGGCGGCGTCGGTGAACGCCCCTTTCTCGTGACCGAAGAGCTCGTTGTCGAGGAGGTTTTCGGCCAGAGCGGCACAGTTGAGGGAGAGAAATCGACGGCTTGCCCTCGGGCTCGCGTAGTGAATGGCTCTCGCGACAAGCTCTTTGCCGGTGCCGCTCTCTCCGCTCACCAAAACCGTAGCCGTGGAAGGAGCCACTTGTCTGATCAGATCGAAGACGGCGAGCATCTCCTGGGACTCGCCCACGATCTGGTCGAGACCGCCGATCCGTGACAGTTCACGTTTGAGATCGAGGTTCTCCGCAACGAGCCGCCGCTTCTCCAGGGCCCGCCGAACAGCCTGCCGGACCACGTCGAGGTTGAACGGCTTGGTCAAGTAGTCGAAGGCGCCGAGCTTCATCGCCGAGATGGCGGTGTCGATCGAAGCAAAGCCCGTGATGATGATGACGTCGAGTTCTGGCCAGGTGCGGCGAACCTCGGCCAAGAGATCGAGCCCTGACATCCCGGGCATCTTGAGATCGGTGATGATCAGATCGACCCGGCTTCCCTTGAGGAACTCCAGGGCTTGCGGGGCAGAAACGGCCTGATGAACCTGATAGCCCTCCGCCTCCAGAGTAAGCTCGAGACCTTCCCGGGCCGTCGGCTCGTCGTCGACAACCAGGATCGAATGGGACGCCACCCTAGCCTCCAGTCGCCAGCGGGAGCAGGACCGTGAACGTCGATCCGGATCCCACGCGGGTCTCGACCTCCAAGCTACCCCCATGCTCTTGAACGATTCCGTAGCTCACGGACAGCCCCAGTCCGGTTCCCGCGCCCACCTGCTTGGTCGTGAAAAACGGGTCGAACAGGCGCGGGAGGTTCTCCTCGGGAATGCCTTCGCCCGTGTCCTGCACTCTGATGGCCAAAAACGAACGTCCGTCGCGCTCGACACGGTCCCGGGACACTAGGACGTCAAGCCTCCCGCCCCTGGGCATCGCCTGGAAGGCGTTGGTGATCAGGTTGATGAACACCTGGGTCATCTGCGAACCATCGCACAGGACCAACGGGAGATCATCGTCGATACGGCTCGCGATCTCATAGGAGGATTTCGACAGGAAGGCCGGGGTCACGATCTTGAGCGATTCCTCGACAATGGGAGCGATGTTGATGCGAACCCGGTTGGCCGGAGTCTGTCGCGAGAAGTCCAGAAGTCCGCGAATGATCCGGCCTGCGCGTTCCGTTTCCCCCGAGATGGTGGACAGACCCCGTTGGAGGAACTCCGGGGTGGGGTTCTCTCTCTCTCTGAGGAGCTGGGTGAACGTTGAGATGTTGCCGATGGGATTGTTCAGCTCGTGGGCGATGCCAGCGGCCAGGGTTCCGACAGTTGAGAGCCGGTCGGCTCTGCGGATCTGGGCGAAGAGGTTCTTGGTCTCCGTGATGTCCCGAAACGTTTCGACTCCACCTAGAACCTGACCATCGGCCCCGGAGAGAAGAGCAGAGGAAAAGGCGATGGGGACCCGGGTGCCTTCCAGGAGGACATCGGGCTCCGTAACCGGCGATCGTGACTCTTTGACCCGCGCGTGCAGACAGCGGTGCTCGCAAACGGCAGAACGGACCACCTCCCAGCAGGGTTTTCCGATCGCCTCACGGGCCGCGACCCCGGTGAGTCTTTCCCCGGCGGCATTCATCCCGGTCAATCGTCGATCCGCATCGAAGGTGATGAGACCATCGGCCATGCTCGCGATGATGGCCTCGGTGCGGGCTTTCTGTTCCTCGAGCTGGGCCGTGCGGAGATTGACACGATCCTCCAACTGTCGGTTGATCTCCACGATCTCGGCCCGACTCCGTGCGAGCGCCTCCGTCATTCTGTTGAAGGAACGGGCGAGCGTTCCAAGCTCATCGCGCGCGCCCTCCTCGACCGTCTGGGACAAATCTCCCGCCGCGATCCTTTCCGACAGCCGCGTCAGCTTCCTGAGCGGCAGGGTGACGATCCATTTGAACGCCAGGTGCAGGACGAATCCAAGGCACAGGAATGCGTCGATGACCGAAAGCGCGACCACCGTCGTGATTCGATCAAGGCTGAGCTTGGCACCCGTGAGACTGTACGACAGTTCTATGGTGCCCAGCGGATCGCGACCGCGGAAGATCGAGCGGATCGTGGTGAATCGGTCGACACTCACCGGGGGCTGCCGCGACCCTACCTGGGTGACGACTTCTTGACGCAAGCCCAGGATACGGATGGAAAGAACGTCCTGGTCTTCATAGAAGGTCCGTTCCATGAAGGTCCTGAGAGGGTCAAAACCCGGTTTGTCCAGCGATACCTGGGCCATGAGATCCAGACTTCTGACCAAATCTCCCGCGCGTCTCTTGGCCTGAGACAGCAGGAAACTCCTCTCGTTCTGGAGGGGGAGATAGCCCGTTGCGACAATGACGGGGAGAAACACGATCCCCAGGACGCTCATGATCTTCAGATGAATGTTCATCCGGTATGGGGGATCTCTAGGCCCAGGAAATGGGTGAGTCCTTGGCGCGCTGACCCCTAACGCCAAACGGTCGTCATCCCGAAAGAGCCCTGTAGGGGTTGAGCCATCATGCGATTTTATCACGGGATCGCGACCCGTTCCACACGCCCACGCCCGCTTTCGTTATTCTGGCTGGGTTTGGTGCTCCAATCGACGGCCTGCTTCGCCGCCAACGAGTCGGTCGTGACGACTCGCCCTGCAACCGGCGTTGTCGAAGGGCTGATCAGGACGGGCATCCTCGACCTCTTTGCCCATCCCGATCGCATGCTCGAGGTGTTTCCGGTGCAGCTATCCAAGACCGACGAAGAACGCACCCGGTACGCGCTCAACCGCCTGTTCAAGCCGTGCCGCGTGGAGGAGTTGGCCTTGTCCGGAGTGACCGCAAAGGGACGTGTGGACAGGATCATGATCCGGGTCCGCAACGTGGACGTGTTCGGCCTCAGGGTCGATGCAATGACCCTCGAGCTCCGAGGCGCCAAGATCGATCCGGACGAACTCGTGAGGGACAAGAGACTCAAGGGTCAAGGCCAGGCCGACGTCGCTCTGTCCGTCACCGCGAGAGACGAGGATCTGACCCGCGCGTCTCGCGATTTCAAGGTGGAGATCCGCCCCGGAGACTTCGTCCTCTCGGGAAAGGCCGGTGTGCTCTTCATTCGGGCTGGATACCGTCTCCATGGGACTCTTCTGGCCACTCCGAAGAATCAGCTCGTGTTTCATCCTCGTTCGCTCGTCTACGGAATCGTGCCGGTCCCACGCCCGGTTTTCGCGCCAGTCGTGCGCCGCGTCAACCCCATCTTCGACATGGCTCGTTTTCTTGGCCCCGCCAAATCGACCCTCGATATCGCGTTTAGGACCGTGCGGCTGGATAACCACGAGATGGTCGTTTGGCTCGACGGAAAAGTCCAGAGCCAGGCCTCGCCCAAACGACGAGAATCGGTCGATTTGCGACGGGATTGACAGATCTGCCCCCATCCCTATAATCAGGGTGCGCTCGAGCAGAACTCCCTCTAAGGAGCTCGTTCGGAGGATGGGATCAGCCCTGCGTCCAGATGACGACGGGGTCTCTTGAGCCCACTCTTTCGTCGGCTTCTCTCGGGACACGTGATCCAGGGGGAGGGGATGACCGAGCTGCAAGCCTATTATGAGCCATAGACCTGTCGTTCTTCTTGTGGGTGTGCTTTCCCTGGTCACTATTCTGGCGGGGTCGGCCGGTGCCCGAGAACTCAGGGGCCGGCTGTTTCTTGGACCTCAGCTCGCAATCTGTCTCGAGGAGAGCGGATCGACCGTTGTCGACTTTTTGAGGGCCATCAGGCTTGTGTCTTCGGAAGTTCCAGTCCTCAATCTGCGCTCGCTCTCGCGCGGAACCGATCAGCTCGTCGTCGGGTCCGATCGTCACGTCTACGCGACGACCTCGGACGGTCGTTGGGCCGACATCGGCTCCGCGAAGGATCTGTCCTGCATGACGTTGGAGAAAGGTGTGTCGATCAGGCTTGTCTCCGATCCTTCTGCCGTCTTCTCCGGTGAAGGGAAGTCGGAGAAGCTCGAGATCGAAGTGCCGTCCGATCGCCCGCGCACGGAGACCGTTCCAAAGGCCGACTTCTCGTACTGGCTCGGTCAGTTGGACGAACTGGCTCAGAACGTACGGCCGGGCAAAGTTCCTCCTCCTTCGTACGTCCTGTTGTTCAATGCGCTGGCCACGAGCCTGCCGGTCGACACCAACGCGACGGGTCTTCAGTCGGAGAACCTGCGAGCGCTGAAGAAGTGGATCGATGCCAAGGGTTATTCCGAGAGCGGTCCGGTGGAACAGCTTCTGAAAAAGGTCCGGAAGGATGTCCAGAACCGCCGAGTCGAAGAACAGAACGGACCTGCCGCCGACCAGACACGCAAGCTCGTGGCCGCCTACGAGCAGCTCATAACCACCGTCATCGCGCAGTGATCGGAGAGGCTTTGCGAGCCTCCCCAGCCTGAAGTCCGGAAGCCTGTCGGGGTCGTCTCCGACAGGCTTTTCGTATTGTCGGCTAACCCCATCGCCGGCTCCTCGCCAATCCCAGCGCGACTCTTCGTGCGTTTGTCTGGTCGGACTCCGAATGGCTGTCACGGAATCAGACGGATCAACATATTATGCCCCCAGACTCCTACGGGGTCTTGACCGTTCCGTTCACGGTTTGCCAATAAGGCCCCATCCCGCGGAGCATCGCCAGCTCGCTGACCGAATCGAGCTGAAAGAGACAGACCAAGGGAACGCGGTAGTAGTCGCTGTCGGGGAGGACGAGACCGCCTTCTCCAAGCTCCATCAGCGTGGTCGAACAACCGACCACCACGGCCCGGGCAAAGAACAGTCTCTCCTGCTGCCCGGATCCGGACGCTGTGCCCGGGAGCTGTTCCGAGGATCCGTCGAGGAAATGGAGCTCGACCTCCTTGACGTAACTCTCCCGGAAGACGCGGGTTTCTTCGGCTCCCGACGGTCCCGGACCCTTCCGGCAGAAATGGTAGATCTCCTTGTTGTTGCTGCCTTTCTCAGGCGACAGCGAATACTCCACCCACTTGATGATCCGCTCCGCTGAACTCTCCTTGTTGGCGGCGAACGGCTCGGTAATGGGAAACTTGAAGGGCGTCTCCGCGCGGCACTTCGAGAGCTGGACCGTCTTCCGATCCGCTCTGAGAGCCACTCCCGTTTTCGTCTTCTCGAACGGGAAGTTGGTGTCGTTCATCAACGTGACGGTGACGGTGCAGTTCCGAAGATCATCCGAAAGGGTTGCCATGACAAAGCTGGCAGACTGCAGAGCCTCGAGGTTGGCGTCCACCTTGCGGAAGATCTTGTTGCCGCTTCTCCAGAGAGTGAAGATCCCCATGATGAGAAGGATCCCGATGACCAGGCCGATCATGAGTTCGACGATCGTGAATCCCGTCCACCTGGTCGATCTCTCAGGCGGCCGTCTCTTCATGGGTCTTCCGGCAGCATGCGTGTCAAAGCCTTCTGTCTGCCGATGGCTTGCCTGATCGCTCACCGGAGACCGCAATGACCACCGATACTCTGCCCGTTGACGGTCCAAGCTTCCCTCCCGGCCCAGGGTCTATCTGCCCCTCCGGCCGGCGCTCGCGATACGGTGCGTGGAGAACGTGATGTGGCTGAACTCGTAAGGCTTCTTGTCCGCGTACCGCGCCGGATACTTTACCTTGAAGTTCGGTAGTTTGGAATAGTACCGTTCCACATACTTCTGTTCTTCGATGGGCTTGTCGCTCCCGCTCTCCCAGTCCTTGACCGCCCTCTCGCAGGGAGTGTCCTTGACTACGAGACAACCCTCGATGGTCCCACCGTCGGCCTTGAGCGTGGCCGCTGTCATGACCGAAGCCGAAACATCCCCGTTCAGCTCGAACGTCTTGTTCGATGACGTCCCCCAGATCAGAAGGTTGTCCTCCGGCTGTTGCCCTTTCAGGTTCCCGGCAATCCGGATGTCTCCGGCCACGAGGGCTCCCTGTCCGCAGAATGTCGTCTCCTTGATCACGAGGGGCTCGCCGCCGCCCAAGGGCATCCCCGAAGACTCGCCGGAATCGATCACGTACACGCCGTTTAGGACAAGGGTGTCGTCTCGCACATTGGCGGCCTTCCGGACCTCGGCCATCGCCTGTTTGAACGCCTCTGGCGTGGGAAGGATGAAGCTGGCTTTTCGTTTGGCTTCCGCGATGTTCGCGATGGCATCGGAGAGTTTGGCCGAGCCCGTGTTGGGCTGATGGGTGTCCACCACCCGGATGAGCTTCAGCAGCTTGGCATTCATACCCTCCATATCATTTTTGTATTTTGTCACGTTCTTCTGGGTGGCGTCGCGCCATGTCACGAAGCTGTCGTACCGCCCCTTGAAGTTCGTCTTGTAGTCCTCGGGCGGAAGGCGAAACGCCCAGTCGTAGTACGTCTTCGGGTGGGCAATGACCATGCCGGGCATCTCATAGTCGGATGCGTGGTCTGCCGAGACTTCCTTGAACTCATCGCAGTTTTCGCGTTTGGCGAGGTCGGAAAGCCGGGTCTCCACCGACTCCAGATCCTTCACGGACTGAACCGCGATCGCGTTTTCCACCGGATCGACCAGTCCATCGGGTGTCTTGCTGGCGGGTGGGGTCGCGGGAGGGAACACCGGAGGGGGGCGGAAGGCGAATCGGAGGTGGGAGGAGTCGAACGTGTCGCCCGGTTTTCCCGGAACCACCACGACCGGTCTGGTGTCGTAGGCCGTCTTGAAGTCCATCGTCCCACGCTCCAGCCTCCGGAACAAGATATTCGCGGGCATGAACGCATCGCCCGACGGGTTGAACGTTCCGCTCGCCCCCCAGTCCTTGATGGGGTTCGCTCCGCCATAGGAGTTGACCAGTTTGTGGCTCGGTTGTTCGTCGGTCGAGAGGATGTACTTCTGATCCGGCTTCAGGTCCTGATCGGAGCCTGACGGTTGAAAGCCGAATGTCTTCAGTTCCGCAATGGCCTTTTCCAGGTTACTGGTCGTGGCTTTGGACATGGAATCGAGGTAGTCGAAGCTGAAGTTCGGGTTCTTGAACTTGTCCTTGTACGTGGAGAGTTCCGTGTTGAGTCTCTCGCCGGAACCCCATTCGAGGCCCTGCTTTTTGGCGGCGTCGCGTACGGCCCTGGCATAGGCGAGTCCGACCATGTACCCCGACGATCCGGACTTGTCAGGGGCGTGGTCCGGTTCGACGATGTACCAGAGCATGTTGAGGCCGAAGTAGATCTTTCGGGCCACTTGGAACAAACAGTCCTTGAGCGATTTGTAGTCATTGTCGTACTGCCGCAATCGGTTGAACAGGTAGTTCCACTCGAGGGCCACGAATGCGTAGTTTTTGAACTCCTGGGGAGGCAACACCACGACCTGGCGAAAGTCGTACGACCGAGTCGCTGTCTTTCGCGTTGTCTCACATTCCGCAGAGACCGTAAAATTGACCGCGCCCTCGCTGTCGAAAGTCGCGCCCTCGCCATCGGAAGAGGTTCCCGTGGAGACTTTCCTGTAAGGGTCGAGCCAGATCTTGACGGGGTGAACATTGACGGCCAAGCCAGGCTGGCATGAGCGGTACCGTTCCTGAGTCTTGAAGTCCTGATAGAACAGAACCGCATTCTTTTCGTCGAGCTTGCCCTCCACCATCTCCTTGTGGAATTTTTCCAGGTTGGGATCCGAGAATTTCCGACCGACCGAGTTGATCTGGCCCTTGAACCAGACAACGGCTTCGTCCAGGGCCGACTCGCACATGTAGTCCGTGACGGCGATGTGGTTTAAAAAACGTTTCCCACGGGTCATCGAGGCTGAAAAGAACTGCATCATCGCCATGATGAAAAGGCTCGTGACGACGACGAGCACAATGATGAGAAGCGTACCCGCTCCACGCCGCATTGAGTTCACTCTCGAAGACCTCCCGGCAAGCCCCTCGGGTTCGGGGATTTGCGGTGCTGGTTCAAATGAGACCGGGCTCAGTTGCCACCCAGGGTTGCTCCGGCCTCGCTTCCGACCAGAGCCCCAGCAGCGGATCCCGGGGGCAGGTTGAGATAGGATTTGTTGAACTCGTACATGCCTGCTGCCGTCAGCCGAAGACCTGCGTAAGAAGCCTCCAGGCTGCCGGGCACCGTGGTGTCCTCCGGGTTCGCCAGCTCCATCTTCTGAGTCAAGATGACGACGGAGTCGTCTGTCTGGCCCGCGGGGCTTCCGGATTGGGTCGTCGTCGGAGCGGCCGGTACTCCCGTTGTTTGGGCGGAGGCTCCAGTCGAGTTCCCTTGAGCGATCTCCTGGTTCGACCCGCTCTTGATCGCGTCCGCCACAGCCTGGCTCGGACTAGAAGCGCCCGTAAGGATCCTGTTGATCGAGGTCGGATCAGGCAGGAGATACCGCTTGCCCTCGAAAATCTGGTCACGATCCGTGATGGGCGTGATCTCCGCCGCGTTGTAGCTCCCGCTGTCTCTCATCGCGTTGTTGAACCGGATCAGAGCGTTCATCACGCGGTTGATCGTGTCCGGGTCGCTGTTCGGAATCCCGTAGATCTTCCTCACGATGATCCACAGAGTGTCTCCTGACTGGGCGACCCAAGTGTTCAGCTGATCCTTGCTGGCCATGTTCGGATAATTTGCGGTCCACCACTCAGTGGTTTGGGCCTGGACACCACCAGACAAAAGCAAGGCCCACACCGTAATGAAGAACGCCTTGCGGCACATTCTACGACCTCCTCGCGGACCGGAACCTCGTGAGAGAACCGAGACCATTGAAAGCCCTTTCGAAAAAAGCCCTTTCGATCAGAACGCGCGCCCCAACGGGAAAATCGGGTCGGACACCAACGTCGACAACGAGTAGCTGACGGTCCGGGAGACCCCCGCCGTCTTCTCGGTCCAGACCACGGTGACCGACAACCAGCCGCTGCGGTCGTTCTCTCCCATCGGAGTGTTTTCCCCGGCCTTGGCGTTATAGGCAACGAGCGAACAGAATCGTCGGAACCTACCCTGTACAATGGAGCCGAACTCCTTCAAGAACGAGTTCGACGTTTGTTGGCTGTCGGTCCATGGAGACACGAGAGCGTCCTTCGAGATCCAAGATGGAACGTCCGGTCCGGCTGTCATCGCCGATTTCTGTGTTTGGACCTCTTGGACGCTCGCCCAATCCTTGACCGACCTCAAGACCTCCGGCCGCATGTGCCGGCATCGCTCCAAGACGCTCGCGGCCAGGACCGCGGCGATCGAACGATTCTTGTTCGCCCGAGTCTCCTCGGAGCTCGAAAGGAAGACCCCGACGATCGGGATCAGGGCCACAGCCAAGAGGACCAAGGCGATGGCGATCTCGATCATCGTGAAAGCCCGCGACTGGGGGGTGAACACGAAGCTCCTCCGGGACAATTGGGGAACGAGGGAAAGATCACTTTAGGGAAAGACCACTCTTCTAAGTATAATGGTGACAACAGGCCATGACAAGAAAGGGCTTCGTTGACGACGGCTGGCCCAAATCCTTCACCTCATTCTGTCTAACCCAGTGATCATGAGCATTTCGAGGACATACACTTTCACTTCCCTGGACCCCAGATGTGCCCCGGATGCAAGAAAGAACGAAGTCGCCGCGACGCAGGTGTACAGAGACGTACAT
>Ga0074195_1001410_pt1 | contig 34167 bp, 27 predicted proteins | sample EPASupsiteHSE623_FD_64525 | JGI IMG/M metagenome (GOLD analysis project Ga0074195, IMG submission 64525) | Bioremediated contaminated groundwater from EPA Superfund site, New Mexico - Sample HSE6-23 | ecosystem: Environmental > Aquatic > Deep subsurface > Groundwater > Contaminated ... | reverse complement strand
GCCAAAGAAGGACGAAGTCCTTGAAAATGGTTATTTCATTGAGGCTGAAGTAGATCGAGATGAGGAAGCCATAGCTAAAGAAAGGTCCAGGCTTGGCAGATTTGTCCTGGCCAGCAACGATACTGGCCTTGAAGGAGAACTGATGCTACAGCACTACAAAGGTCAGAATGCTGTAGAGCGAGGATTCAGGTTTCTCAAGGATAAGAGCTTCAGGGTAGCTGAGGTATATCTTAAAAAAGAGGAGAGGATTGAAGCTCTGGCTATGATCATGGTCCTCTCTCTTCTCGTTTACTCCATCGCGGAATGGATACTTAGAACGCGATTGAAGGAAACTGGAGAGACCGTCCTAAACCAGCTTGGCAAGCCAACAGGGAATCCAACTTTGAAATGGATATTCCAAAAGTTCAGGAACATAAATGAAGTCATGGTGGATCTTGGAAAATCAATCCATCGCCAGGTTACTGATATTGATGAGGAGCAAACTAAAATTATAACGTTGATCGGACCAGAATGCGGAAAGTACTATGTTTGAAAGAGGACCTGCGGGATGTGGGATGAATGTATTGATTGCTCACTACTCTTTGTTGGGGCATACATACCGCCTAGCTGAGGCTATTATGGAAGGCGCAAAGGAGATCGAAGGCGAGGGTGTACTGCTAAGGCGTATTCCTGAAATTCTCTCCGAAGAAGAAATTAAGCTCAGGGGTGCGTACGATTTCCAAAAGTCCTTTAAAAGGATCCCTGTCTGCACAGTGGATGAGGTCGCTGCAGCCGATGCCATATTTCTGGGAGCACCCACCTACTTAGGCAACATGTGCGCCCAGATGCAGCATTTCCTCAATTCTCTAGGAAAGATATGGCGAGATGGCGCCCTGGTAGGAAAGGTAGGCAGTTCCTTCACCAGCTCTGGCTCGCAGCATGGTGGACAAGAGGCCGCCCTCCTCAGCATACATACAGCCATGCTCCATCTGGGAATGGTTGTGGTCGGCCTTCCCTATACATTCCACGGCCAACTGCGCATCGACGAGATAACAGGAGGAACACCTTATGGGGCCACAACAATATCTGGTCAAAAAGGAGAGCGCCTTCCAAGTGAAAACGAGCTTGCAGCGGCGAGATTCCAGGGCAAGCATGCGGCATCTATTGCAGCCAAGTTAGCGATGAAATAACCCAGGAAAGCCTCAAAAGGATATGTGAATTTCCTTTTGATTGATCAAAAACGATGAGGTAGCCAGGACATCGAAGGAAAGGCCGGCTGCAGGTCTGACGAGGGATTCATCAGAGATCCTCAAATAGTTACTGGTAAAAATCGAGCTGGTTCCCGTCCCCCGCACATAAATAGAGCCCTGGAACAGATTGAGGGTCAAAGAAGATGTTCATAATACCGTGAGGTTTTCGGCGAGTCAAGCACTGAGCCACAGCGCCCTCCTCAGAGGGACCAACCACCGTAGTGGCGGCCTTGACCCACCTCGCTCCATCACACAGGCAATGCAGGCAGCACTGGAATTCGACACAGCGCCCTTCTTACGGGGACCCGTCATCTGAGATGAGGAGCCTGCTCCCGCCTTACCTGCACACGTTCGATTCTTGCCGCACGCTTAACTAATATCTGGTTGAGGTATGCCCAAATCCAGCCTTCGCCGAAAACTTCGCAATTAAGCGAGGCGCTCTATAGAGGGGGACATACTGCCCTCAGAGCTTAATCAGCCACAGACCTATATTGCGGCAAACTACCGCTATAATCATTATAGATATATACACCTTTTAGTATAATCATATCTTGTTTATTATAAATATATATTTGCCCTCGTTGATCATGGAGATACGCTCCGAGGAAGGCAAATTCACATAATCCTTAGAACAGCCAGGTTACCAAAGCATCTGATCCCTGGGAAATATATAGATCTTCTACTCGACATAGAAATAATTGGTCCCTGGAATCTCAAGTTTATTTAACCTGAACCAGTCCGGATGTTAAGGGAATCCTGAAGGAGCTTATGGCCGGAGAAGTCCTGCTAAAGTCTAGGTCCGCCAGGCAGAGAATATCTGGAGAAGAGAAATGCAATTCAGTGCTTCAGCATAATGGGATTGAATCCATACCGAGTATACGCCTCCTGGACCAACATAGGCGCCACGGTAGCATAGACCTGAGTGCTGGCCAAGCACTTATGGCCTACTTGCTGCTGGATCATGGGTAGCGGAACGCCAGCCATCAGAGCCGAGACAATATGGCTATGCCTCAAGGAATGGGGGGTAATCCTCTTTCTGGAGAGTTTCTTTCTGAACCCTACCTCCTGGATGCCGGCCGCCTGGGCCAGTCTATCAAGGATCCTCTGGACTGTCTTGGTGGATAGGTGCCCGGAGCTCCTCCCAGGGAAGAGCCACTTCTGGCCAGGCTGAATGGACTCCTTGACGACCTGCAGGGTATATGGGCTGATCCTGGAGGCCCTGAAGGATTTGGTCTTACACCTGCTGGACTGAATGCGTATGAAGCCATGCTCGAAGTCTATGTCATCTACCCTGGTTGTGACCAGCTCTCCTACTCTCATCCCGGAATCATATAGGACTAGGAGGATTATCCTGTCCCTACCAGAGGCCTGTTTAAGAAGGGATTCCCATTCCCATATACTTAGGTAATGAATGGTGTCCATTTCAAGCCCTTCCTAAGCAGTGCCAGTATATATCGATGTCTCTTTCTGCATGAAAAGAGACATTGCTGAGAGAGCCATGAATTCTATTTTCCGGTTGGTGAAAATAATTATAAATGTTATGCGCGCTAATTTAGCTGAAGGGAACCTTACGCTTAAAGGCAAGCGTTAGATGAATGCGGTTCAGAGGTATTATGATTGACATATACATTGCCAGAGCCAGAAAGCCTTCTAAAGAGGCATCGGCAGCTTATCACGCTTTGGAGGATTGCGGCCTTTTCAGGGATAGAAAAGGAGAGCCTGGCCAATGGATGGAGCAGATTTATAGGCAGGAGAAGTGCCGGCTAGGGTTATCGGATGCAGAGATGGCAGAGCATTTTAGAGAGGTAGGTACCTCATTCATGAAGATTCAAGACGTACTCAAATCTGGGGAGTCCTGCCCGGGTGAGTAGGCGAGCTGGCCAGGTCTTCGCCCTGTATCATATTGTGGACCCACAAGGTTCCAGGCCTGCGCCCTGAAATATCTTGCCTCATTTTCGCTATCTAGAGCACAGCAAGAATGGTTTTATAATCATACCCTCTATTCAAATACTTGTAATGTCCTCCCTCATCAATCGGTGTCAAGATTAAGTATAGTAGGGAGATAAAATGGCAAATCAGGAAGCTACAACCGAGGGGGCCTCGGGCTGGGATGCAAATTATAAGCTTAGTTGGGACATCCTGGAATACAGCGTTAAAGATACTGCTGGTATAAGAAGCAATGTAAAAACGAGTGATAATGGAACTATATTTCTAACTGGATTTTCTCTCTCCATTCCACCTTCGAGCGCCGAAGAGGCTCTTAGCATAGCTGTGGAAAAGGGAAATAGGGTCGCTGATTATTTAAGTTCTATCCATCACCTTCCCGTAAGGGCGTTTCTGCTCAATATTACAGAAATTAAACCTAGCGGAGAAGTTAAGACTGGGATGGCCACCTTTACGGTGAGCGCAAATATACATCAACCTGTAAATTTGGATTTCGCCAATATTAAAAATTATCTTGCTTGCAGCGATCCTATAGTGTTGAGACAGTTAGCTCATTACGGATTTGGGTTAAGGTATTCCCATGATCCAATTAATCAATTTAGGGAATTCTATTTAGTTTTAGAGGACCATTATGGCAAGAGAAACCCCTATCTGAAGAAATATAGCTATATACGTCATGCATTAAACCATCCTGAATTGGACATCGATCGATTTAAGCAAAAACTCTTAGCTGATATAGGGGCATCTCATATAGATCCCTCTTCACCCGAAGCTAACAAATTAGTTGAAGAAAAATTGCGGGATCTAAAGCAGGACGCAAGGCAAATTATTGAGGATATGTTGAAAACAATCTAAATAACTGATCTATAAGCGCATTGAGAATACCTGGCTCTGATATTAGGTTGAGTCAGATAGGAAGTGATAAGGGGTATCTCAAAGTTAAAGGGAGTCCTGTCAGCGGAGAAAAAGCGGCGTTTCAGATAAACGCCCTGGGCAATCTGAAGGTAGGCACGATTCTAGGCCCATGCTATAAAATCGACATGCAACGGCGATATTCAGGGTAAACGCCTTGGGCTATAAAAGGCCCGTAGAGCCTCAAATGACCGCCCTGGGGCCTAGATATTATCGCCAGGCTATCAGATAATGTGCCCTGAGTCATTTTACGAGCCCGTTTTTTTCCAGATTTAAGCCCATTTTTCATGCTGGCCTCCTGGGGGACGTGCGCCTGCGGGCGTACTGTCTTAAACGTCCTGAGATATAATCTGGCCTCAGCATAACAGGTAAACAGGCTGGTTCATCCCCTTGGCAGCTGGCTGGAAACCGGCTTTGACCCCAGGATGGCTTTTTATTCGTATAATCATCTGCCGCAAGGTCGGCGCTTGCCAAAAGTCGGACGTCTGAGCAGATCAAGGTTCCGGACTCCTTCCCGCAAGCGGGCCCCTTCCAGAACCATGATCAGCTCAGCCGTCCTTGAAGCTATTGGCAAGCGCCTGAGAAACCTTGCTGGGCGGGACTCATTATACGGAAAAAAAAGCCGTGACCTGTTGCAGCCTCTTTTCAGTTAACCAGCCTGGGCTTATATTACGAGGCAAAGTTTGGCAGTCAGATGAGATGGGGACGGGGCAAGGATCTATTACCGGAAATGCTCGCCGCAGGGCGTTACTCTCGGTTTGTTGGGCGCCCGTAGAGCCGAGGAGGCCAGGCCGGTTATATAACGGCGGCTGTCTGGGAGGTGCCCGGCAGTCCTGGGCGGTCTTCAGTCTATGACATTCTACCATCTAAAAAGGGCTATGTCACAGATCATTTTTAGAGGATGGACTATTAAGGCCCAGATCCTCGGCCTTTCTCTTTCTGGCCAGCTCATAGGCTGCTGAGTAATCCAGCTTCTTCATCGAGCCCAAGTATTCATTATGGACCTGGGATCCATGACGCCACGAAGCATACCAGTAGTAATGGCTTTTTATGCTCTTGAATTTCTTGGACTCCGTGACCTTCTCGACCTGATATACCTTGAGATCCTCAAGCCTGTTCTGGCCAGAATCCACTAAGGCGGCGGCCTCAGCAAGAGCCCTGTCCCGTTGGTCCTGTAGGCTTTTCATTATATCTGTTATCCCAACCTCTCGGGATAGGATAGAGGCGGCCTTTATGGCTGCGTCCAGATCCTTGGCCCTGGCCCTCAGCTGTTGCACATAATTCATAGTATCCGTTTTATGCACCATGCCCAACACCTACATAATAATAGGTGACATTACTATTTATAATTATTTGGATGTCACAGACCAAACATGAGGGATAAAAAAAGGGTCACTCCTCACCGATTCTCTTTATGGGCGGCGCTCTGTAGCTGACGACCTCATTTAAAATCTGCTCATGGACTTCACATACACCTAGAGGCGTCCAGCTGTCCTGCCCCGAGCTCTGCTTCGGCGTCCTTAATGCTGACCCTGGCCAGCTTTAGGAAGGACTGCGGCCACAGCTTGAAGAACCTATCAGATACTATGCTTCTCCTCTTCTGGACCTTCTCGACCAGCTCATAAGCTCTGTGCCTGGCTTGGCCGGTCTCTTTGATCTGCTCCAGTATCCGTTTATACTCCTCTTCTTGCTTCCTGATGGTCTGGCGCTGGGCTTTCATCATGTTTTGCAGCACGTAAGCCCTTTCAAGCAAGAGCTCTGCCTCAGTGGGTGGTTCTCGTCTCATGGCACAACCTTGGAGATTTCCAGCACTCTAACGGGGATCCTGCCAACCCGGCGTTGTATTCTGGCTATGGCATCTTTCTCTATCTCATCCGGGCAAGTTTCATCAGATGAAAAAGAGACAGTGCCTTGAAAAGTGGGCAGAGGGGTACCCCCTGCCTGGTAATACGCCTCATAGTAGCTATGCATTAACTAACCCCCTGTTATGTTTGCCCTGAATCCTGCGGCCTTCTTTTGGGCATCCGTCTTTCTTTGTGCTTCTCTGACTCTCTCCGCCAGGCTTTCGGCCTGGGCTGTGAGCTCCACCTCGGGCCAGCTCTCAACAACGTCCAGCACTTTAAGATCAAATGGTGTGAACCAGTATTTCTGACCCTTGGAGAACTTGAACCCCAGGCGGTATAGGTCATCTCTCCGGCCATAGGTCGGCCCCTCAACGATCAGGCAGAATTCTTTCTTTACGTTGTGGGTCGATACGATTATTACTTTATGATTGTTAGGCATATTGAAAACCTTCCAATCTTCAGGCCGTGGCCCCTGGTGCAGCCTGGGAGCTGGCCGGGATCTTGCCAGTTAAGATGTACTCAACTGCGGCCGTAGATTTTCCCGCAGCCCTGAGCAATGCAGTTTTGTCGCCCCTGAGGGACTTGAGCCAGGAGCCTATATAAGCCGCGCTGTTTTCCATGACCTGGGGGCAATCTATGCCCGCCCTGGCGCAGATATAGGCGCTGCCCATCTCGGCCACCAGCTCTTCAAAGCTGTAGGCATGGCTTGCGAACTTGGCCCCATCAATTACGCCCGGCCGGTTAAGCCTGGAACCGCTGCCCGTGGAGTGTACGAGCTCATGGTATTTTGTGTTGTGACTTCCTCACTCCCATTGAAAGAGGAGTGCTTCCTATTTCATTGATGTAGCTTGCTGTAGGTATATCCCTAAAGTAGAGGCCAAATCTCTATAGGCACTGACCGACAGTCCATCGGCGAGGACATTCAAAGCTGCATTCCTGTCTCTGCACATTACGAGCCCGCATTTTGGGCATACATGTACTCTGACAGAGAGCTCCTTAGGTACTTTCGTGCCGCAGTTTGAACATCTTTGAGATGTATTATAGGGGTTGACTAAGACTACGATCTTGCCAGCACTTGCAGCCTTGCTTATCGTATTTCGTATTAGCGTTCCCCATGAGCTATCGGATATGGCTTTAGCCAGGTGGTGATTCTTAAGCATATTCTGGATCTGTAGATCTTCAAATATTATCAGATCTGCCATATCTGCAATCTTATTAGAAGCTTTATGTAGGAAGTCTGCCCTCTGATTGGCGATATGTTTATGGATTTTGGCGACCTTCAAACGTGCCTTATTCCTGTTACTGGAATTTTTCTTCTTGCGGCTCATCCCCTTCTGAGCATGACTTAGCTTTTCTTCAGTCTGAGCATAGTATTTAGGGTACTCGATAGTCTCGCCAGTAGATGTCGTAACCAGGTGCTTCAGGCCTACATCAACACCTATCGCAGTTTTAGGCTCTATCTTGGGTATATCTTCCACTTCAGCCACTAGAATGCAATACCAACAACCTGTACCATCTCTCTTGATGGTGCAGGTTTTGATCCTGCCTTCCACGTTCCTATGTTTGAATATCCTGATAGTCCCAATCTTTGACAGGGTTAGGTGATTGCCTTCTAGCTTGAACCCTGATTGTGGATAGGTAAAAGACTTGTATTGGTTCTCACTCTTAAACCTTGGATATCCAGGCTTCTTGGCACCCTCTAAAACTCTCCTGAAGTAGGCAGCGAATCCTAGATCCACTCTCTTAAGGACATTTTGAAGCACCTGAGAAAAGACCGCTTTCATGTCAGGGTTGTATTTCTTCTCTATGGTCAGAACGGCTGCCTGTTGGTTATAGGTTCTGCCAGTACCCGTCTCCTTGTAGGTATTTCTGCGATCGTCTAAAGCTGCATTCCAAAGATGGCGACAAACTTCAAGCGTATCCTCTAAGATCCCTATCTGCTGCTTATTTGGATACATCCTGAACTTAAAAGACCGCTTCATCCCTGGTGTTACTCTTGTACTTCTAGGTTGATATAGCTAATATGCGCGGCGCGAAAGTGAATTTTATCGGCAGCAGGTACCCCGGCCTCGGCGAGCTTATGGGCTGCAGCCAATGCTCTTTGGTGTTGGCTGGCCTCGTCCCTTAAAAGCTGAACCTTTTTCATGGTATCAGTTTTATGCATCATGGCCCAGCACCCCCGTATATAGATGACTTTTCTATTTGTGTTTTCGTTAATGTCACCTATCAAATGAAGAGCATAAAAAGAGTAGGTCATCTTCAAACCATCAACTCCTTCTTAGCCGGCAGCTCATACCTGATAACTTCAGATGATACCTGCTCTTTGATCTCGCAGACCCCAGAGGCGTTTAGCTGTTCATCGCCTAATTCTGCGGTTGCGTCCTTTATGCTGACCTTGGCTAACCGTAAGAATGCCTGAGGCCACAGCTTGAAGAACCTCTCAGATATTATGGTCCTTCTCTTCTGGGTTCTCGTGATTATGCCGTATAGGCCGAATCTATTTTGGCCGGTCGCCTCTATTTGCGCCAGGATGTCTTTAAGTTCGTTCTCCTGCTGCCTCAGGTTCTGGCGACCTGCTCTAATCATATTCTGCAATACATAGGCCCTTTCTAGGAGCATTTCCTCCTTAGAAGGTTGATTCTTCATGTTTCCAGCCTCACAAGCTCAAAGACCCTAATCGGCATCGGTCCATACATTCTCCCGATTTTGCTTATGGCATCTTTCTCTATCTCGTCCGGTCCCGTCCCCCTGGACGTGAACTTTACACGCCCTCTAAAGATAGGGAGCGGCGGGACCCCCGCTTGGTATTTTGTCTCATACTCATATTGCATGAGCTAACCCTCGATTTAGGATTATACCAGGACCTCATTTAGGCTGTAGCTCTTGGCGCAGCCTGGAAGGCCGACGCCGGGATTCTGCCAGATAAAATATATTCAACAGCTACCGTAGATTTGCCAGCTGCCCTGAGCAATGCCGTTTTATCGCCCTTCAAGGTCTTCAGCCATGAACCAATATACGCCGCGCTGTTTTCGGTCACTGCCGGGCAATCTATGCCAGCTTTGGCTGCAAGGTAGGCGCTGCCCATCTCGGCTATGAGCTCTTCGAAGCTGTAGGTATGACTTGCAAATCTTGGCCCATCTACAACACCCACACGGTTAAGCCTGGAAGTGTGGCCCGTGGAGTGTATCAGCTCATGGTATTTCGTTGAATAATAGTCTTCTATTAAGTCAAAGTATTCCATAGCTGGCAGCTCTATAACGTCCAGAGATGGCCGGTAGGCCGCCACCTGCCCGACTGTAAATTTTGGCGGTGTGGGCATGTTCAAGATTACAGCCTCACACATCTCGATAGTGCCCTTATTCATGTCTATCTGGCAGGTTTGCGGTATCTTCTGCGGTAGGCCCTGGCACTGCTCCGAGTTAAAGACTGTGAAATACTTCATGTAAAAGCCGCGCTTAATGGTGGTGCTGCCATCGGCTTTCTTCTCCTCCCTGGCATAAACCTCATTCCAAACTATTATGCTTCCATGCTCTCCAGCCTTGATTATGCCGCCGTGCTTCTGAGCCTGGCGGAACGTCAGCCAGTAAGGGGACTTGTAGCCCTGGGCCTGGGCCACAGCTCCGAGCATGAGCGTATTTATCCCTTGATATTCTTTTCCTGAGTCGTAATTTGTGGGGAAGCTGCCGGACCACGGCCGGCGCCAGGGGACAACCCCACGTTCCAACAGCTGGCAAATCCTGTCAGTTATGATCTGATAGACATCAACCATATCAATAACCTCCCAAGGTCTTTAAAAATTATTGAAATTTTAGCGTATTACATAGCGGAAACGTAAACGTTGTTCGTCCCTGTGGCAGCTCTGCCCAGTGCTAACGCCCTTTGCATCTTGCGCTCTTGATCTGCTGTAGGGTTTTCAGCATACGGGAACCTGATCATGATTGTACCCTGTCCCATGGTATCCTGAGAAATTGACTTGTAGGATATCCCGCCCTGCTGAAGCGCCAGCTTCACGGCGTCCAGCTTTTCGGGCATGGAAGCGGGGGCAGATCTGCCCGCCTCCTCGCCCTGTTTGCTAAGCTTGATATCTGCTATCTTCTGGCAGTTTTCGGCTGCCTGTTCTGGGAATGCTGATGTATGGTGCCTGCACTTGCCAACGCCGTATCTAGTTTGTGAGAAGTACCAGCCCTGACACTGGCAGCTATTCGGGGTCACCCGGTAGTAGATATTATGAGAGCTTGAAAGTACGAGCGTGATAGGTCCGTAGTCATTTTCAGGCATTACCACTTTATGTGGTCTGATGTGGCAGGGCTCGCCGGTCATTATAGAAATTAATGCCTGTACCGTAGTGAGTGTTATCTCATCATTGGGCGGCCTATATACGAGCTTGGGCTTGGTCTCTGCCTTGACCTGCTCGGGCTCTGCTTGGGCGGGCTGAGCCTGAGAGGTCTTGGCGTATCTCCTGTGGTACTCCTCAACTTCCTTATGGAATTGAGCTTTCTTCTCTTCCTCGGTCTTTTCCTTTTGGGCTATGGGTTTCTTCTGTGCATTCATGGGTTTTGCCTCCCACTATTACATATATTAGTATCTGTTAGTATTTAAGCGTTAGGGTTAACGTTAACGTTAGAAGTGGATTTAAGGGAAAAGAGAGCCCTTTTGCCTATAATGCGCGGCAATATTGCGCGACGATAAATGTAAGCTAATTGTGAGACGATTTAGCGATATGGCCTGGATATGAATGAGGAGATGCATAACATAAGAAGAAACTTTACAGTGTGGCCGACCCAGGGCGGGAACAACAGACCTGGCATAAATCCAGCTTGGGGACTCCTGTCTAGGAGGTCCTTGGATCTAGTCTTGGCCCGGGGCTCCCTGGCGTCTGATGTCGCCCACTATAAAGGGGCCTAGCGGCCCCTTATAATCCTGCTAAGGTTCTGTTGCCAGGTGCTACATTAGAGGAGCCTGCCAGCTCCTCAGTACCACGGCAATTAATTCTATGACATCAACGGCTGAAGATAAAGCAATGTCACATATTCCAGGGCACTCCTATCATGGGCTCGTTGGGGGGTGCGGGGGGAGCTGCGACAGCAGCGTTCAGGCCAGAGGCCTGACCCCCTGCCAGGAGGGAGCGCCGTCGAGGCGCGGTTGGAACCCGTAGCTAGGGGTTCTGATTTTGGGGAGGGGGTGCGGGGGAACCGCAGAGGTTCCCCTGCGGGTGATAACCTCTTTGCAAATCTTTAAATATCTCTGACGCTAGTGTTAACGTTAGAGGTGGACGCGATGGGGACAGGAAAGAACAGAATCAATACGGTAGTCAGTGATGAGGCTAAGAGCGTCCTGGTCAACTACCAGATAGCTCACAAGTTCAATACCAGGGATGATGCTCTGGAAGACCTGCTAATTCAGTTCTCGAAGATGGAAGCCAGGATCAAGGAGATGGAGGCAAAGGCTGAGGACAAGGCCCAGTAATGCCTTCTATGCCCGGATTGCTTCAGTATATCCTATGCAAGCCGAGCAATTGCTCTCTTTTGCTTAGGGATTTCCCTAGCTCAGATATATGGAAGATATGCCGGAGATGATATGGAGAAGGAACGAGGCGGGTTGAAAAAACATCTTGCTCCCACCAGCGAGCAACCTCTATCTGGGAACTCAGAAGTGCTGTTGGAGGACATTCGAAGCCTTATAATCGAGGCTCGGAGCAGTCTGGCCAGGTCAGTGAACTCCGAGCTGGTTTTGCTATATTGGCGGATAGGGTGGCGCATCAGAGAAGAGCTGCCAGCAGAAGGCAGAGCTGATTATGGGGCCAGGGTAATAGAGCTGGTAAGCGGTAAATTGACCGCTGATTATGGAAAGGGATTTAGACGCAGCAATGTCTTTAACATGATTCGTTTTGCCGAGATCTTCGATCTCAAAACAGTCCAGACATTGTCTGGACAATTATCTTGGTCGCATTTCATCGAGCTTCTTAACCTTAAAGATCCCCTGCAGAGAGACTTCTATGCCGAGATGTGCCGTGTAGAGCGTTGGAGTGTGAGGACCCTACGGGCAAAGGTCCGGGGCATGCTTTATGAGCGCACTGCCATCTCCCGAAAGCCTGATGAGCTGATCAGGCAGGAGCTCGAAGTCCTCAGGGACGAGGACCGCATGACTCCAAATCTGGTCTTCCGTGACCCTTATCTTCTGGATTTCCTGGGCCTGGAGGATACCTACAGCGAGCGCGACCTGGAGGCGGCAATACTCAGGGAGCTGACCCGCTTCTTGCTGGAGATTGGAACCGACTTCACTTTCATGGCCAGGCAGAAGCGCATGACTATAGGTGGCGAAGATTTCTATCTTGATCTGCTATTTTATCATAGGGGCCTGCGTTGCCTGGTGGCTGTAGAGCTGAAGCTGGGGAGGTTCACTGCAGCCTATAAGGGCCAGATGGAGCTTTATTTGAGGTGGCTTGATAAGTACGAGCGCCGCCTTGGTGAGGAGCCACCTATAGGGCTCATACTCTGCAGCGAGAAGGACTGGGAGCAGATAGAGCTCCTACAGCTCGATAGAGGCGAGATCAGGGTTGCCGAATATCTGGTGGAGCTGCCGCCAAAGCAGTTGCTTGAGGCTAAGTTAAATGAGGCTATACGGCTGGCACGGGGGCAGCTGGCGGCCAGGGAAGATATGCCTAAGGATATGGGTGAATAAATTTAAGGGCCTAATTCGGGATCATGCTTATAGAAGATGAGTTATCTTGCGATAGTCCCTGCAGTAAGTATTTCCCCTTACCATTGGTGTTCTCTCTATGATACAATTTTCAGGAGAAGCTCATTTTTGGGCCATGAACTAAGTGGTAAGTGGTATAGCAATAATAAGGAATATCATTAAAGTGATCTAATTTAAGGAAATTAGATCATATATACATCATGGAATGGATTACTAGCGATATAAGAAAAGAGGCGAAAGGTGTAACTGAGGGAGAAAAGAACTGTTCGATTTTCGCTATAACCAGTTACGTCAATTGCCAATGTGTATTTTAGCTTACTTATCGGCCATTTGGGAGATTTTTTACCAGATATATTAAATATGTAAAACCATATTTTTGGAAAATTAAAACTTCATCGATTAATTTAATTAGCTGTCCCAGTGTCTCATGGAGACAAATGTAAATAGATTGAAGTTTTTCCATCGTCGCATTGCATTTATTACGGTGATCCCACCTATGATCCAAAAAGAACAGGCAGAAGGGATAGATAAGGTCCCTACGGGTATTCCTGGTTTCGATGAAATAACGTATGGTGGCCTACCTAAAGGCCGAACTACCCTGATATTGGGAGGGGCAGGATCTGGGAAGACCGTCTTCGCCCTCCAGACTCTGGTAAATGGGGCGCGAGATTTCGGCAAGCCTGGGATCTTCGTGGCCTTCGAAGAGAACTCAAAGCAGATAATAGCTAATGCCTCTACCTTTGGCTGGGATCTAGAAGCTCTTGAAAAGGAGAAGCTCTTTTTCCTGGATGCCCGCATGTCCCCTGACCTGGTGATGTCAGGCAGCTTCGACCTGAATGGAATGCTTGCGAGCATCAAGGCCAAGGCCGATGAGATGGGAGCCACGAGGATCGTCTTCGACTCAATAGATGTCCTCTTAACCCTCCTGAACGATCCAGTAGCAGAACGCCAGGAGCTGTACAGGATTCACGACTGGTTCTCGGAGACCGGCCTGACCGGAATCATGACCTTTAGGACTGGCAGCGATGAGAACTCTTCTGAGCGCTACGGCTTCATGCAGTTCATGGCTGATTGCGTCATCGCCCTTTACCATCGCATGGTGGATCGCATCTCCCTGAGAGAAATTCGGGTCATAAAATATAGGGGTTCGAGCTTCTCTGAGAATGAGTTCCCAATGGTGATAGGTCATCATGGAATTGAGATCGCAAACATTGGGCTGTCCGAGCCTGAGTACGAAGTCTTCACCGATAGAGTATCCACAGGCGTGGAACGTCTGGATTCCATGCTCAGCGGAGGCTACCTGAGAGGAAGCAGCATACTGGTAACCGGTGCACCAGGCACTGCCAAATCCTCACTGGCGGGCGCCTTTATTGAGGCTGCCTGCAAACGCGGGGAGAGGGCTCTTTATGTGAGCTTCGATGAATCCGCCAATGAGATAATTCGAAACATGACCTCAATAAACATCCAGCTGGAGCCCTATGTCAAATCGGGAGTTCTAAGGATGTACTCGGCCAGGACTGAGGCCAGGAGCGCAGAAGAGCACCTGATGAACATAAGGAGGCTCATTGCGGAGCATAAGCCCAGGTGCATAGTGATAGATCCTCTCTCAGCCATGGTCAAGGCCGGCGGCCATATCACGGCTCTCGGAGCTGCCGAGAGGCTGATCCACCTCGCCAAGAGCAATGGGATAACCCTCCTTTGCACGAGCCTCCTTGAGATCAGGGGTAGCCTCACGACCGAGGCCACAGAGATCCGAATCTCCACAATTGCAGACACCTGGATCAACCTATCCTACGTACCCCAGGGTGGAGAGAGGAACAGGGCTCTCACCATAGTCAAATCCAGAGGTACCAGGCACTCCAACCAGGTCCGGGAGCTTATCCTCAGCAATGAAGGCATCACTCTTGCGGACGTCTACACCGCCGGAGGCGAGGTCCTCATGGGAACCCTGCGCTTTGAACGGGAGGAAGCTGATAAGCAGGCTGAAGATCATGAACGGCTTGAGACCGAGAGCAAGAAGATAGAGCTGGAGCTTGGAGAGGCGGAGATCAATGCCAAGATGCAGGCCCTGAAGAAACAGCTTGAGGCTAACAGGGCTGAAATGGCAAGATTATCCAGGGAAGATGAGACTCGCAGGACCGGTGGGATGAAGAAGCTTGCTGACCTCCAGAGGTTGCGCCGTGCAGACTGAGCGAGGGGATGAGATGAACTCTCAGTCTGAACTGATCAACCTGAGGCTCTATATAGCGGCAGGCACTCCCAACTCAATCCTGGCAGTGAGCAACCTCCAGGCCATCGTGGATGAGCACCTTGTTGGCCGCCACAGCATGGAGGTAATAGATGTCCTTAAAGAGCCGTCGAGGGCAATAGCAGACGGGGTTTTGATAACACCAACGCTTGTCAAGCTCTTTCCTCCTCCAAAGGTAAGCATTATAGGAAACCTCGGCGATAAAGTGAAGGTTCTCTGCGCCCTGGACCTGGGAAGTGAGCTATAATGAGCTGCTCTGGCAGTACAGGTGACATAACTGAGCTGATCAGTAAGCTTTCTGAGATTGAGAGGGCCATAGAGGCCTCAGTCTCAGATCAGGTAGACGTAGTAGTAGATCCAGTGACATCCACGCCATTGCTGCTCAGGCGTGCCCAGGAGGCTTTGATTGCCGCCAAAGGTCAGCTCGAACAGGAGGTCCAGGAGAGGACCGCAGAGCTTGAGATGACCGTTAAGGCGCTGAGAAAGGAAGCTGAGGAGCGCAATCGGGCTGAGGTGGCGCTCAGAGAAAGTGAGCAGAAGGCCTGCGAACGATTTGCAGAAATTGAAGCAATCTATAAATCAGCGCCTATAGGCCTATGTATCCTGGCCACTGATACTAGATACCTCCGCCTCAATGAGAGATTTGCTGAGATAAACGGATTCTCCATCGAGGAGCATATCGGTCGAACTGTGCGTGAGATAATTCCCGACCTCGCCGATGGGGCTGAAGAGCTCACCCGCACGGTGGTCGAGACCGGTGAGCCTGTACTCGATATTGAGATTAAGGGGGAGACGCCGGCGCTGCCTGGGGTCACACGATATTGGATAGAGAGCTGGCTGCCGCTGAAGGATGATCAGGGACGGGTCACGGCTATCAATGTTGTTGCCAGTGAAATTACTGAACGTAAGAGGGCAGAGGAAGAGCTAAGAAAGGCCAGAGATGAACTGGAGCAGAAGGTCCAGGAGAGAACTGCAGAGCTAGTGAAAGCTAAAGAGGCCGCAGAGGCATCAGTAGAGGCCAAGGCTGCTTTCATGGCAAACATGTCCCACGAGCTGCGTACTCCCATGAACTACGTCCTGGGCATGACCAGCCTCCTCCTGGAAGAGCCAATTACTCCCGAGCAGAAAGAGTGTGTAGAGACTATCAGAGAAGGCGGGAATGCCATGATGGCCCTTATCAACAACATCCTGGACTTCTCCAAAGCTGAAAAGGAGAAGGTTGTCCTGGAGCTTCAGCCTCTAAGCCTTCGGGCATTGGTTGAAGAATCCCTGGATCTCATTGCACCTCAGGCCAAGAAGAAGAATCTAAACCTCTCCTACACCATCAAGTACGGCACCCCTGATACCGTCGTAGGGGATTTGGGAAGGCTCAGGCAGGTTCTGGTCAGCATGCTTTCCAATGCCGTCAAATTCACAGATAATGGAGAGGTGTCCATATCCATCTCCTCTAAGGACCTGGGGGAAAATAGGTGCCAAATTTTATTTGCGGTCAGGGATACGGGCATAGGCATTCCCCCTGAGAAGATGGGTGAGATCTTCCAGCCTTTCAGCCAGGTAGAGATGACTATCTGCCGTAAGCGTGATGGCCTTGGACTCGGGCTGGCCATAAGCAAAAGGCTCGTCGAGCTGATGGGCGGCGAGATCTGGGCAAATTCTACCCCCGGACTTGGGTCTGAATTCTGCTTCAACATAGAGACCGAGGTCGTTTCAGGCACACCTGCCAGATCGGAAAGCATTGCAAAACCTGTCGAGAGCCTTGCAGAACAGTATCCCTTGCGCATCCTTGTGGCCGAGGATAACCCCTCTAACCAGAGGGTCCTGGTGGAGATGCTGAGGAGGATGGGCTACAGGGCAGATTGCGCAGCAGACGGCCGCGATGTAATAGAAGCCCTGGAACGCAGGTCCTACGACCTGATCTTCATGGATGTGAAGATGCCTGAGGTGAATGGCATCGAAGCCACCAAAGAGATACGTCGGCGCTGGCCCATTGGACCTAAAATTATTGCAATCACAGCATATGCCCTGGATGGAGATAAAGAGAAGTGCCTCGAAGCTGGCATGGATGATTACATTGCCAAGCCCGTGCAGATGGGAGAGCTTTCTGAGGCTTTGTTGAGGCATTCACTTGAAGCCCGTTAGTAGTCAGGCTGAGATTATTACAGGAGAGGCAAGATGCCAAGCGATAAACTCTCTGAGAGATTATCTGACCTTTACAGGCAGGTAGAAGACCTCAGGCTGAAGAGCTTAAGAGATCCAGAAAAAGCCTCTGAGATCTTATCCGAAGCCCTAGAAGAGCTGCAGGTCAGCCTTGAGGAGCTTTCTGATGCAGATGAGGAGCTGTGCCAGCAGAATGAAGAGCTGACAGTGGCTGCTGAGGAAAACGCGAGATTGCTGACAGCAGTTCAAGAAGAGAGAGATAGATTATCAGCACTGGTAAACAGCATCAGCGATGAGGTCTGGTTTGCTGATACGCAGAAGAAGTTCACCTTGGCCAACCCCTCAGCTCTTCAGGAGTTTCACCTCAGCGCCGAGGGGAATGTAGGTGTAGAAAAGCTCGCGTCGAGCCTGGAAGTCTATCGTCCTGATGGAAGCTCACGCCCTGTTGAGGAGGCTCCGCCACTTCGAGCCCTCCAGGGGGAAGTAGTGAAGAATCAGGAGGAGATAATCAAAACTCCAGCAACTGGAGAGCTGCGGTATCGTCAGGTCAGTTCCTCACCAGTTAGAGATGCCCATGGTGAAATCATCGGGTCAGTATCGGTCGTTCGTGATATTACAGAGCATAAGCGATCAGAGGAGGCGCTGCGTGAGAGCGAGGAGAAGTACCGACTCCTGTTTGAATCGATGAGCGAAGGCTTCCTTTTAGTCGAAATGATCCTCGACGACTGCGGCAAACCTATCAGCTACCGGTATCTTGATGCCAATCCTGCGCTGGAAAAATTGACCCACCTCAAGCGAGGCGATATAATCGGCAGGGATGTTCATGAGGTGCTGCCTGGGGTTGAGCCCTATTGGATTGAGGCTTTTGGCCAGGTAGCTATGAGTGGCAAGCCATTGCACGTCGAGCAGTTTAGTAAGGACCTCGGTGGCTGGTACGACGTGTACGTCTTCTGCCCCAAGCCAGGCCAGGCAGCGCTGATCTACACGAACACCACCGAGCGTAAGAGGGCGGAGGTTGCATTACAGGAATCGGTATCAAGAGCTGAGCAGCACAGCAATGAGCTGAATGCAGCACTGTCGTCGATCGTCGCTGGTGTTATTATTTATGATAAATCAGGTAAAATCGTCCGCATTAACGATATGGCCTTAAATATGTTAGGCATATCTAGTGCCGATCTCGACCCTGAGAATTATAATATGCGTAAGGCAAGGATAGGCACAAGTAAGCCGGATGGGACACCCCTAAAGACCGAAGAAGCGCCCTATTATCGGGCGCTCCATGGCGAATCTATCCTGGGAGAGGAGGTAGTATTCGAGCTGCAGGATCATGAGCGGTTATGGGTATCTACTACAGCATCCCCTATCCGAAACAGTAAAGGCGAGATTTCCGGAGCAATCGCCATCTTTACTGATATAACCGACCGAAAGCTTGCAGAGGAAAAGCTTCGCCAGAGTGAAGAGAAATACCGCAGGCTTTTCACAACCATTACCGAGGGGTTTGCCCTGGCTGAGATAATTCAAGACAATCATGGCAAGCCCATAGATTATCGGTTCATTGAGATGAACCCTGCCTTTGAAAAGCTTACAGGGATAACGGGGGAGGCAGCAGAAGGCAAAACCATCAGGGAGCTGGTGCCGGATATCAAGCCTTCTTGGATAGAGACCTATGGTAAGGTTGCGCTTACAGGAGAGCCAATAAATTTCATTGATCAAAGCAGATCCTCCGGTAAATGGTATGAGACCTACGCCTATAGTCCGGCAAAAGGAAAGTTCGGGTTAATCTTCTCGGATGTCACTGAGAGAAAGAAGGCTGAAGAGGCGCTGCGGGAAAGTGAAGAGCTAGCCAGGCGCCGTTTGGCAGAGATCGAGGGCATCTATGAATCAGCGCCCATAGGCCTTTGCGTCTTCGATGAGAACCTCCGCTGGCAGCGCCTCAACCAGAGGATCGCAGAGATCAACGGCGTCCCCATCGAGGCTCACTTAGGTAAGACGCCCCATGAGGTAGTTCCAGATGTAGGTGGCCAAGCCGAAGAAGCCCTGAAGCACATTATGGAGACTGGCAATAGGCTTGATTTTGAGATGAGCGGTACGACCCTCGCTAAGCCTGGGGTGCTCCGGTTCTGGGAAGAGCACTGGATACCGATGAAGGATGAAGAGGGCCACATCATCGGCATCAGCGTCGCTGCTGAAGAGATCACAGAGCGCAAGCGTATGGAGGAGGAGCTGCGCAAATCCAGGGATGATCTGGAGAAAAGAGTCCAGGAGAGGACCGCAGAGCTCCAAAGGGCCAGTGAGATCCTGCGAGGAAGCGAGGAGCGATTCAGGGTGGCTCTCAAAAACTCTCCCCTCGTTGTATTCAATCAAGATAAAGAGCTACGCTACACCTGGGTATATCATCCCAACCCGGGGTTTGCCGAGGATACTTCTCTAGGGAAGAGGGATGAAGAAATTTTACCGCCAGAGGATGCCTCACGTTTGACCGAGATCAAGCGCCGGGTATTAGAGAAGGGCATTGGAGAGCGGGCTGAAGTTAGAACTACGATCAATGGAAAGGAGTTCTTTTATGACCTCACCGTTGAGCCGCTACGTGATGAATCGGGTGAAGTTAAGGGAGTAACCTGCTCATCAATGGATATTACCGACCGCAAGCTTGCCGAAAAGGAACTGATCAAGGCCAAGGACCTGGCCCTGGAAGCAGTCGAGGCTAAAGCCGCATTCCTGGCCAATATGTCCCATGAGCTAAGGACACCTATGAACGCCGTGATAGGCTTCTCAAGCCTCCTGCTAGATGATAGCTTGACACCTGATCAGAAGGATTACGTAGAGAGAATCAGGACCGGTGGGGAGGCTCTCCTGGCCCTCATAAACGATGTTCTGGACTTCTCCAAGATGGAAAAGGGTAAAGTGAAGATAGAACACCAGCCACTAAGCTTGAGGCACTGTATCGAGGAGGCCCTGGGCATGGTGGCAGTCAAGGCCAACGATAAGGGCTTAAACCTATCCCACACCATCAGCTACGGCACCCCTGATACGATCATAGGAGATTCAGGGCGGCTCAGGCAAGTCCTGCTCAATTTGCTCTCAAATGCCGTCAAGTTCACGGATATGGGTGAGATATCTGTATCTGTCTCATCCAAAGTCATCGAAGGGGATAAACACAGTATTCTCTTCAAAGTTCGGGATACGGGCATAGGCATACCTGAGGAGAAGGTAGGTATGCTTTTCCAGCCGTTCAGCCAGCTTGAGTACAACTTGAGCCTGAAGCGTGATGGCACTGGCCTGGGTTTAGCCATAAGCAAGAACTTAGTTGAATTAATGGGTGGGGAGATCTGGGCTGATTCTACCCCTGGAGAGGGATCAACCTTCCACTTCACAATAGAGGCTGAGGTCGCACCTGGCAAGCTCATAGATTCAGGGAGACCGACTCAAGCTGCCTATGAGAACCTGGCTGAGAAAAAACCCTTACGAATCCTTGTAGCCGAGGATGTACCCTCAAACCAGATGGTTCTTGTGGAGATGCTCAAGCGTATGGGCTACAGGGCAGACATGGCTGCAGATGGATGTGAGGTCCTCCAGGCTCTCGAACTCCTTCCTTATGACCTGGTCCTGATGGACGTCCAGATGCCAGAGATGGATGGACTGGAGGCAGCACGCCAGATACGTAAACGCTGGCCTGTTTGGCCTAAAATCATAGCCATCACCGCATATGCTATGGAAGGCGATAGAGAGAAATGTATCGAAGCCGGCATGGATGATTACATTGCAAAGCCAGTGAAGAAGGACGATCTTGAGGCCATTCTGAGGAAATATTCAGGAGAAACTGCCTGAATATGGACATATGGATGCCAAAGATGGTTGGCATCGCTGCCACCAAGGAAATACGCAAACTCTGGCTTCTTTGGCCTAAAATCATAGCCATCACCGCATATGCCCATGAAATAGCGTTCTATGCCTTAGAAGGTCTGTAGGTTGGCTAAAGAAGTTATACTCTTCCAAGGAGATGCTATGGGGAAGAAAGTGATTATAACAGGAAAACTATAATTATAACTATAAGAGAATATATAAATAGGACCTGAGAATGCAAGCAAGTGGAAGAGGATCTGAAAGTGAAAACCAGGAGCTTTAAGTAGAGAGCGAACTAAAATGATAATCTCCAACTACGAGATGCTAGAGAAGATAGCCGAAACACCTCAGGCCGTTGTTTTTAGGGCATGCCATAAGAAAAGTCCCGACCAGAAGCTGATTCTAAAGATTCTGAAGGCGAGCAGCCTTTCTGAGTATAAAAAAGCCCAGTTCAGACAGAAGATCGAGCACCTCAAGGTCTTGAACGACCCATTGGTGATTACACCCCGATCATTTGGCGATAATGACGGTGCCTGCTTTATAACCCAGGACTACTTTGACGGGATCACCCTCGATAAGTTAATGGCCAAGATCTCTTTGAACGATTTTTTCACTATAGCCATCGTTCTCGCTTCGGCCCTGGAAAAAGTCCATGACGCAGGGATTATTCACGGCGGCATCAAACCTCACAACATACTCGTAAATCCTGGCACGCTCGATATCCGGCTGATAGACTTCATCAGCACCATCGATGTGGGAGACGTCAGTCATTTCATTTATGACCGTTCTTTTGTCAGGGAAACCCTGGCATATACCTCTCCGGAGCAGACCGGGCGCATCAGCCACAGGGTGGCTTTTTCTTCAGATCTATATTCTCTGGGGATCGTATTTTATGAGATGCTGACCTGCTGCCTTCCGTTCTCATCCCATGACCCACTTGAACTGATACATTCCCACCTTGCGCAGCAAGCTTCTTGCATCCACGAATTAAATTCGGATATCCCCCTCACCCTCTCCAATATAGTCGCCAAATTGATGCTAAAGGAGCCTGAGAAACGCTACCAGAGCGCTGGCGGGCTTTTGGCCGATCTCATACGGTGCCGGGATGAATACTCGGCTACAGGTACTATAAGCGATTTCCCTCTGGAAAGCTGTGTTAAAAACCGACGGATTACATTCATATCCAAAATGGTTGGCCGTGACAGCGAAGCCCAAAATATCCTTGAAGAATACGAACGGGTCGCCAGCGGAGAATTCCGATCGCTGTTGATTTCTGGGCTATCCGGCATGGGAAAGACCCGACTGATACAGGAGCTTCAAAAGCCTATCGTGAAACATAGGGGCTATTTCACGTCTGGGAAGTTCGATGTATACCAGAAAAACATTCCCTACAGCTCACTAATCCAGGCCCTGCGAAATTTGATGAGGACATTTTTAACCGAGAGCAATGAGCGAGTGGCAGCCTGGAAGGGCAAGATATTGGAAGCCGTGGGCCAAAATGGAAAGGTCCTGACTGATGTCATCCCTGAACTGGAGATCCTAATAGGCCCTCAACCTGAGGTCAAACAGCTTCCACCGGTTGAATCGCTGAACAGGTTCCATGACATCTTCGATCGGTTCCTGACCTGCCTGGCCAGCGAGGAGAATCCCCTGACATTATTCATAGATGACCTCCAATGGTGTGATGTAGCATCCTTCGACTTTCTGGCAAATGTATTCGCCAATTACAAGAGCCACCCCTACCTCTTCTTGCTCGGAGCTTACCGACACAACGAGGTGGACTCCAGCCACCCATTATCCAAGCTCATCCGGAATGTCAGGGAGAGCGGCCAGCCATTGAAGGAGATAAGGCTGGGACCCTTGAAGCCCGAGCACTGCCAGGAGATGGTCTCATATATCCTCGACTCACCCCTTCAGCAAACCAGGGCGCTGTCGGATTTCATAAGCACACTTACCGAAGGAAACCCCCTCTTTGTCAGCGAAAGCCTGTCCTATCTTCACAATGAAGATCTTCTTTATCTTGACAGCTCGAGAGAGTGGCGATGGGACCTCGATCGCATCAGGCAGTCCAGCATGCCGACCACAGTGGTCGCCCTATTCAGCTCAAAGATTCAGAAGCTTTCGCCTGAGCTGATAACCATGCTTGAGTACTGTGCCTGTATGGGGAATACATTCTCGCCTGCCGAACTATCATTGATCAGAGAAATGACCCTGCTGGAGACTTTTGAGATCCTGAAACCCGCTCTCGGCCAGGGAATGCTGATAGAAAGCAAGAACCAGTTGCAGTTCATCCACGACAAGGTTCAGGAAGCAGCATTATCTGCAATACCAGCTGATCGGCGTCGTCAGATTCACTGGCAGGTAGGCAACCACCTCCTCTCGGCTATTCCTGAAGAAGTCGATAATATTGAAAAACTTGATAGCCTGTTCACCATTGTATCACACCTCAATCTGGGAATGGAAAATAGCCCTAGCTTAGAGACGGCATACTTCCTTTCGGACATCAACTATCATGCCGGCAACAAGGCATTGAACTCCCTCGCCACTGAAGCAGCAAATGAGTACTTCAATCAAAGCCGTGGATTGCTGCCGGATGATTGCTGGGATGAGAGACATTATGAGCGCACCTTCAGGATCTTCCAAAAGGCGGCAAAGACAGAGCTCATGTGCGGGAACTATGATAATTCCGAAAAGTTGCTTAACGAGCTACTGGACTATGCCAAGACCGATCTGGACAAAGCTGAATGTCTGGCAGAGCAGACGACCTCACTCTCATCCATAGGCAATTTTATCAAGGCCGTAGAGACTGCGAACCGCGGCCTGGCCTATTTTGGCAAGGCCATCCCCGATAACCCTGAGGAAGCTGACAGGAGACGACAGGATCTGATGGCTGAGATTGCCTCAAAGGATATCGATGTATGGGAAACTATCCTCAACATGCCTTTCACCAAGGATCGGAAAAGCAAGATCGAGCTTGCCTTTTACAGCGAGCTCATCCCCGACCTGTATATGTCCGGCCTTGTGCCTCAGCTCTACCTTTCTGCTGCTCAGTCTACTGTGCACTGCATTCTCGGTGGCATGGATGAATCTGTAATTTATTCATTCAGCATAATGGGGCTGCAGCTTGGAGAGCAGGAGAAGTTCATTCAAGCGTTCAAATATGAGGACCTCGCACGTGACCTGTCTGCAAAATATCCGAATACCTTCGGGGCCACCCGCGGCATGAACGGGATCGTATGGTGCAACATGCACTCCAGGAGCCACCCCAAGGAGATTGTAGATTATTGTCTCAAGGCGATTTTGTGCGGGAAGAACTGCGGTGATCTGTATAATGCAGGCCTTTCCTACGGTCCATTGATGTGGAATTTACAGGTCCAGGGAGCAGACCTGTCTGTCATAGAGGATTATGCCAGGGAATGTCTAACGTTTTCCAAGAGATACCACCTGTCCTTCTCAGTAGGCCTTGCAGAGGCGATGCAGGCAGGCTGGATAGAGCCCATGAAAAAGGATTATTTGCCTGTATCAATGGATGAAGAGCTCAAGGCCTGGGAGCAGAATAACCACATCGCCTCGGCAGGAAGCTACTGCGTCCACATGGCCTTGGCGCATTATTATTTTGGAGAGCACGAAGAGGCTGAGAAGTACTTTATCGGGGTAAGGAAATATCTATCGGGTCTTACTGATAATGTACTTAAGAGACAGTGGTACGTCTTCCGGGCCTTGAATGCTCTTAAGCTGTATGAACTTGGTTTAAAATTTAGAAGCAAGCAGGAATTGCTGGCTGAAATCCAGCCTATTATTAAGAAGGTAGAGACCTGGGCAGGCTTTGGGCCATTACTAAAACCCTATCTCGCCTTCCTCTATGCCGAGCTGGAAAGGGTTACAGGAGAATTTAATGTGGCAAGGAGCCTTTACCTAGATGCCATAGATGCCGCTCATGAACAGAATTATACATTTTTGGAGGGTCATCTAAACGAGCGCCTAGGAGAGCTTCTGCTGAAGGCCGGTCGACCATCTGTTGGGATTTACTTTGTACAGGCTGCACGTTTATACGAAAAATGTCACGCAGAACGAAAAGAGATCAACCTGATCGAAAGGCATCCTGAGCATTTCAATGAAGAAAAGAATTACTCATCCCTGCTGGTGGAGTCCCCCTCACTTACCCTTCCAGACATTGATATCGAATACCTCATGAAGTCATCTCTCGCTATTTCAGCCGAGATAGAGCAGGAAGCCCTGCTTAAGAAAATCATGAACGTAGTTATCGAGAGCTCGGGGGCAGGGGCAGGGTATCTTCTGATAGAGGACGGTGGGGATTTATTTATCCGCGCCGAGAGCCATGCAACAAATAAAGAAGCAGTAAAGACATTCAATAAAAGACTTGAAGATGCCGATGATATCTGCAAAGCGATTGTCCGTTACGTACAGAGGACGAGAGAGCGGGTAATCCTGAACAATGCCGTGCAGGAGGGCGCATTCAAGGACAATCCTGAGGTCCAGGATATGCAGCTGCGCTCAGTCCTCTGTCTGCCGGTGATCAAGCAATCGAGGATGATAGGAGTACTATATCTAGAAAACCGCCTATCAAACTCGGTATTCACATCTGGAAAGACTGATGTGACAGAGCTGTTGGTATCACAGGCGGCTATCTCCCTTGAGAACTCAAGGCTGATAGAGAACATGAAGAAAGTTTCGGACCAAGTCAAACAATCTCTCAGAGAAAAAGAGGTGCTTCTCAAGGAAGTTCACCACCGCGTCAAAAATAACCTCCAGATTATCAATAGCATGCTTGACCTTCAGCTTGACTATATCAAAGATGAGCAGGCCATAGAGCTGTTCAAAGAGAGCGAGAACCGAATCTACACTATGGCCCTTATCCATGAAAAGCTATATCAGTCTGAGTCGCTTGCAAACATCGACCTCCCTGAATATATTCAAAGCCTGACGGATAACCTCTTCCGTTCTTACGGAGTAAGCGAGAGAGCCATAAGCCCGAAGATATCTGTTGAAGACGTTACTCTCAACGTTGATATGGCGATCCCCTGTGCATTGATCATCAATGAGCTGGTCTCAAATTCACTGAAACATGCCTTCCCAGATTCCTTTGAACTGGCGGACGGAAAGGGTGAGGTATGCATTGGCCTGAATCGTGATGCAGAGGATGAATTCAGGCTTACCGTCAGTGATGACGGTGTAGGCATGCCTGAAGGGCTGGAAATACAGAACTGTGAATCTCTTGGGTTGAAATTAGTGAGTGTGCTGGTAAAACAGATCAAAGGAAAGATTCAAATCAGCACAGACCGAGGGGCCAAAATTACAATTACATTCAAATCTAAACAGGAACGAGGCTGACATAATGTCTAATGTAAAGGTACTGATTGTTGAAGACGAAGGCATTGCAGCCCTTGACATACAAAATAGGTTGAAACGTCTGGGGTACACGGCCTCAGATATTGTACCATCCGGAGAGGAGGCTGTCAAGATCGCATCGGAGACATCACCAGATCTTGTGCTGATGGATATAATGCTGTCCGGTAAGATAGATGGCGTGACCGCCGCCGAGCAGATCCATTCCAGTTTAGATATTCCAATTATATATCTTACAGCTTATGCAGACGAAGCTACTTTGCAGCGTGCCAAGATAACTGAGCCTTATGGCTATATTGTCAAACCCTTCAAGGAAAAGGACCTACACATAGCCATCGATATGGCGCTGTATAAGCACAAAATGGAAAGGAAGCTAAAAGAGAGCGAAAGGTGGTTTTCAACAGCGCTAAGGTCCATCGGAGATGCTGTGATTACCACAGATAAAGATGGCCGGATAACATTCATGAATGCGGTCTCTGAGGACCTGCTGGGCTGGAAGCTGGAAGAGGTCTCAAATGAAGACCTGACTAAAATATTCAACATAGCAAACAGGGATACTCGCCAACTCGCCGAGAACCCGGTGACAAGGGTATTACTTGAAGGATGTACTGTGGGTCTGGCAAATCATACCATATTGATATCGAGGGATGGAACCGAGATACCGATAGATGACAGCGCGGCTCCAATCAAGGATGACCAAGGTAATATTCTAGGTGTAATTTTGGTCTTCCGCGATATAACAGAACGTGAGAAAGCGGAGTACGAACGCGAAATCACAGTTAAATTCCTGCATCTTGTCAACGAGAGTTCAGGATATCCCGGCTTGGTCAGGGAGGCAGCTGGCTTTTTCCAGCAAATATCGGGCTGTGAGGCCGTGGGAATACGGCTGAGGGAGGGAGAAGATTACCCATACATCGAGGCACATGGATTTCCGCAGAAGTTTGTTCAGGCAGAAAGCCAGCTTTGTGCCCGCAATGGCTCTGGCCAGATCGTTAGGGACAGCTCTGGTAGTCCAGTGATAGAGTGCATGTGCGGAAATGTAATCTGCGGTCGGTTTGATCCGTCCAAGCCCTTCTTCACGCAGGGCGGAAGTTTCTGGACCAACAGCACGACAGAGCTTCTGGCCAGCACCACAGAGGCTGACTGCCAGAGCCATACACGCAACCGCTGTAACGGCGAAGGATATGAATCAGTGGCCCTGGTACCCCTGAGGCTGGGTGCAGAGAGAATGGGTCTGCTCCAGCTAAACGACAGGCGTCGGGGTATGTTCAATCACGAGACTATTGCCATGTGGGAGCGGCTGGCGGGATATCTTGCTGTATCCCTGGCCAAGTCCCGTGCCGAGGAGACGATACTCCGGGCTAAGGAGGAGTGGGAGAGGACATTCAACACTGTCCCGGATCTTGTGGGGATTCTTGACGTTCACCACAGGATTGTTCGCGTGAACCAGGCCATGGCAGACCGACTGGGTACAACACCTGAAGGGTGCATTGGGCTGGCATGCCATGAGACCGTCCACGGGCAGGCCTGTCCACCGAAGTTCTGCCCACATGCACTCACTTGCCTGGACGGTAAGCAACATATTGTCGAAGTATACGAGCCCCGGCTTGGAGGCGACTTCCTGGTGAGCACAACGCCTCTGCATGACTCTCAAGGGCAGCTCATAGGCACAGTACATGTTGCTCGCGACATCACTGAGCGCAAGCGGGCCGAAGAGGAGCTACGGAAGGCCAGGGATGAGCTCGAGCTGAGGGTCAATGAGAGGACGGCTGAACTTCAGAGTGCCAAGGAAGATCTGGAGGTGGCTAACGAGGAGCTTAGGGTGGAGCTTGATGAACACCAGAAGCTTGAAGCTGACCTTGTCAAGGCCAAAGAGGCTGCAGAGGCCGCAGTGGAAGCCAAAGCGGCATTCCTGGCTAACATGTCCCACGAGCTCAGGACCCCCATGAACGCTGTCTTAGGCTTCTCAAGCCTTCTCCTGGATGATGACCTCACCCCCAAGCATAAAGATTACATCGAGGGCATCAGAAAAGGCGGCGAGGCCATGCTGGCCCTCATCAGCGATATCCTTGACTTCACCAGGGCGGAGAAGGAAAAGGTGGTGCTGGAGCATCAGCCGCTCAGCCTCCGACATTGCATAGAAGAGTCCCTGGAACTGGTGGCAGTCCAGGCTGAAAAGAAGGGATTGAACCTGGCCTATACCATTAATTATGGCACGCCGGAGGCGGTCGTAGGAGATCATGGAAGGCTCAGGCAGATCCTGGTAAATTTGCTTTCTAACGCAGTCAAGTTCACAGATGCTGGAGAGGTGTCTGTATCCATCTCCACCAAAGCCCTTGGAGCGAATAAGCGCAAGATCTCCTTCACAGTCAGAGATACGGGCATTGGAATACCCGAGGATAAAATGGACCAGCTTTTCCAGCCTTTCAGCCAGCTTGAGTACGAACTGAGCCGCAAGCGTGATGGCGCTGGCCTGGGCCTGGCCATAAGTAAGAACTTGGTTGAATTAATGGGCGGGAAGATCTGGGCCAATTCTGCCCCTGGGGAGGGTTCAACCTTCTACTTCACCATAGAGGCAGAGGCCGCCAAAGGCTTGCCTACCAGATCAGAGATCCCAGCCAGATCTATCGAGAACCTGGCGGAACAACACCCTCTACGCATCCTGGTGGCAGAGGATAACCCCTCGAACCAGAGAGTCCTCGTGGAGATGCTCAAAAGGATGGGTTACATAGCTGATGCCGTAGCAGACGGCCGAGAGGTAATCGAGTCCCTGGAACGCAGGCCCTATGACCTCATCTTCATGGATGTGAAGATGCCAGAGATGGACGGTATCAAGGCTACCCAGGAAATACACAGGCGATGGCCCACCAACAGTCCTAAAATCATAGCAATTACAGCTTATGCCCTGGATAAAGACAGGGAACGGTGCCTTGATGCTGGCATGGATGATTACATTGCAAAGCCCGTGCAGAAAGGAGAGCTGGCCAAGGTTCTGAAGAGGTACTCCCTGGAAGCGCAGTAGTGAGGGGCAGAGGTACGAATTATCTGTACCCTGCCAGCCCATTTTTCGCTAGGCTTCTGGCACCATGTAGTATTTTTATAAACACCATCCTGACCCTTAATTCAATTTCACTCCAAGTTATATTGTCGGGATGACATTTTCGCACGTTTTTTATGCAGAAGCCTCATCTATCTGCTTGTAGTACGGTCTTATCCTTGATACACTGTGTTTTGATATCATTTCTTGGCCCTCTTTTGTTATTACTGAAATAAAAGACTCATCTTCTCCTTCGAGGATTCCTGTACACACATTGTCTCCGTATGACACAGTGATTTCTTTATTGAGGAGGTTTTTTAAATAAGGAGCTTTGATTCGTGGCACTTCATGCTTATTTCCTTTTGTATCTTTCACTGTTACATATCCTTCTTTCATAGTCTATTATGTGATTTTTATCTTTGTATAGGTTTGCTTTGGCATCTCAGGAGTCACTGGTGGATATGTATAGCCTGTAACCCTTCAACCCCTTTTTCACTATGCTCTGGCATTAGATAGTACATTTACAAATACCTTCTTCGACTTGAACCCCAAAGGATTATACGCGCCAGATATTATATTGTAAGTTCCACTTCCTTGGTTACATATCGGTTGATTGAGCAGATACATAGCGAAGATTACGATATATTATCTGGAGCATATCATCCAGGGGTTCTAGGTCAGAATTTTGCGGGTTATACATTCAGGCCTGAGTATCGGTAATTGCCCTTGCGAAATGTTTTGAGGTTTTCTTTCGAGTTCCGAGACATCCGAAATGCTATTTAGTTAGGAGATGGTCATGGGGCCTTCTGAATGGATACTGCAGCGGACGCTCGTACAAAAAACAGATTAGCTTTGACCTCTCGTATTTTAAGTGCAGCAGTAGTACTCATAGGTGTCCTTGTCTTCCTTGGATGGGTACTGAACATACCTTTTCTCATAAGTGGTGTTCCAGGCCTGGAAGGAATGAAGGCCAATGCAGCCCTTGCTTTCATCTTATGCGGTCTGTCTTTGTGGCTGAAAAATGGAGGTGACATCAAAGGTAGATCTGCCAGCATGGCATTGGCGATGTTCGTTGCACTCTTAGGACTGGTAACCTTAATGGAGTACCTCTTCGGGCTGGATACAGGCATTGGCCAGATTCTGATAAGAGATCTTACAGCCTCTGGAACAACTTACCCACCAGGCCAAATGGTGCCCATTGCCGCCCTTAACTTCGTGGTCCTGGGGCTATCTCTACTGCTGATGGACTTCCGTACCAGGACTGCACAGTTATTAGCCCTGATGGGAGGATTGATCGGTCTGCTGGAGGTCATCAGCTTCTCATTTTATGATGTCCGGGTTGTATATGGATTTCTTACCTACACTCAGATGCCCCTGATAACCGCCCTTTGCTTCATAATCCTAAGCGCTGGAATTCTCTCTTCTCAATCCGACCGTGGATTTATGGCCGCGTTTGCCAGTGATGGTCCTGGTGGGCTGACTATGCGCCGCTTATTTTTCCCACTGAGCGGCTTTCTGATGCTTTTGGGGTGGTTGGGACTGGCCGGCGAGAAAGCAGGACTCTACGAGTCCACCTTTGGCCATGCCTATGTCGTGGTGGCCTTTATGGCCGTCCTCTTAGGCGTGCTCTGGTTTAACGCAACCTCTCTGGACCGGGTAGAGCTGAATCGAAGGGCAGCCGAGGATCGCATTATCCATTTGAACGGCGTTTTGGGCGCACTGAGAAACGTAAATCAGCTGATAGTGAGAGAGCACGATACCCAGGTTATGATGGAACAGTCATGCGAGATCCTGCTCCAGGCAAGAGACTATCGTATGGTCTGGATTGGACTGGTTAAGGAGGATACTAAGAAAATCTCACCCTTTGCCAAGGCAGGGGCTGGGACGGACCGCATCATGGATCTCCACATAACCTGCGATGAAGATGAGAACTGCCACTGTCCCTCCTGCACGGCGGTGCGTACCCTTAGACCTGCTGTCTGCAGCGATATGATCTCAGATAAACACCCGGGAAAAGATATCGGATTGGCAAGAGGTTTCAAGTCATCCATCGCCGTGCCAATGATCTTCAGGGAAAGGGTCCTAGGAGTGCTCAATGTTTACTCAGACCAACTTCAGGCCTTCGACGATGAAGAGATCTCTCTCCTGAAAGAGCTCGCTGGCGACCTGGCATATGCTCTGCAGAGCACGGAGGAAGAGACCAGACGAAAGCATGCAGAAGAGGCTTTGCAGGCAAAGGAATTACGGTACAGGTCACTTGTTGAAAATGCGTCTCTGGGCATCATTTCGATTGATTTCTCCGGGCGCATCACAGAGTTTAACCCCAAAATCCTGGAATTAATTGGGTCCCCCTCGCCGGAATTCACGCGCTCAATTAACCTTCTGACATTCCCTCCTCTGGTCCAGGCCAATATATCTGATGATATCCAGCAATGCCTGGAGACCGGGCAAATGGTAGTGAGCGAGCGCCACTATGATTCTCACTGGCAAAAAGATACCATATTGCGGTACCATATAGCCCCAATTCATGACCTTAATCAGAATATCGTTGGTGCCCAGGGTATTATAGAGGACATTACTGAGCGCAAGCGAGCAGAGAACCTCCTGGCTCAGGAAAAGGCTCTTCTGCGCTGCGTAATAGACTCCATACCTGACCTCATATTCTTTAAAGACCCAAACAGCGTCTATCTCGGCTGCAACAGGGCCTTCGAAGAATATGCTGGACGCCCTGAAAGAGAGCAGATAGGCAAGACCGATTTTGATTTCTTTGATATAAAAACCGCAGAGTTCTTCCGAGAAAATGACCGTTTGATGCTGGAGGCTGGAGAGTCGCGTCACAACGAGGAATGGGTTACCTACCCAGATGGTAGAAGGGCACTGCTTGATACCCTTAAGACTCCGTTCTATGGTCCAAATGGAGAAAACCTGGGTCTTGTAGGCGTCAGTCGTGACATTACTGAGCATAGGCAGGCTGAGAAAGCGCTACGAGACTCAGAGAGCAAGCTGGCAGCTATTATTGAGTTCCTCCCAGATGCGACCTTAGTCATTGATCTTGACGGAAAGGTGGTCGCCTGGAACCGTGCCATAGAGGAAATGACTGGGGTCAGCAGGGACAGTATGATCGGGCAGGGAGACCTTGCCTACACAGTCCCCTTCTATGGCGAGCGAAGGGGGCATTTGCTAGATCTCATAGATATGGACGATGAGGATATTGCTTCCAAGTATCAATATGTACAGAAAAAGGGAAACACCCTCTATGCTGAAACATATACTCCTGCATTGAATAGTGGCAAAGGTGCTTATGTCTGGGCAACTGGAGCACCTATCTTCGATAATAAGGGTAACCGCATAGGCGCCATAGAATCCATCCGCGACATTACAGAACGCAAAAGAGCAGAAAAGATTCTACAAGAGCAATTGAATTTCCTGCAGCAGCTGATAGATGCCATCCCTAACCCAATCTTTTACAAAGATACCAAGGGCGTCAACCTGGGCTGCAACAAAGCCTTTGAGACTCTTATAGGATTCCCCAAAGATAAGATCGTGGGACAGACCGTCTACGGACTATACCCCAAAGACCTGGCCGATATATATTACGAGACAGATAACAAACTCTTCCAGAAACCCGGAGTACAGGTGTATGAGACTGCGATAGCTCATGCGGATGGAAGCAGGCGCGATGTTATGTTCAGCAAAGCCACGTACTTCGATACTGAAGGCCACCTGGCTGGCCTCGTGGGCGTCATTCTGGATATAACTGAAAGGAAGCATATGGAGAATACCATCAGGGAGTCACAGCGGCGTCTTGCAGATATAATCAACTTCCTGCCCGATTCCACTTTTGTCATAGATAAGGAAGGCAAGGTCATAGCCTGGAATCGTGCTATAGAGGCTTTGACTGGTATCAAGGCTGAGGAGATGCTTGGCAAGGGGAACTATGAACACTCTCTGCCGTTCTATGGCCAGAGAAGGCCGATTTTAATTGATCTGGTGCTCAGGCCTCAAAATGAAGTTGAGCAAGAATATTCCAACCTCAAGAGAGAAGATGACGCCATGGTTGGCGAGGCTTATATGCCCATGTTAGGTGGTGGGCAGGTCTACCTATTGGGCGTAGCTTCTGCACTATATGATTCTCAGGGAAATATCGTTGGAGCTATCGAGTCTATCAAGGATATCACTGAAAGAAAGCGCTCTGAGGAGATTCTGAAGGCATCGCTTCAGGAGAAAGAGGTACTCTTAAAAGAGATTCACCACCGAGTCAAGAACAACCTCCAGATCGTCTCCAGCCTCCTCAGACTCCAGTCAAGGAAGATCCAGGATAAAGAGACTGCAGACGCTTTCAGGGATAGTCAGAACCGCATAAAATCCATGGCCCTGGTGCATGAGACGCTTTACAGATCTGAAGATCTGTCCAAGGTATATCTCAATGAGTACATAAACAAACTCACCATTGATCTGATCAGGTCTTTTGAGTCTGGAAAGAAGGTGAAGTTCTATCCCGAACTTGAAGAGGTCTTCCTGAGCATCGATAAAGCCATACCATTTGGGCTGATCCTCAACGAGCTGATCACTAACTGCTTGAAGCACGCTTTTCCTGCAGAGAGACAGGGAGAGATTTATGTGGGCCTGAACTCAGATGGTCATAGTCTCACTTTGACAGTCAGAGATAATGGGATTGGAATGCCTGAAGATATAGATCTCAATAATCTGAGCTCCCTGGGGTTGATTCTGGTTCAAAGTCTAGTAAAGCAGCTCAAGGGCACACTAGTGCAGTTAGGCTTAAATAACTATACATTTATGCTGTAAGCGGTTTACCTTGATATGTCCATTTATAGGGCTTTGCCATAGTCTGATTGAAGTATCTTGTAAAACCAAGAACTTTATTTT
>Ga0074195_1001406_pt1 | contig 34274 bp, 27 predicted proteins | sample EPASupsiteHSE623_FD_64525 | JGI IMG/M metagenome (GOLD analysis project Ga0074195, IMG submission 64525) | Bioremediated contaminated groundwater from EPA Superfund site, New Mexico - Sample HSE6-23 | ecosystem: Environmental > Aquatic > Deep subsurface > Groundwater > Contaminated ... | reverse complement strand
AATTCGTCATCCCGTCGAGAAAATGTCGCAAGCAACAGCGCCCTTACGACAAGGCTCTCTATGAGGCCAGACACTTGATTGAAAATTTTTTCTGCCGTCTTAAACAGTACCGTGCCATAGCGACGCGCTATGACAAAACGGCTCGAAATTTTCTCGCAGCTATCCATCTCGCCGCCACCGTCATTTGGCTTAATTGAGGACACGCCCTAGCGTTTGAAATCATTGAAGCGGGGCGTAAGGTTTTCCGAGGATGGCAAAAAAAGGTCGGACAAATTGACCACGAGGGTTGGATCGGAGTTACGGTGATTACCGGGATCCACCGAGACCATCCGTTGAACTACCGGGTGGCCATAGGTGTTGATGAGCAGTACATGCGCAGACAGATGTCTAGAAAGATGCGACTCATGGCTATGGTGTACAGGATGCAGGACATGACACCATCGTCAAGTCACAATTTGGATATCTTACTCGACTTATACTCGCGATCCGGTCGAGTCATCCTCTTGCCGGGGCAGTTCAATACGTTGCAGCCAGGCATGTTGATGGACGAAGAAAATTATAGGCTGCGGATTGAACTGTCGCGTCTTACGGTGGTGCCAGCGTGGCAGATTGATGCTAACTCGTCGCTCATCGCCGCTACGCAGGGCATCGAGGATCCGCTCATCCCACCCAACGTCACGGCCCCGCCATTTGCAGAAGTTCTGCGGCGGCTCAACGAGAGGAAGCCGCGCCGAGGATCGTGACCCAATTGCCCAACTTCATTAACAAAATAAATCTATTGATTCTTAGTCAGCTGACACCAACCGTCATTCCGGGTTGGCAATTTCCCGAAACTGAGATCGCGACAGTCGTAATCAGGGCTGGGTGGCGAGCTTGCTTCGTCCCTTCAGGGGAATCTACAGGGCCTTGGCTTATGGGGGCTCTGCCGGGGGGAAGGTCCCCAAGGCGCTTTCGACATAGTTGAGTGGGTAGTCCCCAATATATCGCACGGGTGCCTGAGCTCCGACCTGTGGGGGAATCAACCTTGTCTCCCACGACTTGGCACGGCCTGCGGGAACCTGTGTCCTGGGCTGACCACTTGAAATCCCATTCCGAACCGGCTGCCCCCGGCGAAACGGGCCGTGTCTTTTCTACCGATTCTTACTGATTTCGATCTTATCTGTGGGGGATAGTGTGGGGGAAAGAAAAAGGGCTTACGAAGTTTCCTTCGTAAGCCCTTGAACTTTCTGGTTGCGGGGGTGGGATTTGAACCCACGATCTTCGGGTTATGAGCCCGATGAGCTACCGGTCTGCTCCACCCCGCGTCAGGAGAATTGCTTCTATGCCCGCGCCCCCTTCCCGTCAAGCAGAAAATATGAAAAAAGGAAAATTGTTTTGGGGTGATTTTGATATGGCTTGTAATATTAGAGTGTTGAGGAAAGCGTGGGACATTATTATCTCGCCATTGCCGGGGGCGGCCTTTTGGCCGCTTCCCTGGTTGTCAAAAAAAAGGCAGTATGGGCCGCCTTGGCCGGGGGCGCCGTCTTGACGGTTCTCGCCGTGCAGGAGTCCGACCCCACGTTGGCCCTGGGCGTCTTCGCCCTCGTCGCGACGGTGTTGTGCAGGCCGTCGTCGGCAAAGTTCCCCAGAGGGAATGCCGTGCCCCGGCAAACAGCCGGAATGTCCCCCGCTGCCTCCCCGGAATCGTCCTTGACGAAAGGGGGGAAGACGGGTACCTAAAAACGTTCACCACAATTATTTTGGAGATTATGCATGAGCAAGAAGACATACCAGCCCAGCAAGATTCGCAGAAAACGTACGCACGGCTTCCTGGTGCGTTCCAGAACCAAAAACGGACAGGCCATACTGCGCCGCCGTCGGGCCAAGGGTCGCAAACGCCTGGCTGCCTAGGTTTCCCCCCGGCGCACAGACTCCGGACACAAAGGGAGTTCGCGGCCTGCTTCGAAGCGGGCCGCCGCTATCACGGCAAGAGTTTCCTTTTGTTCGTCCTGCCGCGCCAGGACCGGAATGATCTTTGGCGACTCGGCATGGCCATCAGCAAAAAGGTGGGCAATGCCGTTGTCCGCAACCGCGTCAAGCGGGTCGTGCGCGAGTGCTTCCGGCTCAGTGCGCCTCGGTCTGTTTCCGGCCTGGATATCGTGGTTGTTGCCAAGAAAAGCCTCGATCCCGGCCTCCTGACCCTGGGGCTGGCCTGCCGCGACCTGTGCCCCCTCCTGGAACGGATGGCAAAAGACTTCGATCGCCTGCCGCGACCGGGGAGCCTGACTTCATGCGAAGCGCCGTCATCTGGGTCATAACCCTCTATCGGCTCGCCATTTCGCCACTGAAGCCGCCTTGCTGCCGCTTCACGCCCACCTGTTCCGAGTATGCCATGGAGGCGGTGGAGCGTTTCGGTGTGCTGCGGGGCGGCCTTTTGACCGTGTGGCGGCTCCTGCGCTGTCATCCCTTCGCTTGCGGCGGCTGGGACCCCGTACCTCTTGCACCCTGGCCGCGCCCGAGGGCGCCTCGCGAAGCGTCCGAAAGCCGACGCATCCACTTTTATCGACGGGATTTGAAGGACAATGGAAAACAAGCGCGTTATCCTGGCCGTGGTTCTCTCCCTTGCCGTCCTGGTCGGCTGGAACTTCCTGTTCCCGGCCAAAACACCGGCCCCTAAGACCGACGCCCCGGCCGGGCAGGCCGCCACTGCGGCGCAACCTGCGCCGGCGGCGCCCAAGGCCGAGACGTTGCCGGCCTTTGCCCCCACCCCGGGCAGGAAGGTGACCGTGGACACGCCGCTGTACCGGGCGGTTTTCAACGCCTCCGGCGGCGTCCTCGAACAGTTTTCCCTCAAACAGTACCATCAGGCCATCACGCCCGGCTCCCTGCCGGTCGATCTGGTCAACGACAAGGCCAAAGTCAAGGCCCCCCTCGGTCTCATTCTCAACGGTTCTCCCACTTGGCAAAACATCGACTGGGCCCTGGAAGGCGGCGACCTGTCGCTGCGGGAAGGCGCTGCCGGCTCCATCGTCTTCACCGGCCGCATGGGCGATATCGTCATCAAGCGGTCCATGACGTTTTCCGGCGACAGCTACCTCATTGACGAAAAGCTGGCTCTGTCCAACAACAGCGGCGTGCCGGTCCGCAGCCGCCTGTCCATGACTGTGGCCGCCGACCGCCTCTCGGCCGAGGGCGACAGCTACAACCCCACTCAGGCCGCCTTCTACGACACGTCCGGGCTGGAGCTCTTCAGCAACGAAAAGAAGCTTGCCGAGGGCGTTGCCGACGAAAAGGTCGTCAAATGGGGCTCCGTCATGAGCAACTACTTTCTCATCGGCGTCATTCCGTCGATCGAGGAACTGCACGGCAAGGCCAAGATCGAGGACGGCATCTTCCGGGTGGCCGTGGACAAGGACGGCATAGAGATCCCTGTCGGCGGCCGTTCCGACCTGGACATCTCCTATTACCTCGGCCCCAAGGCCCCCGGGTATCTGTCCATGGCCCCGGGCAACCTGTCCGCCGCCATCGATTACGGCTGGTTCGACTTCATCGCCAAGCCGCTGCTCAAACTCCTGCACTTTTTCTATGACTACGTCGGCAACTACGGCGTGGCCATTATCCTGCTGACGATCCTCATCAAGGCCATCTTCTGGCCCTTGTCGCATAAGAGCTACAAGTCCATGGAGCAGATGAAAAGGCTCCAGCCTTTGCTTACCCAGTTGCGGGAGAAGTATAAGGACGACCGCCAGAAGATGAATGAGGAGATGATGCAGCTGTATAAGACCTATAAGGTCAATCCGGCCGGAGGATGTCTGCCCATGGTCGTGCAGATTCCGGTGTTCTTCGGATTGTACCAGGCTTTGCTGCATTCCATTGAACTCAGGCACGCGGCCTTCATCACGCATCTGCCGTTCACCAACATGATCTGGCTCGCGGACCTCTCGGCCAAGGACCCGTTCTACATCACCCCTCTTATCATGGGCGCGACCATGTTCCTCCAGCAGAAAATGACGCCGGCCCCGGGTGATCCCACCCAGGCCAAGGTCATGCTGCTCATGCCCGTGATCTTCACCTTCATGTTCCTTAACTTCCCTTCCGGACTGGTCGTCTATTGGCTGGTCAACAACGTCATTTCCATCGCCCAGCAATGGTGGATGCTCAGAAACAAGTCCTGACGCCTTTCGTCGGAGAGCAGCGCCATGTTGGTGCCCACAGGAAGTGCAATCAAGGAGCGACTATGAGCGAATTTCGGACCTTTAACGGCAAGACCGTCGACGAGGCCATGGAGGAGGCATGCCGCCACTTCGGCGCGGCCCGCGAAAAGCTGGAGGTGGAAATCCTCTCCGGCGGCTCCTCCGGCATTTTTGGCCTTGTCGGCAAGAAAAAGGCCCAGGTTCGGGCCCGGCTTCGCGAGGAAGTCAATCTGCTGCAGGACATGGCCGGCCAGGGAAAACGCGAAGCCGCCCCCCGGCCCCCGCGCCAGCCCCGGCCTGTCGCTCCGGTCGAACCCGCCAGCCCCGAACCCGCCGCCCCGGTCGAGACGGCCACGGCAGAACCTGCCCCTGCGGCCCCCCGGTCCCGGCCGGAACCGGCCCAGAAGCCGGCCCCTGCGGAAAAGCCCGTTGCTGCCGCCCCTGTGCGGGCCGCAGCCCCGGAGGATGACGACGACCACGACGACGCCTTCGACGATGCGGACGTTGCTGCCGCCCCTGGCCGGGCCCGCGATCGTGAAGGCCGGGCCCCGCGCGAGGAGCGCCGGGCCGCTCCGGAAACGCCGCCCCAGCCCATGACCCCGGAACTCGAAGCCATTGTGCGCGAAGTCATGGACCAGATGCTCGACGGCATCCTCGGCCAGATTCCCGAATATGAGATATCCGGGCATAGCGAGCGCGTTTCCGTGCTCATCTTTGACGAGGAGAATTCGGGGCTGCTCATCGGCCGCGAAGGCCAGACCCTGTCGGCCATCCAGTACCTCGTCAACCGCATCGTCATCCGTCGCCACGGCAACCCGGTGAAGGTGCAGATCAACACCGGCGAATACCGCGAGCGCCAGGACGACAACCTGCGCAAGATGGCCATTTTCCTGGCCGACAAGGCCAAGACCCTGGGCCGTCCCCAGTCCACCAAGCCACTGTCTTCCTACCATCGCCGGGTTGTGCATCTGGCCTTGCAGGAAGACGAGTCCATTTCCACCCGCTCCAAGGGCGAGGGGCCGCTCAAGCGCGTGCTCATCGTGCCGCGCGGCGGGCGGGGCGAGCCCCAGGGCAACCAGCAGCGCTCCTGACAGCGCCGGCTGCCGCGCTTGCCGACGCCTGCCACGAGGCGGCACGGGAAACCGGGCCGCCTTTTGTTTTGGCCGGGTGGGCGGCCGCAGGTCGGGGGAGCAGGGTCGACGCTGGGGCCGATTTTGTTTACATGTCTGCCCTTTCCACACAGTCTTGAGGAGTCGACAATGCGCGATGCATCGTTTCGGGCCGATATCCTGTGTCTGGTGACGGCCCTTATCTGGGGACTGGCCTTTGTGGCCCAACGGGTGGGCATGGAGCACATGGGGCCGATGGCCTTTAACGGCATCCGCTTCGCCCTGGGCGCGGCAGCGCTTGCGCCGTTGGCCGTCCGGTCCATGCGTTATCCGCCGCCGGCCCCGTTTCTGGCCGGCGGCACGGCCGGATTTCCCTGGCTGGGCGGGGCGGCCGCCGGTTTGGTGCTGTTTGCCGGGGCCACCTTGCAGCAGGTGGGGCTCAAGTACACCACAGCCGGCAAAGCCGGGTTCATCACCGGGCTGTACGTGGTGCTGGTGCCGCTTTTGGGCCTGTTTTTCCGGCAGCGGCCGGCGCGCGGCGACGTGGCCGGCGCGGTGGCCGCTGCGGTCGGCCTGTATTTTCTGTCCGTGACCGAGGAATTCACCCTGGCCCCGGGAGACGGACTGGAGCTTTTGGGGGCCATCTTCTGGGCCGGCCACGTCCTGCTCATCGGCTGGCTGTCGCCGCGCACCCGGGCCTTGCCGCTGGCCGTGGCCCAGTATGTCGTGTGTTCCGTGCTGAGTCTGGCCTGCGCCGTTGTTTTCGAGGAGGTGACCCTGGCCGGCATCCGGGGGGCGGCTCTGCCGATTCTCTACGGCGGCCTGCTGTCGGTGGGGCTGGCCTATACGCTCCAGGTGGTGGCCCAGCGCGACGCCAAGCCCACCCATGCGGCGATACTGCTGAGTTTCGAATGCGTTTTTGCGGCCGTTGGCGGTGCGTTGGTCCTTGGCGAGAGCCTTGGGGGACGGGGCCTTTTCGGCTGCGCCCTGATGTTTGGCGGCGTGCTGCTCTCCCAGTTGTGGCCGCGGGCTGCCGTGAAGGCCTGAGCCCGGCTGTCCGCATCCCGCCTATATCCCCAACGTTTCGGCCTTGTTCCATCCCGGCACGGCGCTTCAGGGGCCGGCCACGAAAAAGCCCGGTCAGGCCTTGGCCTGACCGGGCTTTTATCATGCCGAGCCGCCGGGCGGGCCTACTGGCAGAGCTTTTCCTTCTTGGCGCTTTCCAGCAGCTCGCAGTCGCCAAGGGTGCAGGCCTTCTGGTAGTCCTGGCACATGGGGCCGTACTGTTTGAGGTGCAGATAGGTGAAACCGCGCCCCTTGTAGTAGTCGGCCTCGCTTGGGCCAAAGCCGATGGCCTTGTTGAAGTCCTCGATGGCCTGGGGATAGCGGCCCGACCGGGTGCGGCTTAAGCCCCGCATGGAATAGGCCAGGGCAAAGTTGGGGTTCTTCTCGATGGCCTTGGTGTAGTCGTCGATGGCCTTGGGATACTGCTTCATGTAGTAGTTGGCATGGCCCCGGCTGGCATAGAAGTCCGCCCGGTTGGAATTGAGCTTGATGGCCTTGTCAAAGCTCTCCACGGCCTTTTGAAACTTGTTTTGCTTGCCGAATTCGATGCCCTTCTCAAAAAAGCCCTCGGCCTCGGCGGTTTCATGGCTTTCCGGCAGGGCCGGGGCGGCCTCGGCCGGTTCGGCGGCCCGGACGGGGGCCTTGGCCGGAGCCGGACGTTCGGGCGCGGTTTCGGGTTCGGCAGCGGGCAGGGGCTCGTCAACGGCCGCGGCCGGCCTGGGGGCTGCGGCCGGCACAACCAGCTTCTGGCCCGAGCGCAGCTTTTTGCCCATGTCCGGATTGAGCCGGGCCAGTTCCTTGACGCTGATGTGGTGCTTGCGGGCCACCGAATCCGGGGTGTCGCGCTTGTGGGCGGTATAGGTCGTGGTGTGTTCTTCCTGGGGCGCGGGTTTTTTGTCGGCCTTGGGAGACGGTTTGTCTGCCGGTTCCGGTTTCGAAGCCGCCGCCGGCGCGCCGCCGGGCAGGGAGATCTCCTGGCCGACCTTCATGCGGCTGGCGTTGAGCCCCTTGTTGGCCTTGAGGAGATCGTCCACGCTCACGCCATGTTTGGCGGCGATGGAACCCGGGGTGTCGCCTTTTTTCACGGTATAGCCGGCAGAGGATTTTGCCGGCGGCGCATGGCGCTCTTTGTCGCGATCCCTGGCTTCGGCCGCGCGTTCCTTGGCCGAAGGCTCCCGGGTTGCAGGTCCCGCCTTCTGGTGTCCCGCGCCCTTTTCCGATGGTTTTTCACTCTGCTTTTTATCGGCCTTGCCTGCGGGGCTGCCGGGGATGGCCAGGGTGTCGCCCACGCCCATCTTGTTGGGCTTGAGCCCCTTGTTGGCTTTGAGAAGCTCGTCGACGCTGATGCCGTGTTTCTTGGCGATGGCCTGGGGCGTGTCCCCGGCCTGGACGGTATACGCGGCGACGGGGGAGGGCAGGAAAACGGCGGCAAGGCCTAGACAGACCAGGGCGGAAACGAAGCGAGACAATCGAGGCATATCACCACCTTGCTGTGTCGGGTTCTGATCAGGACCGGTTAGCGGGCACGAGTTTGAAGAAACTTGTTTAGACTACCTCGGCGCAAGGGGCAATGCTTTTCCAAATTCGAAAGATTACAGCAAGATGAAATATTTGTTCATGTTCGGCCGGCTTTACGGGGGTCGGAAACGATGCTATTTTGAAAAGACGAGTATGCATTCTGTTTTCTGACGTATTTTAACCGGTTGCCGGGTCTGTCCTGCATGGGAAAACGCCGTTACGGCCTGTCGGTCATCACCTATACCTACGAGGACCATGAACTGGCCGCCGGCTTGCTGGCGTCCCTGGCGGACTGGGATTTCGAGCCGCAGGAAGTCGTCGTGGTCGACGACGGTTCGCGGACGCCCTTTGTCCCGCCGCCCTGTCGTCCTCCGGTGCGCCTTGTCCGGCTTGCGGCCAACCAGGGGCCGGCCCAGGCCAAGGTGGCCGGACTTGGGGCGGCTGCCGGCCGCTACCTGCTGTCTCTCGATGCCGACATCCGGTTGCCGTCGGACTGGGCCACGCGGCTTTTGCCCCTGGCCGCCCGCCCGGAAATCGGGATCGTGGGGTCGCCTATCCTGACGGAGGCCGGCACGGGCCTTCTGGCCGAGTATCAACGCCTGTACTTCAGCCACATGGCAGGGGTTGGCGGCGATCCGAAGATCGTGCCGGCCGGGGTGTGGCTGTTGCGGCGCGAGGTCTGGCAGCGCCACGGGTTTGCCGAATACCGCCAGCGGCTTCATGAAGACGATTATTTCAGCGCCAAGCTGCGGGCCTGCGGCCTGGGCCTTTGCATCGCCCCCGAGCCCGCCGCCCGGCAGATCCGGCGGTTGTCGCGCCGCACCATGGTGCGCCGGGGCTTCACCTGGCAGGGCAGGGAGTATTGCGCCGTTGCCAGGACCAGTCCCATTGACGCGGTCAACGCCTTTCTGGTGGCCATGCAGAGGCGCATCAGCCGCCATTTCGCGGTGGATTCCCGTTTTCTCTATTACGACTACCTCTATATGGGCTACGCCCTGGCCGTGCTGGCCCGGGAAGGCGGCTATCCCGGGCCGGTCGTTGCCGCCCTGGCCGCCCGGTTGGCCTGGGATCTGCCGGAAGAGGGTCTGGCCGGGACGTTTGGCGCGGATATGGCCGCGTTGGGCGTCGAGGCTGTGCCGGCCGGACCGCATCCGCTGGTGGCTGCCGTGCGCCGGGGCGTGCGTTCCGTCCTGCCGCCGGCGGCCGACGAGGCGCTGCGGCAGGCCATGCCCTGCCTGCTTGAGGAAGACGGCCGGCAGGATTGGCATTTCTCTTTTTATGACGCGTAATGCCAAAGTTTGAACACAACGTCGGTTGTGTTCAAAAAACATATGAGTATAGCAATATTGCAGGGCTCATGGCAGTTTCGCTTTTGAAGTAGAACTGGAATAAGTCCTGCCCGCGCCCGGGGGGGCGCCCTGCCCGGGCGGCGCGTCGTCCCCTCCGGGTCCGGTCAGACGGCTTTCGGCGTGAAAAAACGCAGGCGCAGCGCGTTGGTCACCACGGCAAACGAGCTGAGGGCCATGGCCGTTCCGGCGATCATCGGGTTAAGCGTCGGGCCGCCGAAGATGTGCAGCACCCCGGCCGCCACCGGGATGCCGATGGTGTTGAAGGCAAAGGCCCAGAACAGGTTTTGCCTGATGTTGCCGATGACGGCCCGGGACAGGGCCAGGGCGGCCGGCACGCCGCGCAGGTCGTTTCGCATGAGCACCACGTCGCAGGATTCGACGGCCACGTCGATGCCCGAACCCATGGCCACGCCGAGATCGGCGGCGGCCAGGGCCGGGGCGTCGTTGATGCCGTCGCCGATCATGGCCGTCTTGCGGCCGGCGGCCATGAGCCGGCCCACCTCCTCGGCCTTGCGCTCGGGCAGCACCCGGGCCGCCACCTCGGTGATGCCGAGTTTCCGGGCCACGGCCCGGGCCGTGCGTTCGTCGTCGCCGGTCAGCATGGCCACGCCAATGCCCTCGGCCGTCAGGGCCGCGACGACCGCGGCGGCTTCGGGCCGGGGCGTGTCGGCCACGGCCAGGACGCCGGCCGCCCGGCCGTCCACGGCCACGCGCACGGCGGTCTTGCCGGCGTCGGCCAGGGCCGCGTCGGCCGCATCGGCCGCGCTGTCCGGGGCGACGCCCTGTTCGGCCAGATAGGCGGCCGTGCCGACCAGCACCGCGCGGCCGTCGATGGAGGCGGCCACGCCCCGGCCGGCAGCGGCCTGGAAGCGCTCAGGATCGGGCAGGGCCAGGCCCCGGCTCCTGGCCGCCCCGGCAATGGCCTTGCCCAGCGGATGTTCGGAGCGGGCCTCGGCCGCCGCCGCCAGGGCGAGCAGGGCGTCGGGGTCGAAGCCGGGGGCCGGGACGACGTCGGTCAGCTCGGGTTTGCCGTGGGTCAGCGTGCCGGTCTTGTCAAAAACCACCATGCCGATGTCTCCGGCGGTCTGCAGGGCCGCGCCGGATTTGACCAGGATGCCGAGCCTTGCCCCCCGGCCCGTGCCGACCATGATGGAGGTGGGCACGGCCAGCCCCATGGCGCAGGGGCAGGCGATGACCATGACGGCCACAAAGATCCGCAGGGAAAAGGAAAATTCGGCCCCGCCGAGGAAATGCCAGGCCAGCCCGGCCACAAGGGCCACGGCCATGACGACAGGCACGAAGTAAAAGCTCACGGTGTCGGCCAGATTGGCGATGGGGGCCTTGGAGCCCTGGGCCTGGCGCACAAGGTCCACGATGCGGGCCAGGGTGGTGTCCTCGCCGACCCGGGTGGCCCGCACGACAATGGCCCCGGTGGTGTTCTGGGTGCCGCCGGTGACGGCGTCGCCGGTTTTCTTGGCCACGGGCATGGCTTCGCCGGTGAGCATGGCTTCGTCGAGGCGGGTTTCGCCGGAGACCACCTCGCCGTCCACGGGCACCCGTTCGCCGGGCCGCACGAGCAGCGTGTCGCCGGGTTCGACCTCGTCCAGGGGCACGGTCTCCTCGATGCCGCCCCGCACCAGGGTGGCCGTGTCCGGGGTCAGCCGCATCAGGGCCGCGATGGCCCCGGAGGTTTTGTACTTGGCCGAGGCTTCCAGATATTTGCCGAGGCTGATCATGGCCAGCAGCACGCCGGCGGATTCGAAATAGAGGTCCATGGCCCGGGCGGCCGGGTCCGACCCGAGCAGGATCAGGACGAGGTTGGCCAGGCTGTAGGCCAGGGCCGCCCCGGTGCCCACGGCCACGAGGCTGTCCATGTTGGGGCCGCCGCGCAACAGGGCCGGGATGCCGTCGAGGTAAAACCGCCGGCCGGTCCAGACGATGGGCGCCGTCAGGACGAGCTGGGCCAGGGCGAAGGCGGCGGGCGAGGCGTCGGGATGCAGGAAATGGGGCAGGGGCAGCCCCAGCATATGGCCCATGGACAGGATGAGCAGCACGCCGCCCAGGCCCAGGGCCGGAATGAGCTCCCGGCGTTTGCGGGCCAGTTCGTCCCGGATTTCCTGCTGGCGGGCGGCGAAACGGTCGCCCGAGGCGGCGACGGGGGTCGCGCCGAAGCCCAGGTCGGCGATGGCCTGGCGCAGGGCCCGGCGCGACAGCACGGCCGGGTCGAAGGTGAACCGGCCCGTCTCGCCGGCCAGATTGACGTCGGCGGCGATCATGCCGGGCAGCTTGCGGGTCACGCGTTCGATGCGCGAGGAGCAGGCGGCGCAGTGCATGCCCGTTATCGCCAGCTCCAGGCTGGCGTGTTCGGGCGGCGGCGGGCCCAGGGAGAATCCCAGGTCGGCCACCCGCGCGCCAATGGCGTCGAGATTTGTGCTGCCGGCGTCAAAGCTGACCCGCATGGAGGCGTCGGCCAGATTGACGGCGACTTCGGAAATGCCGGGCATGGCCGCCAAGACGCGTTCGATGCGGGTGGAGCAGGCGGCGCAGTGCATGCCGGAAACCGGGACCTGGACGGAGCGCAACATCTTGTTGTCCATGGCCCATGATAATCCTCCATCCGTAAATCGCAACCCCGCCTCATCGAAACAACGTCCGAGGCTGGCAATTGGCGACGGGGAAGGGTAAACAGGAGACAGGTCATACGGCAAAGGAGTCCGGAACATGCAGGCCGACCCCTTGGCTTCCTTCTGGGAAGCGAACAGTTGCGAGCCGAACCGCTGGGACCGGCTTCGCGATATCTTTGAAAAGTTGCGGATTGTGCTGGAAGTGCCCGGCATGTGCCCTGGCGGGGCCGACGATTTGCTGGAACAACTGGAGCTGCGTCTTGACGAGGCGGCAGCCCTTTTTCCGGAATCGGACTGGCTTTTGGCCGGGCTGGACGGCCCCGAAGCCGTGGAGCGGTATTGCGGCAACCATGTGGGGATGATGCTCGGGGTGCTGGCCGGCGTGGCGGAGGCCCTGGCCCGGCAGCGGGCCCGGGAGCCTGCCGCCGCGGACCGTGGGGAGAGCGGGGGCGGGGCATGAAAAAAGGGGCCATGCCTGCGCATAACCCCTTGGGTGTTCTGGTCGGGATGAGAGGATTCGAACCTCCGGCTTCTGCGTCCCGAACGCAGCGCTCTACCAGGCTGAGCCACATCCCGTCGTGGAAGAGTGGGTTTTAGAGTATCCCGCAGACTTTGGCAAGCATAAAGTTTGTTGTCAGAATGCAAAGACTCATCTAATCATTGTGAAGGGGACGGGCCGTCCCGGGATGCCGGGAGGGGGCGTGCGGCGGCCGGTTCAAGACACGTCGTCATTTCAGGAGATATTCGTGATCAAGGTAGTGGTGGTCGACGACTCGGCCTTCATGCGAAAGGCCATCAGCACCATGTTGTCCAAAGACCCGGAAATCGAAGTCGTGGCTACGGCCCGCGACGGCGAGGAAGGCTTGGAGATGATCCGGCGCCATCAGCCGGACGTGGTCACCATGGACATCGAGATGCCCCGGATGGACGGGCTGACGGCGCTTCGCCACGTGATGATGGAAATGCCGCGCCCGGTGCTCATGGTCAGCTCCCTGACCACGGAAGGGGCCGAGGCGACGCTCAAGGCCATGGAACTCGGGGCCGTGGATTTTATTCCCAAGCAGCTTTCCAAGGTGTCGCTGGACATCGTCAAGATAGAAGACGACCTGCGGGCCAAGGTCAAACTCATCGCGCGCCGGCGCATGAGCCATCTGTCCCGTTCGCCCCTGGCCTCCCGGGCCCGGGTTCCCGCAGCGGGGACGTCCGCGTCGGCGTCGGCGGCAGCCGGGACGCCCGAGCGTCCGGCCCGTCCGGCCGCGCGGCCGGGCGGCGCCCAGGTCCGGGATCTGGTGGCCATCGGCGTGTCCACCGGCGGGCCGCCGGCGGTGCAGAAAGTGCTTTCCATCCTGCCGAAGGATTTTCCCGCCGGCATCCTCATCGCCCAGCACATGCCGGCGGCGTTCACCGGCCCTTTTGCCAAACGCCTTGACAGCGTGTGCCAGATATCGGTCAAGGAAGCCGAGGACGGCGAACGGCTGCAGCACGGCGTGGCCTACGTGGCCCCCGGCGGCAAGCATCTGCGCATCGACCAGAAGGTCAGCCGCATCGACGTCCGGGTCGTCGAGGAGCCGCGCGAGGCCCTGTACAAGCCCTCGGCCACGGTGCTCTTCGATTCGGTGGCGGCCGGCGTGGGCCGCCGCGGGCTTGGCGTCGTGCTGACCGGCATGGGCAGCGACGGGCTGGAGGGCATGAAGGCCCTCAAGGCCAGGGGCGGGCGCGCCCTGGCCCAGTCCGATTCCACCTGCGTCGTGTACGGCATGCCCAAGGCTATTGTGGACGCCGGGCTTGCCGATGAGATTGTGGACATCGACGAGATGGGCGAGGCCATCCTCCATAACCTTTACAAATGACCGTTCCCGGAAGGGCGGGCAAGGACGCGGCATGGTGGACTGCAAGGACCTTTGCCAGAGGTTGGAAAGCGACGACCCGGACGTGCTCCGGGACGCCGCCTTCGAGGCCGGCGAGAGCGGGTGCCTCGAGGCCGTTCCCTTATTGGCCAGACTGCTGTGTTCACATAACCTGGGCGTGCAGGAGGCTTCCGACCGGGCGTTGCGCAGGATCGGCGGCAAGGACGTGGTGGCGGCGGTCAAGCCGCTTTTGCGTTCCGACGACGCGCCCTCGCGAAACGCCGCCATGGACATCCTGCGGGCCGTCGGGGTCCAGGATCTCCCCACGCTGCTCGAACTGCTCCATGACGCCGACACGGACATCCGGATTTTCGCCTCGGACATCCTCGGTTCCACGGACAGCCGGCTGTCGGTGCAGCCGCTTTGCGAGGCGATGCTCAAGGACCCCGAGGTCAACGTCCGCTATCAGGCGGCCGTGAGCCTGGGGGAACTGGCCTTCAACGAGGCCTCGGCCTGCCTGGGGCAGGCCCTTGGCGACGAGGAGTGGGTCCAGTTCGCGGTCATCGAGGCCCTGGCCAAGATCCGCGACGCCTCCTCGGTCGGCATCCTGATCAAGGCCCTGGACCGCAGCACGGACCTCGTGGCCTCCATGATCGTCGACGCCCTGGGCGAGATCGGCAACATCAAGGCCGTGACCATGCTGCTCAAGCGCATGGACGCCTCGCCGGAGGTGCTGCGCAACAAGATCGTCAAGGCCGTGGTCCGCATCCTTGGCGGCAAGGCGCTCACCCTGCTGTCGTCGGCCGAGCGGGAGCGGTTTTGCCGGTACCTGCTGGCAGCCCTTGCCGACGACGAGGAAGACGTGCAGGACGCGGCGGTTTCCGGGCTCGGCTCGGTCGGCGGCGAGCCGGCGGCCGAGGCGGTCATCGCCCACGCGGCCCGGCTGGACCGGGACAGCCACCCCGAACGGTACGAGCACGCCGTCATGGCCCTGCGGGACATGGGCCTGACCACGGCCCTCGGCGAAGCCCTGCGCGGGGCGGACGATTCCCGGCGGGCGGCGGCCCTGGAGGTTCTCTCCGGCCTGCCGTGCCCGGATTGCTCGCGGCTTGTCATGGATGCCTTTGCCGTCCTGCCTCCGGCGTTCCGTCCGGCAGCGGGCAGGGCCCTGGGGGCTATCGCCGGCCCCGAGGCCGAAGACTTTTTCCTGGACAGGCTTGGCGACGACGACGAAAATCTGTTGCTTGAAGCCGTGGCCTTTCTTGGCGGCAAGCGGCGTCTGGCCGCAGCGGGAGAGCGGCTTTTCGCCCTGCTCGGCCATCCGTCCGACACGGTCAAGGAAGCCGCCCTGGACGCCTGCGTGGCCATCGGCGGCGAGGACCTCGACGCCCGGTTCCGGGTGCTGTCCCAGAGCGGCGACCCCATGAACCGGCTCATGGCGGTGTACGCCCTGGGCAAGATGGGCATTCGCGATCACCTGGACATCATCAAGGCGGGGCTGTCCGACGAGGTCCCCGATGTCCGCAAGATCGCCCTGGACGCCCTGGCCGACGTGTGCGGCCAGCCGGAAGAGGGATTGTCCCTGATTGTCAGCCGGCTGTCCGACGAGAGCCGGGATGTCCGGCTGGCCGTGGTGGAACTGCTCAGCGGCTGCGACAGCGACAAGGTCTGTCCGCACCTGGAGCGGGCCTTGTCCGACCCCGACGACTGGGTGCGCATCCGGGCCATGGAGGCCCTGGGCCATCGCGGGGAGCGGGACGCCGCGCCAAGACTCCTGCAGCTGGCCGGGGACCCAAGCAAGCTCGTGGCGCTTCGGGCCGTGGAGACGCTTGGCGAGATCGGCGGGCCGGAAGCGGTTGCGGCGCTGACGGGGCTGACGTCCGGCGACGATGCGGAGCTTGTCGAAGCCGCAGAAACGGCGATCGCCAGATTGCAGGACGAGCAAGGGGAGCGCTAGTCCATGACCTCGCTTTTTTCCAAGACGATATCCCTGCGCAAGGACCTCAAGATCTCCGATGCGGAGTTCGCCCAATTGCGGGATTTCATCTACGCCCAATCCGGCATCTACGTGGCCGACAACCGCAAGTACCTGGTGGAAAACCGGCTGGCGACGCGTCTTAAGGACCTGAACCTCAAAAGTTTCGCCGAATACCACGCCTACCTGCAGTACGACGCGGGCCGGCGCCAGGAACTCAACCGGCTTTTCGAGGTCATCACCACCAACGAGACCAGCTTTTACCGCAATCCGCCCCAGCTCAAGGTCTTTCAGGACATGGTCCTCAAGGACGTGCTCGACAAGCTGAAGGCGCAGCGGCAAAAACGGTTGCGCATCTGGTCGGCCGGCTGTTCCACGGGCGAGGAACCCTACACCATCGCCGTCATCCTGCACGAGGTGCTGCGCGCGGAGATCAGTTCCTGGGACATCCGCATCACGGCCAACGACCTGTCCGAGGCCGTGCTGGCCCAGGCCCGGGAAGGGGTGTACAGCGAGTATTCGCTGCGCACCACGCCCAAGGAGATCGTGACCCGCCACTTCGTCCAGAATGGTCCCAGCTTCAAGCTCAGGCCCGAGGTGAAGCGGCTGGTGTCCTTTGGCCAGATCAACCTGAGCGATCGGGCGCAGCTCAAGCGGGTGGAGCGTTCCCACATCGTTTTTTGCCGCAATGTCATCATTTACTTCGATGACGAGATGAAGAAAAACGTGATCACCGCCTTTTACGACAACCTGCTTCCGGGAGGCCACCTGCTTATCGGCCACTCGGAATCCCTGCACAATATCTCCCGGGCGCTTCGCCCCAAGCATTATCCCGGGGCGATCATTTACAGCAAAGAGGAGTAGCGGGAGATGTCGTCACGGCAGGCCGCCTTTTCGCGGGAGGCGCAGTGGCCAAAATTCTGGCCGTAGCCAATCAGAAGGGCGGGGTGGGCAAGACCACCACGGCCTTGTCATTGGCTGCGGCGCTGGCGTTGCTGGGGCGGCGGGTCCTGGTCATGGACCTCGATCCGCATGGCTGCGCTTCGGCGCACATGGGGGTATTCCCCGAAGCGGTGACGGCTTCGGCGGCGGATGTGTTTCTGGCCGGGAACCCGGCGGACATCGCCTGGGCAGACGTGGTGCGGCGGTCGCCGCAGGGCTTGTTTGACCTGGCCCCGAGTCATACCAGACTCGCGGACCTGGAACTTGACCTCAAAGATCGCAAGGGGAAGGGAGTGCTGCTCAAGCAAGCCCTGGAATCGGGACCGGCCTACGACCACGTGCTCCTCGACTGCCCGCCGCATACCGGGGTGGTCCTGGTCAACGCGCTCGTGGCATCGGATTTGCTTATCATTCCGATCCAGACGGATTTTTTGGCGCTGCACGGCGTGCGGCATCTCTTTGACACCATGCGCGCCCTCAACCGCGTCCTGCCCCGCCCCATCGCCTACCGGGCCCTGGCCACCATGTTCGATCGCCGGGCCAAGGCGTGCATGCGGGTGCTTTCGCTTTTGCGCAGCAAGTTCGAGAACCGCATGTTCGACACCGTTATCGGCCTGGATACGAAATTTCGCGAAGCCAGCGCATCCGGGCAGGTCATCCAGGAACTGGCCCCGGAATCCCGGGGCGCTATGGAATACGCCAGACTGGCCGAGGAGGTTGTGGCCCTGTGAGTCCTTCCCTGGAACAGTATTTCGAGCAGCAGGTCCTTTTGCCCGAGCAGGGGACCGGAGCCTTCACTGCGGCGGAACGGGATTTCCTGACCCGCTATCTGGGCTCGGACTTCCAGGCCGCCCTGGCCCGGGAGGGACTGGCCCGGCCCGCCAAGGTGGAATCCGTCACAGGGGAGCTCCCCCGGGAGCCGGTCCCGCCGGCCGCCGGGGGCCGGCCCGAACCGGCCGGGGCCGCAGGCGGGCCGGATGCGGCCGACGACGCGGCGGCTTTGGCCGATGGCGACGCGGCCCTGGAAGCCTCCCTGCGCGAGGCCCGGGAGCTCAAGCTCGTCGGCTTCCAGGTGGCCGGCCAGGAACTGGCCGTGCCCATCGCCCAGGTCCAGGAGGTCATCCGGTCCGTGCCCGTGACCCGGCTGCCCACCGCCCCGCCCCATATTCTCGGCATTCTCAATCTGCGCGGCCGGGTGGTCCCGATGGTCGATCTGGCAGGCATCCTGTCCTTTTCCAGTGAACGCGGGGACAATCGCTTCATCATCGTCTGCCGCTGCCGGGAGATGCTCGTGGGACTGATGGTGGAAGCCGTCACGACCATGCATCAGGCGGCCGGGGACAGTATCGAATGGGCGGTGGAGGCCCGGGTCGGCGTTGCGTCGGAGATGGTTTCCGGCCTGCTCAAGGTTGGCGAGGGCCTGGTGAAAATACTCTCCGTTGACAGCTTGTTTCAAAAGGTTTTGAAGAGTTGAGGAGGTCGGTAGATGCCCAAGCATATCCTCATTGTGGATGACTCCAAGACTGTGCGGAACCTTGTGGCGTTTATCATGCGCAAGGAAGGTTTCAAGGTGACCGCCGCCGAGGACGGCCTGGACGGCCTGGAGCGCCTGTACACCGATCCGCAGGTGGATCTTATCATCACGGACATCAACATGCCGCGCATGGATGGCATCACGTTCATCAAAACAGTCCGCGAACAGGATGCCTACCGCGACATCCCCATTGTGGTGCTGTCCACCGAAGGCGAGGAGCGCGACATTCATGCGGGCCTTTCCATTGGCGCCAATCTGTATATGGTGAAGCCGGCCCAGCCCGAAGTCATGGTGCGAAACGTTAAGATGCTGCTGGGATAAGGCAACGATACGGTTGCCAGCCAACGCCGCGAGGTACCTTGATGAGCCAGGATTTCATGGACCCGGAACTGTTTGCCGACTTCATTGTGGAAGCGCGGGAGCACCTCGAAACCATCGAGCCCAACCTTCTCGAACTGGAGCGCAATCCCGGCAATCTAAGCCTTCTCAACGATATTTTCCGGCCCATGCATTCGCTCAAGGGGGCCTCGGGATTTCTCGGACTCAACGCCATAAACGGCCTGGCCCACAAGGCCGAGAACATCCTCGACGAATTGCGCAAGGGCAATATCGCGGTCACGCCCGAGATCATGGATGTGATCCTGCTGGCCACGGACATGCTGCGCACCATGATCGAGAACCTGGAGCAGACGGGCTCCGAGGGCGAGGTGGACACCGCGCCGGTCATCGCCCGTATCGCCGCCCAGCTCGACGGCGGCGCGCCGGCCGCGCCCCAGGCCCCGGCCGCGTGCCGGCCCGGGGATTTCCCGCCCGAGGACGAACCCGCGCCTGCCCCGGTCGCCGAACCGGCTCCGGCGGCCGAAGCCGCTGCCGGGTCCCAGCCGGCCTCCGCGCCGAAAGCCCCCAGGTTCGTGGCCGAGGATCTGCCGCCCTTCGTGGTCGAACCCTACCAGCTGACCTCCATCGGCGAAGGCCATATGGCCGATTTCCTGGAGGAGGCCCGGGAGATTATCGAGCGCCTCAATGCCGCCCTGCTCCAGTTCGAATCCACGGGGGACGGCAGATCCGAAAGCATCAACGACATTTTCCGGTATTTCCATAATCTCAAGGGCAACAGCGGCATCATCGGGCACAAGGAGTTAAACGGCCTGACCCACGAAGCCGAAACGCTCCTCAACCGGGTGCGCAAAGGCGAGATTTCCTCTTCCCCGGCCATGGTGGATCTGTTGCTGGCCGTGGTCGATCAGGTCGAAGCCCTGGTCAGCAATATCGACGGCGCCACCAGCACGGCCACGCCCCAGGACATCCGGCCCCTGGTGGCCCGCCTCAAGCAGGCCACCGAAGACGGCGTGGTCGCCGAGCCCGAAGCGCCGGCCGTCGCCGAAACGGAGGCTGCCGACACTGCCGGGGCCCGGCCGGCCGACGGCCCGCAGCCGCAACCCGGGCCCGCGCCGGGACCGGCTTCCAAACCGGCCGGCGGCGAAACGCCGCCCAAAGCCGGGGGGCAGGGCTACGATCCCGAAGACGTGGCTGTTTTCGAATCCACCATCGACCAGCAGATCACGTACATGACCCAGGCCCTGGCCGGCCTGGCCGACAACCCCGATTCCAAGGACATGGTGGACGGCCTGTTTCGGGCCCTGGTCACCATCCAGAATTCTTCCGGCTACATGGGCCTTGACAACCTCAAGACCCAGGCCGAACGCACCGCCGGGCTCGTGGATCAGGCCCGAAAATCCGGGCTGTCCTTCGACCCGTTTCTCGACATCCTGCGCCAGGAGTGCTCGATCCTGGGCGACATGCTGGCCGCCGCCCTGACGTCCCTGCGGGCCGCGCCGGCCGCGCCGGCCGCCGCAGCGGCCGCCTCCCTGCCCCAGGCGGCCGCTGCCGAGGTCCGGGAGGCCGCCCCGGAGCCGGCTCCCGCCCCGCAGCCCGAAGCCAAGCCTGCCGCTGCGGCCCAGGCCGCTGCGCCGGCCCCGAAACCGGCTCCTGAACCGCAGCCCGCGCCCAAGCCCGAAGCCAGGCCGGCTCCCAAGCCCGCGCCCAAACCCGAGCCCAAGGCCGAGGCGGCCCAGAGCAACGACGCCGCCGGCAAGCCCAAGGTCTCGGCCACCATCCGGGTGGACCACGAAAAGCTCGACCATCTGATGAACCTCATCGGCGAGCTCATCATCAACCGCAACCGTTTCGCCATGCTGGCCCGGTCCCTGGAAGAGGGCAAAAACGAAGTGAGCCACATCGGCCAGCAGCTCACCGAGACCACCTACGCCATGGCGCGCATTTCCGACGACCTGCAGGACACCATCATGAAGGTGCGCATGGTGCCGGTGTCCACGGTGTTCTCGCGCTTCCCCCGCCTCGTGCGCGACCTGTCCCGCAAGTCCGGCAAGGAAGTGAACCTCGTGACCGAAGGCGAGGAAACGGAACTCGACAAATCCGTGGTCGAGGTCATCGGCGATCCCCTGGTCCACCTGATCCGGAACTCCGTGGACCACGGCATTGAAACCGAGGCCGAACGCATCGCCGCCGGCAAGCCGCCGGTCGGCCGGGTGTCGCTGCGGGCGTATCATCGCGGCAACTCGGTGGCCATCGAGATCGAGGACGACGGCAAGGGCATCGATCCGGCCAAGATGCGCGAGGTGGCCGTCAAAAAGAACCTCATGAGCCCCGAAGAGGCCAAGGCCCTCGACGACCGCGACGCCATCGACATCATTTTCATGCCGGGCTTTTCCTCGGCCGAAAAGATCACCGACATTTCGGGCCGGGGCGTCGGCATGGACGTGGTGCGCACCAACATCAAAAACCTCAAGGGCACGGTCAGCGTGTCGAGCGAAGTGGGCAAGGGCACCAAGTTCACCCTGGCCCTGCCGCTGACCCTGGCCATCATCGACGCCCTGATGGTGGTGGTGGCCGGCCAGACCTACGCCATCCCCCTGGATTCCGTGTCCGAGACGACCAAGATCGAGGTCAAACGCATGACCGAGGTCAACAAGCGCAAGGCCGTCACCCTGCGCGGCGAGGTCCTCGGCATCGTGGAACTGGCCGAGACCCTGGAACTGCCCCCGAGCCAGGAGACCCAGGACATCGTGCCCGTGGTCATCCTCCAGGACAACGAGCGCCGGCTGGGCCTGATCGTGGACCGGCTGCTCGAACGCCAGGAAATCGTCATCAAACCCCTGGGGTCCTACCTCTCGGAATTCGACATGCGCGGCATTTCCGGGGCCACCATCATGGGCGACGGCTCCGTGGTGCTCATCCTCGATCCCCACGAGATCTACATGATGTCCACCCCGGGCAGCCGCTCGAAGTAAGCAGGAAAGACAAGGGAACCGGGGCGCCGCCCCGGACCCCGTCGGGAGGGGGTCGCCCCCTCCCGAACCCTCCCGGACGGGAAACCATGCGGCGGCTTCGCCGCGTAGGACGGCTGGCAGGGGCAGGCGGGGCGTCGTTTTTTTCTTCCCGGGGACAGGAGTCCCAGGAATTTTTCCGGGTATGATCTTTTGTGGGGGGGCCGGGGGGAATCATTCCCCCCGGCGGGTGCAGGGCAGCGCCCTGCCGGGGTCCGGGGCGGCGCCCCGGGTGTCTCCCCCCTTGACGGGCCGGGGCGATGGGCGTAAAAAACGTCAAACAGTTGCAGGAGACCTCGCCATGATCGCTACGAACCGTGACAGCCTAGCCCTTTCCCTGCTGTCTTGCGCGGTCGTAGTAGGCGTTGCCATAGCGGCGCCTTAGCGGGGAACCATCCTTTTTTTGTGAATTCAAGCCCCCGCCGGCGCGCCGGCGGGGGCTTTTTGCGTTCCCGCCGCGCGCCCGGGGTCAGACGGGAGCCCATACCTATGACGACGCTCACCGGCGCGCGCATCATCGCCCGGAGTCTGGTGCGCCACGGCATCACCACCGTGGCCGGCATTCCCGGCGGGGCCAATCTGCCCATGTTCGACGCCATTGCCGAAACGCCTGTCCGCATTGTCCTGGCCCGCCACGAGCAGGGGGCCGGGTTCATCGCCCAGGGCATGGCCCGGGTCTCGGGCACGCCGCAGGTGTGTCTGGCCACATCGGGGCCGGGCGTCATGAATCTGCTGACCGCCATCGCCGACGCCAAGGCCGACTCCGTGCCGCTGGTGTGCATTGCCGGGCAGGTGTCCCGGGCGCTGCTCGGCACGGACGCCTTTCAGGAAGTGGACGTCTACGGCCTGACCATCCCCATCGCCAAGCACAACGTGCTGGTGCGCCGGGCGGCCGATCTGCCGCGCGTCATGGCCGAGGCCTTCCGCATTGCCGCCTCGGGCCGGCCGGGGCCGGTGGTCGTCGACGTGCCGCGCGATGTCCAGACCGAGGAGACGGTGGTTGCCTCCTGGCCGGAGGCGGGCCGGGCCGAGGCGGCGGCGTTGCCGCCGCCGGCTGATCTGGCCCGGGCGGCGGCGCTTCTGGCCCGGTGCGAGCGGCCGATGTTCTACTGCGGCGGCGGGGCGGCCCGGTGCAGCGCGGGACCGGTCGTGGCGGCCCTGGCCGAGGCTGTTGACGCGCCGGTGGCCACGACGCTCATGGCCCTTGGCCTCCTGCCGCCCGAGCACCCGCGCAATGTCGGCATGATCGGCATGCACGGCCGGCCGGCCGCCAACCATCTGCTGGCCGACTGCGACCTGCTCGTGGCCGTGGGGGCGCGCTTCGACGACCGGGCCACGGGCGACGCCAAGCGGTTTTGCCCGGATGCGGCCGTCATCCACATCGACATCGACCCCACCGAGCATCACAAAAACCGCCAGGCCCATGTGGCTCTGGCCGGCGACGCCGTCCGGGTGCTGGAGGCGCTTTCGCCCCTGGTGCCGTCCCGGCCCCGGCCGGCCTGGAGCCGCCGCCGGGCCGCCTTGGAACGGGATTATCCCTTTGCCTTGCCCGGCCTGGGCGATCCCAAAAGCCCTTACGGCGTGTTTGCGGCCGTGGCCGGCATCGTCGGCCCGGACGCCATTGTGGCCACCGACGTGGGCCAGAACCAGATGCGCGCGGCCCAGGCCTGGCCCTGCCGCCGTCCGGGGCGTTTCCTCACCTCCGGCGGGCTCGGCACCATGGGCTTTGGCCTGCCCTCGGCCATTGGCGCGGCCCTGGCCGAACCCGGCACGCCGGTGGTGTGCGTCACCGGCGACGGCGGCCTGTTGATGAACGTCCAGGAACTGGCCACGGCCGCCGAATTGGGGCTGCCGGTCAAGATCCTGCTCATGGACAACGGCGTGCTCGGGCTGGTGCGCCAGCAGCAGGCGCTTTTCGTGGGCGGGCGCTACACGGCCTCGACCTTTGCCGCCCGCCCGGATTTCCCGGCCCTGGCTGCCGCCTTCGGCCTTGCCGCCGTGGATCTGGAACATTGCCGCGATCCGCGCGGCGCTCTGGCCGCCGCCCTGGCCTCGCCCGGCCCGGCCCTGGTGCGGCTGCCGGTCGATCCCGATGCCCACGTCTATCCCATGGTGCCCCCGGGCGCTGCCAACCATGAAATGATTCTGGAGAAATGCCATGCCGATGCAGACTGAACCGAAAACGGCCTCCCTGTCCCGCGCGGTGTTGGAACTGGCCACCAACGATCCGGTGGCGGCCCTGCGCCACGTGAGCGCCTGGCTGGCCCGCCGGGCCTATCCGCTGCTGGGCCTGGTCTGTCTGCCCATGGCCGGCGGGGATGCCGGCCGGTTGCTGGTGGCCGTGGCCGACGACGGCCGGGTGGACCGGCTGATGGTGGAATTATCCGGCTTGCCCGAGGTGGCCGGGGCGCGTCTGTGCGGTCTGCCTGCCGCCTCCCTGGCCGCCTTGTGGCAGGAGGCCGTGGCCGCCTGATCCGGTCTTCGCCGGCGGGCGGCTCTGGCCGGGCTGGACGGTCCGCGCATTCATGGGGTATCCACCGCCATGGCGGCAATGGCCGTCCGGAGGTGTTTTGTGAACGCGCGGCATGTGTCACCGTTTACGGCCGAGCGGATCCCAACGGAGGCGATTTTGCGTCAGGCCCGCTTGTTTGCTGAGAGCCCGGCAGCGGGGATTCTCGACCGCCTGCCGATGGGTGTGGCCGTCTTCAATGCGTACCGGCAGATCGTGTACGCCAACGAGGCCTTTGGCAACATGGCTGTCGATAAGCGGCCGCCTGCGGACCTGCTGGGGCTTCGGCTGGGCGAGGCCCTGTCGTGCCTGGGCACGAAGCTTAAAGGCGGCGTCTGCGGCGCCACCGAGCTGTGCCGTTCCTGCGGCGCGGCCCGTTCCCTGGCCGCCACCCTGCTTGGCCAGGACGTTGCCAGCGGAGACTGCACCATAACCCGCCGGGGCGACGAACGCCTGGAGAATCTTGATTTCCATATCCGGGTATGGCCCCTGGCCTATGGCGGGGAGTCGTTCTACGTCGCCATCATGTCCGACAGCCGGGCGGAAAAGCGTCTGGCGCTCATGGAGCGTATCTTTTACCACGACATCCTGAATATCGTCTCGGGCATGCAGGGCGTGTGCGAACTGATGCGCGAGGACGAGGAAGAGACCCGCAACGCCGAAGTCGACCTGCTCCTTTTCGCTGTGGAGCGCGTCACCGACCTGATCGTCTCCCAACGGGATTTCAGTCTGGCCGAGCGCGGCGACTACGAAGTCGTCTCCAACAAGATGGGCTCGCTCTCGCTTCTCTCCGACATCACGGCGCTTATGCGCCGCGAAACGTCCTGCCGGGGCAAGACGCTGCTGGTTGATCCGCAAAGCGCCGACGTCTTCTTCGCCTCCGACCGCAAACTCCTCACCCGTATCCTGGTCAACATGCAGAAAAACGCCCTGGAAGCCACCGCCCCCGGCGGCGCGGTCACCGCCGGCTGCGACCAGGAAGACGGCTTTGTCCGCTTCTGGGTGCATAACGCCGGCGTCGTGCCCGAGGAAGCCCGGACCCAGATTTTTCGCCGGGCCTTTTCCACCAAGGGCCGCGGCCGGGGCCTTGGCACCTACGGCATGAAGCTCTTTGCCGAGAACTACCTCGGCGGCCAGGTGGGATTTGCCACCGACGAAACCGCCGGCACGACCTTTTTCGTCCGTCTGCCCTGCGCGATGTAGGCCGGGGAGAGAAGAGGGGGGAATGAAAGAGCGCCTCCGGGCCCCTAAGAGGGGAGAGGAGACAAAGGGCTGTTCGGTGAACGCCCCGGGCACCGGAAGGGAAAGATGGGAGAGGCGGGCAACGGGCTGTTCTGGCCATCTTGAGCCCACGATTTTTAAAGCCGGTCTACATACTAAACAGACAATTGCCCCTCGCGAGGAGACGAGAGCCTCTTCCGGGCGAGGTGTAGAGCGAGCGGCTCCCTCCGAGGGGAAGTGGTCGCCGCTTTTGTTCGTGGTGGCGCGGCAGAGCACGAAACTGAACTGGGAGGTGCCTGCCGAAGCAACATCCATGGCTTCGGCATTGGGGCGTTCGCTCTCGCCCAGCCGGATGTCCACGGGGATACTGTTATGAGCCAGAATTGGAGGATTTCCAGAGGTGTCTTACGTGACATAAATATACGATCTGGATTTTATGCGGATAAATCTAATAGTTGATCGGCGTCTGTGGCAAAATATAATGAATCGATATGGAACCAACAATAAATTGTATGTTTAAATTATCAATAAATAAGCCAATAGGCAGGGTTGTTGAAATGAATAGTGCATCGGTCGGCAGGGCGTTCACCCTGAAGGGGAAAGAAGATGAGGCGAATATTTAATATCGTCTTAATTTCCCTTGTTTTTTTGTCTGGGTGCACGCAAGTCGACCGGGCAAAAGTATATTTGATGCCGCCTTCTGCCTTAGGAATGGAGGCGGTCGCCCCAAAAGTATTTGTCAATCATGACATGTCTTCTGCGGACAGAGAAAATGTTGTAAAAATTGCCATCGAGGCAAAAGAAAAAATTGTGAGTTTCTATGGCAGCACCATGAGTGCCCCGGATATCCTCGCCTGTTCAACGAAGGAATGTTTTGCGGACTTGGGCGGAACCGTTCAGCGTGGGCTGCTCCTTGGAAAGAAGAAGATACTCATCTCCCCCAAAGGGCTCACAACTCCTATTCTGGCACATGAATGGTCGCACGCTGAACTTAGAACCAGGATGGGTACGAGGCTGGATGGCGTGTTCGGCATACCTGCAATACCGACATGGTTTGACGAAGGGCTCGCCGTAGCCGTGAGTGAAGAACCGTCACATTCTGAAAAAGTATGGGAGGAAATCGTTAAGGCGAAAATGCCCACCCCTGCACTTGCAAGTCTTGCATCATTGCGAGAATGGAATAAAGCGGCACAACGGTTTGGGGACGTTGACTACTCAAAGGGGGTTCCCGCAAAAATCTGTGTGGTGTATGCGACGGCGGGACATGAAGTCAGGAAATGGTATCAGCGTGTCGGCAGAGAGGGGCTTCTGAAGCTGATTGACGAGGTGAAGTCAGGCGGGGATTTTGAGAAATCATTTACGACCAATTGAGGCCTCCTTGATCGCCCTAGCGGGGGATTTCCAACACAAACTGTTCCGTGAACGCTCCGGACCCCGAGGGCGTGGCGGGCTGTGGCGAACGCCCTGGGACGTGCCGAGCCGCTGGGGCAAGGGCGGTTTTATGAAGGCCGCCGGGTCCGATCTTCCAGACCCGGCGGTCAGGCGCGGCTAGAAGCCGGGGAGTTCCGAAAAGAGTTTGACGCTCATGGGTTCGGCCAGAAGCTCCGGGGCCTTGGCCTTGAAGCCGTTGAGGTGCGGGGTGTCCAGGTGGCTGGCGAGCAGGTCCTTGCTTGCCCAGGCCTCGACCAGGACGAATTCCCCCGGACGCTGGGTCGATTCGTACAGATCGTAGGCGATATAGCCGGGATCTTTCCGGGTCGGGGCGACGAGATCGGTGAGCGCGGCCCTGAGGGTCGCTTCCAGGCCCGGTTTGGCCACGAATCTGGCCACGACGTTGACGATGCCTTCGGCCATGTTGCTGGTCCTCCTTGCGGGTGTGCGATGCTCAGGCAGGGCTAGGCCCTTTTGCCGCGCCGGTCAATGTCCGGCGGGCTACAAGGGGAGCGGACGGTCTGGACCGGCCCGGACCATTGCCGCAACTCGCCGCCGAGCAGAGAGCGGCGTTCGATCAGGGGCGATATGGCGCACTCGGACGGGATGGTCCCGCTGTCCGGGGAGAAATTGGCGGGGATGCTGCGTTCGGCCATGAAACCTCCGGGCATGGGCGGCGCGGGCCGCCGTCTGCCGTGTTATGTCTGAAATGATACTGTAAGGCCGGCGCGCGCATGTCAATGCCGCAACCTCCGCAGGGGATGTTGCGAAAGTATTGACGGGCCGTGGTTTTCCGCCTTACTCCCAAGGGCAACCCAGGTTTCATGCAAGGCGGGCAGATGGCGGGCAACGGTCGTGAGGACGAAACCCGGCTGCGGCTTTTGGACGCCGCCGGCGAGATATTTTCCTGCAAGGGCTTTCACGCAGCCACCGTCCGCGAGATCACGCGGCTGGCCCAGGCCAACGTGGCCGCCATCCACTATCATTTTGGCAGCAAGGACCGCCTGTATCAGGCCGTTCTTGAACACGCCCATCTGGAGGCCAATCGCCGCTATCCCCCGGACATGGGCCTTGGCGGCGACGCCCCGGCCCCGGCGCGGCTTTACGCCTACGTGCGGGCCCTGCTCCTGCGGCTGGCCGACAAGGGCCGCCATGCCTGGCTGCTTCGCCTCATGGCCCGCGAAATGGCCGAACCGTCGCCAAACCTGGCTGTCGTTGTCGAACGCTGTCTGGCTCCGGCCAACGCCGTGCTGCGCGGCATCGTGGCCGAACTCCTCGGCCCGCAGGCCGAACCGCTGACCGTGGCCCGTTTCGCCCAGAGCGTGGTCGGGCAGTGCCGGCATTTCGCCCTGGACCGGCCGGTGCTGTCCCGGCTGTACCCGGACTGCGATCCCGGCCAGGGCGGCGTCGATGCCCTGGCCCTGCACGTCACCCGCTTTTCGCTGGCGGCCATGGGCTGCCCGGGGGCGTGCGATTTCGCCCCGCCCACACTCGAACTGCCGTCATCCGGAGACGTAATTTGAGCCGTATGGCGTTTGCCCGCGCCGTTGTCCCGGCGCTTTTCTTTTTTTTGTGGTCCTGCGGCGGCAACGGCGAACAAAAGGCCGCGCGCGAGGCGCGTCCCGCGCCGGTGGCGGCTGTGGCCGCCAGATCCGCCACCCTGCCGCTGACGGTCAAGGCCGTGGGCAACGTGGAACCCATGGCCACGGTGTCGGTCAAACCGCAGGTGGGCGGGGGCATCGTGGCCCAGCTCGTCCGGGACGGAGCCGTGGTGGCCAGGGGCGATGCGCTTTTCCGCATCGATCCCCGGCCCTTCGAGCTGGCCCTTCGCGAGTCCCAGGCCAAGCTCGACCGCGACAAGGCCCTGCTCGTCAAGGCCGGGGAAGACCTCAAACGCCATGCGACGCTCAAGGCCAAGGACGTGGTGGCCCAGGAGCAGTACGACCAGACCTATTCCCAGGCCAAGACCCTGGAAGGCACCATCCGGCTCAATCAGGCCGGCCTGGACCGGGCCCGGCTCGACCTCGAATACGCCGACATCCGCGCCCCCATTGCCGGCCGGGTCGGCTCGATCCTGCGGACCACCGGCAACGTGGTCAAGGCCAATGAGGACGTCCTGTGCGTCATCAACCAGATAAGCCCCATTTTCGTGTCGTTTTCCGTGCCCGAGCGCTATCTGCCCGCCGTCATGGCCCGGCAGAAGAAATCGCCTCTGGAGATAACGGCCGCGCCGCCCGGCGATGAGCGGGCCGATCCCATCACCGCCCGTCTGGCCTCGGTGGACAATGCCGTGGATGCCAAGACCGGCTCCATCCGGCTCAAGGCGGTCTCTGACAACGCCGACCACAGGCTGTGGCCGGGACAGTTTGTCCGGGTGGGGCTTGTCCTCGACGTCCTGGAAAACGCCGTGGTCATCCCCACCCAGGCGGTCCTGGACGGCCTCAAAGGCCCCTACGTGTACGTGATCGGTGCGGACGGCGTGGCCGAGGCCCGGCAGATCGTCCCCGGTCCCATCATCGACGCCGAAACCGTGGTGGACAAGGGCGTGGCCGCGGGCGAGATGGTGGTGGTGGACGGCCAGGTGCGGCTGGCCCCGGGGACCAGGGCCGAGATCAAGGCTCCGGCCGGGGCGGCTCCGGCCAGACCCGAGGCCGGGGCGGAGGGCGGAAAGTGAATCCGGCCGCCGTATTTATCGCCCGGCCGGTCATGACCACCCTGGTCATGGCCGCCATCCTGATTTTCGGCGTCATGTCCTATCTGAAGCTGCCGGTTTCGGATCTGCCCAACGTCGATTTCCCCACCATCGAGGTCCGGGTGTCGCTGCCCGGGGCCAATCCGGAAACCATGGCCGCTGCCGTGGCCAACCCGTTGGAAAAACAGTTTTCGACCATCGCCGGCCTGGATTCCATGACCTCGGTCAACACCATGGGCTCCACCCGCGTCGCCCTGCAGTTCGCCCTGGACCGCAACATCGACGCCGCCGCCCTGGACGTGCAGTCGGCCATGACCACGGCGGGCAAGGACCTGCCCGACGACCTGCCGTCGCCGCCGTCGTTTCGCAAGGTCAACCCGGCCGATTCGCCCATCCTCTATCTGGCCATCTCCTCGGACGTCATGCGGCTGTCCGACGTGGACGAATATGCCGAGAACATGATGGCCCAGCGGATTTCCATGGCGCCGGGCGTGGCCCAGGTCTCGGTGTACGGGTCCAAGAAATACGCCGTGCGCATCCAGCTCGATCCGGAGGCCATGGCCGCCAAGGGCATCGGCGTGGACGAGGCGTCCGAGGCGGTCAAAAGCGGCAACGTCAACCTGCCGGTCGGCACGGTGTCCGGGCCGTCCCGGGAATACACCGTGCGTTCCAGCGGCAAGCTGCTCTCGGCCGACGCCTACCGGCCGCTGATCGTGGCCTGGAGAAACGGCTCGCCGGTGCGTCTGGCCGAGATTGCCAAGGTCACGGACAGCGTGGAGGAAACCCGGCGGTTCAACTGGTTTTCCGGCACGCCGGCCCTGGTCCTCGCCATCCAGCGCCAGCCCGGCGCCAACACCGTGGCGGTGGTGGATGCCGTCAAACGCCTGCTGCCGACCTTCCAGGCCCAGTTGCCGGCCTCGGTGTCGCTCCGGGTCCTGTATGACCGCTCGGCCTCCATCCGCGAGTCCGTGGCCGACGTGAAATTCACGCTGGTTTTGACGGTGTGTCTGGTGGTCATGGTCATCTTCCTGTTTTTGCGCAACATCCCGGCAACGGTCATCCCCAGTCTGGCCTTGCCCATGTCCGTGGTCGGCGCCTTTGCCGCCATGTACCTGCTGGGGTTCAGTCTCGACAACATCTCGCTGATGGCGTTGACGCTGTCTGTCGGCTTTGTGGTCGACGACGCCATTGTCATGCTCGAAAACATCGTGCGCCACCTGGAGATGGGCAAGACGCCGCTGGCCGCCGCCATGGAGGGCTCGCGGGAGATCAGCTTCACCATCGTCTCCATGACCATATCGCTGGCCGCCGTGTTCCTGCCGGTCTTTTTCATGGGCGGCGTGGTGGGGCGGCTTTTCCACGAATTCGCCGTCACCATCATGGCGTCGATCCTTCTTTCCGGCTTCGTGTCCATCTCGCTCACCCCGATGCTGTGCAATCTGGTGCTCAAGCCCCACGGCGCGGTGCGCCACGGCCGGGTCTACAACGCCATCGAGCGGGCCTTTGACGGCCTGCGCGACCTCTATGACGTGACGCTGCAGTTTGCCATCCGGCGCCACGTGGCCACCATGCTGGTGTCCCTGGTCCTGCTCGGGGCCACGGCGGCGCTTTTCCGGGCCATCCCCAAGGGCTTTCTGCCAAGCGAGGATACCGGGCAGCTTGCCGTCGCCACCGAGGCCGAGGAGGGCGTGTCCTTTGCCGTCATGTCCGAGCGGCAGCAGCGCTTAAACGCCCTGCTGGCCAAGGACCCCGACGTGGCCGAGTACATGTCCGTCATCGGGGCCGGCGGTCCCAACAACACCACCAACAACGGCCGCCTGATGCTTTCCCTCAAGCCCCCGGAGGAGCGCAAGGCCACGGCCGACCAGATCATGCAGCGGCTTCGGGCCGAATTCGCCCAGGTGCCGGGGTTGCGGTCCTACCTGCAAAATCCGCCGCCCATCCGCATCGGCGGCCGTTCTGCCAAGGGCCAGTACCAGTTCACCCTGCAGGCCACCAACACCGACGAGCTGTTCAAGGCCGCCGCCGCCTTCGAGGCCAGCCTGCGCGGCGTCAAGGACATCCAGGACGTGTCCTCGGACCTGCAGATCCGCAATCCGGAACTGCGCATCGACATCGACCGCGACAAGGCCTCGGCCCTTGGCGTCTCGGCCTACCAGATTGAAAACGCCCTGGCCACGTCCTACGGCAACCGCCAGATCTCGACCATCTACGCCCCAAACGACGCCTATCAGGTCATCATGGAGCTGGCCCCGGCCTACCAGGCCAATCCCGACGCCTTGTCCATGCTCTACGTGCGCGCCTCCGGCGACCAGCTCGTGCCGCTCGACACCCTGGTCAGGCGGGCCGTGACCGTGGGGCCGCTTTCCATCAACCATTCCGGCCAGTCGCCCTCGGTCACCCTGTCGTTCAACCTGCGTCCGGGCGCGTCGCTCGGGCCGGTGGTGGACGCCATCCAGGAGTTGGCCAGAATGGAATTGCCGGCCTCGATCTTTACGAGTTTCCAGGGCGAGGCCCAGGCCTTCCAGAGTTCGCTGACCGGGCTTGCCGCACTGCTGGCCATGGCCGTGCTCGTCATCTACATCGTGCTCGGCATCCTGTACGAGAGCTTCATCCACCCGCTGACCATCCTGTCGGGCCTGCCGTCGGCCGGGGCCGGGGCGCTGGCGACGCTGATGCTTTTCGGCATGGATCTCAATATCTACGGTTTTGTCGGCATCATCATGCTGATCGGCATCGTCAAGAAAAACGCCATCATGATGATCGACTTCGCCCTGGAGGCCCAGCGCGGCCAGGGGCTTTCCGCCCGGCAGGCCATCTATGAGGGGGCGCTGGTGCGCTTTCGCCCGATCATGATGACCACCATGGCGGCGCTGATGGGCACGCTGCCCATTGCCATGGGGTTTGGAGCCGGCGCGGCCTCGCGGCGGCCGCTTGGGCTGTGCGTGGTGGGCGGGTTGGTCGTGTCCCAGTTGCTGACGCTCTTTTTCACGCCGGTCTACTACATGTACCTCGATGCGGCGCAGAACTGGCTGGGGCGCAGGTTTGGCCGCCGGGGGCGCGGCGCGGCCGCGCCGGCCGGATAGGGCCAGACCGAGCCTCGGACGGCATTGCGGGGCAGCCTGTCCTCTTGCGGCATGCTGCCGGCAAAGCCACGGGCGTGGCGCGAGCCGGGGGCCTTTTGCGCGCTTGCGAAATGTTCGGGTGACGCCGGCTTGCGATGCGGGAGTGGCCCGCGCGCGGCCTTGGCGGGGACGGAGGGACCGGGAGGGGTGGCGACATCCCCTCCCGGATGTCGGCCGGGGGAGCTGTGACGGCTCCCCCGGCTTTTTTTATCGGACAGCCTCGGGCAGGGAGAGCACCCACAGGGCGGTCTTTTCGCCGGTGGGCTCGATGGCGAAGGTGGTTGGCACGGGCTTGCCGTCATGGGAGGCCTGGCCGCCCGGGACGAGCTGGTAATCGCCCGGATCGGCGACGGCGTTGCCGTTTTTGTCCGTGGCGGGCTCGACCACCCGGCCGGTCAGGCCGAAATCGTTGTCCGAGGTCAGATAGAGGGTTTTGCCGTCCGGGGCGAGGGCCAGACCCTCGGCTTTTTCGGCCGTCCAGCCCAGCTCCCGCAGATCCGCGATTCTGGTTTTGGCGGCGAGCCTGATGCCGAGCTTTTCCAGTTCGGCCGCGTCGGCCACGGTTTCAAGCGGCGCGCCGTCCGGGGCGGTCCTGCCGGTCAGGTCCGTGGCGCTCGCGATGTCCACGGCATAGACAACGTTGCGCATGGCCTTGTCCGCGCCTTTGGCCTGCTCCACGGCGACAAGGCGCGTGGCGGAAACGGCGGCCAGATCGCCGAGCTTGGCGTCGGCGCTTTTTTTGTAGACGGCCACGTCGTGGGGATAGCCGAACATGCGGGTTTTGCCCGTGGCCGGGTCGAGTTCCACAATACGGATAAACGGCGATTTGGAGGCCTTGACCTTGCCGTCCACGTCGAGGATCGACTGCACGGCGGCAAAGACCTTGCCGTCGGGCGAGACGGCCAGTCCTTCGAAACCCCGGTTGGGCCGGCGCTTGGCCAGGATGTCCGGCAGGCCCTGGCCTGGGGCGTATTTTTTGAGAATCCTGCCTGTGGCGGCCTCGATTTTGAGAAGAAACGGACCGTATTCGTCGCAGATCCACAGATTGCCGTCGGTGGGGTCCACGGCCACGCCTTCGGGGTCCAGGCCGTTTATGTCGGAGGCCAGCACGGCCAGATCAGGGCCGAGGGCGGTTTCGCCCGTGCTGCCGACGCTTCCTGTGGGCAGGGGGCGGCCGGAGACGGGCTTGCCGTCCTGGGCGAGCAGGGGGGTGACGGCCAGGACGGCAACGCCGTCGGCCGTGACCCGCAACTTGGCGAAGGCCGGCGCATAGTCCGGGGTGGGAAAGAATTTGGCCGGCGCGGGTTTGGCGTCCGGCGCGGCAAGGTAGTCCGGAGCGTCGGCATTGGGGCCGCGATCGCCGATGGCGTAGAGCAGGACCGCCCCGGAGGCGTCCCTGCCGGCGTAGGCGATGCCGGAGCCCAGGCCCAGGGGGAAGCCGTCGGGAAAGGCTTTGGCCAGGGCGGCCGGGGCCGGAATGTTGGAGGCTTTGGGCGGGTCGACGGCGTATTGTTTCACCGCCGGGGCGTCGGCGGCCAGGGCGGTTGCCGCCGTCAACACGGCGGCCAGGGCCAGGGGGACAAAACGCTTGGGCATGCGGGTCTCCTTGCTTTTTGGCATAGCCTAGCCCGCAAAGGTGACGCATCCGTGAAAAGGCGCGTCACCAAAATGGCATCAGAATGCGGCGAGGCCCAGCCCTGGAACCAGGAGGCCGGCCAGCCCGGCGCACAGCCCGGCCAGGGCCACGACGGCGGCCAGGAAGGCCGTCGCCAGGAACGCCTTGTGGCGCAGGACATTCTCCTGGATCATGACCA
>Ga0074195_1001405_pt1 | contig 34292 bp, 26 predicted proteins | sample EPASupsiteHSE623_FD_64525 | JGI IMG/M metagenome (GOLD analysis project Ga0074195, IMG submission 64525) | Bioremediated contaminated groundwater from EPA Superfund site, New Mexico - Sample HSE6-23 | ecosystem: Environmental > Aquatic > Deep subsurface > Groundwater > Contaminated ... | reverse complement strand
ATCAACATCCTCCTATTCCTCCGTGGGCTAATGCCACGGAGTGGGTAACATAGTGGGGTCAATTTTCGACGCTGTTTTCTAGCTAAACGGGGTCATTATTCCACGCTGATCAACACTCGTACCAACATAACCACCTAGAAAACGTCTGTATGACTATGCATTGAGCAATGCCATTTCTGTTTTCCCGAGGACACCACAGTGTGGAGTCGTGCCACAAAACAAATAATTTCTGTCTGGATATTGATTCAGTTTTCATGTAATTTCTTCGAATTTGTGATGCTAGCGACTGTCTGATTCTGCAACTTCTAGGCGTTGTGGCACAAAGACTTTGCGGTTGGCGATATTCTTGTCGCCGTCTCAACAGACAGTGAGCTTTGCTATTGAACATCGATTCGGATTGTTCAGCATTTTTTTTATGTAACTTACTGTAAATAGGTGCTATGCCATCAACCCTTATAAAAAGGTCACTCGTTCATTGAATAGCTACCTTGGGACGGCGCATTTTCACCATGCCAATTATGCTGGCACGAGGGTCGCGAAAAATCATTTTTGCGCCGTAGAACAGAATCAAGTGGTACGTTCTTGCATTAACCAGATGATCGGCACGGCTCCTCCTTGGGGAGGAGAGAACATAGTGATGGTGCCTTTTAATAAAGTCATAGCGTAAGCTGTGACAAGATCCTAAAATTGCGTACTTTTTCCATCGATATTATTGAACATCTTCACGGGGCGTTCAGTGGAACCATTTCAGCCGCAAGACACGCAAACATTCAAGCAAAGGACGCTGGAATTGTTTGCAAAAGGCCATGAGAAGCGGGCCACTTCATCACCGAAGACCGTGCGCTCATACGATAGATCGGCTCATCTATGGGAACGGCTTGGACAGTTTATTGGGAACTCGTTTGCGGGCAGCATAGATTTCAATACGGACGAGCAAGTTCCGTCAATCATCTTGCGCTTGGGTAAAAATGACGGTGATTATTTTGTTGAACTTGTTGATGCCACAATTGAGACCGAAGGAATCAGCCTGACCGAAGCAAACGGAAAATATGAAGGGCGGAGAAAATTCGGCGTCATAGGCTATGACACGGAATTTTTAGATGGGTCCACGGCTGCTAAAACCGGTGCTGATAAGCCTGAAATTGACGAGTCCGTCAATGAAGACTTTAAAGTAGATGCGGCAAAAATGCTGTTGTCGCATCAATTTTGCTTCGACATCGGTCCGAGAAAAAGATTTGGAGTAATCCTCGATACGGACATTCGGTTCACCGACGAAACCTTTCTGGACTTTCTTGCCGCAATTGTCCTCAACCTTGCGGATACCACCTTGAACACCTGGTATATTTTTGCGCATTTCTCCTTGGTGGAAGGGTCTTGGATCGACTCAAGTAAAAAGAAGTTGATTCAACGGGAGAAAAAAGAGTGGAAAGGCACAAGGAATCTTGCTGAGCGACCAATCAGGGAGTCAGAGAAGTCGGGATTAGCAGCAACAAACGGGCGAAAGCCTGGCAAGCGGAAAGCTGGCGCTCCTAAACCAGAAAAGATCAAGCTGACATTTGCGGATACCATGAACCTCGATCCGCGGTCACTCAAAAGTGCTGCCAAGGATTGTGGTCTAAAGAAATATTCTGTGATACCTGAAAAATACGAGAAGGAATACTGGTTCAAGAAGAACTGTGATGAACTCTATAAGCATTTTGACGACTTCAAGGAGGCGCATCCAGGTGAGTTCTATAGGTATGGTGTGAGAGATGCGATCGTCACCGCTGGGGTACCGATTGTATTGCATAGCAAGTTCGGTGCTGATGCTGATTTTCAGGTTCGCACAGCGCGATACAGCGAAAAGCATATGTCTGTCTGGTTTAGTGAAAACTACAAAGGCATTCAGGACAGCTGGCAGCGAGTGCTTGGACAGAGAAAACTTGTCATTCCGGCGAAAAAGGCCGGAGCTGATCCTTATGAAAAATGGGAGCCGGACAAACTTCAGCGGCAGATACTGCATGATTGGTACAAGGGCGGTCGCAACGAAGCGCGGCAGATCGGCTGTTTCTCAAAGCCGGTATCATATTTTGATATGACCAGCGCCTATCCAACCGCGTTGGCTGCTTTGGCGAGTGATTTTGATTTCGGCACGCCTCTTGTCCGGACCCGTACCCGGAATGACGGAGCGGTCCAGCGGATAAAACAGCTCATGCATAAGGGACCGTTTCAGCCGCACGGTGTCCGAGCATACATTCGCTTCAGACCGGACTGTAAAGTACCTATGGCTCCTCTGAGCGCGGAAGCTGGCATTATCTATCCACTGGAAACAGAAGGGCAGATTGTTTGTTGGCCGGAATATTGGACGGCAAAGCAGTTGGACATTATCGAGGAAGAATTTGTGTTGGCGCTGTATGAATTCAAAGCGCTGGATTCAAAGAAGTTGCCTGACAAGATCCTAGAAATGATCAAGCTCAGAGCGACGGATAAAGTATTTTTTAAGAGTATTCTCAATTACTTGTCTGGAAAATTGGCTCAAGGAAAACGGAAAGGAATACCACCGTCGACAATTTCATGTCCGGCCTTGGCTGCATATCTAACCTCGACCACGAGAGCTGCCGCTGCGGAAATTGGCAACCTGAACGAATACTATGCCATCACTACCGATGGCATCATAAGCCCTGTGGAAAAATTGGAGTTCGCTGCGCCTGGTAAATCGATTAACAGACTATTGGAAGAACGGTTAAGGCCGACCGGGTTTGAATGGATGAAGAATGAATTCACCGGTGACAAGGCTGTCATCTGGAAAACGCGGGGCTATATACTTTTTGACTCCACTATCGATCCGAAGAAAGAACCGGAGAAAAAGCGGTTCAAGCAGGCGAAGATGGGCCTGCAAGGGGAAGAACCGGCTGATTTCATCAAGCAGATCAAAGACGGCGTAGGTGTCAGGAGGTCGGCGAAGACGTTTGCGAAGCTGAATGACGGTGAGATTTTTTCATTCTTGGAGAAGGAATTCAAGGTCAATCCGAATTTCGATTTCAAGTACTCGATCAAGGCCGACACTATCAGGGAAGAGGCAATTGAAATTGATGGCGTTGAATTGACAATGCCTTGTTTTGATACTCAGCCGTTGCGGAACATAAATGAGCATTACGAGCTGCGGCGGATCAGTGACTGGAAGATGCTCAAAAAGGTGCTGAAAAAGGACAAAAAGGATTTCACTGTAGAAGACCTTCAAAAACTGATCATGACGTCTCTGTTGAATGACGGCAGGTGTCGCCATATGATCTGGGAATTCCGAAAGAGAATGGCCAGAGCCATTGAATTCAAGGAGGCGACAAAACTCAGTCCGAATTCACATAGGTCATGGAGAGAAAAACCGCTTTTCAAGATACCGGCTGAATATGGCGATATTGAAGATTTCAGGCAGATCCTGGAAAAAGAAGCTAAGGTCATTGACGATGAGACGCGCCGCGCTGAGGTTGTGAATCTCGTTATCGAGATGATGAAGGCCAAAAGGTCATATGAAAAAGTCCAGCAGGAAATAGAGGAAGAGGAGCAATTAGAAGAGGTGGATGACGGGACATGCTTGATGAATGGTTGAATGCACAAATAAAATATTCTGCCATCTCAAGCCGGATCGTTAAAACCAATTCAGGCAGTATGCGCAACGTGTTGATCCGTGCCGTTTATGCCTGACAAACCGGAATTTTTATATAGGATTAATTGAATATGGCACGCACTTTAAATGCGACTATTGCTGCCAAGCAGTTCCACTCAAATTACAATTCAGCTCTCGGGCTCGTGGAGAAGGTGGAACCTTATCTTGCTTTGAATGCTGATAATATTGGCAGTGACGACTTCCATCCTCTTCAAGCTCGGAAAATCATTGCTTTGGCGTTCATGGGCTTAGTGGCTTCATGGGAAGGCTTTCTAGAGGATGTGTTTATCAGATATATGGCGGGAGCCAAGACGGTGGCTGGTTATTCTCCCACTCTTAAATCAGGGGCCTGTAAATCTCTTAGCAAGGCCTATGAGGTTTTCACTGGAAAACCTGGTTTTGATCCGGAACTAAATTATCTCTCCTGGACTGATTATTCGAGGGTTATTAAACGGGCTGAAACCTTCTTCAGAGATGGCAAGCCGTTTTCAGATATTAGCGGGGCGGACATTCACCGTATTGCGGATGCCGTCATCATCAGAAACCGGATTGCGCACGCTTCAAGCAAAAGCAAGTCGCAATTTAAAAAAGTAGCTCTTAGGCATTTCCCTGGAACCGGGACGAAGTTACCGGCTGGATTAAATCCTGGTTCACTTCTAATGCAATCTTGTAATGTAAATTTTTCTAAACAGCCAGATCCGAAGAACGATACCTTCTATGCTTATGCGGATCTGTTTGCACGTTGTGTTCATACAATCTGCCCAAGTTAATAAAAGGGAGCAATTTGAAGAGGTTGATGAGAGGACATGCTTGACGAATGCTTGAATGGTTAATGCGACAAATAGCATTGAGGAATTTTCGTGCCATCTGCACACAGGTGGCCAGGGATAATTCACTCAGCAAGTTTTGCGGTACTATAGCAGGTGCTATTTATAAAGAGATTGATGACCCTACCGGTGACCGTGAATTCTGTTTGAGCACTTTACATGCAATGCTGGGCAAGGGTTGGTTATGGAACGATACACGAGAAGACATTCACCGGCTGCTACCTTTACACCTCCAATTGGAGAAATTGAGTGTGCCTGGTGCGGAAAGGAATCAATATTACGGTTCAGTTGCTTGCGTTTCGGCGGCAAACATCTGGGACAGTGAAATGTCGGTAAATGACTTTCGGGCGTTACTACGAAGCGACCGGGGATCATCATTTCCGTTCGTTTTGTAGTCAATTCAATACCCTGTTTGGGAATTGAATTCCAGGACCAGCTTTTCACAAAAATAGCTGTACTCGGGGCCCTGGATTTACTACTTTGGAACTGGAGGAAGGACTCCACAAGGGCTCCACAATAACTCCACAACCTGTTTTGACGAGCAAACAAGCACGACAGAGAAAATACATAATAACAACCTGTTGGAACTGTGCGCAGCGATTAGTTCAAATCCCTGCATCGCCACCATCACAGGCACGATTCGCAAGGATCGGTCAACATATAAAAAAACCCATTGAATTTACTTCGGTTTATTCAATGGGTTTTTTTGTCTCTTGATCCACGTAAAGCCGACTTGTGCATTGTATCGAGTTGAAACAAAATGTCTTTCCGCCTGCTAACGTAAAGAAAACGCAATCAAAGCAACTGCGTCTCGATTGCGTTTTCTTTAGCAAAAGCCCGCTAGCCGATAACCTATAACCGATACTCGGCGACAGGTTATCGTCGCCTGCCTCCGCCACCTCCTGAACGACCACCGCCACCCCCAACCGAACGTCCTCCACCGCCACCGCCACCGCTGAATGATCGCGATTGCGTTTGAGCACTTCCAGCCCCACTGAACTGTCGGCCACCACCTGAAGGTGCCTGCATCTGTCTGTCAAAACTTCGTCTGCTTTCGCTCATCATGTCGCCGCGCGATCGTGCCTGGGCTTGCCGATCCAGATCACGCGTATTGGATCGAAACTGATCGTCGCGGGCCGATTGCTGTACGCGTGAGCGATCGATTTGGGCGGTATCAGATCTCCGCTGCTCCACCTGGGGCCGGCTGGTCTGAGCCGCACGCTCCCGTTGACGGTCCTGGCTTGGCGCAGCACTTCTGGCTTCCTGCCTGTCGACTGACTGCCAACCATTACCGGTATTGGAACTCCAGTTGCCGTCACTGTCCCTTCGGTAGACGTTGCCGTCCTTGCCGGCATAGACGTTGCCGCCTCTTCCTTTGACCGCCACCCCCTCTCCCCGGGCGGTATCCCAAGCGACCGCGCCGGTCCCCCGGTTGGTGCGCACGCCAGCTGCAGAACCGTACTCGCCACTTCTGTATCCACCCCGGACAGCAGTGCCAGTGCTTGGATTGTATCCCGCAAATCTGCCGGCCGATCCATACGCCGTATCGACCCTGGCGCCGCCGGCACGGGCTCCGGAATAGGGGTTATAGGCTCCACCCCAGGATGCGCTGCCGCCAGGTCCATAGGCATATCCGCCACGGGCATAGGTGCCGGTATAAGGGTTGTAGGCAGTGGCAAAGCCGGCCCCTCGGTACGGTCCGTAATAGCTGGCAGAGGGAGGACGGTAATACCCACCGTAGCCGTAATGGTATCGGGCGCCCCAGCCATAGGAGTACGGAGTGGGATAGTGATAATAATCGTCCCAGTGATCGTTGAGCAGGGCGCCTACGAGCATACCGGCTCCGAACATCAGCACCCCATTGGCCGCCACATATTCACCGCTATACCCGGCGGTTTGCGAATAGACCACCGTGGTCGGGGTGCTTTCCTGCACCGTGACATAGGTGACATTGTGGGTGGGATGGGAAGCGGGAATCGTGTAGATAGCGGCCGGCACATTGGTACAGTAGCTCCAGGGGCCGGCAGGTGTGTTGCTGGTGTACCAGACACCCCCTTCACAGCAGTAGTAAGCGCCATTGACCAGAAACACCGCGCTGGCGGTATTGGTGGCATACTGCACAGAGGTGGAAGGTATGGTTTGAAAAACAGGATCTCCCTTATATGCCACTTTCACCTGGGGTGACGCATTGGCATCCATGGTCGTCGTGGTGGGCACGGAAGCAAGCAATACCGCGTCCTTGGCCGCTACTGTTCCGGGAACGGATGCCTTGACAAAGGCTGCAGGATCGTTGTCGGGGATGTTGGCGAAATCCTGGGGCAGATCATTACTGGCGATCGACCAGGGGCCGTTGAGATTGGTGGCCCGGAACCAACGACCGGCTGTCAGGAAATAATACTGTCCATCTCCGGAATGGAGAAACACCACGGCATCGCTGTTGGCCACCCGCATCAGTTTGGTGCCCGGAATAGGACCATAGGTAGGTTCTCCTTGGGTCTGGATCAGCTCCGCAGGGCCTTTGCTGACCAACACAACAGGAACATCCTTGACCTGCTTGCCAGGGATATTCTGGCGCACATCCGCCCAGTTCGCATCGTCCGGCAGGGAGGAGAAGCCTTGCGGCAGGAGCGAAACCGGCGCCCATGGTCCGTTGACAACATCGGCAGCGGTCAGCCAATGATCCTGGTTGAGCAGGAAATAACGCTGCAACGCGGTTTCGTAAAAAATATCCCAGTTGGTATTGGAAACGAACATCAGATCGTTCTTGTCAGGGACCACCGGTTTGAGTTGCGGTTCCCCCATGATCATGACCAGAATGGCCGGCTTGTTGCTGTAAAAGATCTTCGGAGGATCAAGATTCAACTGGACTGAGGTTTGCAATCGTTGATTTTCCGGATCGAGGTAGGCGAGGAGACGATCCAGCGAGACGGTCAGCGACTGCTGGGGAGGATGCAATTCCTCGACCGTGCGCTGCAAGGCAGCGGATTCGGCCTCGGTGGTGTTGGGGAAGCGCAATTCCCGCTTCTTGGGAAGGATCGCCACCACCCGTGCCGCCTGATCGACCACGGTCTCGGCATCGATCTCGGCCACCCCAAAGATTTCCTTCTTCGCCTTATCGTCTTTGAGGGCTAAGGCAAAGCGCACATGCAGATTCTTATAGTCTTGCCAGGAATCGACTTGAGGCTGATAAATGGTCAACTCCTTGCCGCTTTTCTTGATAACCCGTGGCCAGCCGGGATCATCGGGCGCGGTGGTCGCCGCAAAGGTGAAATGTGTTCCGGCGTGCAGCAACAGCAGCGTCAGAACTGTTAGAATGAAGCGAATTTTCATGTCGCACCTCCTGTGATGGAAATAAGATGTCAGGCATCAAGCGTTATTGAGAGGGATGACTGCACCGCATGCGAATACGTACACGCAGCAACCTTGGTCATAAGCTATGCACCAGGCATGGGTTCATTGGTCAGTGGCAAGGGTTGCCCGCTTGGCCCGACCAGCACCCAGTCCTTGGGAATCCGGAATACGGGCCAATGCCAGATCTTCCGGATATGAATGCGCCTTTGCTATCATTCTATCAAGTAAATCCTGTTCAATTCGCAACTCCTCATGCCGATGGGCTGGCAGAGACTCCAGCAAGCTCTCCAGCATCGCACGCAAACGTCGCGCGATTTGCATGCTGCCGGTGCCGTAATGGCGAATCTCCCGAAAGGCGATGTGAACGAAATCTTCCCAATTTGGGGTGTGGAAGATTACACGCGGACGCCCTTGGCTGTCTTGAATTTCTTCGGAATGAAGAGAACGTCCACCCACATAACGCAACATGCGGTGGAGTTGATCCATGGCCAGCACTGCGGTGGTCGGGTCGTTGATTGCAGGTGACAGTGCTTTCAGCGCGATGTCGACCTCAATCCGGAAGGCAAAGAGCGAGTCCTGCTCCATCGTCCGTTCCGTGCCTAAGGCGACCAGAGAACACATTTCACCTTCCTGGAGCCCCTCGGCTTGGCCATACAGATGGAAGAGGGGCTCGTTGACAGCAACGAAATCTCCAACCTGGGGAACAAACTCGATGACGATGTCTTCTTTTTGGGCCAGAGTCATGAGCCGCGGCAGATTTACCGCCAGCACGATTCCGGATTTACCGTGATGCTCAACCACACGATCCGGTGGTTTGCGCCCGATGACAGCCTCCGGTGGCGACTGAGCGAGTTGAGTGCGCTCGGGATAGACTTTATTGATGACCGCAATGCCTTGGGCGCCGATGCGTCCCACCAGGCTGACCGGCCGCAATAGTTTTGCCGCATAATCGATCAGGACAATAAAAGCGATGAGCGAGGCCCCACCAAGCAAGGTCGCCAGAAAGATTTGAAACTGGGGAACTATCTCCGCCTGGCCAAGCTGGTTCATTGTTCGGTGGGCCCACAGTATGGTAAATACAAACAACCCTATAATATAACGGATTTTGTTGTCACTCAGAAGAGTGGTGGCAATGATCCGAGGGGTATACTGACCGCCGGCCACCTGAATGGCAACGAGCAGCGAACTGAAGGCAAAGACCAGACAGGAGAGGTTAATGGTGAAAATACGCTCAAGTGTGGAATGGGCCTCGGTTGCCCCGAGTGCGAGAAATCCTGTTTTCAGATCATACCACCCCTGGGTCACCATCCAACTCCCCAGCCACTCTATCACGCGTTTCAGAACCATCTCTATGGCAAAAGAAACCACCGGAACGATCCACAAGGAGGATTTGATGTAGCTATGCAGGCTATACCAACGATTCCATTTCATCGAAATTCCTGCATTGACCTTGCGAAGAGGTTGTACAGTTCTGTTGATGGCTAGGGGGCCTTTATTGCTCTGAGCTTGGCGTTATGGTGAACGTCACCAGCACCGCCGAACGGCGAATATCCTCGACGGCAAACTCCGCCAGGGTGATATCGTTGCCTTCGCTGCCCGGTTCGTCATCGACGCGTACGCCCATCCAGTTGAGTCGAAGGGTGAGCTGGCGGGCAACCAGCATCGATTCCGGCTGGCGCATGATGCCCTCGAGGTGGGCCAGCGACTGTTCCGGGAGAGCGATCTGTTGGCGGAGCGCCTCCAGCTCCTGATCGACCTCGGCCAGCATCCGCTCAACCTTGCGGAGTTCTTCTCGATTATGCGTCGTCGGTGCGGCAAAGAGTTCCTGGCGGTGCGATCTGCCGCCGAGTATCTTCACCATGCCCTGCAGATACTCCTTCTTACCCTGCAATTCGGCCTTTTTTGCCCGTAGCGTGGTGATCCGCTCCATGGCGACCGTGGCCAGGACCTCCAGCCCCCGGTTGACAATGCCGTTTCTAGTCGCCTCCACATCGGCAGCCGGAGCGACGATGCGATGATCGCTGAAACTCACCGCCTGCAGTCGGGCGTCCCGCACGATCATCTCTCCATCCTGCTTGTGGCCGAAGATGGTACGCTCCTGCTGCAGCATGGTCATCATCGCCACCATCTCTCCGCGCTGGCCTTGCTTGCGCAGCTTATTGATCTCCGGATTGAAGCGCAACACCTCATCGAGTTCGTCGGGCGAGGCAAACAGGGCCTTGACGGTGGGGTCGTCATAATACCGTTTAGGGTCAAGAACGATGGGGCCTGGTACCGTTTGCGAGAGCAAGTGGAAGTATTTGATTGAGCCGGCAATCGGATCGGCCAATACCTGCCGGTAACGCTTGGCCTGGCGGATGACCGGATCGGCGATCTGCACCACCCGGTCCGTGGCCTGGGCAAGGGAATCCTCCTGTTCATGGGGCTGCAGGTGCCGCCAGAGACTGCCAATCCACGCGCCAAGGCGCGACCGATCATTCTGCTCGTTCATGGTTCACCGGTGGGCGGTTATGGGGATCGTCGCCATCCCTCTTTTCGGATCAGGAGAGTTTAGCTTCCTCCAGGGTCTCTTCCGTGTCCTGGCGTGGAGGTCGCTGCTCGAACAGGTCGACAGCTGCGGTCACGGTCAAGCTCCAGAAGGCTTTGTTGGGCCCCGATCCTTCATTGATCCATTTGGTATTGAAAAAATTCAACAGTGACTGTTTCACCCGGACAAAAACCAACCTGATGCCCTTGCCTTCGAGTTCTTCTCGCAGCTCCACCAGCTTATGGATGGCGGTGATGTCGATGACATTGATCGGGCTGGTGTCAACAATAACCCATTCGATCGGAACGGACGATTTGGCGATTTCATCCTTGATGCGCTGCTTGAAATAGTCGGCGTTGAAGAAAAGTAGGTCGCCGTCGAATCGATACAGTAAAAGACCGGGAATGGTTTGTGCCTCGGGGTAATCGGCGATGTTATGAAAGCCGCTCATTCCTGGGACTCGTCCCAACACGGCTACATGGGGCTGGGCCGCGGTGTAGAGCATCCACAGCAGGGTCATGACAATGGCCAGCGCCACGCCCGGCAGGACGTCAAAATAGAGAACACCGGCGGTGGTCACCAGGGAAAAGGCCAGCTCACGGCGACTGGCGGCATAGAGTTCCCGCAAGGAGGCGACATCGAAGAGGCCGATACTGGCCACCACAATGATGGCCCCCAGGGCGGCATTCGGCAATGAAGCCAAGGGGCCGGTAAAGAAAAGGAGAAAGACCAGCATGGTCAGGGCAGCAATCACTCCGGTGAGTTGGGTTTTGCCGCCCATGGCATTGTTGACGGCAGTGCGTGAATCAGCACCGGTCACCGGAAACCCATGGAAAAGCCCGGTGGTTATGTTGCAAACCCCAAAGGCGATCAACTCCTGGTTGGCATCGATTTCATAGCGGTTGCGGCGGGCGAAACTCTTGGCGGTCAAAACGCCGCTGGTGAAACTGATCAGGGCAATGCTGGCCGCATGCTGCACCAGTATTTCGAATCGCGAACCGTCAAAACGCAGGTCGACAAGCGTGGGCATTCCTCCTGGAACCGCCCCAAGGACAGCTACCCCGCTGGTTTGGAGATGCAGGATTTCAACCACCGCAATACTGGCGGCGGCTACGATCAAGGCGGCCGGCAAGCGCGGCGCCCATCGTTTCAGGGCGAACAAGGCGGCAAGAGCAAGAAGGCCGAGGAAGAGAGTTGGCAGGTGGGTACCGTCGACTCTCTCGACGCATTCAACCAGTTTCCCGAAGAACCCGCTGGCCTCCCCTTTATACCCGAACAGTTTGGGCAACTGGCCCACCAGCACGATTAAAGCGATACCGTTGAGGTAGCCGACAAGAATGGGTTGGGAAAGAAAATTGGCAACGAAGCCTAAGCGGCAAACGCCAAAAATAACGTTGAACAGGCCGGTGATGAGGGTGAGGGCAACCATCAGTTCCAGGTAGCGCTGCGGGTTGCCGCCAGCCAAGGGACCGAGAGCGGCGGCAACCATCAGGCAGGTCGCCGCGTCAGGACCGATGATCAACTGCCGGGACGAACCAAACAGGGCATAGGCGACGAGCGGCAGAAGCGCGCAATAGATCCCGTACACAGCAGGCGCACCGGCGATTTCCGCATAGGCAATGCCCACCGGCAAGGCGACGGCGGCCACCGAGAGACCGGCGATGGCATCAAACCGTAAATCGGCCGGCCGATAGTGTAGGAAGGTTGCGATGCCCGGAACATAGCGGATCAGTCGATGGCCAATGGCTAGCGCTTTGGAGGTATTCTGCGAAGAATCCATAGAACAGATTGCCTTTCCTTTTGGGAAAAAATGCATTCAACATCCTGTGCCGAAAATACCGCCTGAACCTGGAGGCCGCAGGTCAACCCGGCATTTTGCGTTTCTATCGGAGAAGGGAAAAGATCAGGTCCTCTCCACAACAAATGCTCGGGAAAAGATTTCTCCCGTCTCCTTCAATATTTTTCCGGGATGAATTTGAAGGAATAGTTGACCTCCTGGTACGACTTGCCCACCTTTCGTTTGGGCAGCACGATCTTTTCACCCTTGATCTCTTTGTAGGGAACGGTGCCGAGGAGATGGGTGATGGTGTTGAGCCGGGCCCGCTTCTTGTCGTCCGAGCGGACCACGTGCCAGGGCGCCCATGGAGTGTCGGTGGCGGCGAACATCTCGTCGCGGGCACGGGTGTAGTCGTCCCAACGATCATAGGATTTGATGTCCATCGGTGAGAGTTTCCAAACCTTCCGGGGATCGTCGATGCGGGCGGTCAACCGCCGGGTCTGCTCGTCCGGGCTGACCTCAAGCCAGTACTTGATAAGAATGATGCCGGACTCAAGCACCATTCTCTCAAACAAAGGCACCACTTCCAAAAACCGCTTGACCTTGTCTTCAGGGCAGAACCCCATCACCCGCTCAACACCGGCACGGTTGTACCAACTGCGGTCAAAAATGACCACCTCACCGGCAGCCGGCAGGTGCGGCATATAGCGCTGGGCATACATCTGCGATTTTTCCCGTTCGGTGGGTGCGGGCAGGGCGACAACGCGGAAGATCCGCGGGCTGACCCGTTCGGTGATCGCCTTGATGGTGCCGCCCTTGCCGGCGCCGTCCCGCCCTTCGAAGACAATGCAGACTTTCAGACCCTTTTCGACAACCCATTGCTGGAGTTTGACCAGCTCGCCGTGGAGTTTGGCCAACTCCTGATCATAGGTTTTGCGATCGAGTTTCTGACCGGTGGTTTCCTTCTCCTGCTTCTTTTCCTTCTTCATGGCTGAACCTCCTTGTTTGAACTGGTCGATATGCTGAGGATGCTGGCAAACATGATTGGTATGCGCCACCCACCCCCCTGACCCAATTACGGTTTATCTTGAACTAAACAATCTGTTGGCGTGCCGCTCTCATTCATGTCCGCGTCTCTCTCCTCGGCTCCCCCGATCCAGGCCAGCAGCAGGGTATAGGTTACCGCCAGCATCACCGGGCCGATAAAGAGACCGATGATGCCGAAAGCCACGAGGCCACCGATGACCCCGACGATGATGAGAAGAATGGGGAGGTTGGCACCCATTTTGATGAGAAAGGGACGAAGGAAATTATCGCTAATCGTGACAAAGACGGACCAGACGAGCAGAATCGTTGCCCAGGTGCTTTCGCCGCTCCAATACAACCAGATAACCGCTGGAAACAGCACCAAGCCCGGACCAATCTGGGCGATACACAGCAGCATCATGATCGCGATCAGCAGAGTGGCCGCCGGCACGCCGGCAACCACCAATCCCAGGCCACCGAGACTGGATTGAATGATTGCCGTACCGACGATACCGATGGCGACGCTGCGAATCGCTGCCGCAGACAGCAACGCCGCTTCGATGCCCCGGTCCCCGGCCAGGCGTCGGGCAAAATTGCACACCAGGTTCGCAGCCTGCTCGCCCTTGGCGTACAACACCGCAGAGAGGACGATCATGAGCAGGAATTGCACCACCAAGAGGCCGATGTTGCCGACCTGGGCAATGAACCAGGTCAGGACAGTCCTGGCATAAGGGGTCAGTTTTGCTGAAAGTTCCTGAGGACTGATGACCACAAACTGTTGCCAGAGCTGGTGCAGGTTGTCGGCATAGAAGGGGATATTGTCGAACCAGGCGGGCGGATCGCCGGCTTTGACGGTTTTGAGTTTCTCCAGCAGACCGATCAGTTCGCCGGTGCTGTCGAGAATGGTGAGGATGGCAAAGGACAACGGCAGGACGAGGAGCAGCAGCAGCGCCAGCGACATGATCAGCACGGCAATCCAGCGTTTGCGCCAGCAGACCTGCTCTATCTTAAGTATCAGTGGCCAGGTGGCGATGACGATCATCACCGCCCAGGTCAGCGAAAACAGAAAGGGCCGCAGGATCCACAGACAGGTGGCGATCAGCAGGCAGATGCAGAGAACTGCCAAGGTGGAGCGGGTTATCTCGGTTGGCCGGTGCGGTGTCATGGTGCTTCGTCCCTCCACTGCTCGATGCAGGTGCGTTCTCTGCTCCCTCCCAACCAGCCCGCTGCGGCATGGCTGGTGTGGAAGCGGTCTGCCCGGCCTGCGTTTTCTACCGCGCCGTCATGATGGCCCCGGCGATCTCTTCGCTCAGTTTGGCGATATTGTGCCGCTGAGCCGCAACCCAAGCAGCATGACTGCTATCCGCCGGCTGGGCGCTGAAAGCACTGCGCCGAGTTGTTCGCGCCGTTTTGGTCGTGGGATCGACCACGGACCAGCGCGCCACCAACACAGCCTCTTTCCCCAGTACGCCATCCATGGCCAGGACGTCGATAATAACCTGATGCGTCGGTTCGAGGTGCTGCCCGGATGGAAACAGGGCGATCTGCTCGGTGCCGAGCCGTAGGGCCAACTGCTCGCCGATGGCTCGGGCGATATCGCGATCGACTTCACCGGCCCAGCGGTGCTGGTCGCTCGGATGCAAGCTGCCATCGCCACCGCCAAGGACGATTTGGGATTTCTTGAGGACATCCGGCACGCTGACCGGTCCGATCTGGAGAGCGAGCCGACTCTGTTTACCGGCAGCCTGTGCCGGAGGTTCAGCGCCAGCCAGTGTGTAATAGCTGACCGGAGGCGAGGTCGCACTACAGCCAACGAGCACAAGGAGCACGTGACCAAGCAATAGACAGACAAGGGGACGCAAACATCTATTCACCGGATTTCTTCTCCTTTCCAAAAATGAGCGATTGCGGCTGATTGTCGAGGGTGGTGAGGAGTTCACGCAAGGAACGCAGGGTCAGGGACAACTCCTCCACGGCCTTGGTGGCGTTGTAGTTCAACGGCGAATCCTTGCCCATGCCCTTTTGCAGCTCCACCAAGGTTTTCTGGAGTTCAGCCAAGGTTGCCTGGAGCTTGGGGGCGGTTTCGCTGTTGAGCTTCTTGGCAAGACCGCCGATCTCGGCAACGGTGGTTTTGGTTTCCTTGAGCGTCTGCTGGAGTTCACCACCGATCTGGTCGAATTTTACCTTTTCAAGGTTGGCAATGATCTTGCTCAATCCTTCCTGCAGTCGTTCAAAGGAGCCGGGAATGGTTGGCACAACCGTGAGTCCGTTCCTGCTGGTCAGTGTGGCCTTGGGAGCATCCGGGACGAACACCAGATTGATCATCATCTGGCCGGTCAAGAGGTTGGCACTCTGCAACTGAGCGCGAAGTCCTTGCTGCTCAACCAAGGAAGTGATGAACACGCCCGGATCGTTTTCGATAATTTTCAACGCTTCTTGCTTTTTCGAGGAACTCACCCGCTCCGGTTCCATGGCCACGGTCACCGGTACCGTGAACTTCTTGCGATCAACGTCGAATTCCAATTTGAGATCGACGACCTCGCCCATTTTAATGCCATACATTTCCAACGGTGCACCGACATTGAGCCCGCGCACCGATTCGTCGAACAACAGGACGTAGTAATTGCGGATGGTGTACCGCTTTTCCTGGGTGGCATTCCGGTCGGGATACAGATAGAAGAATTCGTTTTCCTTCGCTTCCACCCCGGGCCCCAATTCCTTGGCCAGGTCAAAGGCGATCCCGCCATTGAGGATCGACACCACCGATTGAGTGTCGACCTTCAACCCTTGCGCCGTCAGCGAGACATCGAAGCCGCTGGCGTTCCAGAACCGGGTGTTCTCGGTGACCTTCGTATAGTGAGGAGCGTCGATGAAGATTTTGATATCGACCCCAGTCCCTTCTTTGTTGAAGCTGTAGCTCACCACCTGGCCAACCTGGATCTGCCGATAGTACACCGGGGAACCGACATCGAGGGAACCCAGGGTATCGGCCACTATCTGGAAATATCTGCCCGGATGGTCGAAACTCACCACCGGCGGCACCTCCAGGCCGGTGAAGGAAAGGGTGGGTGCCCCCTGCTTGCTGCCATCGATACCGATATAGGAACCGGACAGCACCGTCCCCAATCCGGTGACCGAACCACCGCTGATCCGGGGACGGACGACCCAGAACTTGGTCTGGTCGGTCAAAAACGGTTCGCTGCCCTTCACCATTTTGGCGGTAACCACCACCTTAGAGGCATCGTCCTGCAAAGAGATGGTTTCGACCTGACCAATCTCGACATCCTTGAACTTGATTTTGGTTTTGCCGGCCTCCAAGCCATCGGCGGTGGCAAAGGTGATGGTGATGGTCGGGCCTTTTTCGCGGATCGCCTTGAATGCCAGCCAACCACCGATCGCCAGGGCCACCAGGGGCACGATCCAGACAATGGAAAAACGGCGTTTGGCCTGGACAACAGGCTCGGCTGCTTGGCGCTCGACCTGAGAGCGGTCAGTCATACATCCTCCTCAAGAACATCCCAAATTAAACGTGGGTCAAAACTTTCAGCGGCGAACATGGTGGTCACCACCACCGCGGCAAAATAGACTGCGGCCGGCCCAGCCTCGATGGCGGCAACGGCACCCAACTTGACCAGCGCCACCAGAATGGTCACCACATAGATGTCGACCATCGACCAGCGGCCGACCAGTTCGGTTAACCGGTACAGGCTGGTGCGATCCTTGGGGCGCCATCCCCAGCGAAACTGGACACTGCATAGCAAAAAAATCAGAATGCACAGTTTGGCAAAGGGTACAAACACACTGGCAATGAAAATCACCGCCGCAATCTCCCAGGAGCCGCTCTGCATGAAATAAATGACGCCGCTCATGATGGTGTCGGCCTGTTTGGCGCCGAGCGTCGTGGTGACGGTCATGGGCAGGACATTGGCCGGCACAATGAAAATGATCGCCGCCCAGACCAGAGCCCAGGTCCGCGCCAGACTGTTGGGCTTGCGCGCATGGAGATGGGCGCCGCAACGGGGACAATGCGGATGCCTCCTGGCCTGTTCAAGCTCGACCAGCAGATGGCAGTCATGACAGTTAACGAGTCCGAGTTCGAGGGCGGTGGCGGCTGATTTGCTCATCGTCGCAGATCCAGACGATCCCACAGCAGGATCGGATCGAGGCTCGAAAAGGCGGCGGCCATGACAAAAATCAGGGCACCGAAGGAAAACACCGAAATCCCGGGGACAATGGTCGCCATGTGCCCGAGCTTCACCAGGGCCACCAGAATGCCCATCATAAAGACCTCCATCATCCCCCAGGGTGCAACCTCTTGCACCAAGCGATAGATCCGACCGGCATAGGGTACGGGACGGCGGTGAAAGTGCAGCGGCACAAGAATGTAGAGCAGACCGAGCATCTGGGCGAGCGGCACCAGTACACAGGTGAGCAGGACCAGAATTGCCAGGCCATGGAGTTCCTGTTTCCAGAGTTCGCGGATGCCGGTCAGCAGCGTGGTTTCCTGTACCAAACCGCCGGTCTTCATTGCCAAGAAGGGAAAGCTGTTGGAGAGGATAAAGAGAATCAGGGCAGCGGTGGTCCAGGCCAACGAACGTTCAACGGTGTCCGGCTTCTGCCGACGAAGCACGGCGCCGCAGCGGGAACAGAGCAGTAGTCCTGTCTTCCGCTCGGGCAAGCGGTGCAGCAGATCACAGTCATGGCAGGCGATCAGCGTGCTTGCCCCGGAGTGCGTAGTTGCAACTCTCTCCGGCTCGCTTACCGATCGGGTGTCGATCCGTGATTCTGGCGATGATTCGCATTGTAAATGCTTGGCACTCATGGACGCAGTGAAAAAAATGTGAAATTAGGCCAGCTGGGCACCAGCGCAAACCTGTCTCTCTTGTCGTACCCTTGAGGGAAAGAAGGAGAGGTTATCCTTGCCCCTCCCTCTTCCTCAATGGATTCATCGTTTACCAAAAGGCGTAACCAACACCGATACCGCCAACCCACTGGGTGGAGTCACCGCGTTGATCGACGATTGGGCTGTCTGCGGGATCGCCGGATATCACCGATCCCCGCACCCCGGCGCTGACCAACCAGTTCTTGTTCAAATAAAAGATCCCGCCCAGAACCATATAGTATTCGTTCATCCCGCCGTCGGCAACGAAGAAGGGCAAGCCGGAAGTGCCGACATTGTCACGGTTGACACCGAAGTAATGGTTGGCGTAGTCATCGTCTTGATAAATGGCTCCCACGCTGGCATTGAAGTCAAACGGTTTGGCCACCGGCAGCCAGTAACGGGCACTGACGTTGGCCAGGAAGCCTTCGCTTTCACCGCCCACATCCTGATACAGCTTGGCGCCGACGATGAAGCGATGCCGCCGGTCATTGGACAGCGTCCAGACGATATCGGCGAAGGCGCCGAGTTCAACCGTATCGTCGATTTCGCTCATCTTGCTCACTACGGGGTCGTCGACATCATCGGTGCGTCCGAAGTGGTAGTTCGCCAGCGGTCCGAAGCGAATCATATCATCGTCGAGGATGTTGATCGTCAGTTCGTTGGCAAGCAGCTGGATATAGCGCTCCTGGCCATTAAAGGTATAACGGAACATCGGGGCAACGCCGAAGGTGTAATCATCGGAGCCCCGATAATCCGGGAGAGTCCCCACGGCAAGCCCGAACACAGTGGGTACGTTCTCCATGTTCAACTCGACCATACCCGCTGCGTTCGCCTGCGAACAGGGGATGAGCGCAGCGGATGCGGCAAGCAGGACGGCCATTGTGGTGTATTTGATCTGATTGCGTTGTGTCATCTTCTTCTCCAATTCTTCTCTCTTTATGTGTCACTGCCCTTTATTGAGCGGACTTGCCGTGGGCCTTGTCCAAGGTAATCCGCAGGCGTTTCGCCCAGAACTCGAAGGCCTCCTTGGTGGCCCCAAGCTTGCTGAATCCGCTCATCTTCGAACCATCAAAGGTGTCGATGGCGGCGACCAACCGTTCGCTGCTCATGGAATCGAGGAATTCCACCTCCATGCTGGCCCCGCCGACACCGGTATAGGAGCCGGTGGTTGCCTTCTTGGCGACACTGACCGCAAGCCCCACCGGTAGCACCGTGGTGATGCCGCTTACCGCCGGATTGCTGGTTTCGATGTCGGTCACTGCCAGGCGGATGCGCAACACATCGGCACCCGGTTCGGTCACCAGCGGATAGGCATTGCCCAAGGCCTCAAAAATGGCGCGATGGAAGGTGTCGGACAGTTCCTTGAGTTCGCTGGCCTGAATGCCCTGCTCGGCAGCGCTCTTTTTCAGGTAAAACTGGACTTCATCCAGCATGACCCGGTTGTACTTGTTGAGGTCCATCCCAGGCTTGGTGTAAATCCGGTCAACCCCACCGCTGGGCCCTGGCTGAAACTGGGGATAGTTCTTCAAAAAACCGGTAGGGGCTTCCTTGGGCGCCGAGGCGCAGCCCACAAGCAGGCCGCAGGCCAGCATCCATACCACCAATAATAGTGTGCGTTGTCCGTTCATTGTTCTCTTCTCCTTTGCACGGCAACCGAATCGATCATTTATCCGGCTGAATCTCTGTAATTTTATTGCCTTGAATGCCCAGGCCGGCCATTAATCCCTTCTGGTCGAAGAAAAAGGCGTAGACGCCGGAACGGGCAGTGGTGGTGGTAAACGAACGGGCCATGCCCTCATCCACGACCACCACCGACGGACCGACACCGATTTCCCAGCCACCGCTGTTCTTCAGGTACTTGAGGTCGGCGTCGGACAGGAAAAAGAGGGCATACCCAAACTTTTGCGCACCGGCCTGCAAACCATAGGAGGCGGCAATGGTCCGATAATATCCTTTGGTCTTGCCGCCAACGCGGAGGGCACCTTCGCCATATTGCCCACCAATGATGAATCCACCCTTGATGATATCGGGGAATACCAGAATCCCCTTGGCAATACCGGCCATTTTCTTGGCGGCCGGGGTGGTTTTATACAAATCCCTGAGGGCGATGTCGACATCGCGGTTGATTTCGTTGGCGGTGGCGGCCCCCGCGGTCTGCGGCAGCGATATCGCTACGACCAAAAAGGCCAAACAGCAAAATGAAAAAATTGACCACTGCGATTTCCCTGGGCAGGCAGAACTCCTTTCCGTCTTCATATCCTTCTCCTTACAGTTGGGTGAATACATGTTGCTCGTAACCTTGATCGTTCCGGATCGGCAGGCATCAAGAGGGAGGCAACCGGTTCGTTTTCATTTGGGCCAGCAGGCCCTGGGTCAGCGTTTCTTGCCCTTGACCGCAATATCGATGGCCTCAATATATTTGATGGCAATGGTATCGCCGACCTTGACCTTGTCGAGATTGGCTGGATTCTGCACCTTGACAACAGCAATGGTGCCATCGGCGAATTGCAGCTGGGCGGCCTCGTTGGCCTTGTCGATCTCAAGAATGGTGGCGGTGACATTGGTCTCGGTGATACCGATGCCATGAGGTTTGGCTCCCGGCTCGGCCCCACCGATTATGGTACCGACTTCGGCGCTGACCTCTCCGGGTTCGGCCATCCGCACCTCCAGGACCTGGGCGTAGGTGATCTCAACCTTGTCGCCCTTCTTGACCTGGGGCAGATTGACCGCCTCCTTGCCCACACGCACGGTGAAAGGCTTGCCTTCGAGAGTCCGCAATTTCACGATGCGGGTCTTGAGGTCGATCGCCTCGACCGTGGCCGTCGTGGTGCTGACACTGGAGCGCTGCACATCGAGGGTCGATGCCTTTTCCTCCTTGGCGGCAGGGGCCTGCGGGCTGGCCGTGCTCTTGGTATCCGTTTGCGCACAGGACATCAGGGTTGCGGCCAACAAAACCATCATTGCCACGCTCAATTTTTTCTTCATGCAAATCTCCTCTTGTAGTTTTTTTCTTCGATGCATCAGGTTCTTTCCACCCGGTTATCCCCGTGGGAACCAACCGTTCTTTTTCTTCCCCGATCAGTTGCCTGGAGGCGTTCCTGCTTTCGCTTCCCTCTGCGACCCTTCGGCAGGCTGGGTCAATCGATCGGCTCTTTCAATCCAGCCGCCGCCCATGGCCTTGTACATATTGATCAAGGCCAGATGCAGGTTGCCCTGGGTCTGGGTATAGGCCAACTCGGCATTGAAAAGGCTGCGTTCGGCATCGAGCACCGCGAGATAATCGGTATAACCGTTATCGTAGCGCAGGCGGGCAATGCCGGCGTACTGCCGCAGCGATTCGACCTGGCTCTTCTGGGCGGCCAACTGCTTGCGGGTCTGGGCCTGATCGGCAAGGGCGTCGTTGACCTCGCGAAAACCGTTTTGGATGGATTGCTGGTAGGCAAGCAAGGCCTGCTGCTGGATGGCTTCGGCCTCCTGGACGCTGCCGGCAATCTTGCCGGCGGTGAAAATGGGCATGCTCACGGGGACGCTGTACTGCCAGATTTTCGAAGGCCCCTTAAAGAGATCGCTGAGATCGCCGCTGGCGGTGCCGAAGGCGCCGGTCAGGGAGATGGTCGGGAAATAGGCAGCCTTGGCAACCCCAATCTGGGCGTTGGCGGCGATCAGATTCTGCTCGGCCTGGCGGATATCCGGGCGGCGTTCCAGCAAATCCGAGGGGAGTCCGGCAACGACGGTGGGCAGGCTCAATTGATCGATGCTTTTGCCACGGGGAATCGGGCCGGGATTACGTCCCAGAAGCACGCTGAGGCCGTTCTCCTGTTGGGTGACCGCCTTTTCCAAACTGGGAATCGAGGCCAGGGCCTCCTCATACTGGGAACGGTTCTGGCTCAGTTCCAGGTCGGAGATAATGCCGCCGGCAAACCGTTCCTTGAACAGTGCGTACGATTCTCCCCTGCTTTTGGCGGTGTTGCGGCTAATCTCCAGTTGTCGGTCGAGATCGCGAAGATTGATGTAGGCACTAGCCACATTGCCGACCAGGGTGAGGAGCACCGCCCGGCGTCCCTCTTCGCTGGCAATCAACTGTGCCCGAGCCGCTTCAGTGCTGCGGCGGATTCGGCCCCAGAGGTCGATTTCCCAACCGGCATTGAGGGTGGCGGAGAAAGAATCGGTGGTCGTCTTGTAGCCCGAGGCCAGCGGATTTTCCCCGGTTTCGGTAATGCGTTGTCGGTTATATTCGGCACCAGCACCCACCTGGGGAAAGAGATCGGCCCGGACGACGCCGTAGCGTCCCGCATATTCTTCGATACGGGCGGCGGCGATCATCAGGTCTTTGTTTTCCCGGAGCGCGGTGGCAATCAGTTCGACCAACACCGGATCGTTGAATTGCCGCCACCATTCGCTGTCGGCCAGTTCCTTGGCCTCCCGTTCGTCGACCCGCCAACTTGCGGGGACATCGACCGAGGGCCGTTTATAGTCTGGTCCTACCGTGCAACCGCTGACACAGACGATCAGAATGAGGATTGTCCATAGATTACGCATGATGAGACCCCCCTTTTCCAACTCCTTGAGGGGAGGATAATCCGGATGCGTCGGCGCTGGGTTCAGCCCCCTTACGGTGCCCTATTTTTTCCACCACATAAAAGGTGACCGGAATGAGAAAAATTGCAATGAAAGAGGCGGCCAGCATGCCAAAGATAACGGTGATCCCCATGACTTGCCGTGATATAGCTCCGGCCCCGCTGGCGATGGCCAGGGGCACACAGCCGAGGATGAAGGCGAACGAGGTCATAAGAATTGGCCTGAGCCGCAGGCGCGCTCCTTCCAGGGTTGCCTCGACCAACGGTCTTCCCTTCTCATATTCCATCTTGGCGAATTCAACGATCAGGATGGCGTTCTTGGCAGCCAGTCCGATCAGCATGACCAGACCGATCTGGGCGTAGATGTTGTTTTCAAATGAGCGGAATATCAGACCGACAAAAGCACCGAATATGGCAACCGGAGTCGCGAGGAGGACCGAGAACGGCAGCGACCAGCTCTCATACTGGGCGGCCAGAATCAGAAAAACGCAGAAGAACGAGAAGGCGAAGATCGCCACCGGCGACACACCCTGCTGGGCCTTCTTTTCCTGAAACGACATACCACTGTAATCGAAACCCATCTCCCTCGGCATGGTCTCGGCAAAGACCTCTTCAAGAGCCTTCATTGCCTGTGCCGAACTGAAGCCCGGAGCAGCGGTGGCATTGATCTGGGCTGAGCGATATAGGTTGAAGCGCATGGTGAATTCGGGACCGGTTGTGTTCCTCACCGAGGTCAGTGCCGAGAGAGGCACCGTTTTCCCTGCATTGTTACGAACATAAAACTGGCCGATATTGTCGATATCGGTCCGGTAATCTCCCTCGGCCTGGATAAAGACCTGCCACTGGCGACCGAACCTGTTGAAGTAGTTGATAAAACCGCTGCCCATAAAACTTTGCAGGGTCTTGTACACATCGTTGATGTTGACCCCTTGCTTCAACACTTTGTCCCGATCGACATCAACAAAAAGCTGCGGCACGGTGGGTGTGAAGGTGGTGGTGACTCGCGAGAGTTCGGGACGTTTTCTGGCCTCTTCAATGAATTTCTGGGTGTTTGCTGCGAGAAATTCGAGATCCTTACCGGCTCGATCCTGAAGGATGAAGGTGACACCGCCCGAGGTGCCGACACCCATGATGGCGGGTGGCGGGAAGGCAAAACCGATCGTTCCGGGCAGCGCCCCCATTTCTCTGGAAATAGAAGCCTTGATCACCTCGTACTGCTCTTCGGGCTTCTTGCGCTTTGACCACTCTTTAAGAGAGATAAAGAAAAAGGCGCTATAGGTGTTCTGTACCTGGCTCAGCATGCTGTAGCCGATAATGGATGAGCAGTATTCAACCCCCGGCGTATTCAGAATAATCTTTTCAGCCTGCTCGGCCACTTCCGCTGTCCGCTGCAGTGAAGCAGCGTTGGGGAGCTGAATACCGGCAAAGATAAAGCCCTGGTCTTCGTCCGGAAGAAAACCGGTCGGAATTTTATTGCCCGCCAAACCGGTCAGGATCGCCACACCGAGCAACAGAAGCAGACTCACCTTGCTCTTTCTGATAGCCGCGCCGCAGATCGAGACGTAGCCGTCGGTCGCCCTGCCGAATAGCCGGTTGAACCAATCGTAAAACTTCTGCAGGAGCCCGGTTCCCTTGACCTTCGGCTTGAGCATCAGCGCACAGAGGGCCGGAGAGAGCGAAAGGGCATTGAAGGCGGAGAAGATGACTGAAACAGCAATGGTCACCGCGAACTGTTGGTAGAGTTGGCCGGTAATGCCCGGAATGAAGGCTGTGGGGACGAAAACGGCGGCCAGAATGATGGCGATAGCAATAACCGGGCCGGAGACCTCTTCCATCGCCTTGAGCGATGCTTCCTTGGGCGAAAGTCCTTTTTCTATATGATGTTCCACCGCTTCGACCACAACAATGGCGTCGTCGACCACCAGGCCGATAGCAAGAACAAGGCCAAAGAGGGACAAGGTGTTGATGCTAAATCCGAGCATCGGAAAGAGAGCAAAGGTCCCTACCAGCGACACCGGCACTGCCAGCAGCGGGATAAGAGTGGCCCGCCATCCCTGGAGAAAGATGAAAACTACGAGAATAACCAGGATCAAGGCCTCAACAAAGGTGTGCTTGATTTCGTTGATGCCTTCGGTGACCGACAAGGTGGTGTCCAAGGCTGTTACATATTCAAGATCAGGTGGGAATCTCTTTTGCAACTCCTCCATCAGTTTCTTGGTACCGTTGGCGGCGTCGAGGGCATTGGTGCCGGGCATTTGATAGAGGGCCACCAAAGCGCAGGGCTTACCGTTGAGCCGACCCTGCAAGTTGTAGGTCTGGGCCCCCAATTCAATCCGGGCGACGTCGCTGACCCGGACGATGGAGCCGTCCGGATTGGCACGCAACACGATAGCCCCGAACTGTTCTTCGGTCTCGAGACGCCCCTGAGCCTTGACTGAATAGGTGAATTCCTGCCCTGGGGGCGATGGCTCGGCACCCACCTGACCAGCCGGATTCACGGTGTTCTGGGCATTGACCGCGTTCATGATCTCGGGGATGGTGATGTTGAGCTTGGCCAGTTGGTCAGGTTTCACCCAGAGACGCATGGCATACTGACCGGCACCAAAGACCGTGACACTGGCAATGCCCTTGACGCGGGTCATCTGATCATTGATGTTGATGTAGGCGTAGTTAGCGAGAAAAATGTTGTCGTAGGTGCCATTGGGGGAATAAAGGGCGAACATAATCAACGGCGATGAGGTCGATTTTGCCACCGTCACCCCATAGTTCCGGACATCGGAGGGCAGCTGGGACTCAGCCTGGCCCTCCCGCATCTGCGCCAGCAACTGATCGGTATTGGCATCTGTCCCCAGTTCGAAATAATTGTAGAGGGTCATCTGGCCGTTATTGGCATTGATCGAATACATGTAGTCCAAGTTATCAACACCGGACATCTGCTGTTCGATCGGCGTGGCCACCGACTGCTCGAGAGTGAGGGCGTCAGCACCGGTATAGGTGGCGTTGACCTGGATTGCAGGGGGAACGATATCGGGAAACTGGGCAATGGGGAGCCGTGCCATGGCGACCAATCCCATGACGACCATGAGGATCGCTATCACCATGGCCACGATGGGACGATTGATGAAAAATCTCGACATGGGTTACCTCTTTTCGGCAGGCGCCGGAGTTGTCGCTGCTTCTGGGGTGAAGGGCTTGGGGGTCACGATTGCCCCGGTTCTGACTTTTTGGGTTCCTTCAGCAATCACCTGTTCGCCGGGTAGCACCCCTTTCTCGATAATCCAGTCAGTACCGATTCGCGGCCCCACCGTTACCGGCCGGACATCCACTTTATTATCTGTTCCCACCACGGCCACCAGATATTTGCCCTGGAGTTCGGTGACCGCCCGCTGCGGCACCAGCAGGGCTCCCTGCTGTATCCGGATTGTTGCCCGCACGCGGCCGTACTGTCCTGGTCGCAGACGGTTTTCCTTGTTGGGGAACAGGGCACCGACCTTCATCGTGCCGGTGGTTTCATCGATCTGGCGATCCATGATGGCGAGGCGGCCCTCATATGGATAGACACTCCCATCGGCCAGAATAAGTTCCAGGGGCAGCGCTTCCCTCAGTTTGCTGCCGGCTGTGGCGGCATTGAGGTATTCCCGTTCGCTGATGTTGACATAGGCCTTGATCGGGTCCAGGGTGGACACCGACGTCAATTCCTCCTGGCTGCTCGGCCCCACCAGGTTACCCAATTGGGTCTTGGCGATACCGGCAACACCGTCGATCGGCGAAGTGATCTTGGTGAAGCCAAGATTCAGTTGCGCCTCCTCGACCGCTGCCTGGGCTGCCTCAACTGCGGCACGCGCCGAGAGTTCCGTGCCCACGGCATCGTCGAGATCTTTCTGACTGACGGCGTTTTTCTCGGCCAGCGGCTTAATCCTCGCTAGATTGGCCTTGGCGGTTTCGTGACGGGCCATTTGCTGGGAGAGCTGCGCCTTGGCCTTGCTCAAAGCCGCCTGAAAAGGTCGCGGGTCAATCTCGAACAACACCTGCCCCTTTTGCACCACCTCGCCTTCCTTGTAGTTCTGACGGATCAGGTAGCCGGACACCTGCGGGCGAATCGTGGCGTTGACCAGACCATCGAGGACGCTAACCCACTCTTTCTTGACCGGCACATCCCGCTGGACCACCCCAATAGTTTCGACCACCGGGACCATGGCGGCGGGCTTCTTTTCCTCCTTGTTGCAGCCGCCAAGCCACAAGACGGCAACAAGTATCGCCGCGGTTGCAAGTCGCACAGTCCGGCGCGTCCCCCGAATCCTCTCGATCCGATGATTGGCTCTCTCCATTGATCTCTCCCAACCTGTTTCTTCTTTCGTTGAAAAGCGCTGTCCGATCTCTTGCCTACCCATTTGCCTGCTCGTTGTGTTCGGCATCGCCTCGGAGACTTGCCCCTCTCGCAAGGGCACTCCAGTCGCATGTCGGACCCCGCGGCCGATACCCCTCATTCTTCCTGCTTGAAGGTCGGCGACTTGCTCATGCGGGCTTCAGCCACCATATCCAAGCCTCCCACTTCCTGCACCTGCAAAAATTCGATCTTGGGCGGTTGCCGGGAAAGCTCCATGGCCTCGAAAACACGGCTATACAAGGGGGAGCCCAGATGCTGTTCCAGTGCCTCGCGCGAACGCCACCGCTCGGTATAGCAGATCAACCCACCTTCGTCGGGAGCGACCGTAATCAGGCTCTCTCGGCACTCCACGTTGGGGGCAACCGCTGTCCGCAGGGAATCCAGCACTTCGATGATCCTGGATTCCTCTCCCGGCAGGGGAAATATGGTCAGGATGGCAAGCAGCATAAAGAGACGACTGCACAATCCAGTCCACTTTGTGGGCCCGTGTTCATCTCTTATCTCCTTGATTTGCGGCCTTCTTTTCTGGCCTCTCCGTGTGCGGCGTCGAACCTTGCCATCTCGGGGACGAAATACAAACCTCAAAAGGTCGAAATATCAACCTTTGCGAATATTCAAACGCATCCCCAGTTTTCGCATGCGCGAATACAGGGTCGAAGGATGCAGCCCAAGCAGTTCGGCGGCTCCGTCCATGCCCTTGATCTTGCCTCCGGTCTGTCTGAGGGTGTTCTCGATGTGTTGCCGTTCGATCTCGGCGAGGGGCAAAACCTGCGTCCGTTGCGCTCGAGGTATTCCCAAATCGAGCCCGGAAAGATCGAGCACATTCCCTGTACTGGTGATCATGGCCCGTTCGATCACATTGCGAAGTTCCCGCACATTTCCCGGCCAGGTATAGGCGGTCAGTCGCTCCATGTCCTTATCGCCGATTCGACTGACCTTTCGTCCCATGGTCTGCCCGAACTCGCCGATGAACTTCCAAACCAGCAGCGGGATATCGTCGGTCCGATCCCGCAGCGGCGGCACATGAATGGGAAAGACATTGAGGCGATAAAAGAGATCTCGTCGGAACCTCCCTTGTTCCACCTCATCCGCCAAATTTCGGTTGGTAGCGGCGATGATACGCACATCGACCTTAATATTTTTGGGGCTGCCCAGGCGTTCAAAGGAGCCGTCCTGCAACACCCGCAACAGCTTCGCCTGCGTCTCCAAAGGCATTTCGGCAATCTCGTCGAGAAAGAGGGTGGAGCCGTGGGCCAACTCAAAACGGCCCGCTTGCCGACTGAGGGCCCCAGTGAACGCGCCCTTCTCCCGGCCGAACAGTTCGCTCTCGATCAGTGCCGAGGGCAAGGCCGCACAGTTTACGGTGATCATCAACCGCTTGCTGCGATTGCCGAGTTGGTGAATGGACTGGGCGATCAACTCCTTGCCGGTCCCGGTTTCTCCTTGAATCAGGACCGTGCTGCCGATTCCCGCCACCTGCTCGACCTGCGCCTTGATCTTCTGCATGGCGGTGCTAATGCCAAGGGCTCGATGTTTGGGTTCATTGACACCGGCCTCACTGCGCAACACTCTGTTTTCCTGTTCGAGCAAGTCACGGAGGCGATCGATTTCCTGCACCTGTTGCTGCAGCTTCGCCTCCATTTGCTTGTGGCGGGTGATATCGAGGGTGACACCGGTCAGGCGCCTTGGCTCCCCATTCCCGTTCAACTGCACGCGGCCCTGGGTCATCAGCCAGCGCGGCGTATCTCCTTGGGCGGGGATCCGGTATTCCACCTGCAACACCGCACCGGGATTTTGGGCTTTTCTCAGTGCCTTGGCCACCCTGGGACGGTCTTCCGGATGGATTTTTTCGAGAAAATCGGCCAGGGTCAAGGTTGTTGGGTGGTCTGGGGCCAGATCGAGTAATTCCAATATATTATCGGTGTGCCAGACATCGCCGCTTTGCAAATCGAGTTCCCATAAACCGGCACCTGCAGAGGCAGCCGCAACCTCAAGGCGCATGCGGTAGGTCTCTAAATCCCGTAGCATGTCCCGTCGCGCGAGGGCGCCGACAAACACCTCCCCCAAAAGGCGCAGATACTGGATGAACGGTTTGGGCCAGACGAAAGATTCCCGCATCGAATGGACCACGATGATGTGAGGAACACGCTCGCCTAAGTTCAGGGGAATGGCCAAGGTCGATTTCGCGCCAAGCTGGACAAAGGCCCGCCGGTCTGCTTCCGCGTCGGGAGGCATGGACTCAACACTGGTTTTGGCCACCGTTTTGCCCAAAACTACGACTTGATGGTACGTCCAGGGAAGCATCTGCGCCAAATTGATCTCCCTTGGGACCTCGGCAACTCCCAGGTCGTACCAGGCGTGCGATACCCTCGCCAAACCTCGATCTTGGTCGACCTCGAGCAGTCCACCGCGCCCAAGCCCCAACGATGTCAACACCTCCTGCAATGCCCGAAGGATAGTTTCGTCCAGTGTTTCAGAGGTAGCCTGGAGGATACGGGCCGAAATCGCAGGGATGAGTTCGCCCAACTGGTTGAACCTGATCTCCGCCACTCCACAGGTTGCAGCCATTTGGCCGGCTGACGGCTTGAGAGCAGGCAACTCCTCAAGATGCCCGATTTTATTCACAGGAATGTCTGCTCGCATGGTCATCAGCGAAAAAGCATTATGAATATAGGCGTTCTGTTTACCTGGTTGCTGGCATGATCACGACCTCCTCGTCGGTGATCGATGTCTGTACCGGATAGCCGGCTTTGACCCAGGCGACCCCGCCGGTATCGACGGCGACCGCATTGACGTATCCCAGCTCATTCAAGGTCTTGGTGGCGAAAGCCGCTCGCGCCCCGGTTTTGCAATACACGTAAATTTTTGCCTCCTTGCTGGGCACAACCGTCCAGATCGAGAATTCCAAAAGGCCGCGCGGTACGTTGATGGCTTCGGGAATATGGGCGACTTGATACTCGTTGGGTTCCCGGACATCGAGCACCACCACGTTTTCCGTGCCGTCAAGGGCAGCCTTGAGTTCGCCGATCGTCACCTGCTTGGTTGCGGCCCTCGCCTTGTCAACCCACTCCTTGACCGGCGAAGCCATCCATTTCGGCTGGGTGGCTGGCTCGGCATGGGCGAGTCCGGTGGCCATGGCGAACCAACAAGCCGCTGCGATCATCATCGTTTGTTTCATCTCTCCTCCTTGCACGATTGCGTGCGTTTGTAGTTAGAGTCATCCGATCGATCTCACCGTGCGGCGGCTGCGCGGGGAGCCTGGCCAGCACTCGGGGCGGCCCGTTCAGCGCCTGCAACACCAGCCGATCGCCTTGATACGGATCGGATTTGAACCGAACCTCGCCCCTGTTGCCCTGGGCTGTCCAGTAAAAAATGACGATCGGCACAGGTTCCTTCAACACCAGGGTCTCGGTCTCGCCCTTGGCCAGGATGCGATCGAAGGCCGCGGCATCGATCGGATTTTGCTGGTCGTTCCGCAACAGCAATTTGCCCAGTTCCAACGGGTGTTGCACCCGGATACACCCATGGCTGAAGGCGCGGCTGGTTTTTTCGAACAGGGTCTTGCTGGGCGTGTCGTGGAGATAGACATCGTAGGGGTTGGGGAAGAGGAATTTAATGCGCCCGAGGGCATTGTCCGCTCCGGCGTCCTGACGAACGGTGTAGGGAAAGCGTCCACCTGCGTATCGCCGGAAATTGACGGTTGCCGCCGGGATCTCCCGTTGGTTGGCATCGAAGATCCGCAGATGCTCTTCCTTGAGGTGACCGGGATTCTTAATAACGGTCGGCACCAACTCCTTGTTGACGATACTGGTGGGCACTGTCCAGGTGGGGTTGAGCACCAGCGACCGGATGGCCGACCGGAAGATCGGCGTTTTATGGTAGGGCTGCCCGACCACGACCCTGGTCGACCAAGCCAGCTGATGGTCTCGGCGGTACTGGAGGGTAAAACCGGCGATGTCGACGAGGATGAAGGTGGGAGGAACCTCGTGAAATATCCAGCGGGCCCGTTCGAGATTGACCCGTATCTGATCGATCCGCGCCTCGACCGGAACATTGAGGGCAGCGAGCACCGCCTTGCCCACCACACCGTCGGCCTCAAGGGAGTGGCGCTCCTGGAAAGTCTTGACCGCAGCGACCAGTTTCTGGTCGAATACCTGGGGTGTGTCGCCGATTTCGGCCAATTCTCCCGTCACCAGGAGCCGCCGGCGCAGGGCTTCGACCCGTGCATCCGTCATCCCCGGGTTGAGCACCGGCCCCTCCGGAATCCGAGGCCAGCCCCCTCGGGCTGCAATAGCCCGATATTTCGCCAGGGCCTGTTTCAATTCGTCATACACCGGTTGCACAGGGCCAAGCCGGGAAAGAAACCGTTCGAGACGACCGCTTTTCAGGGCACTGATAAGCGGCTGCACCATCGCTACCTTCCTCGGACTGTTCAGATTCCAGTCGGGGAAGAGCGTTTTGGGATCGACCTTGCCGTACATCTTGTCATGCGCCAGGCACAGGAGGGCATCGGTGAGGAGCAGGTCGTCTTCGGCTGAGAGGTGAGAGGCCGGTTCGCTGGCCAGGCGACGTCCCATGCGAACAAGAGCCTGGCGGTGATAATCGTTGGGTTGCAGGCCATCTTCCTGGCTGGCCTCGATGGCGGTCAGCAACTGTTTGACCGTCTCAGGCGTCCAGAGCGGTCTGAATTGTTCCCGGGCATAGACCTCACGGACGCCAGCCCCTCGGCGAACCGGTTCCCCGGTTGCCCCCGCTTGTCCCGTTGCCAGCAACTGTTCCAGTTGACCGCGAAAGGCAGATGTGCTCGGCGAGTTGGCGGCGGCGTTTGCCGAGGTGGTGCCGCACAGGAGATGAAGGAAGAGAAAGAGGATGGCAAGGGGAGGGGAGAGGTGTCGCAGCCGGTTCATGCCATGTTCAGGGCGTGGAATTTGATCGGACTTGTTTAGGAGTGACAAGAAGGCGGCCTTTCTTACACCGCCAACGCTCTTAGGTAAAAATACTTATAGCAAAGTCAAAGCACTGTCACTCTATTTTCAGGTTTCCTCTTGCCTTTTTAGGTGGGGTGCAGGAAGAATATAGCCATGCAAAGGTAGGGCACCGCTTTTGCGATGCCCAGGCATCGCCTACCACCCCATTGGATGCACTCATGCACGAACTTGTCGACAAAGCCCGCCAGTTTGCCATCAAGGCGCATGGACGGCTTGACCACCGCCGCAAATACTCCTCGGAACCGTATCCCGTCCATCTGCAGGCGGTGGCCGATCTGGTGGCCTCGGTCGGTGACGATCCGGAGATGATCGCGGCGGCCTGGCTGCATGACACGATCGAGGATACCCACACCACGGAAGCGGAGTTGACCGAGCGGTTTGGCCCGGCGGTGGCGGGACTGGTCGGCGAACTGACCGATGTCAGCCAGCCCGCCAATGGCAACCGGGCCATCCGTAAATTCATCGACCGCGGCCACCTGGCCAGGGCCTCCCAGCGGGCCAAGACGATCAAACTGGCCGACCTGATTCACAATTGCCAGGATATCTGCGGCCACGATCCCGAATTCGCCAAGGTCTATCTCACCGAAATGGCAGCGCTCCTCGAGGTCTTGCGGGAAGGGGACGCCATCCTGTTCAACCGGGCTATGGAGGTGCTCCACGAGTCCGCCCATGGACTGCAACTCCCCCTGCATATTGTCGGCGATCGGCCGGAAGACAACCCGTCGGACCAAGGCTCCTTGTTCCCCCTTGGTCGCATGGCGCAGCAGTTCAGGCAGGTCTTCACTGCCCGCCAGATTACCCGCGCCCTGCCATCGGTCGATTGTCCTGCGGAGGAAACGGTACTGGCCATTATGGATCGGCAGCGGTTGGCGGTGGTCGGCGTTCGCGAGCAGGGTATGGTATGCAGTTATGTCACTCGCGAGACGCCCTTGCACATCCGCCCCATCCTTGCGAAGCAGACCGTTGCCGACAGCGCGTCGTTTGCCGAAGTCATCCTGGTGCTGGGCACCTTCGACTGTTGTTTTGTCACCCTCTTCGGCACCATCGCTGGCGTGATTGACAAAGCGGATATCCAGCACCCCTATATGCGGATGTGGTTGTTTGGCATCGTCACCATGGTGGAAATGGAGACCGGCCCGCTGATTGAGCGGTTCTGGCCCGATGGCGAGTGGCAATCGCTGGTATCGGAAGGACGGCTGGCCAAGGCCAACATGCTGCTGGCGGAACGGGAGCGGCGCAACCAGCCATCGACGCTGCTTGCCTGCCTCCAGTTTGCCGACAAACTCCAGATTCTGCTCGAAAATGAATCGTTTTTTCGGCAGTTCGGCTTTCCCTCCAAAAAGGCGGCCCGCGCCATCTGCAAGGATATCGAATCGCTGCGCAACAATCTGGCCCATGCCCAGGATATCGTCAGCCACGATTTCGCCCAGGTCGCGCGGATCGCTCAGCGGATCGAGTCGCTCCGTGACGGATAACGTGGGCAAGGAGATACTGGGCGTGTCCATCGACGCCATGCTGCAATTTTGCACCCGAGCTGCCGCAAAGGTGGCCGGGCAATCGATCATCGCTAATCAACACCCAATGTTGTCATGAATTCGAACCGTTTTTTGTTGTTGAGCTTTGCTTTAGCAATTGTGGTAGGTGGCGTGCTGCTGGGGCTGCCGATTTCCAGTACCGGTGGTTCCATTCCGCTGGTTGATGCCTTTTTTATGGCGACAAGTGCAGTGTGTGTGACCGGCCTGTCGGTCCTTGATATAGGGACTGGATGCAGCCGGTTCGGGCAGGTAGTGATCCTCTTGCTCATCCAAATTGGTGGCCTCGGGATCATGACCCTCTCCTCAATGATCCTCACGATGCTCGGCCAGAGGGTTTCCCTCAACCGTCAGGACGGTGTCACCCAAACCTTCACCTCAAGCCATGGCGATCGTTTCGGCACCTTGTTGCAACGGATATTCCTGGCAACGCTCGCCATCGAGTTGCTGGGCGCGCTGGCGCTGTTCAGTGTGGAGCTTGAGCGGCTGCCGCTTGCCGAGGCAGCGTGGCACGCCACCTTTCACTCCATCAGCGCTTTCTGCAATGCCGGGATGAGCCTGCGCATGGACAACTTTATTGGATTTCGCGATAATATTGTTGTGATATCAACGCTTTCCGTTCTCATCGTCACGGGTGGTCTCGGCTTTACCGTGCAGCAATTCCCGCTATGCCCTGTAGCCCAGTAATAGCGTAGAATGCAGGAGCGGGATTCGCAAACTTTTCCGGTAAGTATACGGGGACGTCTTTTGTAATATGCTGTTTTAACACATATAA
>Ga0074195_1001404_pt1 | contig 34303 bp, 36 predicted proteins | sample EPASupsiteHSE623_FD_64525 | JGI IMG/M metagenome (GOLD analysis project Ga0074195, IMG submission 64525) | Bioremediated contaminated groundwater from EPA Superfund site, New Mexico - Sample HSE6-23 | ecosystem: Environmental > Aquatic > Deep subsurface > Groundwater > Contaminated ... | reverse complement strand
TCTTCGTTTTTTAAGTTCCTTGTCCCAGTATGTCGTTGAATGGTAAACATAATAGTGATTACTGATTTCTTTGATCTCAAGTCCCTTCTTTCCTTGCCTTCTCTGTTCGATAAGCCATGCAGTGGCCCACTCTTCCATGTATGGTATATTAGGGGATACATGGATTTAGAGTTTTCCGTCAAAACGGTTATATTGATGGCGATATGGAGGAGCTTAAAATAGACTTAAACCCTAATTTCCGGAGTTAAGGTTATAATAATCAGATTGGCGAAAGCTTTAGATCTATATTAAATTAAAGCATATTTTTTATTAATGAATTTTAGAATAAGAGCAGAATGATTTAAGTTCTTAGTATCGAGCTAGAATTTTTAAGATTAATGCCCCCATGAAACTTCGAAAAGAGGAAAATCACTGGATTTCTAGATTGTGCCCATATAAGGATATCTATGGAATAATGAATCTCTGATTTGATTAATCGACCCTTCAATTTAAGATAACCCGGCATACCCGGATGGCATCGTCATATGATGAAAAACTGAGCCCCTGCAGGTCTTGAATATGATACTGACTTATATGCAAGATGTGCATTATCTCCGCCATTGGATCGCGATCGGAGGTTCCCTTTGAGAAGAGACCTATGGCTGGCTTTGATCTTATTGATCTTGATTGATGCAACGCTTGCCGCAGACCGGGCCGGGCCTGTTGGGAGCGTTGCAGGCTGTGATAACAGCTCCGGCCCAGGATCGCAGGCATCAGTGCCTGAGGAACTCCTGGGCATATGGAAGATAAGCCTGGCAGGGGCCGATATCACAATGGCCTTGAACCAATCAGGTGATAGAATCTCAGGCCGGTGCAAGTTCGAGGGCACGAATCCCTGGAATGGCGTGGTGGCAGGCACAGTCTCGGGCCGGCCTGTCTGGATCGCCATGGCAGCTTTAAAGGGCCAGGTCTTTGCAGCCACTGGGATGGTTACTGTATTAGAGAAAGCTTAAAGCAGGTGCAGCGAAAGCCCATATCTGGTATTCGTAGACCTTTTTGCCCTTCTTCTCTTGATAGGCTGCCTTGGATATTGGCACGGCCAGACCTGAGAGCATCTGGCAATAGCAGTCTATCAGAGGCCGTCTGGTCAGGCGTGACTCGGGCACCTCTTCTGGCAGGTCCACAACATTGGCCGAGACCAGCAGCCCGCCATCCTTTAGCTTTCCAACCATCCTGGCCAGAAGGTCGAATGTCTCAGTCACAGTAAGCTTTGCGCCCAGGTAATAAATGGACTCACTCCAGAGGCATACGTCATAGCTGCCGTCCCTCAGCATGGGCTCATACTTCGCTACATCCTCATTTATCAGCTCAACCCTATCGAGGTAGGGCTTGAGGTTCTCCCTGGCCCTCTTCACGGCCTGTGAAGAGATCTCCACTGCAGTTATGTCTGCGCTTTGGAACCGCTCTGCCAGAAGGGCGGTCTGGGCGCCTTCCGCTGAGCCTATCTCCAGTATCCTCTCTGGCTCAGGCCGGTGATCTTTTATGATCTCCATCTGCCTTTGGTACTTGGTCCTCTCATAGGGCGATGTGAAGTACCTCCAGGGATCTGGTTCCTGGAAGATTCCATCGAAATATTCGGCGGTCCACGGCTGATCGTCTCTCATATATGCTGCTCCTACTGGTCTTGTAAGGCTGATATCTATTCGTGCTCCGACATTCTAAGCCTTCCGAATCAGAACGTGATCCAACTCCAACGTCTGGGCAGATGCCCCCCTGACCCCCTCTGGGGGGGACACTTCAGATAATAATCAGTCACTGCCTGATAGCTGTTTGATGAATCGATAGCATATCACATGGCAGTTCAAGGACATCGATTATATGCGAATCTGAGGCTATCATCCTCTTGCGGCAGATGTAGTTTGAACGCGGGTGTGTCCCCCCAGAGTTTTTGGGCCAAGACATCTGCCCTGAAGCATGGAGTTTAGCGCACTTCGAATTAGGCTTGACCAATAGGCAGTCGTCACCAGAAGCGCAGAGCATAATGCGCTACCAAGGACCCATGATCAGGATTTGAAGCTCGATAGAGCGCTCCCCGCTCAGGGAAATGTAGTCTTATTTAAGCCTTCATGCACTAGGGGTCCGTAATAGTGGTACTGATTACTTCTCAAAACTAAGCTTCTGAAGATCGGATTCGTGGGTATATATATGGACGTCAATTGTATAAGTCCTTGATGATAAGGTATGGAAGCATGCTCTGCCTGGTATTGGGGATGATCCTGGTGCTGGCAACTTTCAATGCAGGCAGGGCATCGGATACATCATCGCCAGATGTATCAGACCTGATAAGCCTGATATCTGGAAATGATGACTCGCATACCACTGCTGTCGATCTGGCTTTCTTCCTGGCCACCCATAATTACGATGCTGCCCCTGAGGAGGGATATGTAATAGTCAGGCTTGATGGGAGGAGCTACAAACTTGTACCCAATGGAAAAGAGTCGGGCCTGGCTGAAGTGATCGCCCTATAATTCCTGATCCTGCGATATCTGCTTGAATAGCAGTTCTTGAACCAAGCCATAAGATGTATAGGGAGGCAGGGTTAGTTATGGGCAAATAGATCGATGAGGTATCCAATCATGGTAAGAGCAATTATGCTGATAGCAGCTGTTTTGATATTAACTGCAACTCCGGCCCTGGCAGAGCTTACAGATTACCAGAGAGGAGTGTATGCTGGCCTTCAGGTGGGCCTTTATATGGGAGAGCTTCACGGCATGGCCATGTACACCATCGATGCTGCAGACAAGTTCAATAACTACATAGTAAACTTCAACCAATTTCTTCTCAACACATTTGGTAATAATGGCACGGCCATTGCCGAGTTCAATCCAAGGCCTGTGGTCCCCAGAAACCCAACCACCAGGTATGGCCCGATTCCTGATGCCGAGGGAAGGATTGGAGAGTATCCTGCCGAGGCCTTCTATACCGCCACAGGATCAGGCGGCAGGATGTTCACCAGCAGCAACTATCTTCCCGGAGTCTAGGCCGGATTTGGGCTGACCAAACCTTTTTTTAATAAATGTTACCTCCTGATGCGGCCGGACCTGCATTGGTCTCCACTTGGCATTATCCTTGGGACGGCTCTCTGATACCTTCTGTAATCATCTCCGAACTGGTGTAGAAGCCTTCGTTCCCAATGCAGAGATCCCAGGAAGAGGTAGATGGATGTCAGGATATAGATCATGAGCAGGTTTGTGGTCATGAAAGGGGTCAGCCAGAGGTTTGCCAGGCCTGATATGAGAAATGGGTCTCTCACATAGCAGTATACGCCGCGGATATCAAGAGGCTTTGAGCCTGGCGTCCTGGGAGGTGCAAGCATCGCCCTTACAGAGAACCTCTCTGGCCCATCCTTGAAGGCACTGGACGTGACCCTGGTGGCCAGGATCTGGCCTGCCACCATGAGCCAGCGCCAGGGAGACGGCACTGTGTAGATCCTCCTTCCTGGAAAGAGCAAGAGCAGGATTACTAGTGGCGATATGGTGATGAATGACAATATGTTGAACGCCGGCAGATACCACTTATCCAGGCCCGGACCGAAGTGATGAAAAAGCCTGCGCTTGAAAGGCAGGCTGACTATGATGCTGTGCAGGAGGGAAAAGGTGAAGAGGTAGAGGACCATGATGGAGCGAATGTTGCGGGACATCTGGACTATTTTTATGTCACTGTTGGCATTTGGATCTTGCGTTCAAAGGCGCCTGCAAAGCCAGGGCCAGGAAGCTGCCAGAGTGGCCTTCTGCTCTAGGATAAACAGCTTAGATGATGGGTCAATCAATAAGTCCGGAACGATTGGCAGTTCTGGCAATGCCTTAAATCTTATGCCTGCATATAAAGTATATTGAAATTTTTGCTGAGGTACTATGCCAAAGACTTGTCCATTCTTGAACAAAAATTGTCTGGGTGCAGATTGTGCTCTCTGGATGAGCGCTACAGTCAAGATAATAAAAGAAGAGACAGATGACCAGCGCATAGAATATGATACCTGTGCATTGCGCTTGATTGCGGAGGGCTCTTTCAGGCAGATATCCAAGGACGTCCTGGTAGACTTTCCGGGGTATGCCAAGTGGTTTGATTAACTGTTTGAAGCGGCCAATGGGCAAAGCTGTTTTATCCTATCATTCTGTGCCGCCAAAGCGATCTTATCTTGCAGTACTCTCAATATTCTGCTCAGGTATTTCAGCCTGAACTCGGCAGTGGCTGTTACATCCCAGCTAAAGCTCAAACTCAGGTCTGGCAGATGGCCGTTCTTTTCTTTGCTGCCTATAGGCTCAGGCCATCAATACATATCATTGTACTTATGCAGGAACCAGACCAGCAGCATTCCGATGATTAATCCTAGGGCGACTTGTGTTTCTGGGACGCATGGAGCCATTTAGATACCTCTACAGCCGATGGGGCTTTTTCTCTTGGCTGGTGATCGGCATTATAGAAAACGTTTTGGGTTACATTGCTTTTGGGTGGTGCTGCTTTCAGGCAGATCCCGGGCCATGGATGCGTGATCCAATATCTGGGCATCTGCCCGGAAGCATAGAGCATAGCGCACTTCGATACTGGGTTTGGCCAATAGGCAGTCCTCACCAGAAGCGCAGAGCATAATGCGCCGCCAAGAACTGATTGACAGATCTCTGACCCAGAGATGCCTTATCCTTCAGGTACCATTGGACGCAGGCAGAACTGCGAGCACCTTGGAGACTAATATGGCAAAGAAAAGGGTCACAAGAGGCCATCTTGCCTGGTGAAACAATAGAGAGATCTCATAGTTCCAGAGCTTTGATATGGACAGTATCTCGGATATGCTGAGGAGGAGGATTGCACTGAGTACAGCCACCTCACCAGAATCAATTCTGCCAATGATGGTACGTACTGGGAGCATTGTGGATGGATCCAACAAGGGCGGTATCATAAAAGATAAGGATCTGGCAGCAATTAAAATTAGCACTAATTTGGCATCAGTACATGAAATGCGGATATCCAGTCGTTAAATGTAGAACGGCTTAATGCAAGATGGCCAGATGAAGAATAGATCTTCTCGCAGATCAAGAATAAAAATAGAGAGGCCCCGGAACCATCCATCCCGAGGTCATTGCCTCAACGCATCCTGTTATGCTTTTTATCTGCTTCTTCTAGACTGATCAAGTGCTCTTGTAATAGTTGTTCGATACCACTGCTCCTGATCCTGTGCCAAAGAGATTGTTTGAGGGGTAGAATTTGCCCCAGGCGAATTTCTGCATTATCGGCCAGGCGGTATTGGAGTTGTAGAACCAGTTGTTGTTCATCCAGGCTCCCTGCGTGGGTATGCCCCTCACGATTATATTGCGGTAGTAAGTCGACTTGAATGTGTTGTGGTCTATCTGGAAGTATTTTCCAGCAATATTGGTTCCATCGCCCCTGTCAGCTCCTCCGTGTACATCGAAGTTGTGGCCGACGTTATCATGCTCGAGAGCAGTGTTATATTGGGCTACGTAGCTATTTCCTGCATCTCCTCCGGAGGATATGTGGTGGCGGTTGTAATCGAACAAGTTGCCCTGTATTGTTGCAAATGCGTTTCCAGCTCCCTGGACTACTCCATAACCCCAGCCACTCCTCTGGTTGTGGTGCAGGTAGTTGAAGTTGATCTTGGAGCTGCTTGCTCCTCCAGCCACTACTATTGCTGCATGCGGGAAGTTAAATATCTCGCAATCATCCACTGTGAAACCCGGATACTTGGACCAGATTCCTCTGGCAGCAAGAGTGGTACTTGTAGCTCCGGTGGGTCCCTGGAGGCGTATGCCCGATACACGGACGTTTGCACCATTTGCCCAAAACAGAGCACTGGATTCTGTTAGGGTCTGACCGCTTGCAGACGTGATATAGAGCAGAGCACCCTGCGAGGCGCCATTACCCCTACCGCTGGCTAGAGTCACGCCGGCTGGAATCTTTATGTTCTTGCTGCCGGTCAGGTCAATCTTGGCATTGTCGTCTATGTAGATGACTTGGCCCGCTGTGGCCCTGCTAAGAGCGCTCAGCAGTCCAGCCTTATCGCTGACGACATAGTTGGCTTCAGATCTTAATACGACCTTCTTATACCCGGCTCCGCCGCCTATGGGGTTTCCAAGTGGGTTGGGCCAGGATCCGTACACCTGGGGCTGTGCTATAGTTAATGCTCCATTGCTTCCCCTGGCTGCAACCTCAAGCAAGCCATCGCTATCGATTGCCCTCGGATCAGAGGTTATAGAGCCGCCAAGAGACTTCCAGGCGCCGTTGACATTCTCCATCAGAGCGCCATTAGTTCCGCGCACATATGTGTGGATCTGCTTATCGTTGCTGGAGTACACTGGAGATGGGTTGCCATTGTATATGCTTCCGCTGGCCTTTCCAGATATGCCTCCGCCAAGTCCAGCCCAGGCCGTTGCGCTGGATGTCAGAGTATTTCTCACGAGCGTTCCATCAGTGCCGCGTGCATATACATATACAGTTCCTGGGGCAGATGGGCTCACTGCAGGCCTTGCATCTGAGGAGACCTTTTGGGTTCCAAGGCTTCGCCAGGTTCCTCCTGCGTTATCTGAGACTGTGTTATCGGCGTTGCGAACAAAGACATGCACCTTTCCAGTTGAATCGGCGATAGCATTGGGGTTAGACTGGATGTTTCCACCCATACTGGTTGGGGCTGCTGCAGTCAGAGTCCCTGTGTTCACGGTGCTCGAATACAGAGCGTTATTTGTCCCGCGGTAGAACGCCTTAACATTGCTCTGTCCTGGCACCAGCACTGCTGTAGGATCTGATGCAACTGTGCCTCCGAGATTGAGCCAGCTAGTGGTTTTCTTTCTGACGTTTAAGACTGCATCCTTAAGTGCATTATCTGTGCCTTTGGCAAATACATGGACTTTGCCCTTATCATCATTGACTGCATATGGATCAGAGGCTATTTTTGGACCAGTGGTACCACTGATGCCCAGCCAATCTCCATCCCTATTATCCCAGAGTCCATTATCGGTACCCTTGGCGAAGATGTGTCTCTGGCCAAGGCTATCCCTCAATGGGAAAGGATTAGAGTTTACATATCCAGTCAGGCTTGTCCATACCCATGAACCCGGCATTGGCGAGACCTCGCTGACGCTGCTCATCACATCGCCATCAAGATCGGTATCTATTGCCTGTGGGCTCCCGGAGTTTGCAGATATGCTGCCGCTGACAGCTTTATCCGATTTCGCTGAATAATCCTTTGAACCTTCATTATTAGATGTGCTTGAATAGATAAGTGAGCTTCCAACAGCTGCCATATCCTGGCTGGCGTCGACATGGCCTGCTGCGCTTGCCAAAACATTAGATGCCAGGCTCTCATTGGAGGAGAGGTAAGAATATGCGTCAGCCTCTGTTGATGTAGCCTTGGCTGCGGTATAGGCTTTGGATTCAAGGCTGGCTGCCTCAAAAGATCCAGCGGCGCTGGCGTTATCTGCAGCTGATGATGCAATGAAGCCGTTTATGCCGCCTTCACCATTCAAGCCCCCTGTGACCTTGATAGTATTGTTATTGGCCTGAGCCTCGCCGTTTATATAGCCCAGTGAGGCTCCAATGCTCGATGATTGCATGGCACGAAGGTCGCTCTCCTGAGCAGATACGACCTGAGATGTGGCCATGGACCCGTTCAGAACCCCAGAACTCTGGGCTGTGCTGCTTTGATCGCTAGACCCAGAAACACCGGCCTCAGAGAGTCCAGCTGCAAATACGTTCTGGCCCAGGCTTGCAGAATCAGCAGCTGCAAAAGACGCAGATGTTGATACCAGATCGCCTAAAGAGGAGACGTTGCTCGAGACCACAGCATCCTGGCTGCTGGCAGTCTTGAAGAGGCTATTATTGCCGCAGCCTTCCACAAAGCCGCCGGTCGATACGGAGCCGCCATCAATTACAATATTCTCAGCAAGGCTTACAGAGCTGTCGAGGCTGTAGCTGGCACTTGATCCTGAGGTGCCGCCATCGGCTCCTGTACCGCAGCTCACTGAGATTGCATTTGCGGCGGGAAAAAGAAAAACTGAGATCAGCGCAATACAAAAAATGCCTATTTTTAGCTGCAATTTATCACCACTTCTCCTTTGTATTATGGGTTGTTGTAAGAGCTTCTCTGCAGAGACTACTGATGCATCAGGCATCACAATTGCCAGCGATCGGGTACTATATTAATGTTGCGTTTAGTATATATCTAAAATAAAAAATTACAGATGATGCATCACCAACAGAAAATCCCAGAGGATACGGCAGAGTTTAAATGGACAGAGGAATTATGCACTGAAGAAATAGGCATCAAATATGCTTATGCTTATCATATATCACGACATTACGCTGAATATCAATACTTAGGAAGAATCCTCAGAATTCAGAATCCTAGCATCTATTATGATCCATAATTCATATATTGATTTCTCCAAGAGACCTGACTGCTATTGCGACTAATTACCGATAATATCACAGTCTAAAACTATGTTCAATTTATGAGATATACTTAGACGATTGTGACTTGAGATATGTCAAGTCGGGATTTATTTCGCCAAAGGTCGTATATAGAAATTGCATGAGGCAACCATAGATTTGCAGCTTGTTGAATCGATATGATCCCTAAAAAGGGCTGAAATATTTATACGATGAATGATCCTCAGGGCCGTTATGATCATCATTCTCTTCAAGATCGCTCTGATAGAAGAGGCTTTTTTGCAGGAATGATCTCTTTGTTGAAGGCATCAATCTGACGAAAAGTTCACAGGGAAAGGATCTTTTGAATAAGTGGTTATTCAAGGTTAAATAATTCTAGTTGTTATAGGATCAACAAAATTCAGTCCAGCATTTATAGCAATTTAGCGTTGAATTTTGGAAAATAGTCCAACAAGACTGGTGAAGCTAATGTAGGGTGATCGCACTATACGGGCAAATGTGATAGGAGATTTCATCCAAAGATGTGATACTATTTTGAGTTATATATCTTTGATATTTGGATTAGAATGATAGTTTATCATTCTACGTGGGCATTTGATAATTGGAAAATTTCATTTAATACAAAAAGCGTCCATCTGATGGTCTGAAATTATAAGAAGTGTTTCAATATCAGTTCTAATGTATTGTTAAAAATTATTGGGCATTATAGGTATAATATTTGCCAACTTAATTTAAAAATTTGAATTCAAGGGCTAAATTAGCAGAGTTTCCCTGGCCAGCTAGATCTTCGAGTTATCGACAAAAAACGATACCATCAGCCTGCAGATTCATATATAGAATTAATCATGAAATTCTGATTATAAATTAGGCCCGACCTGGGCATGCAAAGTCCAAGAGACGTCAGGCTCGAATCAGGACTGAAGATGAATGAGTGGCAGCTTTTGGAGCTCATAGAGTCGATGCCTATCGAATCCTTTTTCATATCCCACCAGGAACGGCACGATCCCAACCTCTCGAGCATTCATGCATTCGCAGATCAGGATAGAGAGGAATTGGAGCTTATGGGGCTCACGTCTTATCTGCGCCACTGCGCCTCTGCCGCCGCGTTCCAGCATATAGTGTGTCAAGCCCCGGGCGGCAGCCCAAATTTCGTTGATATCAAGCCAAGAGAAGAGTTATGACACATGTGAGAGCAGGGCTTGGTTGCGTCACATAGCCATATACGTATTCTTAATAGCATCTCCAATCACCCCAGCTATTTAGCATCCCAGCCCCGAACTATCTCTTAAGAAAGAGCAGTCATAAGAACAGCTCCTTAAATTTAATTCTATATTCCGTTCACTACAATTAGTTCTTAGTGATTTATTAACAATGGATACCCATTTAAGAGGTGCAGAACTTAGATCGGTAACAATAGTTGCTCAGCTAACCGCAATTTATGACGATTTGTCATCCAGAAAATAAATACTAGATTATTATATTATAGAAGACAAGCTCATATATCTGCCTCTATCGAATTGATTAGTGATAAGAGATTCTGGCAGGGTTAGCACCGGGGATATACAGCCATTTAGATATGGTCGGAGGCATATTGATATCAAGCGAGTAATTAGATCTCTACAAACCACTCAGCGACATATCTATTATGATTAATGATGCACTCTTTTGCAGAATTGAGCTCTAATACAGATATGCGGAGACTCATGGCTGTTTTGATATTTATTGCAATATGCTCGTCTTGTGAAGACGGTATGCAGGCACTTCGGGCCTTTCCTGGAGATGGGAGCTCGAATGCAGATTCCTGCCTTCTCCAGGGATGGGCTGCAGGCCCTTGATGGATAGACATAGAGGCGGCCCAAAGGGCTGTATTGTATTTCATTAGCTGATTGACAGGAGGATACATGGGGGTTACTATAGCTGCAATGCCAGCGTACAATGAGGAGCACTCAATAGCCAAGCTGATACTTGGCTGCAGGAGATATGTGGATAAGGTTGTGGTTGTTGATGACGGCAGCACTGATGCCACTGCAGAGATTGCGGATGCGCTGAATGCCTATACAGTTAGACACGAGGTTAATATGGGATACGGCGCTGCCATCAAGAGCTGCTTTGATGCCGCCAGGAAGTTTGGTGCAGACAGGATGGTCATCATAGATTCAGACGGCCAGCATGACCCTTCTGATATACAGAAGCTCCTGGAGCCGCTCAATAACGGCGCGGATGTAGTGATAGGATCGAGGTTCTGCAATGGGAATGGCCAGAACATACCAGCCTATAGAAGGCTTGGAATGAAGATCCTGGATGTTGGCACAAATGCCGTTGGAGGCGTCAATGTCTCAGACAGCCAGAGCGGCTTTAGAGCATATGGACAAAGAGCCATAGAGAAGATAAAGATAAATGAGAATGGCATGTCTGCAGGATCGGATATACTCCTCCAGGTAAGGGATAAAGGTCTGAAGATAGAAGAGGTGCCTATAAAGTGCAGATATGACGTGGAAAGGGCATCGACTCATAATCCACTGAGCCATGGGATATCGGTGCTGGTGAAGCTCCTTCGTGATATGGAGGTCAGAAGGCCGCTCTACTATTTCACATTGCCTGGAGTATTATTTGCATCTATTGGTCTTTGGGCGGGGCTGGATCTAATCAAGGCATTCTTTTATGGAGGAGATTTGAGCCTCTGGCCAATTCTGCTCTCAATACTGATAGCCATAATAGGGTCCTTTATGATCTTCACGGGGATCATTCTGCATTCGATCTCCAATCTGATCAATAAATCGCTCAGGGACCTGGATGCCTCGGGAAGAGTCACATATGAGGATCATAGCCCTTCCTGGAACCTGACCAAAGATGCCAAAGATAATTGAGATCCACTTTAATATCCTTTAGATGTTTATTACACTAATCGTTTTTGAATCGGATGGTTTTGAATCAGACGCTCAAGCCTGCATCATATGCGGGCTCGATATCTGGAGGCTGGGTATCGATCTGGGGCCGATCTGTTCCAGGTGATTCCAGCCATAGAACCCGTGCGTCTGCTGAACTTTGGAAGTGATTTGATGGACTTGTTGGATGGAAAGAAGGTTTTGATAACCGGAGGAACTGGTTCCTTTGGAAACGCATTCATTGACCGCTCCAAGGGTGATGGTGCGACATTCATAGTGTACAGCCGTGATGAGAAGAAACAGCATGATATGTATGTGAGCAGAGGGAACCACAACATCCAGTATGTGATAGGGGATGTCAGAGATAAAAATAAGTTAATGAAATCTATGGATGGCATAGACTACGTACTTCATGCTGCGGCCTTAAAGCATGTTCCAACCGGAGAGAACTTCCCAGAGGAGGTCATTGAGACGAATACCCTGGGAGCTAAGAACGTCATAGAGGCAGCTGAAGCCTGTGGGGTGGAGAAGGTCGTCAACCTGAGCACTGATAAAGCAGTGTTTCCTGTAAATGCATACGGCATGAGCAAGGCGCTTGCAGAAAAGCTGATGAACGCCCACGAGGGGGATACTGTCTGCGTGAACCTGAGGTACGGGAACGTTCTGGGCTCAAGAGGATCGGTCATACCCCTCTTTTTAAACAAGATCAATAACGACGAGCCATTGACCATCACCAACTATGACATGACAAGGTTCATACTGCCTCTGAGCCATGCTGTGGCATTGGCGCTCAAATGCATAGAAGACGGAAATAACGGAGACCTGTTTGTAATAAAGCCGCCGGCCTGTAACATACGCACCCTGGTCGAAGCCCTGGAGATGCAGTACCAGAGAAAGCTCAATCAGAAGGTGATAGGGATAAGGCCAGGCGAGAAGATAGACGAGACCCTTCTCACACCAGAAGAGGTATACAGATCGACAACCATGAAGCAGAACGGGATCACCTATGCCAGGGTGCCCAGGCTCAATGCCAATATAGGCGGATTCTTTTACAATGGACAGGATGTAGAGATGCCTGAAGCCTTCACATCATCAAATACAGTCCAGTATGATGCTGAGAAGGTCCTGGACATAACAAGAAAGGCGGGTCTGCTATAAGGACTGGAATTACTGGGGCTCACGGCTTCATAGGAAGCCACCTGGAAAAGAGGGTCCAAAACCCCGTGATCTTCGATGGCGACCTGAACGATATCAAACATGCCAGAAAGTTTGTAAGAGAATGCGACAGGATATATCACCTTGCAGGCAAGAACAGAGAAGATGAAGGAGCAATACTGAAGAATAATATAGTATCTACCGCCAATCTGGTGCTGGCCACCATCCTGGAAGAGGTCGATCCAGAGATAATATTTGCATCTTCCAAACAGGTGGAGTGGAACGGCCGATCTGAATATGGATTTACAAAGCTGGCCGAGGAAGAGATCATAAAGAAGGCCGGCAAATGGTGCATATTCAGGATTCCAAATGTATATGGTCCTGGGTGCAGGCCATTTTACAATTCGGTAATAGCTACATTCTGCTATCAGATAGCCAAAGGCGAACCGGTTACCATCAAGGACCCTAGCATTGCAAGGGAGTTCATATTCATAGATGATCTCATAGAAAGCCTTCTCGAACCTGAGTTGGGATCGTATAATCACCCCAGGGGCCAGGTCATGACCCTGGGAGAAATTTACTCGCTGCTCACTGATAGGATTGGATCGCATAGAAATCTGGAGAGATGCCTGTCCTATTTCAAGGAGGGAGTGGAGATTGATGCTTGATATTGAGCTATGGTGATCCAATGAATGAGAGATTAAAAGTCATGACGGTTCTGGGGACCAGGCCAGAGATCATAAGGTTATCAGAGATAATGAAGAAGCTGGACAAATTCACAGATCACACGCTGGTACATACAAATCAGAACTATGACTATGAGCTAAACAATATATTCTTCGAAGAGCTGGGCCTAAGAGATCCTGACTACCTGCTAAATGTCAAAGGCAGCTCTGTAGGAGAGCAGATAGGAAAGATCCTGATCCAGACTGAGGAGGTCATGATCAAAGAGAAACCCGAGGCCTTGCTCATTTTGGGAGATACCAACAGCGCGCTATCCTGCATAATAGCCAAGCGACTGAAGATCCCTGTCTTTCACATGGAGGCTGGAAACAGATGCTTTGATGACAGGGTTCCAGAGGAGATTAACAGGAGGATAGTCGACCATACCTCGGATATCAATCTCACCTATACTGAGCATGCCAGAAGAAACCTTCTAAATGAAGGCTTAAGCTCACACGATATATTCGTCACGGGCTCGCCCATGGCTGAAGTCCTGGAGGCGAACAGAGATAAGATAGAGAGATCGTCTATACTAGAAGAGCTGGATTTGAATAAGGATGGATATTTCCTCATCAGCACCCACAGGGAAGAGAATGTGGATGATGCCAGGAACCTGAAGATAATATTAGAGACTCTGGAACTGCTAATAGATAAATACCGGCTGCCAGTGGTGTTTTCAGCCCACCCCAGAACCAGGAAGCGAATTGAGGAGCTCGGCGCCAAGCAAAGCGAGCTCATAATGTTCCATAAGCCTTTTGGAATGTTCGATTATGTGAAGTTGCAGAAGAATGCCTACTGCAACTTATCAGACAGCGGGACACTTCATGAGGACGCAGGCATAATGGGGTTCCCAGCGCTCGTAATAAGGGAGAGCACTGAGCGCCCCGAGGCGTATGACACTGGAAATGTGATTCTCACTGGCATAGATTCTAGGCTGATACTGCAGTCGGTTGAGATGGTAAGGAAGCAGTACGAAGATGGTGCCAGGTTCACAACACCTATAGATTATAGGGAGACCAATATATCAGACAAAGTGGTCAGGTTGATACTGGGATGGAGCAGGCTGACCTTTAAGAAGACCTACTATGCAGCAGAGCGATGATATGATGCGAGCAATGATATAATGCTGCATAAAGAAAACTAAACCGAACTTTTTTTAGAATCTGGATGGAATCGTCAACCAAAGAGAGAGAATGAAGATGAAGATTCTAGTAGTTGTGGAGAACTTCGTGCCTGAGATTGGCAGCGCAGCTCACCTTTATTTTGATCTGACCAGGGCGTTTACGAGAAGAGGACATGAGGTGGATGTCATCACCTCTTACCCAAGGAAGTTCAACCTCGATTCAGCCAATGCAGACAGAGAGTTTCCCTTATATGAGACCGTGGATGGAGTAAGAGTTCACAGGTGCAGATATCCGTGCACCAGGGACAATGTAATCCTGAGAGGGATGGAGCATTTCGTGCTTCCAGAGCTATATTTCAGGGAATATGAAAGGCTGAAAGAGAAGTTCGATGCCTGCCTGATATATATGCCACCTCTGCCGCTTTATAGCCTGGCCAGCAGGCTGAAGAATTGGGCTGGAATCCCAACTGTATTGAACTACCAGGATTTTCATCCCCAGGAGCTAACAGACGTAGGGGTTCTGAAGAATAAGCTGATGATCAGGTTCCTGGAGCATCTGGAGAGGAAGTCGTACAACAGTGCTGATTATATAACTGTCTTATCAAAAGGTGCAAAAGAGTATATCATCAGAAGAGGCGGTGACCCAAGCAAGTTAGAGCACATCTACAATGGGTGCTTCATGCCAGATATGGACCTGTACTCAGAGAGGAAAGACTTCAAAGAGAGAGAGGGAATTGAAAGCAAGATCCTGATATCATATGCAGGCATACTCTCGCCCTTCCAGGGAATAGACAACATTTTAGATGCTGCAAGAGAGCTGATGGACCAGGAGGATATCGTCTTTTGCCTGGCCGGAGACGGAATGCTCAGAGACCATCTCTCCCGCAGAATTGAGGCAGAGATGATATCCAATGTCAGGCTCCTGCCTCTTCAGCCAAGGAGCGAGTACTTCAACATAGTCAACTCCTCAGATATTTCCATAGTCTCACTTGATGAAAGGATGAAGGCGCCATGCCTTCCTGGAAAGCTCAGAAACATGCTGGCCATGAGGCAGCCTGTCATTGCAATCGTACCTGAGAAGAGCGAAACTGCAAAGGTGATAGAGGAAGCAGAGTGCGGGATGGTGGTAAACCCTGGAGAGCCATCAAAGCTTAGATCTGCCATACTTGAGATGGCTCGTGATCCCAAGGCCATGGAGAGGTACGGTTTGAATGGGCGGTCGTTCCTGGAAGAGAATATGGATCTGCAGAAGATCGCCCTGAGATACGAGGACATATTTACGATTTTGTCACGCAGCAGGACATCTGCTGCTACTGCTGCGGCTACTGCTTCTGCTCAGGGTGGATAGATATGGTGAAGAAGAAAGTTCTCATAATTGACTCAAACAGGCAGTTTTTATTGACCAGGCCCATAAAGATTGCCAGGTCACTCAGCAGAAATGGATACCAGGTCGAGTTTGTCATGTGGGACAGGACTGGCAATGGTCCAGAAGTTGAGATCCTTGATGGATACAAGATCCACAATATTTCAATCAAGCCCATGAACAACCATGTCTGGGGGATCATACTCAGCTATCCATTATGGTGGCTGCGCCTGTTTGCCTGCCTTATCCGCCAGGATGCTGATATATATCACTGCGAGAATTTGTACAACCTTATGCCAATCATTCCCTTGAAGATCGCCTGGGGAAAGAAGAGCGTATACGACATTGTCGACTTCACTGCAGACAGCCTGAACTGGCCGGGCTATATCAGGAGATTCTTGATCTTCCTGGAGGGGATAGGCCTGAGGTTTGCAGATGGAATAGTGGTGTTAGATGCAAGAAAACAGCAGATAAAACTAGATTCAAAGAACCTGGCATTGGTGACCAATTGCCCGGAGGACCTGCTCGATGAGCTCGGGCCTAAAACGAATAAAGATCAGTTCATAGTCTACTACGGAGGCTGGATATCCGAGACCCGGGGGCTCAGGCATCTATGTGAAGCAATAAATGGCATTGAGGGCGTCAAGCTGGTAATGGCGGGCTTTGGTCCTGACAAAGAGAAGCTCGTATCCCTCATAAGTGCACAGGGGAATGCCGAGTTCATAGGCCTTGTGAGCGATGTTGAGTCACTGAAGTGGACAAACACGGCCGACGCAGTGTTTGCATTCTATGATCCCAATATTCCAATAAACAGAGTGGCGGTCTCAGCCAAAGTGTACGACGCAATGATGTGCGGGACCCCGGTGATAACAAATTCTGAGGCAGTGATTATGTCAGAGACCATAAGAACAGAGAGGTGCGGCCTGGTTACGCCCTATTCAGATATTTCTTCTTTGAGAGAGGCCATAGTATTGCTGAAGGGCGACAAACCTTTGAGGGAAGAGATGGGCAAAAACGGGAGAAGGGCATTTGAGAGCAAATACAACTGGTCGATAATGGAATCCAATCTGATAGGCCTTTACAGCAAGATCTGGGGCTGAGAAGTCGAGGCTGGGGGCATCTGATGATTAAGGTGACAACTATTCAGAACATCATTGTTCCATACGAGGTTCCATTGTTCACTGAGCTTTCCAGGAGCCCTGAGATAGATCTGAATGTCTATTTCTGCGATACAACTTATAAAGACAGAAAATGGGATATCTCTGAGAGCAGCCAATACAAGAATGAAGTGCTTCCGGGCATCACAATTGAGCTCGGTGAGGTGGCAAGTTCACTCAATCCCGGCATTATCAATCGGTTGAGACGAGATGGACCAGATGTTATATTATTGAGCGGCGGTTACAGTAATTTGACGATGCTCCTGGCATTCATCTATGGAAGCCTGAGCGGGACGCCTGTCATTTACCGCTGTGATGGAACCAAATACGACAGGATGAAATCGTCTATTATATCCAGGGCGTCCAGGCCTGTGGAGAGGTATGTCATAACCAAATCGCAGGCACTCATCTGTCCAGGAAACGATGCCAGAGAGTATCTGATAGATAGTGGAGCTACGCCCGAGATGGTCTTTATAAGCCCTTACACTACGCAGGATGATGATCTATTTATCAGAAAAAGTATCGAGTTTAGAGAGAATAAAGCCCAGATTAAGGCACAGCTCGGGATAAAAGAAAAGATCATTCTTATCTTTGTTGGAAGATTTATTGGAGATAAGGGAATTGAATACCTGATGGATGCCTTCAGGAGGCTGTCTAAAGACCACAGCGACATTGGGCTTCTATTATTGGGCGATGGCCCAATGGATTTGCAGCTCAGAGATTATTGTAAAGATAATGGGCTAAACAATGTCTACTTCCCAGGATTCGTAGATGGTCAAGATAAGGTCAAATATTACACCATATCAGATATCTTCGTACTGCCAACTTTGAGAGACCTGTGGGGACTGGTCATAAATGAAGCCATGCTATGCGGCCTGCCAGTGATCACTACCAGAGCCACAGGTGCTGCAAGAGATATGATCGTCAATGGCAAGAATGGCTTTGTTGTGGAAGAGGCAAGCAGCGATGATCTATATCTGGCACTGGAGACGATAATATCTGATGATGAGCTTCGCTCAGAGATGGGCAGATGCGCTATGGAAACAGTATCCAGCAGGTTCAATATGGCCCGGAGAATAGAAGGGTTCATAAATGCCATAAAATATGCCTGTGCCAGCAAGGGCGACGGCTCAGCCAATACGTGATTTGATCATCCAAAATACATATAAAAATTTGAATAGTATTTAGGTGAGGAAGCTAGAGAGCTTGTTATGGGGGAATATTAATCAGGAACTTCCAGATCACTTTAATATTTTTAGTTGCTGCAATGGTCCTTGCAGTGCCACTGTGCAGCTACACAGAGGAGTTTACTCTTAAAATATTATCTGTGCCCTTTTATGAGATTAAAGGCATGAGCCTTATACAATCGCATACTGAATATGATCTTGAAGGGATGCCTTACTTTGTATATGCACAAACCATATACGACGAGAAGGGAATTCCATTTTATAATTATTCTAATATGATAGGCATACAAAGGAATCCAGAAGTCATAACTTATTCTGCGCTGGATTATGAAAAAAAATATGTTGAAGGGAATGAAAGCTGTAAGAACTTGTTTTTAAACTGTGCTGACTGGTTAGAGAATAATACGATTGAGCATGATAACTATTCGCTGTGGGAGGTAACGTTTAATTCTACCCATAAAGAGTACAATATGAGCCCCCCCTGGAGATCTGGACTGGGGCAGGCACATGGGATAGAGATATTAGCAAAGGCATACAGGATGACTGGAGACGAAAAGTATCTAAAGAAGGCTCAATCGCTCGCAAACTTATTTTTCATAGATACAGATGATGGCGGAGTTACTTATAAAGATAAGGATGGTTGGTGGTATGAGGAGTATGCAGATCAGAATGGCAGCGAGCCAAGGGTACTTAATGGAATGATGTTTACATTGTCAGCCATATATGAGTTTTACAATATAACTGGGGATGAAAAAGCTAAGTTTTTGTTTGAAAGAGGAGTATCTTCCTTAAGGAACCATCTAAGTGATTATGATGCGGGCTACTGGACATACTATGATATACACAGGCTTCCTGCTGACAAATCATACCATCATGTACACGTTGTGCAACTTAAGAGATTGTATCAATTAACCAACGACCAAATATTCCTTGATTACTATAATAAATGGAGAAGGTATGAGTCGGGTCCAGAGAAATTTTTGTATAAATTTATGCTTTTCCATGATAAGCTCTCACTTCTCATATATGGAATAAATTCCATGGCTATCTTTTTAGGTCTCTCAATTCTTTATTACCAGCCTATAAGACCAATTAAGAGAAGTGCAAAGAGAGGATAAATAAATGCTGGCCGTGGTATTCTAACACGTATTTTAAGATTTTAGCATATCAACAAAATATGCAGGCACCATCATGTCACAATTGAATCAAGAAAAACAACATCAAGAAGGCCAAGGCAAAGAAAATTTAGACTATATCCTGATTACTCCTGCCAAGAATGAGGAGGAGAGCCTGCCTGACCTGATAAAGACCGTCTCCAGCCAGACCGCCTTGCCAATAGCATGGTTTATAATCGATGATGGTAGCAAGGACAGAACTTTCGAGATCATAACCAATGCCTCAAAAGAGCACTCATGGATCCATCCTCTGAGGCTTAAGTCCAAAGGGGGCTATGACATGGAGGAGCATTATTCCAGAGTATGCAGAACAGGCTTCAACTATGGACGGCATTTCTGCAAAAAGCATTGGATACCATATGGCTTTATTGCTCTGTCAGATGCAGATACAGCCTATCCAAAGGACTATTTCTTCAAGCTCACCTCTTTTTTGAGGGATAACGGCGAGTATGGGATAGTTAGTGGAAGATATCTCATCAAAAGCAGGAGAGATGATCCTGCCTATACCGAATCCAGGGAGTTCGTTGGAATGAGCGATCCATATGGTACTGGAAGAATATGGAGAAGGGAGACATTTGAAGAGACTGATGGATATACAATAACAAAGGCTCCGGATACTGTATCGAATATAATGGCGAGGCTGAACGGCTGGAAGATCGGCAGGCTGAATTTCATAGAATTTTATCAGATGAGAGAGACGTCAACAGGAGGAAGGACCGATCTTTGGAGCGGGTACTGCCAGAGAGGGAGGAGATACTATTATGTTGGAGGAAATCCCTTGGGATCTATCAACAATGCACTTTACATTCTGCTCTTCTCCAGATCAAAAAAGTCCCTGGTGAAAGGCGCTGCCTTTTTTTCTGGATATTTTAGCTCATATCTAAAAAGGGAGAGGAGAACTGAAAACGAGGTGATCAGGAGATATATGGGCGATTACATGGGAATTTTATCCAATTACAGGCTGTTTATTCGTAGCTTAATAGATAATGTTAAATAGAATTTGAAGTGTCGACAAGGAGGAGTGAGGATTTACAGGTTACCAGAAGCCAATATACTCCTGGCAAAAGCCATCCCCATTGCATCTGTGCTAGCAATTGCCGTATCATCCTTGGTCTTCATACGCCTTGGAATGTTTGAATCTGTTAAAAAGGGGGTTCTATTTGTAGGCATCCCTGTAATAACAGTCTCTTTTCTGACCTTTCTAATTCCAGGATTATTTAAAGAGCGGGATCATGATGCTCTGAGAGATACGAATATTTCGTCCCGCTTATTTATCTATCCATCACTTCTCTTCGTTTTTATATTCATGATCACTATAGCGCTGATCTTGAAGAACCAGACGAGGCACTTTGAATATTTCTTTCTGATTGCTGCAATGGCAGTGATCATATTATCAGAGATATTCTTTTTTAACGATAGTCGTTCTAGGAGCGGCATAATATTAACACAAATAGCATCACTTGTGCTCAACACTACACTGGGCTTCACATTGAAATGCCCCATGGTCACTTTTGCAGACATATTCTACCATATGCAGCTGATAAACACATTCATCTCAAAGGGATATGTATCAAGTGACGTCGGCTTGTACCAGTTCTTTCCATTATTCCATATCTTCAATGCCATGGGCACAATGCTGACAGGGGCAGAGATAAAAGAGTCCTACTTTGTGGTCAACACGTTATCATTCATCCTCTCAGTCCCCCTGGTCTACATTCTGACCAACTATGCCACAAAAAACACAAATATGTCTTTGCTTTCAGCCCTCATTTATGCTTTCAGCAGGCCGGCAGTATCTGCAGGCCTGTATACGGTGACCAGAACTGATGCAAGCATACTGTGCCTCATGGTACTCTATCTTCTGCTCAAAGGGAGGAGCGAGGTCAGGTTCACAGCATTGGCAGTTTTCATGATCCTGCCCCTGAATCTGCTGCATCAATACACATTGGTGGCTTTTACATCCATCTTGGGCATGCTTTTCTTGATCGAGATAGCGCTTCACAAGGGCCATAAGATCAGCTACAACTACATCCTTCTCTTCGTAATCTCATACCTTGCATATTGGGTCTACGTGGGCAATTATTTCTTCGCGTATATAACTCAAAAGCTCTCTGCCACTTCAGAGGCAGTCTCTATTCCCAGCGCTGCAGCGCCAGTTATTCCGGCTGCAGAGTCGTTTACTATCAGCCTGATCTACAACCTGGATTTTGCCATCGTGACATTCATGGCGATGATTGGGGTGATCTATCAGCTCAACCGCCGCCAGAACGGGAACTTTGTGGGGCACACTCTTGCAGTTTGCGCTCTCTGTATGTTGCCTTTATATTTTCCTTTCATCTCAGAGCTTTTCAGGCCGCTTCTTGGATACAGGTTTCCATTTATCGTCGCACCCTTTATCGCCTCTGTCGCAGGAATTGGAATGTCAAGGCTATTTAAGCCATCAATAAAGAGACAATGGTGCAACAGGGCCGCAATTATCTTTATATTCGTTATTGCCATAACCTTCTTCCTTATCTCATCTACATTGATTGGCAAATCTACAGATTTCCAGATGCTTTCAGGTATCCTGGGAAATGAGAGGAGGGGCTATCTGACTCAGTCAGAGATCAATTCATTTAATTTTTATAATAACCATTTTGGAGATGAAGAGAGCATCTATACGGATTTCATGGCGGACCAATACATGAAGGCATTTTTCAATTTGACTGTCATCCCCTCAAATGAGGTCTTCAGCTTCGAGACCCTCCCTCCAAATTCATATTTCATATTCAGGTATGAGGAATATAATTCAGGAGGGCTGGATTTTGTAACTAAGATCACTGAAAATACTGCTTTTTCCAGGAGCCAGATAGAGACCGCAGGATGGAGGAGGAGACGGGATGTAGCAGGAATATGGTCCGAGGGATCCAAATTATATGATAACGGGTCAGTGTACATATATAAAAAATAATCTTCGACCCAATTTTACAATCCTCTGGTGTGCTGGAATGAATCAAATCGAGCCGCATTTGCAAATATGCTCTGACGAAGGAGGTTTTAAGTGAGAGTCTTGGTTTTAGGTGCTACAGGAATGATTGGCCATAAGTTGATGCAGGTTCTCTCTAAGCTGCATGAGGTTACAGGCACTGTGCGTGGAAATTCCTCAATCTACGCAGACCATCCAGTCCTGGGATCGATGCCCTTATTGAGCGATGTGCAGGCAGAGAACTTCGACAGCATTGTGGAGGCTGTAGCTCAATTTAGGCCTGAGGTCATCATCAACTGCATAGGAATTATCAAGCAGCTGCCCAGTGCCAAAGATCCTATGAGAACCATTGCAGTCAATGCCATCTTTCCACACCGTCTGGCAAGGCTGTGCCAGGCATCAGACATTCGCATGATACATATCAGCACTGACTGCGTCTTCTCAGGAAGGAAGGGGAATTATCTGGAGGAGGATCTGCCGGACCCAGAGGATCTGTATGGCCGGACAAAGCTGCTTGGAGAGGTGGCTTTAAAGGGATGCCTCACAATTCGCACATCCATGATAGGCCGGGAGCTGAGAGGCAAGATTGAACTCATAGAGTGGTTCCTCAGCCAGAAGAACAGAAACGTGCCTGGCTTTTCCCGAGCGATATATACCGGTCTTACCACTCAGGTGCTATCTGAGACTATATGCGACATAATAGAGAATTATCCAGAGCTTGCCGGACTGTGGCACGTCTCCTCAGATCCCATAAGCAAGTACGACCTGCTGCAAATCGCCAACAGAGAATTTGACCTTGGAATTGAGATTGAAAAAGATGGAGCATTCCTCTGCGACCGCAGCCTCAACAGCACCAGGTTCAGAGATGCAACAGGGTTTGAGCCCCCCTCCTGGGAAGAGATGGTCAGCCAGATGGCAAGAGATCCCACCCCATACGATAGTCAAAGGTAAAGGATGTAATTATGCGTTGCCCCTCCTTATCAGGGGTTTGAGGGGGTAGGAATGGGGGTAAAGGCTGTGAAAATGAGACAAAATAACTATATTGGCTCATTCGATATCACTTGCCTCGCTATTTCAGTCATCCAATGCTTGATTGAAGAGATGATGGGAAATTTACCCATCCCCGTATATCCAACCAGTGCATTGGCCAAGCATCTTTCTGAAAACGGGATCAAGATTGATGCATTTGCAATCGAAGAAGATATTTATAAAATACTACTCTGGCTTTGAAAATCCGAAAAATAAAGGAGTATGTTTACAGGTTATACACACTCATGATGGTGGGATCATCTTGATTTATATCTTAAGATGTCAGTTGCGCATTTATAGTCCCATAATCTCCATCATCACAACCATACCATCTTCCATTAAAGGAATTTTCTTCAATAATTACATCGTATTTACAACTGAGAACAGCTCCTCCTTTCTGGATATAGGCAGTTTCCGTAAAACTCAGGGCATTTCCTGTTTTATGTCCCTCTATTTTATGAATGGAATTTAACGAGGGCCATTCAATCTGGCCGCTGATTGAACCATCCTTATCAGTGCCGGTCAGAGTTAATTTGAAAGGCCATGATTTTCCATTTTTTGGTTCACTTATTGCCTCTCCTGACCAAACGTTGCCTTGGGTCTCACCTATTGGCGTTGCAGGCACAATACCTCTGAATCCTTGTTCTTTGGCAGGCTTGCCCCTTATTGAGGTGGCTTTTTCCGATATATCTGAAAGTCCGGCTGTACCACTATAGCCGTAAAATTGGCCGTCGTCAGCCATGAGCACATCCACAAGGTCGTTGTTTTTCATACCGTAGCATGTGTGAAAATAAGCATATTCGATGTTGAAATGTGCGTCATTCCAGCGCTTCATCAATTCTTTTCTCTCTAGATCTGGCATGTCTTTCCACGTATCTGGCGTTCCCACCTCCTTTGCAAGCTGCTCCTTTGCCCATTCAGCTATATCTCCTGGAGTTATTGTCTCTTCTTCGTTAGCAGTGTAGATAGTGCCAGGTATACGCTCATCTCCGTGACCAAACCAGGCAACGGCCTTGGTTGCAGGGTCCTGGAGCGCTGATTTTAGGTCGTTCTCAATTGCGATAGGTTGGATTGTGACCGTGTAACCCATGGCTTCAAGTTTCTTCTTCTGGGCTTCTATCACGGGTTGAAGCTCCTTATATGGGTCCACTTCCCCAAAAGATGATCTGAGGAGAAGTGAGTACCAAGGAGGATTCACATCTCCTATGAAGATGTAAGCTTTTTCGCCAGTGCCGCTCCCACTTCTCTCCCCCCAGCTGCCTAAGGAGATAGGACATGTTCCTAGAATTAAGGCTAGAGCAATAATGAAGACTATGAATAGCCTTCCAATAATTTTCATTTTCTTCCCTCTGTTAGAATATCTAAGCTATTTTTTGATGAAATGCTATTGACATAATTAAACGTTTTGATCAAGATCGCCAAACATGTGCAGGGGTGTCATCCCTCGCACATCCTTTTGCACCAGACCGCTACCTATTGGCCTCGCTATCATTCTGGCATAATTCCTGATATGTGCTGGAATAAACGCCCCATCACTAATCTACAAGGAGTTCGCGAGTCTTTTATCAGCCTTTTAAGATGTCAGGGCGAGCTACTCCTCATGTCTCACGCATCAGCCTTTGGCCACTACCAATGTCCAGGACTCGGTCAGCTCTTCCTTAAGGAGCCGCTCTAAATCATCTTTGTTGCATGATGATTCGTCTGTGAGATGGCGCCAGTACCTGCGAGACCCAGGTCAAGTCTGGCACCTACTGGTCTCCTGTCCGAGCCAATGCAGAAGCATGCGTAGTGATTGCCGTCTCCATAAAACAGGTCCTGGGAAGCCCTTGCCTAGCGATGTGATGTCCCCCGCGGACGCGCTTTTGGACCAAGGCCTTGAGACTAACCCAGAGCATAGGTATTAACCCAGAAAATTTTGAAGATCTTTCGCAGTCCGGTTCTCTTTATTAGTGTGTGGCCTTCAAAGTCTAGACCGTGCAACATGTCCTATGCTTCTGGGGACGACTGTCTTTGCCCAAAAAATGCTGGGGGGAACACTTGCCCATATAGGCTATATCTGGGACAAGAGTATGATGTAATTAGATTGACATTATTCGAGACCCTTGAAGTGCCATGTGATATGCTATCGATCCATCATGCTTTTGCAGGGATCTTCTAAAATACTTCGAGCGATGAGCCATAGCCAGACAAGACAAAACAAAGAAAGAGAAGCGATATGGCATGATCTATTTTGTAACCAGCAACAAGGGAAAGATGACAGAGGCCCAGGCCATATTTGGGAACCTGGTGCAAAAGAACATAGGCTACACAGAGATCCAGGCAGACCGCCTGGAAGAGGTAGTGGCCTTTGGCATGAAGGAAGTATCGGCCAGGCTGAAGGGGCCAGTGATGATAGAGGACGCAGGACTCTTCATAGATGGCCTGAAAGGTTTTCCAGGAGTTTATTCAGCATATGTCTTCCAGACCCTGGGAAATGAGGGCATCCTGCGGCTCATGGATGAGGTCGAGGACCGCAGTGCAGCCTTCAGATCAGTTGTGGGATACGCAGAGCCTGGAATGGAGCCAGTCGTATTCCAGGGCGAGATGCCAGGAAGGATCGGCTTTCAACCAAGAGGAACAGGCGGGTTTGGGTACGACCCCATATTCTATGTTGGAGAAATGAGCCTTGGAGAGATGAGCCTGGAGGAGAAGAACAGGATATCGCACCGTGCCCAGTCCATGCTGGCCCTGAAAAGCTGGCTTGACACCAGGTCTTAGGGCTTTCTCTTCTCCAGGGCGCAGCGCGGGAGCATCCTTGTGCTTATGGCCTTAATGTAGGGCGCCTGCACTGCCGACACATACACCTTTTTGTCACCCACTTCTATGACCAGGTCTGTGAGCTTTGGGGGGCTGATCCTCACTGAGAAGAGCAGGGGGCCTTCGCAGGTGGTGGCCACGCGCTGGTCAGTGGACCGGGACCTGATATACTCCTCCATCTCCGGGTCCACCCTGATCGGAGTTGAACTCTCTTGCATGGCCGGAGATGAAAGCTCCAGATAGAAATAGGATTCCTTTTATACAGCCTCAGGCCAGGAACTGGTGTGAAACGCAGGAAGAATGTGCGCCAGGCCAAGGACCTCTCCATGCAGCGCATAGAGCGGCTCTTTGATCTGGCGTCCAGGGAGCATGCCCTTCATCCGGAGAGGAGCGACAGGTATGTCGAGATCGCCAGGAAGATCTGCCTGCGTGTCAGAGTTCGAATGCCCCAAAGCCTCAAGAGGAAGATGTGCAGGCATTGCGGGTGCTTTTTGTCCCCTGGATCGACCAGGACCAGGCTTCGCGAGGGAGTGCTCACTGCCACGTGTCTGCGATGCGGGGGGCAGATGAGGTATCCATATAGATGAGATATCTATACAGGAACGGCGGCTGATGGACCATTCTCTGGACCACCGCCTGCGCATCAGGGCAGCCAGGGCTCTTGGCCAAATGGGAGACAGAGGATCTGTCGAGGTCCTGGCTGAGGCCATAAAAGACGATTATCCCTCAGTCAGGCATGAGGCCATATCAGCTCTTGGCGTCCTTGGCGGAGAACAGGCAATCCAGGCGCTCACTTCACTGCTCGATAGCGAGAGCTTCCATCTGCGCCGTATAGCTGCCAAAGCGATCATTCAGGCCGGGGGCATGCATGGGGTCGAGAGCCTGGATCTGCTGGAAAAGCTGCTTGTCTCAGGCCAGGAAGAGGTCATGGAGGCGATGATCAGGCAGGGGGAAAGTGGCCTGGAGCGGCTGGAATCTCTTCTGCAAAGCGACTCATTCTTCATACGCCAGGGCGCTGCACTGGCCCTGGCCCTCAACATCAGAAAGGTCCTGGATGAGGAATCCAGAGGCATGAGCATCCATTGCCAGCTGTCCAGCCGCGGACTGCGGGCCAGGGATATATCCAGGCTGTACAGCTTCGGGATAGAACGTCATGATGGAAGAACGATAAAAGTTGAGAACACCGATTTTCAGGCGCTGTCTGATATGCTGTGCGGCAGGGGCCTGGTAAGATCTTCGTCGGCCTTCAATGTGCAGGAGCATGCCGGCGCCAGAAGAATCGACCTTGATGCGCTCCTGGAGGGATTGGGTGCCGGAGGGCTGGAGCTGCGGGGCCGGACATTGATTGCTCCCCTAAATCAGGGATATCTGGCAATCAAGCTCTCCATAAAGCCGGGAGACGAGGTCCGTCTGGCCAGGGAGGCGGAGATGATGATACACCTCGCAGGCCTTGGACTATCAAGCATGCTGCCCGTGCCGCTTGGAGGTCTCTTCATGATAGAGGGCATAGATTGGCAGCACGCCCCCACATACAAATCCCCAAAAAACGGCCAAATATGTACATATGCCATCTGCTACACTGCAGATCAAGGCTACTTCACATATCTAAATGACCCATTCCTATCAAATGAGGAAGTGATCAGAGGCCTGGCCGTATGCTCGGGTGACCTGGCCATGATGATCCGGTCTGGGGCCGTCCACACCTCGCTCTTGCCTCTCTACCATAGACGCGAGCCCGGGCCGGGGCGCGATTCCGGCGCCTACCAGTGGCGGCGCAAGATTGCCGGCAGGCTGGAGATGTGGCGAGATTCGTGCAGCTACCCAAACCTCCGGCTCTCGGGCCTGGCAGACTTCGAGCACGTCGAGCATTATGGTTCCATTCCTGCCAGGGACCTTCAGATCCTCATAGGAGAGCAGCTCCTGTCACTCAGCCTGACCATTGGCAGCTACTTTAAAAACAGGGGATGCTTCAATATAAATGCGCAAGAGAAGATGGTCAAGGGCTGCTTTGATAGGTACTACCGTCAGCTGACCAGCTCTGAGCCGCAGCTGGACGAGTGCATAGATTGGCCGGCGCTTTCATGCCGCATGGCCCAGGAGATGGAAGAAGACCGGTATATGGATGCTGTGAGCCTGGAGAGGCAGATCTCAAACAAGCCGCACCTGGGCGTGATAAACGGGCCATTTCCCATACCAGAGCTTATGAGGGCGATCCATATCGCCTCTCTCTTCATGGTCCTGGAGCTCAGGGAATGTCAAAGCCCGTTTTCCTGACCGTATCCTATGAGCTCCATGATCCGCGACTTCTTATCTCCGAGCAGCTCCTTTTCACGGGCCAAGACGCCCTTCACCAGTGGTACCACCGGCGCCTGGCCATCCCAGTTCCTGACCAGTATCTCCTCTGTGCCTGCTGCCTGCATCACCTTATCGGCAACGAAGGCGCAGAGATAAATGTCATCTATGAACCCCTTTGGGCCGTACTTGTCATCGGGTATTGCGTCCTCGGGCAGTATGAAATAGGCTATGGCTGCAATCACCATCTGGGACTTATCCCTGGGCAGGTCTGGATCGTCCAGCAGACGGGTCATCAATCTGTATAACGCCGGAGCCTGGCGGATTATATCTCCAAACTCGCCCTCATAGCCAGACACCTCATTCTCCAGCAGCTTGTCGAACCTCTTCATCATAAATCACCTGATCTCGGCTGCACTCTTTCTGTAGGCGGCCAAAGATAGCGCCTCGCTACGGCTCATTTGCGGGCAGGTCCCGTCAGAGCCCTTTTGGCTACTTAGAACCCATAGTTAATTAATCCTTATGCCCGGCTGACAGTCTGGCCGCTTGGATCCAGGTCCTTATCATCGAGATCTGATCTCATTGCCAGGAGCCTTTGCAGGAATGAGATGGCCTGGCCGATATCTTCGCTCTTCTCGCAGCCTTTGGCCTCGGAATGGCAGGCCTTTGAGGCAATGTCCAGCATCTGCAACTGGACTTTGCCTTTCCACCTGTCGGATCTCTTTGCCATTTTGAGAAGCTCAATTGCAGTCTTTGCTGCGCCCAGGTTATCGCCAGAATCCAGAAGAGCTTCAGCATAGCGGCAAAGTCTGGGATCGTACTCATCTGTGCCTAAATAGGCCTCTTTAAGATAGGATGTTCCCTTCTCTTTATCCAGCACCTCGGGCTCATCCATGAGGAGAAGCCCAAGCTCCAATGCTATGGACCTTCTGCTCACGCCTGCCTGGGACTGTCCGCAGCACCCGGCATAGGCCTTCTCCAGGTGATCCGCCGCACGGCGCAGCACGGGCGCTCTCTCCTCACCGCGCAGAAACCAGATGGTATAATTTCTAAGAGAGATGCCAAGCCAGAACTCCAGCTCTGCAGAGCTGTTCTTGCAAAAGGTCTTCTCTATCTTGAAGATCACCCTGGAGACTTCGGCGCGGGTGAGGTCCTCAGACGGCCCCAGGTAATAGAACTCAGAGGGCAATGAGTCAGGTCCGGAGGATAGGTCCCTAAGAGCTTCTATGGCCTGAGCTAAAGAGATCTCAGGGGATGACATATCTGAGCTGAAATAGTCGCCTTACTATATGAAGATTGTTCTGGTGTGGCCCTGAGGGTCAAGAGGACCTGCCGGCCATCTGGACCGCAACGGTGATTTGGTAATGGGCCGTAGAGCCGTCACATACCAGGGATGACCAACCATGCGTGTTTATGCGACACTCGATGATCAAATTGTGGCAGAGCTAGACGGACTGGCTGGAGAGAAGGGCGTGAAAAGGACTCAGCTGGTGGTGGATGCAGTAAACCAGTACCTTCACCCGGACCAGTCTGGAGCTGTGCCATCGGGCCAGCCATCACCCGAATCAATGGAGCTTAAAGGCCAGCTCGATTCAGCCAACCAGGAGAAAGAGAGCTTAAGGGCAGAGATAGAGCAGCTCAAAGCCGGGGCTGTCGTCTCCGGGTCTGAAGATTTGCAGCTCATTGTAGACCAGCTGAGGAGCGACCTCGACATTGCTCATAATGAGCTATCAGAGCTTTTGCCTCAGCTAGAGACCCTCAAAGCCCGGGAGGCTGAAGTTCAGGCTGAATCTGACGCCCAGCACAATCAGGCAGATCAGCTTAAGCGCCAGCTAGAGCAGTCAAATAGAGAACTGGAAAGCCTGAAGCTTGCGCAGGACCACCTCCACTCGCAGAGAGATGAGAAGCGCGCCGAGGCCGAATCCCTCAGGGGAGAGGCAGTCAAGCTCAGAGAGGAGATGCAGAACAACACCTATGAGCTGGATAAGCTTCGTGAGGTGATCAAGACCAAGGATGCCGAGATCTCCTTCCTCAGATCCCATATCCATGAGCTCTCCCAGAAGCTCATAGCGCCGTCTCTCCCAGGGTCGAAGCCCTGGTGGCAGTTCTGGAGATGATCTATGGGATCTGCTCCCGGAATGGAGCTTTTCCCATTCTATTCAATAATTTCAGCCCCTGCCAGCGTCCCCCGCGGACGCGTTTTTGGACCAAGGCCTTGAGACTAACCCAGGGCATTAGCCTTAACCCCAGAAAGTGTGCTGGCATTTCTTTGTTTAGTGCACTTTATTTGGATTGGAAGCATCACATTCCACTGGCCAGGGGTCTGAAGGTCGTCCCCCTTTAGAACGCCGTCAGTGCACCACCCAGAAAGACATAGTCTATCCTGATGTATCCGTGGCCCTATTTCAGCCTCGCTGTACTAGAGCCTGCCCTTGAGGAACATGTAGACTATATAGACCGCTATCAGGAAGATGGCCAGACCTGCCAGGAACCTGATGGTATTCCAGAGCAACAATACAATAACCACGGCCACCGCCAGCAGCACCAGATTCCTGATATCCTTGCTAATTGCCATGAGCTCTAGTTAGCCTGATAGGCGATATAGCTGTTTTGCCAGGACTGCATAAATTAAATAGAGATGGAGGGGTGATTAGATAGTAGTATGGATGAAGGGCACGGGAAAACAAGAGAGCTCTCCAAGGATGACCTGAGCACAAGCCTGACTGATAAAGAGCGCAAACAAATGATGGAGAGCCTTCACAGATCCCTGGTCTGGATAGGAGTTCGCATACCCGACCATCTGAGGGACGGTCGGGAGGCCATAAGAATGGAGATGGAGAAGGAGAACCTGTCCAGTGGCGGCCTGCCTCCTGAGGTCCATGCGGATAGGGGCGATATAGAGCTGCGACACCTTATTGAACGGCTTTTCAGCGAGAAGGAGCTCACAGGAGATGAGAGGGTCCAGGTAAGGGAGCTGATAGATATCCTGAGGTCCATGGAGCTGCAGGATGAGGAGAAGCTGAAAGGTTCCAGCCTGACCCGCATTCAGGCCAGGGAGCTGTATGATGAGACTGCTGGAGTCATAAGAGCCCTGGTGGAGTTGAAGGATCTCCTGAAGAGAAGAGAGCACGGCGATGAAAAAGCTGAGGCCATCAAGAGGAGAGTTGAAGATGCAAGAAGGTGGAATGCCTTCATGAAGCAGATCAAGGAATAGCCTGAAAGAGAAACACGTGTGGGTTTGTATAGCGTTTGCCAAACGATTTACACTTTTTTATATTAGCTCTATGCCTGCGCTTTTGTGGGCAGTTGCCCCCCTGACCCCCTCTGGGGGGGACATTTCAGACAATATGCAATCTCTGTCAGGGAGCTGTTTTATCGATGGACAGCATATCACATGGAGCTTAAAAGATGCCGAATGTATGTTAATTTGGTGCCAACATCCTCTTACAGTACCTATGGCATATATGCTTAGGGGTTCCCCCCAGAGGGGGTCAGGGGGGCAACTGCCCACAAAAGCGCAGAGCACAATGTTAAGAAGTGATTATATCTTGCTGGACGGATGATTGGGCGACTGGGGCGATGGATAAATGTTCTTGATATCGATTGAAGATGTAAATGTAATTCATTTGGTAAAGCATTATATAATCCAAAATCAGGTGAGGCATAGGTTACTGCACCTGGCTCTTAGGCCAGCTCCCTTTTTACAGGGATACTTGTCACCTGAATGTGACAAACAACTTTACCTATGCCTCAACCTACATATTGCATCCTAAATTATTTATAATCTTCGCCAGATAACGAATTTACCGTCGTTACCAGGGCCAAAAAGCAAAAGCTAAATTAGAGGGGTTCAGGCAAATGAGGGGAGTCCAGCGACCCAATCAGCGTGCCTGCCCAAGATGCCCATCCAGGTTTCAGAGGCCCTCACGCTTGAGCCTCCTCCGTCCTCCTGTGCAGCTACAGATCTTGCCTCGTCCGAAATAAATTTATATGATATGGACCATTAAATCTCAGCACAGGATGGCATAAGCAGTCTCATCATTGGCGATTGGATTTACAGCGCCGCCGTGCTTATGCCTGCTGATGGGCTTTGCCGCCACAGCTATCGTCAAAGCCCTGGCTCGATGTTGTCCGCAAATCAAACTCATTTGAGTGGAGGTTGATTATGAAGAAAATTAGCTGGAGCAGAACAGACGGCCTGGATGCTTTCCAGAAGTTCTGCGCTCAAAACAAAGGCAGGTCTGTAGTCCTGGAGCTGGCTAACAGATCGCAGCCCGTGAAGGGGACGCTGTACAACCACAGCCTGGGGCCGATGGAGGCGGGCATATCGCTTCTCCTGACCCGCCGGGTGACTCATCCTGCATATTACAGCCTGGAGAGCGTGCACAGCATCCAGGCAATGGATACCATATCCTCTATAGAGCATGTGCTTGAGGACATGCAGCTGGACCCGTACAGCATTTAGGGTGCGACAGTACTAAGAGGATCTGGCAGGAGACAGCTGGAACATCATCTATCGATTATAGGGAAGCAGGCAAAAGACCCGCCCCCTGAAGGGGGCGGGATGAAGGCCGTGCCTCCCGCACCGAACCGATACCTGCATTTAGTTAGGATTACATACTACCATCGATGGAAAAAACGAGGTATGCCCACTACAATATCAACTATCAGTCGGCACTGCCGGCAACGTATCTTCTGAGTTAATCAAGCGGTATATAGAGGAATGCCAGGGATGATGAAGGCATTCAAATTCAGGATGTATCCAAATAATGCGCAAATTGCGATCTTAGAGGATACGCTTGAAACTTGTCGCCATCTCTGGAATACCGCCCTCGCAGATCGCAAGAATACCTATAAGGAAACCGGAAAGAGCAGAACCTATAACCAGCAAGCTGCTATCTTAGCTATAGAAAAGAAATCCGATCCTGCTCTGAAATCGGCATATTCTCAGGTTCTCCAGGATGTCCTGAGACGGCAAGATAAAGCCTTCACCGCCTGCTTCAGGAGACTCAAAGAAGGTTCCAAGAAGCCCGGATTTCCAAGATTTAAGAAGGAAGGTCAGTACAAGTCTTTCACCTATCCTGGATCGGGTTTCAAGCTTGAGGATAATCATCTGACCCTATCAAAGATTGGGACCATCAGGGTCTTCAAGCATAGGAAGATAGAAGGTCAGATCAAGACTTGCACTATCACCAGAGATCGTACCGAATGCTGGTATTGCAGCTTTGTAGCAGAGCTTGAAGATATGCCTAAGATTGCTCCAGAGATGGCCATAGGCGTTGATGTAGGTCTCAAGCACATGGTAGCTATCTCCAATGGTGAATATATAGAGTATCCTGAATATTACTATCAGACTGAGGAGAAGTTAGCTAAGGCTCAGAAAGAGATGAGCCGAAAGAAGAAGGGCTCCAGCAACCGCAATAAAGCCAGAATGGAGGTTGCCAAAATCCATAAGCATATCGCTAACCAGAGAGCCGACTTCTCACAAAAAGCTTCGAGAAAGCTCATAGATATGGCAGATATGGTGGTATTCGAAGATCTCCAAATTCAGAATATGCTCAAGAACCACCATCTAGCCAAATCTATATCTGATCACGCTTGGGGGATGCTGATGCGTAACACGATAAGCAAGGCTGAAAGTGCTGGCAAAATCGTGGTATTAGTCAACCCCTATAACACCTCTCAGAGGTGTTCAAACTGCGGAGCCAAAGTGCCTAAAGACCTCTCTGTACGGGTACATGACTGCCCAAAATGCGGTCTTGTAATGTGCAGAGATAGCAATTCAGCTTTGGTAATCCTCGCCGACGGACTGTCGGTTAGTGCCTATCGAGACATGATCTCTACTTTAGGGGAACCCCTACAGCAAGTCACATCGATGAAATAGGAAGCCCTGCCCCTTTCCCATGAAAAACTCTTTGCGATCAAATGATAAGGGGTTTTATCCACCCCCTTCAGAATACTTATTCTTCAAGTGATAAAAGGCATCTACGATTGCAGCTACACCATCCTTTAATCGC
>Ga0074195_1001402_pt1 | contig 34375 bp, 26 predicted proteins | sample EPASupsiteHSE623_FD_64525 | JGI IMG/M metagenome (GOLD analysis project Ga0074195, IMG submission 64525) | Bioremediated contaminated groundwater from EPA Superfund site, New Mexico - Sample HSE6-23 | ecosystem: Environmental > Aquatic > Deep subsurface > Groundwater > Contaminated ... | reverse complement strand
CTTAATCTCAAGGCATTTTACTCCCTTATTTCTTTGACCCTCAAGCCAGTCCTTCGCCCATTGTTCCATGTTCGTTATATGGGGAATAGTAATATATAAAAGCTCCGCCCAAATAATGACTTATCGCTAGAAAACCACCTTAAAAGCGTTCTTTATTCCCTACATGCGCGAAGTTAAGGTTTAATAATTTTACTCAAGGCAACGCTTTTTTCCTTTGACTTTAATACATTGGGAGCGCAGAGGGTCACGAATTCCCCGATCTTTAGGTCGGGTATTAAGTGAACCCTCGTCCGGTTTTCATATTTTCTTAGATTTGATCAACAAAGACTCTCTGGAAACCGAAAGCAGAGCTACGATAATTCTGATCAATGGGATCTTGTCAACGAAAGCTTGATGATTTCCGGATTCCATAAAACCGGGCGTGAGGGCGCGCGGCCCGAAACATACCCCGTCCTTTAGGGCGGGGTGGCCGCGCGCAGTTTAATTTTTAAAAAATATCAGAATGAATGAATTTGAATATATTTTGCCGGTATTATGTGCATATTGTGGGCCGAAGCACTCAGATTCCTTACATATTTTTATTATTCATACTGAAGGCGTGTGGCATCTGGGTTTAAATAGGACTTTACGCTAGTGGGGAGAGGAGCCTGATCTGATGAATTCCTATGGCAGCAAATTTCCGTATCTTCCGGAGCGGATTTCTCGGCTGGGAGAGCTGGCGTGTAACCTCTGGTGGAGCTGGCATCCCGAGGCGAGGAGTCTGTTTTACCTGCTGGCCGGGAACGGCACCGAGTTCAAGTCCCAAAATCCGGTGTTGCTGCTCTCCGAGATGGAAAGGTCAGTGCTCGACATTGCCGCCAAAGATTCCCGATTTCTCAGGCGCTACGATGCGGTCATGGCCAGATTCGATGCAGAAGTAAACGCCTACGAGAGCTGGTTTTATTCCAAAGTTCATGATCCCGGACTGTACCCCATTGCTTATTTCTCAGCCGAGTTCGGCCTGCACCATTCCCTGCCCTTTTACGCCGGTGGCCTCGGCTTTCTGGCGGGCGACTTCCTCAAGGAGTGCAGCGACCTCGGCGTGCCCACCGTCGGTGTGGGTTTCATGTATCCTGAAGGCTATCTGCACCAGAAGGTCTCCGCCGACGGCTGGCAGATGAACGAGAGCGAGACGCTCGACCGCAGCCATGCGCCCATCTGCCGCGTCCATGACAAGGACGGCCAGCCGCTCACCATCAAAGTCCCCATCAGCGAGCGCTCCATCTACTTCGAGGTCTGGAAGGCTCAGATCGGCAGGGTCCCACTCTATCTCATCGACACGGATATCGATGCCAATGATCCCTGGAACCGCGGCATATCCTCGCGCCTTTACATCGGCGACTCGGAGCAGCGGCTGGTTCAGGAGATAATTCTCGGCATCGGCGGCACGCAGATCCTCAACGCCCTGGGCATCCGCCACTCCGTGCTGCACCTCAACGAGGGCCATTCCTCCTTTGCCATCCTGGAGCGAATCCGGGAGAAGGTGGAGAAGGGCCTGGGCTACCGGGATGCATCAGACCAGGTGCGAGCCACCACGGTCTTCACCACGCATACTCCCGTTCCCGCCGGCCACGATGTCTTCCCCTTCGCGCTCATGGACAAATATTTCGAGTCCTACATCCCCCTGCTGGAGATGAGCCGCGACGAGTTTTACCGGCTGGGCATGGACCCGCGAAATCCCGATGCCGGATTCAATATGACCGCCTTCGCCCTGCGCATGTCCGCCCACCGCAATGCCGTGAGCAAGAAGCACGGCGAGGTCACAAGAAGCATGTGGCATCACCTCTGGCCGAGTGTTCCCGAGAACGAAGTGCCCATCAGCCACATCACCAACGGCGTGCATGTCCCCACCTGGATCGATTCGCGTCTGGCCGCCCTCTTCAACCGCTATCTCGGCCCGAACTGGCTCGCCGATCACGACAATCCGTCCATCTGGCAGTTGGTGGATGATATTCCTGATGCGGAGCTGTGGAGAGTTCATCGCCTCCAGAAGATGATCCTGATCGCGATGATGCAGGAGAGGGCCCGCGAGCGCTGGAAAGAGCATGCCGACCCCAACATCATCATGGCTTCAGGAATCATGTTCGATCCCGGCACGCTGACCCTCGGTTTTGCCCGCCGCTTTGCCACCTACAAGAGAGCCAACCTGATCTTACAGGACATGGACCGGCTGAAGGGCATTTTAAACAATCCCAATCGTCCCGTGCAGATCGTTTTCGCAGGAAAAGCCCATCCCGCCGACAATGCAGGCAAATTGCTGCTGCAGCGGGTCTTCAACGCCGCCCGGGACCCGGACATCGGCGGACGGGTGGCTTTCATCGAGGATTACGACGAAGAGATCGCCCAGTACCTGGTTCATGGAGTGGATGTCTGGCTCAATAACCCCCAGCCGCCCTTCGAGGCTTCGGGAACCAGCGGCATGAAGGCGGGCATCAACGGCGTGCCCCATCTGAGTGCCCTGGACGGCTGGTGGATCGAAGGATACAACGGCTCGAACGGCTGGGCCTTCGACGGCGAGAACGAGTGGTCTATGGCATCCGATGCAGTTGACGCCGAGGAGCTTTATTCCATCCTGGAAAAGCAGATCGTGCCCCTGTACTACGATAAGGATGAAGCGGGCGTATCCCCTGCCTGGGTCAAGATTATGAAGGAATCGATAAAGAGTGCGGCCCCAATGTTCAGCTCGCGGCGCATGGTCAAGGAGTACGCCCTGAAATTTTATCAGGATGCTCTGTCTTATGCGAATGGCATGAGTCCTTGAGCAAAATTTATATAATTTCAAATTTAATATAATTTTTTGAAATCGAATCGTTTGCGTCTTCCCCTTAAATTCTCTCAAATAGACAGAGATGTTCGAGCAAACATCGGGATTTGCAGCATGACCGCTTTTGCACCAAAAAGATGAAATGATTGAGAGCCATTACCTTCCAGCAATGACTCGGGTGACAAGAGGAATGCGAGCAGAGCTGATTTTATTCCTGGTGCTGTTTTCAGCATCACCTATCATGGCCTCCCACGAAGCGGGAGTGGTTGGGCCGTACAATGTTTCATTTGACATGAACACGACAATGGACTATAGCGTCATCGTGGAAAAATCCTCCAGCGGGGTTACGGAGGACGGCGTTAAATTCGATAGGTACAATATGTCCGTGCAGAGCACCGACTACTTTGCCTGGATTGTGCTCACTCGATACTCTGCACCAATGCTGGCCAATATCACCGCCAACGCTTATATTGTCCAGTCGGCGCTCGTCGGGTCGGGTGCCGATGAGCCCAATTATTATCAGCCCCTGATCGACGGCAAGCCGGGTGTACTCGGCAACTTCAGATTCGAGAGGCAGGACTTGGGCAACGGGCAATACAAAGAAGGCGATCTGGTTGTCGCCGCCAGCTACTCTCCGGATGCAAAGGTTCAGGAAAACGGCGAATACCGCGGAATCACCAACGTTAGACTTCTTTCCACCTTCCCCTGGGAGGTTACAAGAGATCTGCTCTATTACATGCATGTGGAAGCGCCGGGCGATCAGGCCGCGTCCCAGGTTTTGCCGGCGAACCTGTCGCAAAACCAATCAGAGAATGCATCACAAAATCAATCACTCAACCAATCACAGGTCCAATCACTTGGCCAATCGCTCAACCAGTCACAGGTCCAGTCACCTGGCCAATCGCTCAACCAGCCGCAAGTCCAGTCACTTAACCAATCACAAGCAGAGGCTCTAAATCTATCGAAAAACCAAACCGCTGCGCAGATGCCCGAATTGCCGTCGTATCTGCGGCTTTAATCTGCGGCGGGATGATTTCACAAAAATCAATTCGCAATCCAAAATTGGCGGCTGCCGATGCGATAAATTATAGCGAGATCCAGTGAAGATTCCGTCTCGTCATCTTGACTCGCCGGGACGCTTATCACCTTTTTTCCGGATTTTTCCTAAAATCAGGCTGCTGCTGATGAGTGGCTGGCGCAGAATATCTCGCGATCAATCTCGGACGGAATCAATTGTCGATTCAATTGTTAATCTTTTTAATCTGATGATTTAAGTTCATCCAATAGTTTTCCTTTGGGAAAATCAAATAACTAATATGGATTTGTTGATAATAAATTATTGGACGACCTGCTTGAATCCACGACGGTATTCCGATATCCGTCTCGTTTTCGATTCACCGGTCGTTTTCGCTATCCAGAAGCTCATGGAGGATTCATGTAAGTATTAGATGATCTTTACATAAAAATCATCCTTTAATAATAAGGCTGTCTTAGGTAGTGTTTGGAGGAATTTCAATTACAATGATAAGATTGATGTTGTCGGTAATGCTGTTTGGAATGCTTGCAGCGGCAGGTGCTGCACAAGATAGCGGCCCCGATGGACACGGCGGCGACTTTGGCGGGGATCATCATCCCGACGGTCATGACTTCGGCGGTCACCATCCCGGGTCCGACTGGCTGAATCCGGGTGGCGTCTCGTCTACTTATTACTGGTCGTATCCCTCATCCTACTACTATAGCTGGTATCCCTACACATACACTTATTACCCAAGCTACTACTACACAAGCCCGGTTTACACCGCACCCGTCTACACAGCACCCGTCTACACCAGCTACTATTACGATCCGGTGGTCTACAATTACTGGGACCCCTGGTGGGCGGCTAATGCTTATGGCATAGGTGGAGCATCCTATTCGTATTCCAGCAGCTGGTCCTGGTCAACCTATCACGGCGGGCTCTTCTTCTAAAGGAGCCGCCAATAATGTTTCAAGATCTCTGATCCAACGGCATTTCGAGAGGAGGATTCCAGCAAAGGGATTAGAAACGGGAATCTATTAATTAAAAGACGACAGGACGGCAGGATCAAGAGATAGCAAATTGGCCAGACGAGATTGAAGAAAATGCCTGGCAAGTATTTCAGGCATCGAGACATCGGCTTTAGGATTAATTAGCGAAACGCGCAGCCGGTTTGCCGGGGAGTCAAGCCTGCTGCCGCCTTCCCTAGCTCGGCAGCGGAAAAGGGCTGAAAGTACAAGCCATAAATTTGCATAATCGCACATCCGATCTGAATAAATCGCGATGCTGTACGAATGCAGATCGGGCCAGAATGCGAGAGCTTTGCTAAAGCTGCAGAAATCCTGAAGTCGGAAACATATTTATTATCCGGTTTATTTTAAAATTTTGTTTATTTGCGAGATTTAATTCACATCAAGATTCGACTTAAAGAATCGCCAATCCGGATGGTGCAAAGCGCCGTGGATCTTTCTCATCAAATCGGCAGGCACAGCATAGTTTCCATCCTTTCCACCGGCCCGCATCAACTCGTCGTGAGCAATTCCGAGCAGGTTATGATCCAGAGCATATGTGGCGGTTATCTCTTGATCCTCTGCGGTGATGATGGTTATAATCAGCCTGGCTTTCCTGCCCAAAATATTTATGAAGAAGTAGGAGGACCCGCGCATCTCAGGCAGCTTGTTCATAAGGCGCTGATAATCCTGCACAGATCGCACCTGGGTGAGGGCGAACGCTTCATTGATCGGCATATCCAGCTTCGCTTTTTCCGGGTCAAAGACAATTCGCTGCATCGGGCTTGTCATCTACTATCACTATTGGGATTTACTAGGTTAAAAACTTTCCTCAGTTTGCCCTCTCTGGTCAAGCCGGACGGCGCAAAAGATGAAGGCGCGAATGGCAATGCCGGAGAAAAACATGGCAGAGCATCTTGTTTTATTATTCGGCGAACCGCACCTCTTGCTTCTCTTCCGACAGGTTTATCGTGAGATTGCTCCGGCTTATTGTCCTACCGCCATCGAGGATGCTCAGGGTTATTCTATCATTATTCGCGACCCAGGGGGCAGTGCTCTCGGCCAGAAAATCCACGTAATCGGCATCCAGGCTGAACCATCCTTCTGAGGTCGCTTTTGCGGTCTTCTTCTGGCCGGTCCTCTGGTTCTCGGCCATAACCGTGATTGCGCCGATGTCTGCACTTTCTGCTAACATGAGCTGCGGTGAATCGATCTTACTCGGCGTTGAATTGGATTGGGTCGAATTGGATTGGGTCGAATTGGTCTGGGTCGAATTGGTCTGGGTCGAATTGGTCTGGGTTGAATTGGTCTGGGTTGAATTGGTCTGGGTTGAATTGGTCTGGGTTGAATTGGTCTGGGTTGAATTGGTCTTGGTTAAATTGGACTGAGTTGAATTGGATTGCGACAAATTAACCTGCGCCAAATCGTCCTTTTCCGAACCTACCTTTCCATAGATGGGGTGGAGCAAAGGAGAAGAGTATCCGGTGAAGCCTGCGGCGTCAAACTGGTACTCTCCCCCATTCTTCTCTTTCAGCACGCCCTGCAGATCGGCGACCTGACCGAAGACGACGAGGCTTGGCGCAGGGGGTTGATAGTCCAGCCGGATGGGAACGCTCTTTTTGACCTTCGCCATCAGGTCAAGGCGGTATTCGCCGTTCTCGGCCACGACCTCGTATTTTGCCGGATAGACCACGCAGGTTCCGGGATCAAAGGCAAAGTCGGTGACGTTCAGCTTGACCTGCTTGCTGGAAAATGCAACCGTCTTATCGTTATATTTCAATCCCATGAATGTGTTCTTCTGCTCCCCCGTGATCTCGGCCAGAGAGATGCTGAAGCCTTCCACGGGATTGGACGTCTCCAGCCAGACGGACGTCGGATCATTTAAAGCCCATCGGCCCCAGCAGTGGTCGTGATACCCGACGCCGTCGATGTTCAGGGTTTGATTGTCGACGACAATGCTTCCACTAACATTGGCGGCGGGCATGTAAACCAGCCACTTCATCCAATCGCCCTTGAGGTGGCCGATGTGCGACTGAACGGGAATGCCGAACCATGGGGCCAAAGACGGCTGATAGTCGAGGTCCCATTTGATGGAGGAAGGCGCGTCTGCCGTGCCCTTCTTGGGAATTGATCCGTGGATCAAGATTCCGGAGCTGTCGGACGGAGAAAAGCCGCTCTGATCCAGGTCGAAGGTGGGAGAGTTAAAATCTCCTCCAAAACCGCGGCTCTGGCGAACTCCGATGATAGGACTCTTGCCGTCCTCAAGAACCACGGCCCAAGATTGCAGTTTCCTTGAGCCGGTCAGGTTTTCCGGATCACTGACGAGATAGAGGATCATGAACTGGGTGTCGTTGTCGATGCCGTTGAAGTACCACCACTCGTTGTAAATCTGGTCGTCCACTCCGTTTTTCATATAATGGTAGGCGTCATCCTTCGGAGACGCATCGACGGCAAGAGCGCCAGATAAAAGAAATGCAAAAAGCAATATAGACACTACAAAATGCCGGAAAGAAATCCTGCAATCATTCATCTCAAATTCACCATCCATCGGCCTATGGTTAATGCGATTGTTAAATGATTGTCTTTATAAATATAACTATCTTTTAAATGACTCGTATCCAGATCAATATTCATTTAGACCAATATTCATCCAGGCCAATATTCATCCAGGCCAATATTCATCCAGGCTAATTTTCATCCAGAACGATATCTGCTGATCGATAAGCAATCAATATAAAAAAATCACTATTCGATCCAATTGCATATACACAGGAGCATCTCGCCCGGACCTGAAGCTTGGCTCAAACCGACCGACTCAGAAGCCCCAATGCTTCTTCGGGCGTATCTGCTCGAACTGCTCCGGGAATGTCCCAACTCCTCAGGCTGATGACACGCTTCTTCATCTTGAGGGCTAAGGCGATCTCCGAGAGCGTTCCTTCCTCGCCCGGCAACGCCACCACCGCGTCCGCGCTCTTGACAATGATCACATTCCGAGCGTGTCCCATGCCGGTGGCAATGGCTATGTCAACGCATCTGTTGGCATCCGCCCTCTCGCCGGGAAGTATGCCCACCGTCAGGCCGCCCGCTTCTTTTGCGCCGCAGCAGGCCGCTTCCATCACGCCGCCCAGGCCCCCGCAAAGGAGGATGTGGCCCTGCTCTGCCAGGAGCCTGCCCAATTGATGGGCCAGATCCCTGACCACCGGGCTGCATTCGCCGCCGCCGATAACTGCAATTTGCATCTCTTGCGCCTCCAGTAAATCACGAGCTTATTCGCAAATGTCTCATTCGCAATGTTAAATGGGCCAGCGACAAAAATACATATCGCTGGATTATCGCTGGATTTTTCTATTCGATCTTTGTGTTGCATATATTTTTACTTGCTTTATAATTTTGGCGCACCTCATAATTTGGATAGATCCTGTCCCGAAGCCATAAAAATCATCTCGTCTTCGCATCTGATTTCCCAGGAGGTTAGACCTTGGTGAAGCAAAAACTTAATCAATAATAGTATAGATATATCCACCAGTTCTTAAGAGTGTAACTGATCTTACCATCTGGGAGTTGGATGAAAATGATATCAAAAAGACTGTTAAGTTCGCTTCTGCTCTTAGTGCTGCTGGCAGCGCTTTCGTTGATCCCCGTAGCTGCTGGTGATGAGACCTGCCCGAGAGGCTGCCAGTGCCTGACGGAAGAGAAAGCCAAAGAGCTCGGATACAGTCCCTGCTCCAGCGAGATGATTCCTTGCGGCAAAGATGAAACGGGAAAGCTGCGATATTGTTTTTCCCCTGCAGCCAAATGCCCCACTCAATGCCGCTGCTTGAGCGAAGAGGAAGCAAAAGAGCTGGGCTACACTAAGCTGTGCCAGGACCAGAGAATCCCATGCGGCACGGATGCATTGGGAAGAACGAAGTATTGCTTCCAGGTTCCTGTGTCCAGGTGTCCTGAAGGCTGCATCTGCATCAGCAATGAAGAGGCTAAGGCCCAGGGACTGAAGATCAACTGCCTGGATTCGCTTGGAAAGCCCATCATCTGCGGGATAATCAATGCCGACCTCGGGCTCTTCAAGTACTGCTTCAAGAAGCCGGAACAGGTCAAATGCCAATATGATTACAATCTGGGAAAGTGCGTGGGCCAATGCTCTGCAGGCAAGAAGTGTCAATTAAATACGATATACCGAGACCCGAAGACCGGCGCTGTAACCTATGCGGAGTGCCACTGCAAGTGAGTGCAAAAAATCCCCTCCAATAATTCTCTTTTTTTGCAGGATTCATCAACGGTAGTGGCTCATCGGCTTTGCCGCAAAATATATCATGGTCCGTCCGGCAATATCCATTCAGTGAACACTTTTGGCCAGCTTCATCCCCAGATCAGGGCGATGCTTGCAGAGCAGGCAATCTTTGAGCCCACGCAGCCGCAGGAGGAGGCGATCCCAGCCATCCTGGCCGGCGAAAATGTCCTCCTCATCGCGCCCACCGGGACCGGCAAGACCGAAGCTGCCGCACTTCCCATATTTCACAAAATCCTGACGGGAGAGCGGCTGGGCACAAGGGCAGTCTACATCACACCCTTGCGGGCCTTGAACCGGGATATGCTGCGCAGATTTCTTGAATGGGGGGAGAAGCTGCACATCACCGTAGCCGTCCGCCACGGTGACACCAGCCAGGCTGACAGACGGCGGCAGGCGCTCAAGCCGCCCGATCTGCTCATCACCACTCCTGAAACGCTGCAAGTGATGCTGACGGGAAAGCTGCTGCGCAAAAACCTGTCCACCGTCAAGACCGTGGTGGTGGACGAGGTGCATGAGATGGCCGCTTCCAAGCGCGGCTCGCAGCTCTCCGTGCTGCTGGAACGACTGGTGGAGAACGCGGGCGATTTTCAGAGAATCGGGCTTTCTGCAACGGTTGGGTCTCCGCAGGTTGTGGCCAAATTGCTGGTCGGAACCGCACGCACCTGCAAAATCGTTGAGACAAAAGTGGAAAGGGCGAGCGATTTTCGTGTGGTCAGTCCCCAGCCCGTTCGAGCCGACTATGCCATGGCCGGCACTCTTGAATGCGATCCGCGACTGGCGGCTCAGATCAGGTTCATCCGGGAGACGGTGCGCACCAGGAAATGCCTGATCTTCGTCAACACCCGCCAGGCGGCGGAGGTTCTGGGTTCCAGGTTCAAGCAGCTTGGCGAGCCCATCGGCGTGCATCACGGCAGCCTCTCCGTCGAGGCACGGGTGGAGGCCGAGGAGGCATTCAAAGGCGGCACACTGCACGGCCTCATCTGCACCTCTTCAATGGAGCTTGGCATCGATATCGGCGACGTGGATCACGTCATCCAGTACAGCTCCCCTCGCGAGGTTTCAAGGCTTTTGCAGCGCGTGGGCCGGGCCGGTCATAAGATCGGCCTCATCTCCTCCGGGACCATCATCGCCACCTGTGCCGACGACGTCGCCGAGGGTGCGGCCATCGCCCGCCGGGCAGCCGCAGGCGAGCTGGAGCCCATCAAGATTCACGAGAAGCCGACGGATGTCCTGGCCAACCAGATCGTGGGACTGGAGATGGACTTCGGGGACATCCCTCTGGAAAAAGCACACCAAATTGTGACGCGAGCTTATCCCTTCCGGGATTTGACGCTCGATGAGATGAAGGCCGTTGTGGACCAGATGGAGGAGCATAGATTGGTCCGGCAGGACGGCATCATCTTGCAGCGGACCCGCAAGGCTCGCGAGTATTACATCGAGAACCTCTCCATGATCCCGGATGAGAAGAGGTACAACGTCTACGACATTGTGGGCCGCCGCTCCGTGGGGACGCTGGATGAGGCATTTGTCATCAGCTTTGCCCAGCCCGGTGCCACCTTTGTCACCAAGGGCGAGATCTGGGAGATCACGGAGATCGATGAGAAGGAGATCAAGGTCGTCCCCATCCACCGCAGCGGCGAGATTCCCAGCTGGACGGGCGAGGAGATCCCGGTTCCCTTCGACGTGGCCCAGGAGGTTGGCCGCATCCGGCGCATGGTGCAAGAAAACCTCGAATCGGGCGGCAGCAATCAGGCGGCGATGGACGAGCTTCGCGGCAAGTATCCACTGGACGGCGAGGCTGCCGCAGAGCTGGTGGACCTGATCAAAAAGCAGCTCGACCAGAGCCTACCCGTTCCCGATGAGTCAAGCGTCGTCGTAGAGAGCGGGGGCGAGGGAGCCGTCATCAACTGCTGCTTCGGCCACAAGACCAACGACACCATTGGCCGCGTCATCACCTCCATCCTGTCCGCAAAATTCGGAAGCAGCGTGGCGCTGCAAATTGATCCGTACCGCATCGAGCTGACGCTGCCAAAGAGCCTGCTGGCCGAGGAGATCGCCAGGACCATCGAGGACCTGGACCCCGATTACGTCGAGCCGATACTGGAGATGACGCTGAAGAATACCACCATGCTGCGCTGGAAGATGGTTCATGTGGCTCGCAAGTTCGGAGCCTTCTCCCGCGACATAGACTACCAGAGGGTGAGCATGGCGAAACTTTTAGCCGTCTTCGAGGGCACGCCCATGTACCGCGAGGCTCTGCGTGAGATCTATCACGATCGCCTGGACATTCCCAGAGCCAGAAGCGTTCTGGAGAGGATGCATAGCGGCTCGATTAAGATCATTACCGGCTCCCTGAGCCCCATCGGCACCAGTGGCCGGGGCGGGGGCAGGGATGTCACATCTCCCGAGCAGGCCGATGCTGCGGTCATCGATCTATTGAAGAACAGGATCATGAACGACCGCGTGCTGCTTTTTTGCGTGAACTGCAAAAAGTGGAAGTCCATGCGCCTGGTTGAGCGCGTGCCCGACCAGCCGGAATGCCCGCTCTGCGGCTCGCGCATGGTCGCCGCCCTCAAGCCCTGGGAAGAAGAAGAGATCAAAGTGGTCAAGAAGCCGGAGAAGAAGAAGACCGCCGAGGACCGGCGCAGGACAAAGCGAGTTTTCCGCAACGCGAATCTGGTCCTGAGCTACGGCAAGACTGCAGCTATCGCACTGGCCAGCCGGGGTCTCGGGCCGGAAACAGCGGCGCGCGTGGTCGGAAAGCGGCAGCGGGATGAGCTGGAGTTCTACCGGGATATCCTGAAAGCGGAAAGGGAGTACGCCCGGACAAAACGATTCTGGGGTTAGAGGCAGATAATTTATGGCTAGAAGCAGGCGAATTGTAATCAATGCCTAAAAACTGTTCCAGGCCGATGGCTCATTTCCGCATCGCGGTATGGCTATTAGTGATCTTGCTCTGATGCAATCGCAGAATCCCGGTACATCGGCATAAAATGCTCAAATGCGGCCAAACCAATATTATGACTATTATATTAACTGCAAGGATAGCGGAATCAATTAGATCATAAACCATATATATTGTTTAAGATCATTATGAAACAAAATGCAAACGAAATGCAATTCAGGGAGAACATGCCTGCTCGTCGACTACTCAGATACTTCATTTTGATGGCGCTGACTGCGGAATTAGTTGCCAATATGGGTTTGGCTGCAACTTCATTCTCAAACCATAATTCCGGCAATTTCCTTCTGGAGATAAATGATAGTGTTGTGAATACCACCATCGGCAAGTATCCATTCTTTGTTCTGGATTACTATGCTCCCGGATGCATGCCTTGCGAGAGCATGGACGCCAACATAAATCAGCTCTCTGCCGAGCTTGACGGCCAGGTGGTTTTCGGAAAGATCAGCATAGAAGATAATAACCTGACCGCTAAGCGGCTCGGCATCGAATACTTCCCGACGCTCCTGGTCTTCCGCAACGGAACGCCGGTGCATACGACTGTGGGGTATATCTCCAAATCAGCAGTGGCCGAAATGCTGAAAGGCGAATTTCCGGGCCTCAACGTCAGCCGCGTAAAGGCCGCAGCCGATGAGGGCGCGGCGGGGAAACCGGCAGCCTTCAAAGCCACTTCCTCATCCAAGAAAATTCCCCTGGCAATGCTCGGCATCGACAAACCCGCATCGCCAATGCTGGTCACTGATGCAAACCTGGGATTTGCCCTTAACAAATATCCCTTATTCGTCCTGATGGGCTTTGCCGAGTGGTGCGAATACTGTGAGAATATGAATTCCACCGTCTCGGAGCTGGCAAGAGAGCTGAGCGGCCAGGTCGCATTCGGGCTCCTCAATGCAGAAATTAACAATCGGACGGCTGAGAAATACAACATTATGTCCTATCCAAGATTTTATATCTTCAAGAACGGGAGCCTGGTTAAAACTCATAACGGATCTTTCAAGAAGTCGTCATTGGTGGCCGCGCTGATGGACGTTGATCCCTATCTTGATACGGGCCGTGTCAATCTCACGGAAAGCATCGCGCCGCCGTTCCCCGAGCCGGCCACTTCGCAGAGGAGCGGCAGCCGGGAAATTTTCAATGCCACACTGTCCGGCGACGACGAGGCACTTAAATACCTGGATCGAATCCTGGCGGCAACAAGCGGCAATCGCAGCTCGGGTGTGACGATCAACATCTTCGTGATAAATGCCTGCCCAAAGACAGAATAGGTTGAATCGGCAAAATAAAGCAATCGGAATGGTCGGCAAGAACAAATAGCCGTAATGATCGGTCAATACAAATAGCCGGAATGGTCGGCTAAAACAAATATCAGGAATGCTCTGCAAAAATAAATTGAGCAGAACTTACCGATCAAATGAGCCGAAACATCCACGGCAACAATCTGCCTGGATGTACCTGATTTTCTGATTTTTCTATCTTATTATAAAAAAACGCCGCTGGCGAGACGGCAGCTAAGCCGCCATCTCGGCTTTGGCCATGTATTCGATCAGTGCCTTTCCCATCTTGGACGTCTTCTGAACTTCCTCGGCAATCTTTTCCGGTGCTGCACCTTCCCTGGTCATGTCTTTGATGACTTTTGCAGCATCCTCCGGAACCATGAAGTATTCGTCAAGGTCTTTTCTGTGGCCCCAGACATCGCCTTCGATGAGCGCTACGCCCTGCATCTCCAGGAATGCGCCGATAGCTTTGGACACCGTTTTCATGTACGAGGGCGGGACCTGGATGAGCTGCAATCTCGGAGACTTCTGTAGCAGGCTCAGGAAATCGAGGTTGGATGCTCGGAATGCCAGATGGACTGCCTTTTCGTTGGGCTTTAGAGTTTCAATTTCTTTTTTCGAGCTTACAATTCTAATCTTCATGACATATCACCAATTTAATCATCGTTATCACATACTACGACAATCAACGTATATAAATTTTTCCCAATCTCGACGATTTATCGTACGTCAATATTTGTCATTGTATTCGCCCATTTCAGACGGCGGGATCATGTCGATGGCTGCGCGCAAACGGCTTCGCCGGACGCGGCGGCTAAAAGGGAAAGCCCGCCGAAATGTAAAGAGACCGGATGAACGGAAAAAGCCAGGCGAAAAGGAAAGAAACCGGCTGAACGGGAAAGAACCCAGCCAAAAGAGAAAATACGAGAAAGATGCAAAGAGGGCGATGGACCAGAATGCCTGCCGCTAAACTCTCGCCACTCATGGAGCAATATTACCGGGAAAAGAAGCAATACCCTGATGCCCTACTGCTGTTTCGCGTCGGCGATTTTTACGAGACCTTTGCCGAAGACGCCGTGGTCGTCGCTCGCGACCTGAACATCACCCTCACCTCCCGCCAAAAAGACGATGAGGGGAACAAGATTCCCCTGGCGGGCGTGCCCTATCATGCCCTGGATGCCTACCTCGCCAAGCTCATCAAGGCCGGGCACAAGGTCGCCATCTGCGACCAGATGGAGGACCCCAAGCTCGCCAAGGGGCTGGTGAAGCGAGAGATCACTCGCGTGGTGACGCCCGGAACCATCATTGAGCCCTCCATGCTGGAAGAGCGAGCCAACAATTTTCTGGCCGCCGTGGTCCCGGAGGCGGATCGGATGGGCCTGGCCTTCCTGGATGTCTCCACAGGCGAGTTCCTGACCACAGAAGTCCCGGCGGAGAGACTGGCGTCCGAGCTGGCCAAGTTCCGGCCCGCGGAATGCATCGCGCCATTCTCCATAAACTGGGAAGGCGCGAGGCAGCAGGTCCTGGAAGACGCCTGCTTCTCGGCGGAGAGTGCGGCGGCTGCTTTGGAGGGGCGCTTTGGTCCGGGCTGGCAGGAGAGGCTGCGCCTTTGCGACAGGCCGCTATCAGTCCGGGCCTGCGGTGCGGTCCTCAATTACCTGCACCGCTCCCGCTTCGACGCCCTGGGGCATCTGTTCGACATCAGGTACTACTCCGGATCGGAGTTCATGGTGCTGGACGATGTCACGCTGCGCAATCTTGAGATTTTGAGAAACATTCGCGACAGATCACGCCGGGGAACGCTGCTGGAATTTTTGGACGAGACCAGGACACCGATGGGCGCGCGCACCCTCGCCCGCTGGATTCAGATGCCTCTGCAGTCTTTGGACGCCATCAGGAGAAGGCTGGACGCAGTGGAAGAGCTTTGCCGCGACGCCGTGCTGCGCATGAGCCTTTGCGAGGAGTTGAAGGGAGCCTCCGACCTGGAGCGTTTGATGAGCCGCGTCTCCTGCGCTGCGGCCAATCCTAAAGAGATGGTGGTGCTGAAGAGCACCTTGCAGCGGCTGCCGGGTCTCGCGCAAACGCTTCAAGGCGCATCGACTCCCTACCTCCAGGATCTGAGCCGCCGGCTGGGACCACTTGACGAGGTCGTGGCCCTTCTGGAAAGATCAGTCGCCGACGATCCGCCCACCAATTTACGTGACGGCGGCGTCCTCAAGTCCGGCTACGACGCAGAGCTGGACCAGCTTCGCGCTCTGCTCAAAGACGGCAAAGGCTGGATCTCGCGCCTGGAGAGTTCCGAGCGAGAGCGCACCGGCATCAAGTCCCTCAAGATCGCCTACAACAACGTATTCGGCTACTACCTGGAGGTCTCCAGAGCCAACATGCACCTGGTTCCGGAGAACTTCATTCGCAAGCAGACCCTGGCCAATGCGGAGCGCTTCATCACCCCGGAATTGAAGGAGATGGAGACGAAGGTTCTATCCGCCCAGGAGCGGTCGATAACGCTGGAGCAGGAGCTTTTCGGCAAAATGCGCAGCGTTGTCTCGGGGCATGCCAAAGAGATCCAGCAAAGGGCGGCGGCAATGGGTGAGCTGGATGTGCTGGCGGCTCTGGCCACTGTGGCGTCGGAGAACTCCTTTGTCAAGCCCGAGTTTAATTGCATGGGAAAAATAGCTTTACGTAGCTGCAAGCACCCGGTGCTCGACAAGGCCATGCGAGGCGGCTTTGTGCCCAACGACATCCTGCTGGATAATGATCACGAGCGGCTGATCATCCTCACCGGCCCCAACATGGCGGGCAAGTCCACCTTCATGAGGCAGATTGCCATCTCCGTCATCCTGGCCCAGGCCGGTTCTTTTGTGCCCGCGACCTTTGCCTCGCTTTCTCTGGTGGATCGCATCTTCACCCGCGTGGGAGCCTACGACGACCTGTCCGCAGGCCAGAGCACGTTCATGGTGGAGATGACGGAGATTGCCAACATCCTTGCTGCGGCAACGAGGGACAGCCTGGTGCTGCTGGATGAGGTGGGACGGGGCACAAGCACCTTCGACGGACTCTCGCTCGCCTGGGCCATCTCCGAGTATCTGCACAGCAGCATCAAGTGCAAGGCGGTCTTCGCCACCCACTACCACCAGCTCACGCAACTGGAGGGCATCCTTTCCGGCGTTCGCAATTGCAGCATCGCCGTCAAGGAGGAGAAGGGCAATATCACGTTCCTGCGCACGGTCGTTCCCGGGGCGACGGACAAGAGCTACGGAGTGCATGTGGCGAGGCTTGCCGGAGTGCCCGAGGCCGTGACAAAGCGGGCGGACGAGATCCTGAAAGAGATCGAGAAGGAGGCGGTGATCGAGCCGCTCTCCAATAACAAGAAGGCGAAAAAATCGTCCCGCTACACCCAGCTCATATTCTTCGATAAACCGGAAGGCGAAAAGATCTTAACGCCCCAGATCCGCGATCCGCTGCTCGACGAGATCACGCGCCTGGATATTGATTCTCTGACGCCCCGCGAGGCGCTGAACCGATTGGCGGAATACCAGAAGACGATACGGGAGAGAGATGGCCAAAATTAAGCTTCTCGATGAGGACACCATCAACAAGATCGCCGCCGGAGAGGTCATCGAGCGACCGGCATCCGCGGTGAAAGAGCTGGTGGAGAACGCCATCGATGCCGGTGCTTCGCGAATCTCCGTGGAGGTGGAGGACGGCGGCAAGAGCCTTATCCGGGTCACGGACGACGGCTGCGGCATGGACCGGGAGGATTTGCCCCTGGCTTTCCAGAAGCATGCCACCTCCAAGATTCGCGGCGCTGAGGATTTGGAGAGCATTCACACCCTGGGCTTTCGGGGCGAGGCCCTGGCCAGCATCGCCAGCGTCTCCCGCAGCGTGGAGGTGCGCACCCGGCCCCGCGGCGCGATCAGCGGCACGTACCTGCGCATGGAAAGCGGGCGCGTGGTCGAGACGAAGGAAACAGGCTGCCCGGAAGGAACATCCATCACCGTCTGGGATCTGTTCTACAATGTTCCGGCCCGAAGAAAGCACCTCAAAGGGAAAGACGCGGAACTGGTTTACATCACAAATGCCGTTACCGAGATGGCCATCATCAACTACGCCATTGCTTTCGATCTGTTCTCCGGCAAGCGCCAGCTCTTCAAGTCGGTCAAGTCGGCCAATTGGGAAGATGTCTTGCTGCGCATTCTGGGCCTGAAGACCCTCCGGGCCATGACGCCGCTGCAGGCCGAGGGCCGCGGCTGGCATCTGATCGGGGCGGCAGGCGACCCGCTCAGCACCAGGAGCAGCCCCGACCGGATATTCGTCTTCGTCAACGGCCGCCCGGTAGCTTCCAAAGCGTTATCGAGCGCGCTGCGGGACTCTTATCGAAATATCATTCCCCTGGGAAAGAGCCCGGTGGCCGTTCTCTCTTTGCAGATCGGCCCGGAGCTGGTGGATGTGAACGTCCATCCAGCAAAGCGGGAGATTCGGCTCTTGCGAGAGGGAGAGATTACAGCGGCCCTGGGAAGGGCTGTTGAAGAGGCGCTGCGGGTACAGGCAAAAGAGGAGATCGAGCCGGAACATATTCCCGGCAGAGAGTTCACGCCGCCCAAAGCGACGATCACTCCCAGCCACGAACAGAGGACCCTGCCCCTGGAAATCGGAAACGAGGCGGAGTGTTCAGTCTCTTGTGCAGTCTCCGTCCCTCCGATCTCTGAAAGCGCGGCACATGGCGAGGCTCGAAATGTCAGAATCGTGGGCCAGATCCTGGATCTCTACATCGTGGCCGAGAGTGAGCAGGGGCTGGTCTTGGTCGATCAGCACGCTGCAGCGGAGCGAATTCGGTTTGAGCACTTGATGGAGTTGTATCGCCACAAAAATATCAAGCAGGAGCTGGCGGTCCCCATCGCCCTGGAATTGTCGCCGAGCGAGCTGATCATGATGGAGTCCTGGAAAGAGACGCTCTCGGACATCGGCTTTGACATTGCGCCCTTCGGAGGAAATACCGTCAGCGTCCGGTCCGTTCCTTCCCTGGGCCGGCGGCTGGAAAGCCCCGATGCCGTGCATGATATCTTGCGGGACCTGTTCTCTCGCGGAAAGGTGTCGCCGGCCTCGACGAGTCGGGAGGATATCCTCAAGCTGCTGTCCTGCAAAGGCTCCATCAAATCGGGAAAGAAGCTCACCATGACGGAGATGCAAAAGATTCTGGATGACCTTTTCCAGTGTAAAAATCCGCTCACCTGCCCCCACGGAAGGCCGGTGATGATCGTCATGGACCGGGGCCATCTGGAGCGGCTCTTCGCCAGGAGATGAAGGATATAACTTTTCTAGGGGCAGTGCCTTTTAGCCCGTCATGGATCTGGAAGGGTTTGCCAAGAGAGGCCTGAAGAGAAATGACGATGCGATCGAGTCCAAACTCATCGCCCTCATCAGAGAGGTAAAGGAGATTCCCGAGAGCCGGGCAAAGACTCTCGCTCAAGCGGTTTTGGAAGAGGCGAAAGCGACGCTTCACCCCAGAGGCGACGTCTTCCGGCTGGAGGAAGTGGGTGTGAGCATGGGCGACTACGGCGTCGGATCGCGCGGCTCCGGGGACTTTTACACTCACACAAAGATCGCCGAGGTCATAGGCCGCACCGATGCCGTGGTCGACTCCCGCCAGCTCGATGATTCAGGCGTGGTGAAGGCCGAGGGAGATTACGTCGTCGTCACTGTGGACGGTATGCACTCCCGGCTCAGCGACTATCCGTTTTTAGCGGGATTCCATGTCACCCGCGCCGCCCTGCGCGACATTTACGTCATGGGAGCCAAGCCCGTGGCACTGCTCTCGGACATTCACCTGGCCGATGACGGGGATGTGGCCAAGCTCTTCGACCACATCGCAGGCATCGCCACCGTCTCGGAATTGATTCACGTTCCGCTCATCACCGGCAGCACGCTGCGCATCGGCGGAGACATGGTCATCGGCGATCGGCTCACAGGCTGCGTGGGTGCTGTGGGCGTCTCCCGCAAGATTACTCCCCGAAAAGATGCCGAGCCCGGCGATGTGATCATGATGACGGAGGGAGCCGGCGGCGGAACCATCTGCGCTGCGGCCCTCTACTACGGGATGCACGAGGTGGTGGACGAGACGCTCAACATCAAATTCCTGGAAGCGAGCGAGGCTCTGCTAAAAGAGGACCTGACCATCCATGCCATGACCGATGTCACCAACGGCGGCATTCGCGGCGACGCCAAGGAGATCTCGCACACTGCCGGAGTGAAGCTGGTCTTCGAGGAAGAAAAGATGCGCGATCTGGTCAATCCCCGCGTTCAGCAGATGCTGGAGACGCTGAAGATCGACTACCTGGGTGTTTCCATCGATGCCCTGCTCATCATCGCGCCGCCCGCTGAGGCGCAAAAGATCGCCAGGACCATCCGAGGTGCGGGCGTGGCTGTGAACGAGATCGGGCGTGTGGAGGAAGGCAAAGACGCCAGGCTGATAGTGAATGGACGCGAGACGGATTTTGAGCCCAGGTTCAGGGAAGCGGCCTACACGCCCATCAAGAAGGCCATCGGCCAGGACGCGCATAGGAACGTGGCGGAGATGACGGGGCTGGTGGACAGGGCAGCCAGGGATGCTGTAGAGAAGAAGAGGAGATTTGTGGAGAGAATTAAAAATAATTAATCTAAATTTTTACAAAGTTATTTATTTTCACTAGCTTTACGCATTGTAGTAATAATAGTAAAAATTTTATTTACATAAATAAACTATTTATATCATAACATCCAACATTTATGTCAAGGGAGTAAATAAGGGAGAAGATAACAATGAAGGAATCTTTCGTAATGAGATTTGACGAAAAGGATATCGAAGTGGTTGAGACTCTGAAGAGCCTGGGAGTTCCGAGGAAGGTCTCCAACATGATCGCCTACCTCGCCAGCGGAACCGAAGCCACCTCCCGCGAGATTGAGAGAGGGTCCGATCTGCGCCAGCCCGAGGTGAGCATCGCCTTGCGAACTTTGCGCAAGAACAATTGGGTCGAGGAGAAGATGGGCAGGAGCGACGGCACAGGAAGGCCCATGAAGGTCTACCGGCTCAAGACGCCCATCGAGGACATCCTGCAATATTACGAGCAAGAGAAGGTGAATGAGGCCAACCAGGCCATGCAGTCAATTCAAAAGCTGAAAGTCCTTCTTTCCGAGCCGGAATCCAGTTGAGGGCAAGAAGAAACATCAAAAAAAAAAAACGCTAAACCTGGCCGTCCGGGCAAGAGGTGCCAGTTTGAATTAATCCGTCAACCCGCCCGAGAGGAGCAAATTGCGCCGGGGTATTGAGTTAAGAGTATAGATTCAGGGCATTGAGTTGAGAGTATCGATTCAGAAAATCGAACCAAGAGCATCAAGCTGAGATTTCAAGCATAGTGCGATCTCTCAGCAGTTCTTGGAGCCGGAATGATCCTGCAAGAGTCTCGCAGCCGGACTTATGCGCAGGATCCATCCGGTCAGGATGAGATCCATCTGGTTAGGATGATTAGAATGATCATGAAATAGTCATCCTGCCCCGGGGTTCCAGTGAGAATAATTTTCACAAGAACAACTCGGCCCGGACCGCAAGCATTTTCATCCCTTTTTTTCATCATCTACTTATTTTCAGTTCTGAATACAGATGCCCAAACCGATTCTGTGTACGATCATTAGTGCAGAATTATTTTTCCGGATCAACTCTTCGAAAAATATTCTCACGATTAGGATATATAGAAGAAAGGTGCAATAATAATATACGATAAAGCATGGGTGCAGACAGATCATTTGTTCGAGATGAAAATTGGCCCGGCAGGAAGCGCCAAGCAATTTAAATGGTCTTTAATGATATTAGTGTGGGCATTGATTCATTCGGATGACGGGATTTAATCTAAATTTATATAATCAAGACGAGGGTAGTGGTTCATTGACAGTTATCGAAGAAGTGATTCATAGGGCATATCTCAACAAGCTGGTGGGCGAAGACGGTCTGCGAATAGTCGAATGCATACCCGGAGAGGAGATCACTGATGAGCGGCTGGCGGAGTTGACCGGCATCAGCCTCAATACAGTAAGGCGGACGTTATATCTTCTCTACGAGCACAGATTGGCAATTTACCGCCGCAAGCGAGACCCGGATTCGGGATGGCTCACTTATTTGTGGCAACTGTGTCCCGAAAACTTCGACAAAGCCCTGGAGTCGGAGGCCAAGAGGCTGCTGCGCAAATTGGATGATCGCCTGACCTATGAGAAGGACAACATCTTCTATGCCTGCACGGAAGGCTGTGCCCGCTTCAAATTCGATGAGGCAAGCGAGGCCAATTTCATCTGCCCCTTCTGTCAGGGCAGCCTGGAGTATATGGAGAATGCCAAGGTTGTCGAAACTATCGAAAAGCAGATGGCAGAACTCAAGGCCTGCCTGTAAATGCGCATTTGCAGGTGCCTTGCCACCAATTTGCCCAAATCTGCAAGAGCCCAAATATTCGGACATGGCAGGTTTTGAGGCTTTGATGCAAATGAACGTGGCTCAAAGCTTCAAGATCTGAATTCACTGATTATTAATTTTATCAGCGGTCATTGCAGGCACGACCTGCCGACGCTATAGGTTTTCAAGATTGTTGTCAAGAACGGCTGTCCACCACCAGCGGGCCATGTCCATGAGGTCGCGGCTGAACATGCCGGAAAGCCTGTACTCGCCACCTTTGTTGGAAATCAGGCCCGCTCCGAGCAGCTTATTTCTCATGGCATAAAAAGCGGAACGGCTAACGTCCAGCTCCTCCAGAAGAGCCTTCCATTCATGGGTCTTCATGGGATCTCCGCTCCTTTGCCGCTCTTCCACCATATTTAGAAATTTGCGACCGCGCATGGCCGTCGCTTCCTCCTGAAAGAGGCGCAGCATCAGCTCATAATAAGGATCGCGAGAGCGGCTGATGGCAAACTCCGATTTGGAGCGAATCTTCAGTGTGGTAGCAGTTCGTGGAGCTTTTTTAACATTAGTCATAGGGTCGCCAGTACCGCCCTGGCTATATCTGCATACTCATCCCTTAAAACATAAGTCTTAGGAGTGCGATACGACTTTTTATTTACATGCAAAATTCCTAAAGAAGAGCATATATAGCCGATCATGGAAGCGATCGTCTTCCTGGACACATTGAACCGTGAGCTGACGCATTCATGAAGCGAGGCTACCGTAAATTCTCGAGCCTCAACTATCGACTCAAGGACGAATCGCCTCAGACCATCTGAGTCCAGATTGAGGAACCTGATCATTCGGCTCAATATCTCGGACCGTTGTGGTTTCATCACATCCTCCCAAACTACCCCCAATATATTTACTAATTGTTTGTTAATATGTATAATATAAACCTTGCTATTTGAGCCTTCTCCGACCCACGGCTTTGCTCGAACCTTTGCTCGAACCCTTGCGAGCACCGCCATGAGTTTATGCTTGCATTGCGGACAGCCATGTGAAACAGAGATCCTAATGATAAAGAGGTTGCGGTTCAATGAGTGCAGAGCCTGAAAACTGGAAAGAGGCAGCGAAAAGCCTCTATGCCGGAGGCGACTTTGAGGGCGCTCTGGCAGCCTGGGAAAAGGCCGAGGAGGCCGGGCCATTGGATGCCGCCTCATGGCAAAGAAGAGGCATCGCCCTTCGCAAGATGGGGCAAAACGAAGGCGCAGCCCGTGCTCTGGAGAAGGCCGTAGCCCTTGACGCCAGGAATGACGATGCCTGGAGAAACCTGGCCCTGGCCCAGAATCAACTGGATCGGAATGACGATGCCGTCAAGTCCGCGGAGAAGGCCATTGCCCTCGATCCCGCCAATGCCCGAACCTGGATCGTGAGAGGCTTTGCCCTGCACCGATTGGGCCGCTACGAGGAAGCCGTGGCAAGCTACGCCAGGGCCATCGAGCTGAATCCTCTCGGTTCGGATGGAAGGCGGGCCTGGAACAACCGGGGCGCGGCCCTCGATAATTTGCAAAGGCACGAAGAGGCCATCGAGAGCTACGAGGAGGCGATATTGATCGATCCCTTCGATATCTATGCCTGGAACAACAAAGGAGTGGCTCTGGGAATCCTGGGGCGGCACGAGGAGGCGGTGAGCTGCTTTCAAAAGGCGATTCGGATCGAGCCGGAATATGCCACGGCCTGGAAAAATCTCGGCGTTGCCCGGAAAGCCCTGCGCCAAGAGGATAAATCATCGGAGGCCCTGAAGAGAGCAAAGGAGCTGGGGCTCGATTAGGCGAGTCAGGTTGGAGCAAGCCTTCCGCCCAAAAGGCAAAATCTGCTATCCGGGCATGATCAAAAAATTCATTAAATATATGCACTAGAATAATAAGCAAGAAGCCCCTAGGTGGTAACATGAATGGAGGACTTCTTGCCCAAGTAGTGCCCACAGCAAGGGCAGACAAGTCTGCAACGCCTCGACATATCAATTTTGTTGAGAGTATTTGTGAGAAGATCATATGATATATGCTGATATGCCGATCTCTCAGACAATTTTCTCAGATGATCTTGGTGATTTCGTTGACTCTTTTCGATTTTTTAGATGCTTTTCGATTTTTTAGATGCTTTTCGATTTTTTAGATGCTTTTCGATTTTTTAGATGCTTTTCGATTTTTTAGATGCTTTTCGATTTTTTAGATGCTTTTCGATTTTTTGGGCAATTTCTGACGATTTTCTCAGGTGATCATCCATACGATCTCTTGGACTGTGATCCGTGTTCTTCGATAGTTATTGCACGAATAGCGGAACTAGCTGGAACCTGGCAACATCCACCAATCCCTTATCCGTCAGCTTCAGCTCCGGGATCACGGGCAGGCAGAGAAACGATAGCGTCATAAACGGATTTTTGATTGTGCATCCCAATCTTCGAGCCGCATCAATGCAGTCGTCGATTCCCTTCGCAACGTCTCGCATATGCATCTCCGAGAGCAGGCCCCCTACAGGCAAGGGAAGGCTTGATTTGACTGTGCCGTTTTGCACTACCACCAGACCGCCTCCCATCCGGACAACCGCCAAGACCGCCGCATGCATATCATCATCCGTCACACCCACGACGGCGATGTTATGGGAGTCATGGGCAACGGACGTGGCCAGAGCGCCGCTGCATAGGCCGAAGCCCTGCACCAGGCCCAAACCTACATTTCCCGTTGCCTTGTGCCTTTCCACCACGGCCAATTTCAATATGTCCTGCTTGGTGTCGGAAACTACATTGCCGTTGTCGATCTTGGGACTGCAATGCAGCGATTTTGTGAGGATCTGGTCCGGGATGATGCAAATTGTCCTGGCTGCGCCCATCTCTGCCCTGATCTCGAAGGATTTCGGGTTCAATTTTCCAATTCGCATTGACGTTTTCTTGGGAATCGGGAAGCTCTCCAGCCGGACGCAGATGTCGCCGGCCTCCGCCACCAGCATTCCGTCTTTGATCACCTTTTCTACGTGCGGATTTTCCAGATTATCCAGCACAACTATGTCGGCTCTGAAGCCCGTTGCAATGGCCCCAAGATCTCGCAGCCCGAAATATTGAGCAGCATTGAGGCTTGCGATCTGCAGGGCCAGGATGGGATCGAGCCCCCGTTCGATGGACGTTTTAACCATATTGTCGATGTGCCCATCTCTCAGGATATCCGCAGGATGGCGATCGTCCGAGACAAAGAGGAATTGGCGGGCATTTTTGGGCGTGACCAGCGGCAATAGCTCCCTCAAGCTCTTGGCAGCGCTGCCTTCCCGAATCATGATGTACATTCCCTGGCGCAGTTTCTCTCTTGCTTCCTTGGCACTCGCACATTCATGATCGGACCGTATCCCGGCTGCAATGTAGGCCGCGAGGTCTCTTCCGGTCAGACTTGGCGAATGGCCGTCGATGCGTTTTGGCCCGGCAAGTCGGATCTTCTTCAGAACCTCGGGATCGCGGAAAATGACTCCCGGATAATTCATGACCTCAGCCAGACCAAGAACTCTGACATCATCCATCAGCTCAGACAATGCTTCGGCGTCCAGGCTCGCCCCGGAAGTCTCCATGCTCGTAGCGGGAACGCAGGAGGGAAGCATGGCGAAGACGTTTAGCGGAACATTTCTCGAAGATTCGAGCATGTAGCGGATGCCGTCCATTCCCCAGACATTGGCGATCTCATGGGGATCGATAACAACTGATGTAGTTCCCTTGGGAACGACAGCTCTTGCATATTCCGGAACGGTGACCATGGCGCTCTCGATATGAACATGGGCGTCGATGAATCCCGGTGCCAGAATCTTGCCCTCCAGGTTGATGACCGACCCGGCACTCTCACAGTCAAAGCCGGCTATTCGGCCTTTGTGCACGGCGACATCTGCCCTATGCACTTCGCCGGAGAGCAGATTGGCGACGCTCGCGCCCTCGATCAGCAGGTCAACCTCCAGCTCGCCGCGGGCGGCTGCAATCATCTCTTCCAGTGTGGCCTGTGGAATTGTCATCTGCAACAACGTCCTCATCAATTCCTATTTAGCTTATCTCACCGATCAGGTGTCGTCTCATCCCACCGATCAGACGTGCCGGAAGTTCTGATTTCGTGAACAATTGGCCGTCTGCCCGAAAGGATTTGCCGCATTACTATCTTGTGCGCGTATAAAATTGCGTTCAATGTCGGATAAACTTATATCACTTGGGTTAAAATAAAGACAAGGTGTGTGGGAAGTGAAGGATATTCTTCTCAAGGTAGCCAAAGCCTACCCCAATGACTCAGCCCGAGGCATCGCCAGGCTGGACCCCAATGCTCTGCTCACTCTCCGGCTCTCGCCCGGCGACATCATCGAGATCGAGGGAAAAAGGCTAACTGCCGCCAAGGTCTGGCGTGCCGACCGGCAGGACTGGTCCCAGGACTACATCAGGATTGACGGTTTCATCCGCCAGAATGCCGGTGTGGGAATCGGGGACCGGGTGAAGATTCGCAAGGCAAAATTTGCCGATGCCCAGCGAATAGTCCTGGCTCCGCCCTCCGGCTCGCACATGCATTACGGCGACGAGGCGGCAGACATGATCCGCCGCCAAACCCTGAAGCGGCCAGTGGTGGCCGGCGATATCCTCCCCATCATGAGTTCCGGCACCCATCCCTTCGTGGGCAGAATGGAGGCCGTTCCCCTGGTGGTCACGGAGACGCATCCCGATAATGTGGTGGTGATCTCTGAGCGAACAGAGATCGTGCTCCTGGAAAAACCTGCCAAAGGCGTCAGCTCCGTCAAGGCCACCGGCACCACCTATGAGAACGTCGGAGGCCTGCGAACCGAGGTGCAGCGGGTACGAGAGATGATTGAATTGCCCATGAAGCACCCCGAGGTCTTCCAAAAACTCGGTATCGAGCCGCCCAAAGGCGTTCTGCTCTACGGGCCGCCGGGCACGGGCAAGACATTGATCGCCAAAGCAGTCGCCAACGAGAGCGGCGCTAACTTTTCTTCCCTTGCGGGCCCGGAGATCATGTCCAAGTATTACGGGGAAAGCGAGCAGCGGCTGCGAGAGATCTTTGATGAGGCTCAGAAGAATGCGCCATCTATAATTTTTATCGACGAGATCGACTCCATCGCACCCAAGCGCGGCGAGGTGACGGGCGAGGTGGAGCGGCGCGTCGTCGCTCAGTTGCTGGCCATGATGGACGGCCTCAAGGAGCGCGGCCAGGTGGTCGTGATCGGCGCGACCAACCGGGAAGACGCCATCGATCCGGCACTGCGCAGGCCGGGCAGATTCGACCGGGAGATTGAGATCGGAGTTCCCGATCGAGCAGGCAGAGTGGAGATTTTGCAGATCCACATGCACAGCATGCCCATCGCCGAGGATGTCAATGTGGAGAGCCTGGCGGACAGGACGCACGGCTTTGTGGGCGCGGACGTGAATGCGCTGTGCAAAGAAGCCGCCATGCGGGCACTGCGCCGCTACCTGCCGGACATGACCTCGGAGGATGCCATCCCGAAAGAGATCATTGAGAATATGATGGTAACAGGCGACGACTTCGAGGATGCTCTCAAGGAGATCGAGCCTTCCGCCATGCGAGAGGTTTTGGTAGAGGTGCCGCATGTGCAGTGGAGCGACCTGGGTGGCCTCGGGATGCTGAAGCAGGAGCTGATCGAGGCTATCGAGTGGCCCATCAAGAGGCCGGAGAAGTTCAGGCAGATGGGCATCCGGCCACCGAAAGGCGTCCTGCTCTACGGGCCGCCGGGCACGGGCAAGACCATGATCGCCCAGGCGGTGGCCAACGAGACCAACGCCAACTTCATCAGCGTGCGCGGGCCGCAGATGCTCTCCAAGTGGGTGGGCGAGTCCGAGAAGGCCATACGCGAGATCTTCCGCAAAGCCAGGCAGGTGTCTCCCGCCATCATATTCTTCGACGAGCTGGACTCCATCGCGCCCATGCGGGGCATGGATGACGGCAGTCATGTGATGGAGCGAGTGGTAAACCAGCTTCTTGCAGAGATGGACGGCCTGGAGGCCCTCAAAGACGTAGTAGTGATAGCCGCAACCAACCGACCTGATATCCTGGACCCGGCGCTCCTGCGCTCGGGCCGATTCGATCGCTTGCTCCTGGTCGGTGCGCCGGACAAATTGGGGCGGCATGAGATCCTCAAGATTCATACTGCAAAGATGCCGAACGGTGAGGACGTAAATTTGGAGGAATTAGCGGAGCTGACCGAGGGCTACGTGGGCTCGGACCTGGACTCGCTCTGCCGCGAGGCGGCCATGCTCGCCATGCGCGAGGATGGGGAGAAGGTGGACATGGATCACTACCGGGAAGCCCTGAAGAAGGTAAGGCCGAGCGTGGAAGAGAACATGGTCAGCTACTACGAGCGCATCAGCGAGAGGTTCAAGGGCGGAATGAAGATCGAGCCCGCCTCGCTCATCGGATACAGATAAAAGATAGGCATTAAGAAAGGAATTAGAAAGGCATTCGATATTTTTGAAAATTCAAAAATCGATCGCAAGAAGGTGTAAGGGGAATGGGAAAGGTGTTTGCAGGGACGATCGCTCGAAAAGAGATCGTGAACATCGACGGCACGGTGCTGGGGGAGCTGGAGAACGTGCGCTTTGAGGTCCAGACAGGCAAGCTGGAGGATCTGGTGGTGAAGCCCGACTCGGAGCTGAACCGCATGAAGTACCGGGAGGACGGCAAGTTCGTGCTCATTCCGTTCAGCTCCGTCGTGGCCGTCAAGGATTATGTCGTGGTTGACGAGAGCCGGGCGATCAAGAAGGGAGAATAAGCATCCATCTCCCTGATCACATCTTCCCAAATCAAAAGCCTTCTTCCTGCGCCTCACATCCCGCTGAATGCGACCTGCAAGACTTGGTCCTTTTCCAGATAACGATTTTCTGTCTCGGACTTTGGATGAGCCTTTCTTGGGATCTGCGAAATCGAAGTTTCCCATGGAAAACTGAATTTTAATGTCGATAGATGCTGTTTTCCATCCGTCACGTATGAGCCTATGTCTGGGCTCATGGGCATTTCAATTGGGCCACGTCTTTTCAGACATGATAGAGTTGATACATGGCAAGAGCAACAGTTATGATGGCAAGTGCATGTAGTTTCAATGGACTTCATGAATTTTCCGGATTTGTTTAAAAAGATTTGATAAGTTATAAATAGAATGAATTGATTGATTCTTGATAAAGAAAATAGCAATAGAATCTATTTGATGATTGATCTGAGAGGCGTGCTCAATGGTATGCTCAGACGTTGCTGGGGAAGATAGCCTGATCAAGATATCGGGTATCGCTAAGGAAGAATCCGCGCGGGCGGAGTTTAAGTCCGGCGTGATTCGAAGCATGAAACAGTACAATGCGGGCTTAGTAGAGACCTTTGATAATGTAGACGATTTTCTAGCTGACCTTCATAGCACCGAATAATCTTCTTTTCTATGCCTTACAAAATCAGGCGAACTTTGGAATTTAGAGATCAATACAGACGGCTAACCAAAAAAAACAAGCAGCTAGAGCAAAAGATTGATGACAAAATCAAACTGGTGGCTGCCAACCCAACAAAAGTAGGCAAACCAAAAACCGGAAAGCTGAAATATACTTTTGGCACGCACGTTGCGATCCATTTTGTTATCATTTACATGGTCGTAGATAATAATATAATATTTTTATATATAGATCATCATGATTTTGCATATAAATAGGCTCCGAAGGTCCTTGGGAATATTGAATACGAATTTCCCGAGCTGTGGACTGTGATGTCGCCTGATTTGAAACGCCATTTGAAACGCTAAATGCCTAATCCAAACTCTACCAGCGAATAGGATCGCTGAGTGCTCCAGAAGGCAGTGGATTTTCTCATGGGGGGAAACTGAACTTTAATGTCGATAGATCCTGTTTCCCATCCGTCGCGTATGAGCCTCTGCCTGGGCTCATGAGCGTTTCAATCCTTGTTTTCGTGGAACTCTCCCACAGACTTCTATTATCGTGTCACGCCGCAGGGTTGCACCTGGTTTCCCATGGGAAACTGATTTTTAGTGTCGACAGATCCGGTTTCCCATCCGTCACGTGTGAGCCCCTGCCTGGGCTCATGGGCGTTTCAATCCTTGTTTTCGTGGAACTCGCCCTCGGACTTCCGTTGTCGATTCCATACCGGCAATTTGCCGTGTTTCAATCCTTGTTTTCGTGGAACTCGCCCTCGGACCCTGGAAAGCAAGCCGCCCGAAGAGAATTCCGAGAGTTTCAATCCTTGTTTTCGTGGAACTCGCCCTCGGACTCGACATCTCGGACGTGGAAGCGGATGCGGCTGAGAGTTTCAATCCTTGTTTTCGTGGAACTCGCCCTCGGACATCACCGGAAAAAGTTGTGATGTGTTGCGATCAGAGTTTCAATCCTTGTTTTCGTGGAACTCGCCCTCGGACAGCAGTCGCGGACCATGAGTTCAGTTCCTTCGCTAGTTTCAATCCTTGTTTTCGTGGAACTCGCCCTCGGACCGAGCTTCGGTGCCTTCTCCGTGCCCTGATCGATCAGTTTCAATCCTTGTTTTCGTGGAACTCGCCCTCGGACGAGAGAACCAAGCATGGGACCTTTATCAAGGTCTAGTTTCAATCCTTGTTTTCGTGGAACTCGCCCTCGGACCTTGATACTCTCGTTCAAGGCATGGAATTGGCTCTCTGTTTCAATCCTTGTTTTCGTGGAACTCGCCCTCGGACTTTGAATTTATCCATTGCCATTCATCTCCCTGCCATGTTTCAATCCTTGTTTTCGTGGAACTCGCCCTCGGACTGTTACGAGATTATCGTAAGGTAGGAAGCTGTAATGTTTCAATCCTTGTTTTCGTGGAACTCGCCCTCGGACCAACTTGGTTGGATTAACATGATCAAAGACGATTGGTTTCAATCCTTGTTTTCGTGGAACTCGCCCTCGGACTATACAATCATGTTGATATTAATTGCGCGCAAGACTGTTTCAATCCTTGTTTTCGTGGAACTCGCCCTCGGACGATATGATGAGAGTTGATATGGTCCTTGCGTACAAGGTTTCAATCCTTGTTTTCGTGGAACTCGCCCTCGGACTTCTTTCTTTAGCCTAATTTGCTTCTCTTCTTTTGGTTTCAATCCTTGTTTTCGTGGAACTCGCCCTCGGACGACGTTTGGCTGTTACGATAAGGGCACTTTAATGATGTTTCAATCCTTGTTTTCGTGGAACTCGCCCTCGGACGGAGCGGTCGGTGTCAGCATAGAAGAGATAGAGCGGTTTCAATCCTTGTTTTCGTGGAACTCGCCCTCGGACTCACCGCTGCCAAACTGGGTGTCGTGGTGCCCATCCGTTTCAATCCTTGTTTTCGTGGAACTCGCCCTCGGACTCAGGCCATCGCCGACAAGTACGCCTCCCAAATCTCCGTTTCAATCCTTGTTTTCGTGGAACTCGCCCTCGGACGATCGGGCCATGCTTCTTCGAATCTGCCTTTTCTGAGGTTTCAATCCTTGTTTTCGTGGAACTCGCCCTCGGACTCCGAAGATTCGTAGGCGGCTACCCAACTTCGTACAGTTTCAATCCTTGTTTTCGTGGAACTCGCCCTCGGACTGTAGACATAGAAAGCAGTACCTATCTGAGGGTGATTGTTTCAATCCTTGTTTTCGTGGAACTCGCCCTCGGACAGCCCAACTGATGCTATAACTGGCGTATCTAGCAGGTTTCAATCCTTGTTTTCGTGGAACTCGCCCTCGGACGGTGTCAGGTGTCAGCTAGTGACAGTATATTTCCAAGTTTCAATCCTTGTTTTCGTGGAACTCGCCCTCGGACTTAGGCGAGTCATCGCCTATGTGTTCTTCTCCGAGTTGTTTCAATCCTTGTTTTCGTGGAACTCGCCCTCGGACCTTTCCCCTCTTGCTATTTACGTCCAAATTCATTCGGTTTCAATCCTTGTTTTCGTGGAACTCGCCCTCGGACTCCAGATGTGCTTTGCGTCATCCACAAGCATCTGAGTTTCAATCCTTGTTTTCGTGGAACTCGCCCTCGGACCGATGATCTTCATGGACCGCGCCTCAATTGATTCCCGTTTCAATCCTTGTTTTCGTGGAACTCGCCCTCGGACTCTATCATGTGCTGGATGATAGTGATTGTAGGGCAGTTTCAATCCTTGTTTTCGTGGAACTCGCCCTCGGACGATGCCCAGGAAGCGACGGCCATTTTTGACAGCCTGTTTCAATCCTTGTTTTCGTGGAACTCGCCCTCGGACTTCGATGACAATACCGAAAGTGGTCTAGCCGAAATGTTTCAATCCTTGTTTTCGTGGAACTCGCCCTCGGACATCATGCTTTCATCGCTCCTCTGGCGTCCTGCTTATGTTTCAATCCTTGTTTTCGTGGAACTCGCCCTCGGACTGCACCGCCAAGGTCAGTGAGATTGTGATTCTTGGCAGAGTTTCAATCCTTGTTTTCGTGGAACTCGCCCTCGGACCCCCCTTCGATGACGGCCAAATATCTCCGAATGACTTTGCAGTTTCAATCCTTGTTTTCGTGGAACTCGCCCTCGGACCTTGTGAATGGGTGCCGAAGACTGGCAGGAGTCACCGTTTCAATCCTTGTTTTCGTGGAACTCGCCCTCGGACCTAGGCACGACCAATCCTGATCAACCTTTGCATTATATGTTTCAATCCTTGTTTTCGTGGAACTCGCCCTCGGACTTTCGACGCCATTGTCTATATCAGCCACTATTTTTTGTTTCAATCCTTGTTTTCGTGGAACTCGCCCTCGGACGGAATGGTAGATTGCGCTATTCCAGGAAACCAGGAGTTTCAATCCTTGTTTTCGTGGAACTCGCCCTCGGACGATGAAATCCGTCCGATGCTCGCGGCCCACGATCTCGTTTCAATCCTTGTTTTCGTGGAACTCGCCCTCGGACAAGAACGACTTATGAGATAGCAATGGACGTAGGATGGTTTCAATCCTTGTTTTCGTGGAACTCGCCCTCGGACTTGCGCCGAGCCGGCATAGCGGAAGTCGCAAGTCGAGATTGTTTCAATCCTTGTTTTCGTGGAACTCGCCCTCGGACAGTAACCCATTCGCAGTTGGCTATTAACGAATCATGGAGTTTCAATCCTTGTTTTCGTGGAACTCGCCCTCGGACTGCCATAATTAATCCGGCTTTCGTATTCTTCGCTTGTTTCAATCCTTGTTTTCGTGGAACTCGCCCTCGGACAGAGATGCCGAATTGACAGGCAAGAACCTCTTACTGGGTTTCAATCCTTGTTTTCGTGGAACTCGCCCTCGGACGCCAGAGCTGACCCGATCATCAGGGAAACGATCAGGGGTTTCAATCCTTGTTTTCGTGGAACTCGCCCTCGGACGATCTTGATTATGTTGTGGGCTGCATCATTGGTTGTAGTTTCAATCCTTGTTTTCGTGGAACTCGCCCTCGGACCCATTTCTCGATGACGGATATCCTATCATGTAATCGGTTTCAATCCTTGTTTTCGTGGAACTCGCCCTCGGACCGAGCTTGGAGTGCTTGTTTTTTTCCTGATATTTCAAGTTTCAATCCTTGTTTTCGTGGAACTCGCCCTCGGACAGCGCCTTTTTTTCGTCCTTTTCCTTGTTTCTCAGTGTCAAACCGGCCTTTTCTCGACCACCCTCTGGCATGAGTGGAATTTATTGATTCGCTTATAAATTCATTCCCATTAGATGACCTTGGCAATAGGTCTATTGGCTCTAAAATGAGTTGCAGCTTTTCATTTTCGCATATTTTGGCCACCGCAAGACTCAGGAGATTGACTTTCCTGTGGTTCTGACATCTTGGTATAACACTCTTGGATTAAGAAAGTATTTATCAAGAGACAATCATAGGACCATTGATGTGCGCGAGTCCGAAATCCGGAAGATCTTCCAGGCCTAATGCATCCATCACAACGAATGATACCACAAATGAGGATGAAATGAAAGCAGAGGAAGCCTTTAAAAGACTTTCGGCGGACACAATAGCCAAGCTCATTGATGAAGAGCCTGACGTCTATTCAATCGCGGATGTGAAAGTCAGGTATAAATGAAGGGCGACATCGTTTTTGTGCGTTTCCCTTACACAGATCTGACCATGACCAAGCCGAGGCCAGCTCTTGTTATCCATGAAGAAAAGGATGAAGTAGTCTTGGCCTACATCTCTTCAAAATTACCGATAGTCCCCTCAGATACGGATGTCTTGGTCTTAAGAAGCTGTCCCTTTTTTGAAGCCACGGGACTGAAGCGCGATTCCGTCATGAAGCTGAGCGTAGTCGCAACATTGAAAAAAAGGTTCATTGAGGGCCTTTTTGGAGAGGTTGACGATACTTTGAGGGATGAGATTAATGCAAAGCTTGCATCCTGCTATCGACTTTAATCCTGGTTGGAATATGTCGAAGAGACAATACCTGCATCCTCGTTCCTCTGACGGTTTAGCCTCGTGACCGCCCCGTAGCCTCTGGACACCGACTTCCCCAGGCCCATGAAGTCCGGGATCGCGAAGCTGGTCGTGAACTCGCCCCGAATTCCCGTCACTTTCGTTCCCTTCAGCAGGCAGATCTCATCCTGCATCCGGCCAACATCCAGCCGGATGTGCTCC
>Ga0074195_1001401_pt1 | contig 34418 bp, 28 predicted proteins | sample EPASupsiteHSE623_FD_64525 | JGI IMG/M metagenome (GOLD analysis project Ga0074195, IMG submission 64525) | Bioremediated contaminated groundwater from EPA Superfund site, New Mexico - Sample HSE6-23 | ecosystem: Environmental > Aquatic > Deep subsurface > Groundwater > Contaminated ... | reverse complement strand
CTTCAAGGCAACTGCGGCTGATGGTCGAGTTACTTCAGCCTGCCGGGGAAGAGAGCCTGGTTGGGACCATAGATCTTTTTGACTTTGATCCCTATCATCTGCGTGCCGGTGTGGGCATCATGATCTGTGAAGCATACCGGGAAAAAGGATATGCACGCGAAGGCATGGAGATCCTGATACCCTATGCTTTCGGGACCCTGCGGCTGCATCAGCTCTATTGCAATATATCACCGGATAACCAGGCGAGCCTCCGGCTGTTCGAAAAGCTTGGATTTACGCGGTGCGGCGTAAAACATGACTGGGTCATCGACGGAGATCAATGGAAGGATGAATGGATGTTTCAACTGATCAATCCGCATGGCTAACCTATTTGCCGGGTATAAAAATAATCCAAGGCGATCGCTTGCCGGGGACCTGATGCCAGTTGTCCTGGTGACAGCAACCCTCCTGATACTGTTCATTGCGATGCTCCGCTTCTATTATCTCGTTACCCATCCTGTGATAGATCTTGGAAAAAAATCAAGTACCTATTTCTACATCCATACCGGTTCCGGGTTTTCTGCTGTAAAAGACTCCCTGGTAAAAAAAGGGTATCTCCGGGATCCCGAAGCATTTGAGTGGCTGTCGAGGCGCAAACAATATGTTCAAAAGGTCCGGGCGGGACGTTATCAGCTTAAGGATGGAATGAGCAACAATGAACTTGTCAACCTCCTGCGTTCGGGCAGGCAGGTCCCTGTGAGGATAACCCTGCAAAACATCCGGACCCGTGAAGAGCTGGCGGGAAAGATCGGCCGGCAGCTTGAAGCCGACTCCTTGCACCTGGTCCGGCTTTTCAAGGATCCGGACTACCTGGCAGCTTATGGGATCACCCCTACCACCCTGTTTGTCCTGTTCATTCCTAACACCTATGAATTTTACTGGAACACCTCCGGGGATCAGCTTTTCGTGCGGATGAACAAGGAATTCAACCGTTTCTGGACCCCGCAGCGGCGGAAACTGGCCGATTCACTTGGCATGACAATCCCGGAAATTGTAACCCTGGCCTCCATCGTGGAAAAGGAGAGCAATAAAAATGACGAAAAACCACTGATTGCCGGCGTCTATCTTAACCGCCTTAAAAATCGGATGCCCCTCCAGGCAGATCCCACGATCATCTTTGCGTGGAACGACTACTCCATCAGGCGGGTCATGAACATTCACCTGAAGATCAAATCGCCCTATAACACCTACCTCCATGCAGGGTTGCCACCCGGTCCCATCTGTATTCCTTCCATTGCATCGGTGGATGCCGTGCTGCAACCTGCGAAGCACCGGTATCTGTATTTCTGTGCCAGGGAAGACTTAACGGGATATCACAATTTCGCAGCAAACCTTGACGACCATAACCGCAATGCACGGAAATACCAGCAGGCCCTCAATAAACTTAACATAAAGTGATAGCGGCCTGAGTTGAAATTTTACCCTTTTTATTTTTAAAATTCCGCGTATCTTTACTTTTTTATTTCCATGGAAAATCCAACCAACCAGTCAGGACCAAGTCAGCACGGCGGATTTTACAATGATCCGGCCCCGCAGAACCTGCCCAATGCCAACATCGTGCTGGTTCTCGGCATTTTATCCATCCTGTTGTGCTGGTGGCATTTTATCTCTGCCGCGGGAATCATCCTGGGGATCATTGCCCTCGTTATGGCAAACCGTGAAAAGAGATTGTATGACTCGAATCCATCCCGATATACCATCAGTTCGCTGAATAACGTCAAGACCGGACGTATTTGTGCGATCATCGGGATCACCATATCCGTTATTGTTTTTGTATTTGTCATGCTGATGATCGCCGGCATTTTAATCACCTTGCCCTTCTGGGGAATGATCCATTGACCATGAAGATTTTACCGGTCCCGCTGATCAGGGAGGCAGACGCCTATACCATTCAACATGAACCGATAGCAGATATCGATTTGATGGAACGTGCGGCTGCATGCTGTTATCACTGGCTGGAGAAAAAGCTGGACAAAACGCATAAGATAATGATCTTCTGCGGTCCGGGAAACAACGGCGGTGATGGATTAGCCATTGCGCGGATGTTATTCCGGTCGGGATATGTTGTGGATGTGCTGCTGCTTTCAGATCCCGGGAAAATAACACCATCCTGCAGGATCAATTATGAAAGATTGCAGGAGATCATACCTGCCGGTTCATCCATGGCGATCATAAGCAGCGCAGCAGACCTTCCCGCAATCAACAGCATGGATGTTGTTATTGACGCCATCTTCGGCAGCGGGCTGACACGGCCGCCGGAAGGGCTTTCGGCAGATGTGATCATGCATATCAATGCATCCGGGGCGATGGTTGTTGCAATCGATGTACCGTCGGGTCTATATGTGGATGAAACGACACTGACAGAAAGCCACCCGGTAGTTATCCGGGCCGATTACACACTCACCTTCTCACCGCCGAAACTCGCCTTTTTCTTTCCGGAAAATGATCCTTTCGTGGGGGATTGGCAATTGCTTGACATCGGGCTCTCGCAGGAGTTCATTGATGTAGCGCCGGTGCAGAATTTCATGCTCATCCAGGATCAGATGCGGCAAATTCTAAGGAAACGCAACAAATTTGCCCATAAGGGGAATTTCGGGCATGCCTTGCTGATCAGCGGTTCAAAGGGAAAAATGGGTGCGGCAGTCCTGTCGGCCCGGGCAGCATTGCGTTCGGGTGCCGGACTGGTGACCATGCACATACCAAATCAAGGGATCTCCATATTGCAGACCGCCGCGCCGGAAGCGATGTTGTCCATTGACCCTGATGATGACAATTTTACCGCGGTACCCGATTTATCAGCCTATTCGTCCATCGCCGCCGGGCCGGGTATAGGAACAGATTCAAAAACCGCGGGCGCCTTGAAGGTGCTGATACAAAATACAAGCAGGCCGCTGATCTTTGATGCGGATGCCATCAATATACTCGCGGAAAACAAAACATGGCTCGGGTTCCTGCCCAAAGACTCCATATTCACGCCCCATCCCAGAGAGTTTGAGCGGCTGGCAGGAAAAAGCAGCAATAATTTTGAACGGAACCGGATGCAACGCGACTTTTCATTGAAATTTCAGTGCTACATCGTGCTGAAAGGGGCGCATACAGCCATTACCACACCTGATGGGCGCTGTTTCTTCAATACCACCGGGAATCCCGGTATGGCCACGGGTGGCAGCGGTGATGTGCTTACCGGGATCATCGCCGGACTTTTTGCACAGGGTTACCCGTCGCTTGAAGCATGCCTGCTTGGCGTTTACCTTCACGGGCTTTCGGGGGATCTTGCAATGAAAAAACAGGGCTATGAGGCATTGACAGCCAGTGATATTATTGAAAATCTAGGAAAATCATTTCAGACACTTTATGGAAAATTTTGAAAAAGACATTCTTGCCGGAATGGTGATTGCGCCTTACCTCCAGAAAGCCACCGCTTTGCGTGGTGTAAAACGATATGTGGGAGGCAACCAGTTCAGGCATGCATTTGCCACACTTGCCATTTTAATCGATTATCATTACATGGATGCCGTGCTGCTGAAGGCATCCGTAATCCACGACCTGATTGAGGATGTGAAATGCACCTCCTATGACGAGATCAGGGGGATTGACAAGGATGGGCAACAGGTTCTGGAACTCGTGCTGGAGGTCACCCGCAGAAAACCGGAAAACAAGGAGGAATTCCTGAGACGGATCCTGATGGAAGGCTCCGATAACGCGAAGATTTTAAAATGTGCCGACCGCATCAGCAATCTCACCGACCTGCATCCTGATATTTTTGACAAGGAGTACATCAAAAACATGATTGCCGATACGCGGAAGTGGGTTGTTCCGATGGCTGCCAAGGTAAACCAGGACATGCTTTTTGAATTGCAGGACCTGTTGAAACGAAGGGATTCGAATTTGAAGTTTTCTTCCGTGATCTGGCCCATGAAAAGGTCAGACTAGGCCTCGGCTAATTCAGCAGCCTCAATGATATCGGCCTCCACCTTCAGGTTGTCGATGATGAAGTTCTGGCGTTCCGGGGTGTTTTTTCCCATGTAAAAAGTAAGCACATCCAGTACGGCCGATTCCTTGGTGAGGATGACCGGGTCGAGCCTGATATCCTTGGCAATAAAGTACTTGAATTCATCAGGGGAGATCTCCCCCAGCCCCTTGAACCGGGTAATTTCAGGATTGGCGCCGAGTTTATCCATGGCCGCCAGTTTTTCCTGCTGGGAGTAGCAATAGAAGGTTTTTTGCTTATTCCGGACCCTGAACAGGGGCGTTTGAAGGATATACAGGTGCCCGTTGCGGACGAGATCGGGATAGAACTGCAGGAAAAAGGTGAGCAACAGCAGCCGGATGTGCATGCCGTCCACATCGGCATCAGTTGCAACAACCACATAGTTATAGCGCAGGTTCTCCAGCCCTTCCTCCATATTCAGCGCTGACTGGAGCAGGTTGAATTCTTCATTTTCATATACCACCCGCTTGCTTAAACCAAAACTATTCAGCGGCTTTCCCTTTAAACTGAATACCGCCTGTGTGTTCACATCGCGGGCTTTGGTGATGGAGCCGCTGGCTGAATCTCCCTCCGTGATAAAAATGGTGGATTCATAGCGGCGGTCGTCATGGTTGTTATAGTGAATCCGGCAATCGCGCAACTTTTTGTTATGCAGGCTGACCTTTTTAACACTCTCCTTGGCAATTTTTTTGATATTCGCCCACTCCTTGCGCTCCTTTTCACTTTGCATGATCTTACGCAACAGGGCCTCCGCCGTTTCGGGGTTCATGTGGAGAAAATTGTCGAGCTGCTTCTTGACAATATCTATGATATAGTTACGGATGGTCATCCCGCCTGGTTCAATATGCAGCGAACCAAGTTTGGTTTTGGTCTGTGATTCAAAAACAGGATCCTGCACCTTGATGCTCAGCGCTGCAACAAGGGAAGCCTTGATATCATTGGTATCGAAGTCTTTTTTATAAAATTCCCTGATGGTCTTTACCAGGGCTTCGCGGAAGGCGGCCAGGTGGGTGCCTCCCTGGGTTGTATGCTGCCCGTTGACGAAGGTATAATACTCCTCACCATACATTTCGCAATGGGAGAAGGCACATTCAAAATCACCATCGCGCAGGTGGATGATGGGGTAAATATTCGGTGTGTCGATGTAACTGTTGAGGAGGTCGAGCAGCCCGTTTTGCGCATGAAATCGTTCGCCGTTAAAGATGATGGTCAAACCATTGTTGAGGAAAACATAGTTCCACAACATCTTTTGCACATACTCAGGGATATAATGGTACTTTCCAAAGATCTCCTCATCGGGTATAAATGAGATGATGGTTCCAGAGCGCATCTCCATCGGCTTTTCCGGTTCATCATGGACCAGTTCTCCCCTGTGAAATTCCACGATGCGGGTCCTGCTTTCGCGGATGGCCTGGGCCCTGAAGAGCGATGACAGTGCATTGACCGCTTTTGATCCCACCCCATTCAGTCCAACCGCTTTTTTAAAGACCTTTGAATCGTATTTGGCGCCGGTGTTTATTTTCGAAACACATTCCACCACTTTACCCAGGGGAATTCCCCTGCCATAGTCGCGCACGCATACCAGCTGATCCTTGATGGTCACCTCGATGGTTTTGCCATATCCCATCACAAATTCATCAATGGAGTTATCAAGGATCTCCTTGATGAGCACATAAATGCCATCATCGGGTGATGATCCGTCACCCAGTTTTCCAATATACATGCCGGGCCTGAGCCGGATATGCTCGCTCCATTCCAGCGACCTGATGCTGTCTTCGGTATAGTTTAATTCCGCTGCCATCCCTACGATTCCTTTTAGACTTCGACTGTTTGAGTTCGCAAATGAGACAACCTCAAACGCGCAGTATAACTGCATCTAAGCAGCTTTGCGTTTGCAAACCTGTCAAAATTCAGTATAGACCGGCAAAGATACAGGAAAGGCCTGTCAACACTGCATATATCACAGGAATTTTTCAATTAGTTATTCACAGCTTGACAGAATTTCGTTACTTTGCACTCCACGAAATAATTAACTTATGGCATTAGTCCTTAAAGAGCTGAAAGACCAGATCGGCTGGATCACCCTGAATCATGATGAGAAACGGAATGCCCTGAGCAACGACCTGCTCAGTGAACTGCTGCTGGCGTTAAAGTCACTGCGTGACGAAAAAGCCAGGGTGATCATCATCAGGGCGAATTCCGGAACGAAAGTATGGTCATCCGGTTTTTTTATCGATGAATTGCCCCGCGATGGCAGTGACCCGCTTGCCTATGATAATCCCCTGCAAAAGGTGATACGTGCCATACAAAGCGTACCTGTTCCGGTAATCGCCATGGCCGAGGGAAGCATCTGGGGAGGCGCCGTCAACATAGCCTTTGTATGTGACCTCGTAATCGGCACCCGGAACACCTGCCTGGCCATCACGCCGGCAAAGATCGGTGTCCCCTACAATACCTCCGGGATCCTGCAATTTCTGGATATCATCGGATCACATATCGTCAAGGAGATGTTTTTCACCGCAGAACCCATTTCCGCCGAAAAAGCGCTGGATCTGGGCATCATCAATCACATTGTGGATGCGGGTGACATCGAGAATTTCACCATCAGGCTCGCCAACAAGATCATCGTCAACTCTCCCCTCAGCATCCAGGTGATCAAGGAACAACTGAACATTTTAGGGAACGCGCTTCCCATGACCCCGCAAACCTTTGAGCACATCGACATGCTGCGTGGCATCGCCGGCAGAAGCTACGATTATATCGAAGGATTGAATGCGTTTTATGAGAAAAGGAAGCCGAAGTTCAGAGGCGAATGAATCGTGCAAGATCCTAACGATCGTGACAATCGTGACTTGATTTCCGTCACGATTTGGTCCCGTGTCCCGTGTCCCGCGTCCCGTGTCCCGCGTCTCACGTCCCGCGTCTCACGTCCCGCGTCCCCAGCTTAACAACTTCCCCATATAACATCGCGATCTCCGCCTTTGTCAGCAAAAAATCCCGTGCGGTCAGTTTCGTCATCCGTGAAAAAATGACAAACTGATAGATGGTGGCAAAAGTATAGGATAAGGTAGCCGCGATGCCTGCGCCTGTTATGCCGTACCGGGGGATAAGCAAAAAACCGAAAATGACTGTAAAGACCAGGCCAATGGCTGAACTGATGGTATTATGATAGGGTTTGTTGATGCTTGAAAAGAACCCGCTGAAAATCATTGAAACACTGAGTGTGACGATCCCGACAGAGAGGGACAATATGACCATCTTCACATCACCAAAACTGGCTGAAAAAATAGCCGCAAACACGAATTTCGGAATGGCGAGCAGGACAAGCATGGCCAGACCGGTCACAACCCATGTGATTTTTGCAAATGTCAGGGTCAACCGTACCGAATAATCATAATTCATTTCATTGGAAAGCCGCGAATACTGAACCATTGAGATACTCCGGCTGATCAGCCAGACACCCTCGGCAAGGGTCAGTCCGATGGACAGGATACCCACTGCGGCGCGCCCCGCAAAATAGTCGACAAACTTGAGGCTGAGCCGGTAGTTCAGTGTCTGAAAAATGTTGGCAAATTGCACATAGGTCCCGAATCGCAATATCTCGATCAACAGCGCCTTCATTCCGGTAAGCGGGACCCTGACAAAAGAGGGCCATAACAGTACGAGGCTGATGACAAAGGCAACACAATAGGAGATGAAAATTGACCAGTAATAGGCCATCACATCGAAATATCTTAAGCCAAAAAGACAAAAAATCAGGATAATAAAAAGCAATATGATCTGGGCAAGGTTGATATAATTATAAAACTTTACCTTTTCCAGGCCAAGAAGCAGCATGAAATTAACCGATGATAATGCCATGATCAGGGCAAGAAACAACACCTCCCAGAAATAGCCGGCGGGGATAACTTCAAGGACAGGGAACAGCTGTGCCATGAAATCAAGGAGGTAGGCGCTGATCAGTGTTACGAGTATCGTCCAGATGTATGCCGGGATGAACAATTTATAGATCCCGGTTCGGGGAGTGAGGTAAATAAATGCAGCGCCTCCGAGGAAATTGGTAAAGAGCTGGATTATGGTGACGGAGAATATCAGCAGGAAGATGGTTCCAACCTCCTCCGGTCCAAGGAAATTGGCATTCAGGGTCCAAATCACGAAAGCCAGAACCGCGTTGATCAGGCGGGTTCCGATGGTCCCAATCACTTTTCTAAACATTTTCCGGATAATATTTGTTCAATTTATCCCTAAGCTGGCTCATAAAGAAAAAACGGTTGATCCGGTAACGCTTTCCATCAATCAGGGTATATTTTCCAACCTGGGATATGGTATGAAATCCCTTACTGAAGGGACTTCCATGGGCTGCATCGATAATCCGTACGATGCGTTCATCAAACTCATCGGGGGTAAGTCGCAAAACCTGGTTGATGACCACCCGTCCGCCATATGTATTTGAACAATCCTGGGCCGGACGATAGAGGTTTCCCTCATGAACGAACAGTGTTCCGGCAGGGCGGGCAGAGGTGATATCAATTTTAACAGGATTGCGCCGGTGAGGGATGTACTTTCCTTTCAGCTCCTTTGAGTAGTAAATATAAAGATGGGTTGTCGAGTACTTTTTAACAGTAAAGAACATCCACCAGAACCCTTCGTGAAAACAGAGCGTAGGATCTACTGCCTCCACCTGATCAAGGAGCAAACAATCCTCAATAAATGCCTCCTCGGAAAAATTTCTGCGGTACAGGGTTATATTGGAGGAACGGAAAGACTCAGGGATACAATAAACCTGGTCATTATGTTCCACGATAAAGGGATAGGAAAGGTGCTTATCCCCCTCAATGATCCGGATAGGAACGGAAAAACTGTCGCGCTTGATATCCCAGATGATTTCCGAGATATTGGCCTTTTGCCGATGGTAACTGTAGTCCTCTACCATGATATGCAGTTTGCCGTTTTCCATAAACCCGGATGGATCGGCAAGGTATTTGGTTCGGGCAAATTGCCGTAGCCAGGTGATATCAGACTTTTTGAGCTTTTCAGGGCCAAGGGCAACTTCGTTGATCGTTTTTTTGATCAGTCCGACATTCCACACTTCAGCGGCGATCAATTCTTTATAATAAAACCTCACCCTGTTCCAAAACAGTTTGCAAAGAAACTTAGCCATCTGATAGTTTCCCGGCACTTTAAAAATTGGAGCGGTGGTTTCACTGACAGTATTAAAATCGGCAGGATAATGGAGAATTTCATCGGCAACCTGTGCCGGCCAGGCCGATGATACCGATAACAGCTGGCTTACATTGCCCTTGTAGGAATGCATGACCGTTTTCAGATATCCCTTTTTTAGAATGATCCCTCCATCGAGTTTATCAGTTAGCCGCTGCAGAATGGCGCCACTCACAGGATCCCTATGGTAGATCTCCCAGAAACCGGCCGGACCTCCGCGGTATTTCATCTCATCATCATGATGGAACGACCATACCCCGAAGCGGGCAGCATGAAGAATCCCGCCCCGGATGATATTAAAGCCAAACCTCAGGATAAAATCCAGGTTGTACATTCGGATGGCCTCTACCTCCGCTTTCTTGAAATATTCGGAATACCCTTTGGCGTCAACAGTACACGACAAGGTATCGATCCCTTCCAGCTCATTTTTCAGATCAACCAGGTTCTTGACAACCGGGGTGAATATCCGTTTTTCGAGGTAGAGATACAATGATTTGCCCCATTTCCTCTTCAGAACCGTCATCCCTGTTTTTGATTCCCGGTCCTTGCGGGAATCCCTTATCAACAAAACAAGTTCATGGCCATGCGCCTTCAGTCCGGTCAGCGCATCGATCTGCCATTGCTGAAAAACAGTGCTGTTACACATGACTGCAAACCGCAAGTGAGTTGGCTTCGCTTCGTTGACTTCTTGAACCATCAAGGATTAATTACTTTAATAAACTATCATCAGAAATTAACTCACGGTAAAGGCTGGTGAGTTGCTGCCCGATTGCAACCTTACTGAATTTCTCCGATATTCCAGAGGATATGTCCAACCTGTCGTACATGCTGCATTGATCCAACATTCTGTTCAGCGCCTGTACCATGGCATCCAAATCGCCGGGCGGAACCAGGAGCCCGTTATGTTCATCAATAACCGACGGGGCAACACCAACTTTGGTGGCCACCACCGGAACGCCGCAGGCAAGACTTTCGATCACCACCGTTCCAAAGGTTTCATAATTACTTGAAACAACTGTAAAATCGGCATCCTGTATCATTGCCACCACCTCTTCCCCGGTTTTCAGCCCGTTGAAAGTCACAAAGGTATCAATAATTCCGAGGGACCGGGCATAAGCGCTGAGGGGATCCATATCCGGGCCATCCCCAATCAGCGCGCATTTGAAGTCACTTCGTGTCTGCGAAAGTGCAAGTATGGCATCCAGAAAACCAGAAATATTTTTCGACCGGTCCTCAAAGCATGAAATATGCACGAAATTTTTGACAGGGTGGGTTGAAGTTGCTGACCCTGGTGTAAAAAGTCCGGTATCGACTACATTGGGGACGACCTGAAAATTAGGATTATCCAGTTTAAACGACTGCATAGCCAGTTTAAGTGGCTCAGATACTGCAATTACCAGGGATGCCTTTTGTACCACAAACCGGGTCAATATCTTGCGGAAGAGACCCTGGTAGGAATTACTCTCAGGAAAGTACCTTGACCAATGCTCCGAAATAACCAGCGGGATATTCATTTTGCGGCTCACCCTCCAGGCGATAAAGCCAAGCCGCGTGAGCATGTGGGCATGGACAAGATCGGGTGAAAACTGCCGGATGCTCTGGATGGCTTTCATATTTGCCCTGTAAAATCGCCATAAATTCAGCGCTTTACCAATTATCTGGCCTGGTTTACGATTTACACGATAGTAAACCCGCAATACCCTGACCTCTTTTTCCTCGCTGAATTCAACTTCAATTTTGTTGGGGCAATCAGGATCGGGATGAACATAGATGACCGCCACATCACATCCGGCGGTAAGCGCTTCGGCCTGCCGCTGAATGAAGAGCCCGGGCATGGGGTCGTACCGGTGAGGATACCACTTTGGTAAAAAAAGAACCCTGATCTTTCGGTTCACGTTTAAAAGCTATTTGTAAGGGTCAAATATCTGCAATCGTATTGGAATTAAAAAGGAAAGTTTTCAATAATTTTCAGGGCGCAGGCAAACCGGTCGTCACCAAGTCCGCGAACCACGGCAAAAGGAAATTTCCGGCCAGTCAATTCATTGTAGTACAAATTGATTAAAAATTGTCTCTTGTCAGGGTGCTCGCGCAAAGGGTCAAACTGCCAGGGAAGATCGATGTCGCAAAGCAGGTGGAGATCGTAGCGGTGCGTTTCAATTGACTGAAGAATCCATGGATCACAATGACCGTATTTCACTTCGCTCCATATTTTCGTCACCAGCAGATCGGTATCACAGAAAAGGTATCCCGAGGCCGCTTTCAGCAAGGCATTTTCCGATGCGAGCTGACCCCTGGCAATTGCCACAATATCCTGTTCCTGATAGGGCCGGTCAAGTTTTTCGAGGTACTCCCGGGCATACTCGGGGACCCATACCGTTTGAAAATGCCGGGCGAGCTGTGCTGCCAGGATGGACTTTCCGGTTGATTCCGGGCCGGTTATTGCAATGCGCCTGATCATTTAACCAGTTTGATCCTCCATTCAAGAAATCCAAGGACGGCAATGACGGTAAAAACGAGATACTGGAGACTGCTGAAATACAAGCCTTCCCAGGCACAGAGCCCGATCATTACCGTATCGGCAGCAATCCAAAGCAGCCAGTTTTCTATTTTCTTTCTTGAAAGCAACCACTGCGCGATGATATAAACTGCGGTGGTGGCGGCATCCCAGGTTGGGATCCGGCTCTCAGTATATCGGACCAATACCATCCGGATAATGATAAAAAAGACGATTATTGCCAGAAAGTTAAGCCCCAGCGCCAGCTTTGATGACTGGGTAATACGGATCGTTTTATCATTCTTGTCCTTGCGGGTCCAATTGTACCACCCGTACACGCTCATAATAAAGAAAAAACCATTGATGGCCGAATTGGCATAAAGCCTGGCAGAGAAGAAAATATAGACGTATATGAGCACATTGATGATGCCCAACGGGAAGGCCAGCAAGCTTTCTTTTTTCATGAACCAAACACAAAGCATGCCAGCAGCCACTGCGAATAGCTCAAGATAGGTCGTTTGAAATGGTCCGATATCAATCAGGGAGGTAAAATCCATGGGCGCAAAGGTAGTGTTTTCAAGCCAATTGAAATAAGTGTAAGGGTAACCTTTTTCATATTGGTATTGGAAAAGTCACTAATTTTGTCCGTTGATTCAGGAATTTGATGTCAATATGTTCCATCTCGTCCATACACAACTCCCCTTCATTGTTAACCTCCTGATCCTTCTACTGGTAGCAAAACTACTGGGTGAACTGGCCGAACGTTTCAGGCAGCCATCCATGATCGGTGAGGTGATTGCCGGTGTTATCCTTGGCCCCTCCCTCCTTCACATTATTCCGGATACAGGTGAAATCAAAGTCATCGCGGAGTTGGGTGTCTTCATGCTGATCCTGCTCGCCGGGATGGAAATTGAAGTGGAGGAGATCAGGAACGCCATTCGCGGCAAAAGCATCTGGATCGCCCTGCTGGGTTTCATTATCCCCATGGCCAGCGGGATCGGAATCGGGCTGCTCTTTAATTTCTCAAACACCTTTACAATTTTCCTCGGGCTCTGCATTGCAATAACCGCATTACCGGTGAGCATCCGGATCCTGATGGATATGGGAAAACTTCAGACCGATGTTGGTCAAAAGATTATTTCAGCGGCCATATTCAATGATATTGTCGCGCTTCTGGTTTTAGGGATCATTCTCGATTTCAATGATGCAACCAAAAACCTGGGCGACCTGACCTTTTCCATATTTTTTACCGTGCTGAAGGTGGCTGTTTTCACGGGGATCCTCATGGTAGCGTACCATTTTTTCAAACTTGCCAAGTTAAAGGTCAATGTGGTGAATCCCAGGATGAATAAATTCACCCATTACCTGCGTGGCAAGGAATCTATTTTTGCACTGGTTATCCTCTTCGTGCTGATATTTTCAAGCATTGCGGAACTGCTTGGACTCCATTTCGTTGTTGGTGCCTTTTTCGGCGCTATCCTCATCCCGCGAAGTATGTTTGCCAACCGTGATTTTGAAAGGGTTCAGCGCAGTATTTCAGGGATAACGATGGGATTCCTTGCGCCGATATTTTTTGCCACAATGGGCATCTCCTTCGATTTCGGATCAATCGATAATGTGACCCTGCTGATTGCCGTATTGCTTGCATCCTTTTTCAGCAAGATTGTCGGAGGATATTTAGGCGGACGACTTGCAGGTTTCAACCGTTCAAAGTCAGTCACACTCGGACTCGGGTTAAATGCCAGGGGGATCATGGAACTGGTTATTGCGAATATTGCCCTTGCCAATGGATTCATCGACGTGCCGGTATTCTCCATATTGGTATTGATGGCGCTTCTAACAACAATCCTGACACCTTACCTCTTGAAACAAGGGTTCAGCCTGATGGACCGGAATGAGCGGAACAATGCGAATAGTTTTACATAATTTTTAACATTCTCTTGCAGGTAGTGATTTTCTTGTTAATTTTCCGCCTTGAACCTGATCCCCGGAACGTTGAACCGGATTGATGAATTCACAAATGTTTTTTTATGTTTGGTCTTGATACCTCCTACACCATCCTTCTGTTAATCTGCTTATTAGCTGCTGCTGCTTTTGAATTTATCAACGGGTTCCATGATACCGCCAATGCAGTTGCAACAGTAATTTACACCCATTCGCTCAAACCAACCACTGCCGTTATTTGGTCGGGACTATGGAATTTTATCGGAGTAAACGTAGGGGGTATTGCAGTGGCCATGGGAATCGTCAACCTGCTCCCCATGGAAATGCTTATAGATCAAAATCTTCTGCATAATATCGCCATGATTGCCGCGCTGATTGTCACAGCAATTGTGTGGAATCTTGCAACCTGGTACATTGGCATACCATGCAGCAGTTCACATACGCTGTTGGGGTCCATCTTCGGCGTTGGACTTGCATTCATGTTATTACCCGGCAGTCATGCAGTTGCCCTGAACTGGCAAAAAGTGATCGATGTCGGATTATCCCTCCTGGTTTCCCCTTTGTTTGGCTTTGGCTTTGCCCTGCTTCTGATGTATATTCTCAGGAGGACGGTCAAGAACAAATTAATATTTAAGGAACCTCCTGCAAAGAAAGCCCCTCCGATCTGGATCCGCAGCATCCTGATTCTCACCTGCACCAGTGTAAGCTATGCACACGGTTCAAACGACGGGCAAAAAGGTGTCGGGCTGATCATGCTGATACTTATAGGATTTGCCCCTACTTTTTTTGCGATCGACCGGAATAAAAGTGCAGTAGATCTGCTTTCAGAGACCAAGAAGATTGAGTGGACCTTAAAAAAAATTGACACAAGCTACCTGAGTGCGGAAAACAGGATCAATCACAGGATTGTAATTAATGAGCTTGATCAGATCAAGGCAGAGCTCACCGGGATCAGTTCCTTTGATAAACTTGACAAATCAGTTAATTTCAAGATCAGAAAGGCCATCCTTTCCGTATCAAAAAAATCGGAGAGTATCGTTAAAAATCTTGCCGGTTCACACACCCCGCTTTTAACACCTGCTGTAATGTCGGTTCTCACCTCGAATCTTAAAAAATTCAAATCCAACACCGAGTATTCACCGCGTTGGGTCATTTTGCTTGTATCCATTTCTCTTGGTCTTGGCACCATGATCGGTTGGAAGCGGATCGTAGTAACCATTGGCGAGAAAATCGGGAAAACACATCTCACCTATGCGCAGGGTGCCAGTGCAGAAATCGTCGCCGCCAGTACCATCGGGGTGTCGACCATGTTTGGACTGCCGGTGAGCACCACCCATGTTTTATCATCAGGTATCGCCGGATCAATGGTAGCCGGTGGCGGAAGGCAAAACCTGAGGATGGGGACTGTGAAAAGCATCATGATCGCCTGGCTGATTACTTTACCGGTTACAGTTGTTTTCTCGGGCCTCCTCTTTTTCATTCTTCGCATGATCTTTAATTAGCCCTTTCTCATGATTGATTTCCTAAAAAATTTCATCGACATACTCCTGCACATTGACATCCATCTGCAGCAATGGGTTACTGAATATCAAACATGGACCTACCTGATCCTGTTCCTGATCATTTTCATGGAGACGGGATTTGTGGTCACGCCATTTCTCCCGGGCGATTCGCTGTTATTTGCTGCCGGGACCGTTGCGGCAATGGACGGAAATCCGCTCAGCCTGGCCGTTCTCATTCCCCTCCTGATATGCGCTGCGTTTGCCGGGGATAATACAAATTACTTCATTGGTAAGATGCTCGGTCAAACAGTCTACGAAAAAAATTACCGTCTTATAAAACGGGAGTACCTGGATAAAACCCATGCCTTTTATGAAAAGCATGGGGGTAAAACCATCATCATTGCACGATTCATGCCGATCATCCGCACATTTGCCCCCTTTGTTGCCGGTGTGGGTACCATGACCTATATCAGGTTTATCTCCTTCAGTATTGTAGGGGCAATCATCTGGGTCTCCTCCTTTGGAATGGCCGGGTACTTTTTCGGCAACATACCGCTGGTGAAAAATAATTTCACCATTGCCATTCTTTCCATTATCTTTATCTCCCTGTTGCCCATGATTTTTGCTTTTATCAAAAAGTACCTGGACAACAAAAAAAAGGTCACCAACTAACATGAATCACTCCGTAAGCAAAGGTCAGCTTGACAAAATATCCGCCGCGGGACTGGTTGTCACGCTGGGTATTATTTACGGAGATATCGGCACCTCCCCGTTGTATGTGATGCGCGCCATCCTTGGAGGAGCCGACACCATCCATGCCCCCTTTGTCCTGGGCGGCCTCTCCTGCATATTCTGGACGCTTACCATGCAAACCACCATTAAATACATCACCTTTGCCTTGCGTGCCGACAACAGGGGGGAGGGTGGTATATTCGCCCTGTTTGCCCTGATCAGGAAAAGGGCCAAATGGGCGTTCCTCTTCGCCATGATCGGGGGATGTACCCTTTTAGCCGACAGCATAATCACACCTGCCATCACCATCGTATCGGCCATTGAAGGGCTCCTTATCAAAAATCCAAGGATCCCTGTGGTCCCCATTGCCGTGATCATTATCACCATGTTGTTCCTGATACAAAAGTTTGGGACAAAAATGATCGGGCGGTCCTTCGGACCTATGATGTTCGTATGGTTCTCCATGTTAGGCATTTTAGGCTTCCTGCAGCTGATTCAAAATCCACAGATACTGTATGCCCTGAATCCAAAATATGCATTTGATTTCCTGACCAAATTCCCCGGAGGATTTGTCCTGCTTGGCGCGGTATTCCTGTGTACTACCGGGGCCGATGCACTATACTCCGATCTGGGCCACTGCGGCCGAAGTAACATCAGGATAACCTGGGGCTTTGTAAAGATGACCCTGTTGCTGAATTATTTCGGTCAAGGGGCATGGATACTGCGCAATGCCGATTATGTCAATGAATGGACCAATCCCTTCTTTGCCATCATGCCCCCCTGGTTTCTCTTCCCGGGGATCGTTATCGCCACCATGGCCGCCATCATCGCCAGCCAGGCCATGATCACCAGCTCCTTCACCCTGATCAGCGAAGCCATCTCCCTGAATTTCTGGCCAAAAGTGCGGATCAATTATCCCACGAACATCAAGGGACAAATGTATATTTCCAGCATCAACTGGATACTCTATATCTGTTGTATCGGGATCGTGCTCTTTTTTCAAAAATCGGCCAATATGGAGGCCGCTTACGGTCTTACGATCAATATCACCATGCTAATGACGACCATCCTGCTTGGAGTTTACCTTTATTATAAGCACGTTCCGAAGTATATCCTGGCCCTGTTCCTGATGGTTTACCTTTTCATAGAAGGCGCCTTCCTGATCGCCAACCTGAATAAGTTCCTCCATGGCGGGTACTTTACCTTTATGCTTGGCAGTATACTTTTCATCATCATGTATGTATGGTTCCAGGGACGGAAAATTAAGAACAGTTTCATTGAATTCCTCAAGATTGATCAGTATATCGAGATCATCAAGGCCCTGGCCAAAGATAAGTCTATCCCCAAGTATGCAACCAACCTGGTATTCCTGACAAAGGCAAACAGGGAGACTGATGTGGAGTCAAAAATCGTCTATTCCATCCTGAACAAGCAGCCAAAGCGGGCCGATACCTACTGGATGCTGCATATCGACATTCTCGATGAACCGCATGTCCTTGAATATAAGGTCACCCACATCATTCAGGGGATCTTGATCAAGGTAGACTTCAAGATAGGTTTCAAGGTACAGCCCCGGGTCAACTTGTTTTTCAGGCAGGTGGTTGAAGAGATGAGCCGGAACAAGGAAATTGATCTGCTGAGCCACTACGATTCACTCAGGCAGTTCAACATCATGAGCGATTTCCGGTTTGTTGTTATCGATCGCATCCAGAATTATGACTTCGACTTTCCTCCAAGGGAGCAGTTCATCATGGATATATATGCCATTCTCAAACGCTTTGGCATCAGCGAGGTACGGTCGCTGGGGCTGGACACCAGCAATGTGAGTGTTGAAACGGTTCCGCTTTACATTGATAAGGAGACGCCCATACTGCTGGCGCGCAACGACCTGACAAAACGGATGGGATGATCCGTGACCCGGATCACTTTCTTGCGATTACTTTTTGAACAGCTGCCACGATATCCGGCACATCGAGGCCAAACTGCTTCAGGAGTTCTTCAGGCTTCCCGCTTTCACCAAAATGATCATTAACGGCAACCATCTCCATGGGAGCGGGAAGTTTCATGGCCAGCAACTGTGCGATGCTGTCACCCAGTCCGCCATTGCGCATATGCTCCTCGGCCGATACCACGCATCCGGTTTTTCCGGCGGAGCGCAGGATTGCATCCTCATCAAGGGGCTTAATGGTATGGATATCAATAACCTCCGCATGAATCCCCTGCTCTTCGAGTACCAGGGCTGCCTGCAATGCATTCCATACCATGTGGCCGGTTGCGAAAATTGAAACATCAGAACCTTCTTGAAGCATCAGGGCCTTGCCAATGATGAACGGCTGACCAGGCAGGGTAAAATTGGGCCATTTCGGGCGGCCGAAACGCAGGTAAGCCGGGCCGGGATGATCCGCAATGGCGAGGGTGGCCGCTTTGGTCTGGTTAAAATCACATGGATTGATGACCGTCATGTTTGGCAGCATCTTCATCATGCCGATATCTTCCAGTATCTGGTGTGTTGCACCATCCTCACCCAGGGTAAGTCCGGCATGGGATGCACAGATTTTCACATTCTTGTTCGAGTAGGCGATCGATTGCCTTATCTGATCATACACCCTGCCCGTTGAAAAGTTGGCGAATGTTCCGGTAAAGGGGATCTTGCCGCCAATGGTCAATCCGGCTGCAATACCCATCATATTGGCCTCGGCAATGCCGACCTGGATAAACCGGTCCGGAAATTCACGGGCAAATGCATCCAGCTTGAGTGATCCGGTAAGGTCGGCACATAATGCAACTACATTTGGGTTTTGCCTTCCCAGTTCCAGCATCGCTTCTCCAAAGCCTGACCGGGTATCCTTGGAGCCAAGGTTTTTATAATCTGTCATTTCAGTTCGGATATAATTTCAAATTGACGGTTTGACCGGGTTCAACCCTGAATGATTTTTCGGTGGTATAGGATGATTTATTCGAATACTTTGAGCGAAAAACAACGCGGTAGGATCCGGGCTGCAAATACAGGGTTTCCTGCTGCGGCTGGTTGTCCCGCAGGTTATATAACCACACCATCTCATTCTTATCTTCCAGGTACAGGCTGCCATATCCATTGGTCGATTTCTGTATCACCGCGATCCCGGGAAGGGGTACCTCCACGGAGGTGGTATGACTCTGCTTGATCTCCACATCCTTAACCATGATCCTGGGAAGGCATAATATTTCTACATCGTAGAGCCCAACGAGGTACTTTTCAACCTGGTCGAACTGCTGCACATTGATGGTTTCGGGATCTCCTTTTTTACGGATGATGCAGGGAAGGTATTTCAGGGTACTGTTACCAGAGGTTCTGAAGGTCAGAAATCCCTGAGGCACATCAAGTCCGACAATATTATGCGTGCCGGAGGTCATGGAGATACTGTCTTTTCGTACCGGTGGTATGGAATGCACCACGAGGTCGTAGGTGATCAGCGGATCTATTTCGAGGGTATCAGGAACACCTTTGGCGTTGAAGGAGTGGATGAAGTTGTACTTAGGCAGCCCCGAAAAATTATCATAAAAGGTCATGTTGATGTTCGTTTCCGTGGGTTTGCCATAAACATCAAGGAGGTTGACCTGGATGCTTGTCGGATTTAACGTGGTGGAAATAATCACATTGAGGGCATTCCGGAACTCCTTTTCATTGGAAGCATCAAAATAGGTTCCCACACATTCAAACTGCTCCCTGAAATCTTTTCCGATCCCGATGATAAAGGGCTTAAGCATGATCCCCTTTTTTTGCAATTCAAGTGAAACGGCACAAGGGTCGCCTCCGCATTCTTCCAGACCATCCGTGATCAGGATCACCACATTCCTGCAATTGTCACAAGGAGGAAAGTCTTTGGTGGCCTGCGAAAGGGCGTAGGCGATCGGTGTTGTACCCTTTGGGATCGTGGTTTTCAGCGTATGTTTTATCCGGTTGATATTATCCTTCCCGAATGGAACCTCCAGGCGGGTATCATTGCAGTCCTGCGGGGGAAATTGCTTCTGGTGGCCATAGAGTCGCAGCGCCAGCTCCAGGTTCGACTGTGTTTTAAGGCTGTCGAGTATCCCCGACAATAATTTAACGGCAATATTGAATTTCATATCACTCTGCCAGCGACCGTACATGCTTTGTGACGCATCGAAAACAAATAAAATACGGGTGGTAGGCTTGGGCTTGCCCTGATCCTTTAATGGCTGTGCAAGAAGGAGGGAGGGAGAAAGGAGGAGGAAGAGAGTGACAAATGACAATTGACAAGTGACAAGTGACAAGTGACGAATGACAAGTGACAAGTGACGAATGACAAGTGACAAGGAACGAGTGACGAATGGCTGAAATATTAACTTGTCATTCGTAATTTGTAATTTGTCATTCATTTTAATAGTCTCCAAGGGTCTCCTCCAATTGTGCCAGGGCTGCTTTGGTTTGTTCATCATTTGGAAAAACGCCATGCCATTCATGATTATCCTGCATGAAGTCGACACCAAATCCCATGTGCGTGGTCATGATGATCATCACCGGCTGTTCCTGGCCTGTATACCATTGTGACTTTTTGAGGGTGTCGACTACTTCGTCCATGTCGTTACCGTACATGGTGAGCGTATTCCATCCGAAAGCTTCGAATTTCGCCTGTAGATCGCCCAAAGGCATCACATTTTCATTGGGGCCGTCAATCTGCAGTCCGTTGTAATCAACCACTGCAATCAGGTTATCCACCTTATGACCGGCTGCAAACATCAGCGCTTCCCAGTTCTGCCCTTCCTGGAGTTCGCCATCTCCCATCAGGCAGTAAACAAGGTGTTCATCATTGTTCATTTTCTTGGCCAGCGCTGCCCCGATGGCAACCGACAGGCCTTGTCCGAGCGATCCGGAACTCATGCGGATCCCGGGCAAACCCTCGGCAGTGGCAGGATGTCCCTGCAACCGGCCGCCCAGCTTGCGGAATGTTGCCAACTCGGCAATGCTGAAGTAACCATAACGTGCCAGAACACTGTACCATCCTGCCGAAAGATGCCCGTTCGACAGGAAGAACAGATCCTCTCCCACTCCGTCCATGGTGAACTTTGCAGGATCGGGCTTCATGATCTTAAAATAGAGTGCGACCAGGAAATCAGCGCTGCCGAGGGGTCCCCCGGGATGGCCTGATGAAGCGCCGTTGACCATCCTCACGATATCGCGTCTGACCTGTGAGGCTGTTTTTTCCAAATTTTCGATTGAAAGCATGAATGATTTCCAGGTTAAAATAAAGAATCCGGTTGGGTCATTAATTTGAAAACGTAAACAGGGCAAAGATATTACAAATGGATGCAGCAGCCGGAAGATGTTAATAAATATGCATAAGATTTGACAGTCATATCATTGTTTTTAGTTCTTTTGTGCCGGTCGATCCATCCCTATGAAAAAGAAATCTGTTTATACCCTCATCCTTGCCTGTACCCTGCTGGCACTGCCCTTCAGGAGCATCTCGGTCACCGTTGACACCACCTTCGTTGATTCGGTTTACAAATCATTATCCATGGAACAGCGGATAGCACAGCTCTGCATTATCCGGGCCTGGTCATGGAAGGACTCCACGTACAACGACAGTCTTGCAGCGATCATTCAGAAATATAATGTAGGTGGCGTATGTTTTTTCAAGGGATCACCGGTTAAACAAGCCATGCTCACAAACCGGCTTCAGCAACTGGCACAAACACCCCTTCTTGTTGCCATCGATGCAGAATGGGGGCTGGGAATGCGGCTCGACAGCGCATTTTCGTTTCCCCGGCAAATGGCACTGGGCGCCATCAGCGATGATTCGCTCATCTACAAAATGGGATTCATGATCGGGAAAAGTTGTCGGCGGCTGGGGATCCATATCAATTTTGCCCCGGTGGTCGATGTAAACAACAATCCGAAAAACCCGGTCATCAGCTTCAGGTCATTCGGCGAAAACCGCGACCTGGTATCCAGGAAGGGCATTCTTTACATGAAAGGCATGCAGGATGCGGGCATCATGACCACGGCAAAGCATTTTCCCGGGCATGGCGATACCGAAAACGATTCACATCTTACCCTTCCGGTGATCAACCATGACAGGGCACGCCTTGATTCGGTTGAACTTTACCCCTTCAGGGCGCTGATCCGCGAAGGCGTTATGGGGGTCATGATCGGCCATCTCTATGTGCCATCGCTCGATACGGCGAACAATACACCCACTACCCTGTCGGAACCCGTGGTCACCGGCCTGCTCAAGCATGAACTCGGTTTCAGTGGGTATGTTGTCACGGATGCACTGGACATGCAGGGTGTAACCAAATTCTACAAACCAGGTGAGATCGAATTGAAGGCCCTGCAGGCGGGGAACGACATCCTGTTACTCCCCCAGGATATGGAGTCGGCCATCATGGGGATCAAAACGGCCATCGATAGCGGATGGTACCCGGTGGATTCACTAGAAATCAAATGCCGCCGGATACTTGCGCTGAAATATAAACTGGGGCTGAAGGATAAAAAGGTCGTCGCCACGGAGAACCTGGTCAGCGATCTCAATCCCCCAATGGCAGAAGCGCTTCGCCAGCAAATGGTCAACGAGTCGGTTACCATCGTCAAAAACGACCTTCAGATGGTTCCGCTCACCGGCCTCGACCGGCGCAGGATTGCAGTGCTTTCCATCGGCGATTCCCTGCCAAACCTTTTCCAGGCCACACTAAAAAGATATGATGACCTGCAGGTCTACAACCTCCCGCGAAAATTTCAGAAACCGATGGCCGACAGCATTTTAAGACTTATAAATACCTGTGACATCGTAATCCTGGGGATCCATGGAATTACCAGCAATACAGCCGACACCTTTGGACTGAGGCAGCCGGTGGTCAAATTGATCGATTCCATCATAACAACAAACAGGACGATATTAGCCTTTTTCGGAACACCTTATGCCCTGGACAAGATTCCCAATCTTTCGAAAACTGAAGCCACCCTGGTGGCTTTCCAGGATAATCCATCTACGGCGGTTGCCGCTGCGGAGGCGATTTATGGCGGTATCGGCTGTGGCGGGAAGCTCCCGGTGACCACAGACCTGTTCGCCTACGGAAACGGCGACAGGACCAGTAAATCCAGACTGGAGTATATCCTTCCGGAAGAGATCGGGTTACCGCGTGAATCACTGAAGATCATTGATTCCATTGCCCTCCTTGGGATCAGTTCAGGAGCCTATCCCGGTTGCCAGGTGCTCGCTGCCAAGAATGGTAAAGTGTTTTACGAAAAGGCATTCGGCCATCCAAGGTACGAAGACAGTATAAAGGTGACCGCTGACCATCTGTACGACCTGGCATCTGTCACAAAAGTTGCTGCCACCACCCTGGCGGTCATGAAATTATACGACCAGGGCCTGATCAACCCGGACGACAATCTTGGAAAATACCTTTCCTGGCTTCAGGGAAGCAATAAGGCAACTCTCCGGATCCGCGACATCATGGCTCACCAGGCAGGACTTCAGGACTGGATCCCGTTTTATGCATCGACCATCCGGGGAGGCCATCCAAATCCTGCAATTTACCAACCTGAACAGTCAAAAGACTTCCCGTTGAGGGTGGCCTATGGCCTCTATATCCGGCGCGATTATGCCGACACCATCTACAGGCTGATCAAAGATTCACCGCTTCGCCCCAACCGTGATTACAAGTACAGTGACGTTGGATTTTACCTGTTGCAGCTCGTTGTTGAAAAGGTGAGTGACAAGCCCTTTGACCGTTACATGGACACCACCTTTTTCAAGCCGTTGGGATTAGCTACGATGGGATTTCGTCCCCGCAGCAGGTTCCAACTTTCACAGATCATCCCCACTGAATATGATACGGTGTTCCGTGATCAGCTCATCTGGGGAGATGTGCATGATCCCGGGGCCGCCATGCTGGGGGGTGTAGCAGGACATGCAGGACTTTTCAGCAATGCATCCGACCTGGCCGTGATCCTTCAGATGCTATTGCAGGAGGGCAGTTATGGAGGGAAGGACTACCTGTCGCCTGCAACCATCAGGGAGTTTACCCGTGTTCAGTTCCCTGAAAAAGGCAACCGCAAGGGTATGGGTTTTGACAAACCGATGTTAATTTTTGCACCTAACGGGCCAACCTGCTTTGACGCATCGGGCAGCAGTTTTGGACACTCGGGGTTTACAGGAACATACATCTGGGCCGATCCCGACAATGGGCTGGTATACGTTTTCCTCTCCAACAGGGTATATCCCGGTGCCGGCAACCACAAGCTGTCGGACATGAACATCCGGACAAATATACACCAGGCGCTATATGATCTGCTGTGCAAATATCAGATCAAATAATTATCTTTGTCGGGTGTACCAATAAATCAGTTACAACTAAACCATTGATAATGAGTTCAAACACGAAATCAGATCTAAAAACATGGATATCAGTTTTCATCTGGATATTTGCAATCGTATTTACTTTGGCAATCGCCATCTATCAGCGTATGACGGGTCCGTCGTACCCGGTGCGTGGCCAGGTTGAAATCGGCCAGCAGGAGATCAAATACAGGCTGATCAGGACCTACGACGGGTCGGACGATGCACCAATTAAAGTCATTGCCCCGGACACAACCATAAAGGGGGAGCTTAAACTGCGCAGGTTCAAAAGCTATGACACATGGCATGTTCAGACCATGCGGCGTAGTGGCGACACCCTGATCGGGTATCTTCCCCACCAGGAACCAGCGGGGAAAATCATGTATGAGGTAACACTCGTCCAGGGCGATCAGCGCTATGAACTAATGGAACATCCTGCTGTTTTGCGTTATAAGGGTTTTGTTCCCGGGTATGTGCTCCTGCCCCACATCTTTTTCATTTTTCTGGCCATGCTTTTTTCGACCCTAACAGGACTGATGGTAATATTCAGAGGAAAACACACCTACATATATGCCTGGATCACCCTTGTTACCCTGGCACTTGGCGGAATGATCCTTGGTCCCGTCGTACAAAAATTCTCCTTCGATGCATACTGGACCGGATGGCCCTTCGGATATGACCTGACCGATAACAAATCGCTGGTTGCCTTCATTTTCTGGATCATTGCCGTGGCAGTCATGCACAAAAAACGGGAAAACCGGTTGTGGCCCATCCTGGCATCCATCATTCTGCTGGTCATATTCCTGATCCCCCACAGTGTGCTTGGTTCTGAAATCGACTTCACCAAGGAGCAACAAACCGAAACAACAAAGTAATGAACCCTTGATGCGCGACCATCCATATTTTTTCTATGGACCAAGCTGCTAAGGAATTCAGACTATCACCATCTAATCATCGGCTATGGTAATAACCTATATCATCATCTTTGTTACGGCGGTTATTTCAATTTTTGCGCTGAACAATGAAAACCTCTTCGCGAAACTGAAGTTTAACGCCTACGATGCCAAACACAGCAACCACTGGTACCGCTTCTTCACCTATGGATTTGTGCATGCCGGATATATCCACCTGTTCATCAACATGCTGGTTCTCTATTCATTTGGCGTAATTGTGGAGACCTACTTCAAATTCTACTTCCCCGGGAAGGCCAGTTTCTATTACATGCTCCTTTATACGGGAGGACTTATCCTGGCCATCATTCCCTCATTCGGGAAACATAAAAACGATGTCTTTTACAATGCCGTAGGAGCCTCGGGAGCTGTGGCAGCGGTCGTTTTTGCAAGCATCATACTCTATCCCACGGGAAAGATATTTCTTTTCTTCATTCCGATACCTATCCCGGCACCCATCTTCGGGATATTTTATGTAGCGTATGAGTACTACATGGCGAAAAGAGGCGGGGACAACATTGGCCATGATGCCCATTTGTGGGGCGCCATTTTTGGTGTGGTATTTACACTGGCATTAAAACCGGGACTGGCGTTGATTTTCCTGCAGCAGCTGGGACTAAATTAACTTGACGAAAATCGTGACAGTTGCGACAAAAATTTCATCAGGTTTTTCGTCACATTATTTTATCACGTTTTTCACCACGTAATTAGTCACGTTATTTCATCACGTTTTTCGTCATGTATTTTGTCACGATTTCTTCAGGCAGATCCTGGCATCAACAGCCACCACCCTGTCGGCTTTCCCAAGCAAAGGATTGAAATCAAGTTCAACGATTTCGGGTGCGGCATTTAATAATGCAGAAAGGCGAAGAATCACACCGGCAAACAGCTCCTCGTTCACACCCTCCTGACCGCGAACACCCCTGATGATCCTGTAACTTTTCAGACCGCGAATCATGGCAAGCGCTTCGTCCTTTGATACCGGCGATAATCCGGCTGCCACATCTTTAAATACTTCGATGAAAATTCCCCCCATCCCGCAAAGGATCAGGTGTCCGAATTTCGGCTCGAACTTGGCCCCGATAAAGAGTTCCACCCCCGACAACATAGGCTGGATGAGAATGGCTGTTGTATCCCTGATAACGATCATCCGGTTAAACTCACGGGCAACACCCTCAGCATCCTTCACATTCAGCACCACCCCGCCCACATCGGATTTATGCACCGGTCCAACGACCTTCATGACCACCGGGAATCCCAGTTTAGACGCCGATTTGACCGCATCATCAACCGTGGTGACCACCGCCTCGCCGGCCCTTGGAATCCCGCTGGCATCCATCAGGCCCTGGATCGCAGCCGGCGAAATATAGCCATCGGCTGATTGGTCAATGATCTCCCTGATCTTTTTCAGGTCGACCACGGGCAATTCCGGATCGGCGGGAGCCGGCTTTGGAGTATGATAAACCCGCGCCAGGGCATTGCCGAAAAGCACCTCGTCAGGAAAAAATGCATTTCCCTTGCCGATAAATTCCCGTACCTCCATGTGTGCCGTGAGTCCCGAGGGTAAAATGGGGTAGACAGGTTTGCGGGACGATCGCATGCGCTGGTCGAGCAACTCATAAACGTCAAACACCGGGGTTAGCCCGGGAGTTCCGAAAATAACTGCCATTCCGTCGATTTCATCGAACTGCTGATCTGTGTAATCGATGATGGTCCCTAGTTGCTGCGCGGTGCCGGTTGCCAGAAAATCGATGGGGTTGGCAACCGATGAGCCGGGAAATAGTTGTGCCAGGAGCTCCCTGGCGGCAGGACTATCAATATGAGGCACCTGCATGCCTGCATTCGACAAGGCGTCGGTAAGCATCACAGCTGGACCTCCTGCGTGTGTAATGATGGCAATATTTTCGCCCCTGAGTTCAGGAAAGGTGAAAACGGAGGCGACGCTGATCAGATCTTCCCGTCCAAAGCAACGCACAATGCCTGCTTTCCGGAACAGTGCATCCACCGCCACATCGGGACTCGCCAGGGCGCCGGTATGGGATGAGGCCGCGCGACTGCCCGCTTCGGACGATCCGGCCTTTACGGCTGCAATTTTACATCCTTTTCTGATCAGTGACGCGGCATGTTCCAGCAACATCTGCGGCTTTGAAATTGTTTCAATATACAAAAGCTTGACCCTTGAACTTGTGAGCGGATCGAAACTCTCGTCCAGATGTGCCAGTATCTCCTCAACGCCAAGTTGTGCGCTGTTGCCGACCGAAAAAACCTGCGAAAAGGTGAGTCCCTTGGGTATGCCGGCCTCCATAATAAAAACGGCTGTAGCCCCTGAACCGGAAATAAAATCGCATCCCTTTGGATTAAGCGTCGGGATGGGCTGCGTAAAAACGCCATGATACGCAGGTGTGAGCACCCCGATGCAGTTGGGACCGATCAGGGACCCATTCACCGCATTGATGGTATCAACAATTTCCTGCTCGAGATTGCGGCCTTCAGCGCTTTCTTCGCTGAACCCGGCGGACAAAATGATAAATCCCCGGGTTTCCTTAGTATTTGCCAGCAGTTCGACTGTGGCCGGGATGTATTTTGCCGCGATGGCAATAATGGCAAGATCGACACAAGGCAGCATGGCCGGGTCGTGAAAACTACGGATTCCCTGAACTTCGACCTCCTTCAGGTTCGTTACATAAAGCTTTCCTCTGAATTTACCGTCGATAAGGTTACGGAGAACAGCGCCTCCCGGTTTCTGGACATCGTTGGAACCACCAATAACTACAATGCTTTTGGGATTCAACAGGGCTTGGTTGATCATGCAGGATATTTTCCGGCAAAAATATCAAAATTATCCGGAGCAGGGAAGGATTAAGTACATCGATATGAACAAGGATATGTTTTCTTATTACATTTGCTGTTATATGCTTATTAGCACCCACTTTCATGACACCTACGTCGCTCAGCGAATTGAAAAAGGAATTGATACTCATGCCATCTTCAGAATTGGTGAAAATTTGTATCCGGCTTGCCAAATACAAAAAGGAAAACAAAGAGTTGCTCGGCTATCTTTTGTTCGATTCAAATTATGAATTGGATTACATTACCAGGATCAAAAACGAGATGGATGTGTTATTTGGCGCGATGAATACTTCGAGTATTTATTATGCAAAGAAAAACATCCGAAAGATCCTGAGAATAACCAACAGGTATATCCGGTATTCAGGCCAGAAACAAACGGAAGCAGAACTCAGGATCCATTTTTGCATCAAGCTCCGCCAGGCTTTTATTCATTTGCCTGCAAGTGCATCGGTTGACAATATTTTCAACGGGCAGATTTTAAAGATAAACCAGGCAGTTTCAGTACTTCATGAAGATTTACAGCATGATTACATTGAAGAATTAAGACGATTAAACCTTAATATCAAACATTGAGTCCACTCCGAAAAGGCATTTTCCAAGAAAACTGGACACTGAGCAAAGTCGAAGTGTCTTCATTAACAGGTGATTGCATCCTTCGACTTCGCTCAGGATCCATTTGATCTGTTTTTTCGGAATGGGCTCCACAGAAACGTGCAATAAATAGATTATCCGGAAATCAGAGGAACTTAACGAACGGCACAAAAGCTGCAGTTTTCGACTTATACTCCGCCCAATCGGGATGATTTGCATATTTTCTTTCAAGCATGGGAACGCCTGAGACAAACCGGAGCAGCAGTGTAATGACAACCGGGCTGATCAGGGTATACCAGCCATTGGGAAAACTCATGGCATAAAAACTGATCCCCCACCACACCAATGCCTCTCCGAAATAGTTTGGATGTCGTGATATGGACCATAATCCGGAGGTGATGAGTTTTCCTTTATTGGAAGGAACCTTTTTGAATTCAGCCAGCTGGTAATCTGCAACCACCTCAAACATGAATCCAAATCCAAAAACAACCAGGCCAAGCGAATCCCACAACCCGATCGGACCGCCTGCATTGAAATTAATGAACCAGATGGGGGTTGAGATGATCAGCATAAACAAACCCTGGAGCATGAATATCTGGAAGAAACTGCGCACGTAGAAAAACTTCCAGGTATCACGCCAGGCCTTGTAGCGAAAGTCCTCCCCCTTTCCACTGTTTCTGACATAGATATGGAACGAGAGCCGCAATCCCCAAAGCAGGACCAGCAGACTAACGATCATTTTCCGAAGATCGACCGAACCCGATTGTATGATCGAGTAAACCGCGATAATGATGAAGCCTGCCCCCCATGCAATATCTACGATCGAATTATCCTTCCGGATCACCGCACGAATGAAAATAATGGTCATGTACAATGCAATGACCAATGCGATTTCAAGGATTATATTTTGCAGGTCGATCATGGTATTATTCCAGCATCAGTGAAATACAGGCAATCCCCGGGCCAACGTTGGCTGCAAGGGCCGGTGAAGCATGATCGATGAATATTGGTTTCTTGCCGGTCAGTGATTCCATCTGTTCTGCATACCATTGCGCGGCCGGGGCATTGTTGGCATGCGTGATGGCATATTCCCACACCTTTTTACCCTTGATAATCCCTGTGATATCCTTGATCAGCTTTTTCCTGCCGCCCTTTTCTGTAAAGGACTTCGAAAACAGGGTAGCCTTTCCCTCGTTGTCGACCTGAATGATCGGTTTCAGATCCAGCATTTTTGCTACAAAACTCTTCATAGGGCTTACCCTGCCGCTTCGTACAATGTATTTCAAAGTCACAACACTAACGCGGACCTTGGACTTCTCCTTCCATTCCTCCATTTTTGCCATTACCTCGTCATGGGTAGCTCCGCTCTCAAGGGCGCGTGCCGCCCGCAATACAATCAGTCCGAGGCCGCCAGTGAGGGTTTTTGAATTTACCACATCGATCTTTGTCCCGGTCCGTGAAACCACATCCTTCGAGCCCTTTTCACTACTCGAACAGGTGCCGCTAAGAGCCTGGCTGATATGAATTCCAATGATGGATTTATAATGGGTGGCGAGGTACTCGTATTTATTTTGAAACTCCTTGGATGCCGGCTGAGCTGAGGAGGCATTCACCTCTGATTTTTCCTGCATCGCGTAGAACTGCGGGGGATTGATCGTCAGGCGGTCGAGGAAGTAGGTTTCGCCAAAATGAACCGACAGCGGAACGACCTGAATCTGGTATTTGTCAATAATATCCTTGGGAAGGTCGCAGGATGAGTCGGTGACGAGGGCAATATCGGAAATCCGGTTGAACTGTATCTCGTTCTGCATCACCATGTCATCCACCTTCTGGTAGGTGATACTTCCGAATTGCTGTAATTGCGAAAAAACCTCTGCAGGAAAATCGGTATGAATATGGACCCTCACTTTTTGAGGAGTTCCGGCCACCACGATGGAATCGCCGCAATGCTGGATATAATTCCGCATTTTGTGCTTGTCAAGATCCTGCCCATTGATCAGCGCTTCGGTACAAAACCTGAAGGTAATCTGATCGTGCGGCATCTCAACGGCTTCGTCAGTATCCGCTTCCACCTCCACGGTACGTTTCAGGGTTTTTTCAGCCCCCTGGGTGAAGAAATCCTTGATCCCTTCGAGCCAGTAAACAAATCCTTTTGCCCCTGCATCCACAACATGCGCACGGGCAAGTACTTCCAGTTTCCTGGTGGTGGCAGCAAGCGATTCAAGCGCTTTGCTGTAGGCAGCAACCAATAATTTGATAAAATCGTCATACTGGTCCTTCAGCAAATAAATGTAATCAGCCCATGCCTTAATCACCGTTAAGATCGTTCCTTCAACCGGATTTGCGATGGCATCATAGGCATAAGCAACAGCCTTTTTCATGCTCTCGGCAAAGGATTGAATATCGATGGTGGCATTTGGCTTGAGTTCATTGCTGAAGCCATAAAGGAACTGTGCGAATATGATCCCGGAATTTCCCCGTGCGCCTACAAGTGCAGCATCAGCCAGTGCAACAGCAGTTTGCTTCAGGTTATCGGTCGGTATGATTGCGTCCATTATGGAACGCATGGTGGAGGCAAGATTGGTCCCGGTGTCGGCGTCAGCAACCGGAAAAACGTTTATTTTATTAAGTAGTTTCTGATGTTCGAAAATTCGTTGGGCGCCGGCAAGAAACGAGTAATACAGTTGTTTTCCGTCAAGCTCCTTAATCTTTTGAACTGTTTCTGTCAATAGGTTAAGTTTTAAGAACGCGCAAAGTTAGTAATAATTTCCAATGTTATTTCAAACGCTTTTTTTGCTTCAGTTTCCCGGTAAGGATTAACTCGTTCATAGCAGCTTCAGCATCGGCAAAACTATTCCTGTTGCCGCAATCATACATCTCCAGGATAGGATCAGCATCCAGTATCAAATTTATGAGAGAGGAGGCACTGGGAGTTAATTCCAGTTTGCTGTATTCATCATAGGTAAGTCGGAGAAATGCCACTTGTGGACCAATTCCCCGGTTATCAAGAAAATACCCATCCTCAAGTTTGGTTGGATAAGCAAATCCATCGTGTAAATAGATATCCCTGATGCCTGGAAATGAAACAACTTCAGCCCTGTCCGGAGATAATTCAACCGGAACCTGCCGTGAATAATCCTGCTTCATTTTATAAACAATACACCTGGGTCCGGGCACAGATACAGCGCCTCCTGCATTTGTGATGTGCTTCGTGCAACCCTGACACATCAGTGAACAAACAGCAATCAGCAGCGCAGATATTTTAGCGAAATTTCCCATGTTAATTCAGTAATATCCACAACAAAGACAGGCCGTATTCATAAAAACCTTCACTGCTCACCGGGATAAAATATTCTAAATTCGGCTTTAATCGTGAATAATTTCTTAATTTTGCATAAAAATAACAACTAATTCTAACCAAAATATTTTTTCATATGAAAAAGCTTGTTTTTTCTTTTGTACTATTAGTGTTTTCAGCTGTTTCAGTTATTGCACAGGATGCTGCCCAGCAGCCATCAAACCCAAATGCCGCCGAAATTACCTTCGTTAAAACTGTACACGATTATGGCACCATTTACCAGGGTGGCGATGGCACTTGTGAATTCAAGTTCACCAATACAGGCAAGGAGCCTCTCATTTTATCGAGGCCCCAGTCATCGTGCGGATGTACTGTACCCACCTGGCCGCAGGAACCTATCCTCCCGGGAAAAAGCGATGTAATCAAGGTAACTTATAATACCAATAGTATCGGTCCGATAAACAAAACAGTAACCGTCACATCCAACGCAAAAACCGCCCGCGTGGTGCTCCAGATTAAGGGTTCCGTTGTGGCCAAACCAACCGCCACATTACCGGAAAAGACTGGCGACCAGGGAGCAACACCGGTGAGCAAGTAGGACGAAGGAGGAAGTACAAAATGCAAAATGCAAAATGCAAAGTGCAAAGTGCAAAATGCAAATAGAAAATATTACTTCAATAAATAAACTTTATGCCAACAATTTCTCAGCGTGGCCAGGCTTGTCCTCCCTCACCGATCCGTAAACTCGTTCCGTTCTCTGACGAGGCGAAGAAAAAGGGAATTAAAGTTTACCATCTCAACATCGGTCAGCCGGATATCGAAACCCCGCCCAATGTGCTTGAAAAGATCAGGAACACCGACCTGAAGGTGATCGAATACAGCCATTCAGCAGGAATACTGTCCTATCGAAAAAAATTGGCCGAATACTATAAAAAGGTCGGCATCGACGTTTCTCCCGAGCAGATGATCGTTACCACCGGGGGGTCAGAAGGAATACTCTTCGCGATGATGACCTGCATGAACCCCGGGGATGAGATCATCATTCCGGAGCCATTTTATGCCAATTACAATGGATTTGCCATTGCAGCCGGCATTGTTGTGAAGCCCATTGAATCATTCATTGAGAATGGTTTTGGCCTGCCTCCCATGAGCGCCTTTGAAGAGGCGATTACTCCGCGTACCAAAGCCATCATGGTTTGCAATCCGAATAATCCGACCGGTTACCTCTATTCAAAGGAAGAGTTGGAACTGCTCCGCGATATTGTAAAAAAACACGACCTCTATCTTTTTGCCGATGAGGTTTACCGTGAATTCTGCTATGATGGCCTGCCGCATTTTTCGGTAATGAACCTGGAAGGCATTGACCAGAATGTGGTGCTGCTCGATTCCATCTCAAAACGTTACAGTGCATGTGGCGTGCGCATCGGGGTCATGATTTCCCGAAACAAGGAGATCATGAGCACCGCCATGAAATTTGCCCAGGCCCGTTTGAGCCCGCCTACCTTTGGTCAGATTGCCGGCGAAGAGGCAGTGACCACACCCGACAGCTATCTTGTCGGGGTACTTGCCGAGTATGTAAAACGTCGCGACATCGTTGTTCAGTCGATCAATAAAATACCAGGCTGCTTCTGCCCGAATCCCGGTGGCGCGTTCTACGCCGTTGCCCGGCTGCCTATCGATGATTCCGACAAGTTCTGCCAATGGCTGCTCGAGGATTTCAACTATCAGGGTCAAACCGTGATGCTTGCCCCTGCAACCGGATTCTACTCCACGCCTGGCCGCGGCAAGGACGAAGTGCGCATCAGCTACGTGCTGAATGTCCCCGACCTTATTGCAGCTATGAAATGTATGGAGGAAGGATTGAAGGTGTATCCGGGAAGGAAGTAATTGTCGATTTACGATTTACGATTTTTTGCTTTGACTAAGCATTTTGAACTTTGCACTTTGCATTTTGAACTTTGCAGTTTGTCGCAGCAGCCTGACCATCTATTCGTATAGTAGGTACTTCAAACGGATCTTCTTAAATTTTTCGATTCCCGGCCCCCAACTTGCCCTGATCTCTTTTTCCGATTTTCCCTCCAGTATTTGTTGCTTTAAAGCTGCATTTCCAGCCAGCTGATTAAAATAACCGGTAAAAAATCCGGATTTGTTTTTCCAGTTACCGCACACGTTTATAATCCACTCCAGGTTAATCCGTTCCAGGCATTCAGGAAATTTTTCCGAATACCCGCGCAGGTCGAATCCATGGCATTCGATGCCTTCAAAGGGAGGATGAAGGCTTGATCCGGGAATGCTCCTTGGTGTGAAAGAAAAGGATCCACCAGTCATCTCAGGATGACCATAAACCTCAAACGGAAAATCAGTTCCCCTGCCCACACTGATTACGGTACCTTCAAAAAAACAAAGGGATGGATAGAGACTGATTGCATTCCCGTTGGGCAGGTTGGGTGAAGGGGGCACCG